>ERZ1066122.984-NODE-984-length-25783-cov-33.480993_pt1 | contig 25783 bp, 10 predicted proteins | sample MGYA00382769_ERZ1066122 | MGnify/ENA primary metagenome ERZ1066122 (study PRJEB33369, sample SAMEA5778352) | biofilm metagenome | biome: Industrial cooling water; feature: Water cooling tower basin; material: Biofilm | place: United Arab Emirates | collected... | reverse complement strand
GCCAGATGTGGGCAATGCATAGCAGACTTGGGAGAGGGGGCCGGGGGGTGAGGGCGCCGTTCGCCGGCAGCCGGCAGCCGGCAGCCGGCAGCCGGTAGCCGGCAGCCGACAGCCCTAAAACGCCGTATCCTGCCAGTCCAGCGGCGCGTCGCCGGCCAGCAGCTCGCGCTCGCGCGGCAGCTCCTGACGCGAGACCTCGCCGTGCGGCTGCAGCTCCAGCCCGGCCTGCCGTGCCGCCTGCAGCGCGCCGGCACTGAGATAGACGCGTACCCCGCCCTCGTCCGGATCGCCGGCACTGGCCGGCGAAGCCTGCCAGGCGACCACCCGCTCCGCGCCCTGCGCACCCGCCACCCGCGTGCTCGCCGCCGTCAGCACCGCGCGCAGTCGCTCGATCGCTCCTTCTTCGAGCAGCACCACCCCGTAGCGCGCCACGTGCTGCGACTGGCTCGCGCTCGCCGCGGCGCTCGTCGGCGCGGCGGCGGCGGCGCCGATCGGCGCCGCCGCCGGGCTGCTGTTCGCGCGCGCCGCACGCTCGAAGCGGGTGACCAGCTCGGTGAAGCGCTCGAAGCCCTCGCGCGTGAACTGCAGCCGCAGCCGGGTGTCCGTTCCGTCTTCCGCCCTGCAGACGATCTCCAGCGTGCTGCCGTCGAGCCGCGGCTCGGAGGTCATCGTCCAGGTGTCGCCTTCGATACGAAAGGTGTGCGTCATGGGTCCGGCCGGGGCCTGAGGGTGCGATCTCGTTGGTGAGCTTGGGCTTCGCACGCTGCGTGCCGGCCGGGCACCGCGGTCCGCGGCCGGGGGGCGGCTCTGCCTGCGGTGTCGGGCCGATCCCTACACAAGTGCCGCCCTTACCCCGACTCCTGCCCGCAGAGCGGCCATTATCTTACCGCTGAGCGGCACTCAGCCGGCGCCCGTCGTCGGCCCGCTGAGCGGCTGGCCGCCACGCTCCTGCGCCGCCGTTTCGCGGCCGGCGCCGCATCATCCCCTTCAGCCGCGGTCGCTCGTTGGCAGGTTCTTCTCCACCCCGGCACCTCCCCGGTGCATCATGAGCACGATCCTGGAGCCCGCCAGCCCGCCCGCCGCCGCGCGCGCCGCCCCCGCCGGGCTCGACCGCGAGACCCTCGACCTCACGCTGCAGGCGATCCGCGACTTCGCCGCCGAGCGGCTGCCGACCGAGCGGCTGCTGGAGCTGGACGCGAAGGACGAGTTCCCCGAGGAGGCCATCCGCGCGATGTGCGCCGAGCTGGGCATCCAACTGCTCTTCATCCCCGAGGCGTACGGGGGGATGGGCGGCGGCGCCTTCGACGTCTACCGCGTCTGCGAGACGCTGGGCGGCATCGACCTGGGCGTCGCCACCGGCGTGCTCGCCACCTTCCTGGGCAGCGACCCGCTCCTCTTCGGCGGCACCGAGGCGCAGAAGGCGAAGTGGCTGGGCCGCATCGCCAGCGAGGGGCTGTTGATGGCCTACGCCGCCACCGAGCCCGAGGCCGGCAGCGACCTGGCCGCGCTGCGCACCGTCGCCACGCCGGTCGTCGAGGACGGCGAGACGACGGGCTACGCGATCACGGGCGGCAAGATGTGGATCAGCAACGGCGGCGTCGCCGACCTCTACAGCGTGCTCGCGCTGGCGCCCGGCGGGCCGAGCTGGTTCGTCGTGGAGAGGGGCGCGCCGGGCCTGGCGCCGGGCAGGCCGGAGGACAAGCACGGCATCCGCGCCAGCAACACGGCGGCGGTGGCGTTCGACGAGGTCCTGGTGCCCGCCGCGGAGCTGGTGGGCGGCATCGAGGGGCAGGGGCTGCTGCAGGCGCAGGCGGTCTTCGGCTACACCCGGCTGATGGTGGCGGCGTTCGGGCTGGGCGCGGGCTGGGCGGCGCTGGAGCGCGCCGTCACCTACTCGACGACGCGCATCCAGGCGGGCACACCGCTCGCCGCGAAGCAGGGCTACACGCACAAGCTGATCGTGCCGCACGCCGTGCGGCTGGAGGCGGCGCGCGCCGTCGTCGAGGAGACGGCCGAGAGGATCGACGCCGGCGAGGGCAGCCTGAACACCGAGGGCGCCATCGCCAAGTACCTGGCCACCGAGGCGGGCAACGCCGCGGCCGAGGCCGCCATCCAGGCGCTCGGCGGCTACGGCTACGTCCGGGAGTACCTGGTGGAGAAGATCAAGCGCGACGTGCGCATCACCACCATCTACGAGGGCACCTCGGAGATCATGGAGATGACCGTCAGCCGCGACCGCTGGCAGCTTCACCTGAAGAGCCGCGGCGAGCACTACCACGAGCAGGCGAGAGCGCTGGAGGCGCTGCACGCGCGGCACCCCGCGGTCGGCGCGGAGGTGGCCGCGCTGGCGCTGCACGCGCTGGCCGAGGTGATGGAGCGCGCGCGCGTGCAGCGCCTCACGCGCAACCAGCACCTGCTCTTCCGACTGGGCGAGCTGATCGCCCTCGCCGAGGGCGCCGCCGCGCTGGCGCGCCGCGCCGCGCGCGCCGCCGCCGGCGAGCTGGGCGAGAAGGCCGAGCGCCGCTTCCCGCCCGACGCGCTCGCCGCCGTCAGCCGCGCCTGCGCGCGCGAGGCGGCGCAGAAGGTGGCGATGGACGGCGTGCGCTGGGCCGCCGGCGCCGAGGGCGCCACCGCCGACGTCGCCGCGCTCAGCCGCGCCGCCCGCTTGCCCGAGATCCTGCAGGCGCAGGCCGGCCTGCTCGCCGACCTGGACCGCGTCCGCGACGCGCTCTACGAAGGGAAGGTGGATGGATGAACGAGCCCGCCCGCAGAGCCATCGCCATCGTCGGCGTCGGCGCCGTGCTGCCCGACGCGCCCAGCGCCGCCGCGTTCTGGGAGAACCTCCGCTCGGCGCGCTACAGCATCGGCGAGACCCCGAAGGAGCGCTGGGACCCCGACCTCTACTACGACCCCGACCCGAAGGCGACCGACAAGAGCTACTCCAAGATCGGCGGCTGGGTGAAGCAGTGGGAGTGGAACCCGCTCGCGTGGCGGCTGCCGATCCCGCCGGCGGTCAGCCAGCAGATGGACCGCGGGCAGCAGTGGTCGATCGTCGCCGCGCGCGAGGCGCTCGCCGACTACGGCTGGCCCGCGCGAGCGCTCGACCCCGAGCGCACCGCCGTCATCCTGGGCAACGCCATGGGCGGCGACAAGCACTACCTCACCGCGCTGCGCATCTTCTTCCCCGAGTATGCGCAGGAGCTGGAGCACGCGCCGAGCTTCGGCGCTCTGCCGCACGAGCTGCGGCAGGAGATCCTCGCCGAGCTGCGCGCCGGCGTCGGCCGGCGCATCCCCGAGATCACCGAGGACACCATGCCCGGCGAGCTGGCCAACATCATGGCCGGCCGGGTGGCCAACGTCTTCAACTTCCACGGGCCCAACTACGTCGTCGACGCCGCCTGCGCCTCGGCGATGGCGGCCCTCGACGCGGCGCTCCAGGGGCTGGAGCAGGGCGACTACGACGCGGTGCTCACCGGCGGCGTCGACGCCAACATGAGCGCCAGCAGCTACGTGAAGTTCTGCAAGATCGGCGCGCTCTCGGCCACCGGCACGCGGCCCTACGCCGACGGCGCCGACGGCTTCGTCATGGGCGAGGGCGCCGCGCTCTTCCTGCTCAAGCGCCTGGCCGACGCCGAGCGCGACGGCGACCAGGTCTACGCGGTGATCCGCGGGCTGGCCGGCTCCAGCGACGGCAAGGGCAAGGGCATCACCGCGCCGAACCCCGTCGGGCAGAAGCTCGCCCTCGAGCGCGCCTGGCAGAACGCCGGGCTGGACCCCGGCAGCGCCTCGCTGATCGAGGGCCACGGCACTTCCACCAAGGTCGGCGACGTCATCGAGGCCGACGGCATCGCCGGCGTCTTCGGCGCCGCGGGCGCGCGGCCGGGCAGCATCCCGCTGGGCAGCGTCAAGAGCAACATCGGGCACCTGAAGGCCGCCGCCGGCGCCGCCGGCATCCTCAAGACCGCGCTGGCGCTGCACCACCGCGAGCTGCCGCCCAGCCTGCACTTCGAGCGGCCGAACCCGAGCATCGACTTCGGCCGCGCGCCGTTCTACGTGAACACCGAGCGGAAGCCCTGGGACGTGCCCTCGGGCGCCCCGCGCCGCGCCGGCGTCAGCGCGTTCGGCTTCGGCGGCACCAACTTCCACACCGTGCTGGAGGAACACGTGCCCGGCCGGCTGAAGACGGGTGAGCGCGTGCTGGTGGGGTACGCGGGGACAGGATTCGGGATTCAGGATTCGGGATTCAGGGGAACGTCAACGGCAACCTCACCGCCGGCTGCAGTTGACGTTTCCCTGAATCCCGAATCCCGAATCCTGAATGCTGATCCCGACAGCCGACAGCCGACAGCCGACAGCCCGAAGGCTCCCCTCCGCGGCGCGCTCGTCCTCGGCGGCGCCACCGGCGCCGAGCTGCGCGAGCGGCTGCAGGCGGCGCTCGCCGAGGCGCAGGCCGGGCGCGCGCCCGCGCCCGCGCCGCCCGCCGCGGCCGAGCTGCGCGCGCCGCTGCGCCTGGCCCTCGACTACGGCGACGCCGCCGAGCTGGCCGGCAAGGCCGCGAAGGCACTCAAGGCGCTGGACGCCGACAACCCGGGCATGTGGAAGGCGCTGCGCGCGCAGGGCGTCTTCCTCGGGCGCGGCGCGCCGGGCAAGGTCGCCTTCCTCTACACCGGCCAGGGCTCGCAGTACGCCAACATGCTGAAGGCGCTCAGGGAGCACGAGCCGATCGTCGCCGACACCTTCGCTGAGGCGGACGCCGTGATGACGCCGATCCTCGGCCGCCCGCTCAGCCGCTACGTCTTCGTGGACCACGACGACGACGAGGCGCTGCGCCAGCTCGAAGAGGACCTGAAGCAGACGGAGATCACGCAGCCCGCGGTGCTCGCCACCGACATCGCGCTCACCCGCCTGCTCGCCGCCTACGGCATCGAGCCGGAGATGGTGATGGGCCACAGCCTGGGCGAGTACGGCGCGCTGGTGGCCGCCGGCGCGCTGCCGTTCGCCGACGCGCTGCGCGCGGTCAGTGCGCGTGGGCACGCGATGAAGGAGGTCTCCGTCGCGGACAACGGCCTGATGGCCGCCGTCTTCGCGCCGCTGGCCGAGGTCGAACGCATCCTGCGCGAGGTCGACGGCGACGTGGTGCCGGCGAACCTCAACAGCCGCTCGCAGGCGGTCATCGGCGGCGGCACGGAGAGCGTGCGCCGCGCCATGGCGGCGTTCCGCGCCGCCGGCTACCAGGTCGCGCAGTTGCCGGTCAGCCACGCCTTCCACACGCACATCGTCGCGCCGGCCAGCGAGCCGCTGCGTCGCGAGCTGCAGACGCTGGAGCTGCGCCCGCCGCGACTGCCGATCGTCGCCAACGTCAGCGGCGGCTGGTACCCAATGCACCCTGGCGCGCGCGCGGAGATGATCGAGATCCTGGCGTGCCAGGTCGCCGCGCCGGTGCAGTTCGTCACCGGGCTGCAGACGCTCTACGACGCCGGCGCGCGCGTCTTCGTGGAGACCGGCCCCAAGAAGGCGCTGCACGGCTTCGTGGAGGAGGTGCTCGGCGAGCAGGACGACGTGGTCGCGCTCTTCACCAACCACCCCAAGACCGGCGACCTCGCCTCGTTCAACCAGGCGCTCTGCGGGCTCTACGCCACAGGCGTAGGATTCGGGGGAGAAGAGCTGTCGGCTGTCGGCTGTCGGCTGTCAGCTAACAGCAACCCCGCCCCTCAACCGGTTGCGAGCGACCAGCCGGTGGGCGCCCACCCGGCTCGCTCAGGCGAGGGTCCGCAGTTGACCGACAGCCGACAGCCGACAGCCGACAGCCCCTTCCCCAACCCGCAATCCGCAATCCCCATGGACCGTTACCTCGAACTCGGCCGGCTCTTCGCGGACTTCCTGGAGCGCGGTCGGCAGCTCTACGAGGGGCGCGACGGCGGCGAGCCGGCGCGGGCGCTGGAGCCGGTGGTGGTCACCGGCGCGGCGCTGGGGCTGCCGGGCAGCGAGCGCGTCTTCGACGACCGCGGCGTTGCGCGGCTGCTGAGGGGCGAGCAGCTCATCGACGTCATCCCGACGCGCGTGCGTGCCGCCATGGTCGACAAGCACATCACCCGGCTGGTCAAGGGCGAGACGGGCGAGCCGCACTTCGAGGTCATCGCCAGCGCGGCCGAGGTCATCAAGCTCGCCGGCCGCGCCGGGAAGCTGGACCTGGTCGCGGAGTTCGGCTTTCCCGCGGAGCGGCTCGACGCGCTGGACGCCACCACGCGGCTGGCGATCGGCGCCGGCCTCGACGCGCTGCGCGACGCCGGCATCCCGCTGGCGATGCGCTACAAGACGACGACGCGCGGCACCCGGCTGCCCGAGCGCTGGATGCTGCCCGACGCGCTGCGCGATGAGACGGGCGTCATCTTCGCCTCGGCGTTCCCCGGCTACGACGCCTTCGCCGACGAGATGCAGCGCTACCATGCCGACCGCGCGCTGCGCCAGCGCCTCGCCGACCTGCAGGGCCTGCGCGCGCGGGCCGACGGCGCCGACCCCGCCCTCGCCGCCGAGCTCGACCGCCGCATCCACGAGCTGCAGGCCGAGCTGGAGAGAGCGGCCTACGTGCTCGACCGCAAGCTGCTCTTCCGCCTGCTCTCCATGGGCCACTCGCAGTTCGCCGAGTACGTCGGCGCGCGCGGGCCCAACACGCAGATCAACGCCGCCTGCGCCAGCACCACGCAGGCCGTGGGGCTCGCCGAGGACTGGATCCGCGCCGGCCGCTGCCGCCGCGTCGTCGTCGTCTCGGCCGACGACGTCACCAGCGACCGGCTGCTGGAGTGGGTCGGCGCCGGCTTCCTGGCCAGCGGCGCCGCCGCGACCGACGAGCTGGTGGAGGATGCCGCCATCCCGTTCGACCGGCGCCGGCACGGCATGATCGTGGGCATGGGCGCGGCGGCGCTGGTCGTCGAGAGCGCCGCGGCCGCCCGCGAGCGCGGCGTCCGCCCGATCGCCGAGGTGCTGGGCACCGTCACCGCCAACAGCGCCTTCCACGGCACCCGGCTGGACGTGGAGCACATCGCCGGCGTGATGGAGGCGATGGTCGCCCAGGCCGAGCGGCAGTGGGGCGTGACGCGCGCCGAGCTGGCGCCGCAGACGGTCTTCGTCTCGCACGAGACGTACACGCCCGCGCGCGGCGGCAGCGCGCAGGCCGAGGTCGAGGCGCTGCGCCGCGTCTTCGGCCCCGCCGCCGACCGCGTGGTCATCGCCAACACCAAGGGCTACACCGGCCACGCCATGGGCGCCGGCATCGAGGACGTGCTGGCCCTCAAGGCGCTGGAGACGGGCATCGTGCCGCCGGTGGCCAACTTCCGCGAGGTCGACCCCGAGCTGGGCAGCCTGAACCTCTCGCGGGGCGGCCTCTACCCGGTGCGCTACGCGCTGCGGCTGGGCGCGGGCTTCGGCTCGCAGATCGCCCTGAGCCTGGTGCGCTGGGTACCGTCGCCCGACGGCAGCCGCCCGACCCCCGACCGCCTGGGCTACGCCGGCCGCCTCGCCGACCGCGCGGCGTGGAGCGGCTGGCTGCAGCGCGTCAGCGGCTACGCCGCGCCCGAGGTGGAGGTGGTGCAGCGCACGCTGCGGCTGAAGGACCAGGGCGCGCCGCAGCTCGAGCCGGCGCGCGAGGTGACGGCGGCCCTCACCCCCCGGCCCCCTCTCCCGCCGGCCGGAGAGGGGGTGGCGCCGACACAGGCCACGGCTCGGCCTGCGCCTGCCGTGCCCGCGCTGAAGATCGCGCCGACGCCCGCGGCGCCGCCGCAGCCGGCCGCCGACCGCCGACCGCCGACCGCCGACCGCCGCGACTCCGTCACCGCCCGCGTGCTGGAGCTGGTCGCGCAGCAGACGGGCTACCCGCCCGAGATGCTGGACCTGGAGCTGGACCTGGAGGCCGACCTCGGCATCGACACCGTGAAGCAGGCCGAGATGTTCGCCGCCGTCCGGGGTGCGTGGGACATCCCCAGAGATGAGAACCTCAAGCTGCGCGACTTCCCGACGCTCAAGCACGTCGTGCAGTTCGTGCTCGACCGGCGGCCAGAGCTGAGGGAGTCAGGATTCGGGATTCGGGATTCGGGATTCGGGGGAACTGCGACACCGGCGGCACGGCAAGAGCCGGAGGGTGGGTCAGGGGGTGAGGGCCAGCCGGACCCGGTCGTCGCGAAGGTGCTCGCGCTCGTCGCCGCGCAGACCGGCTACCCGCAAGACCTGCTCGACCTGGACCTCGACCTCGAAGCCGACCTGGGCATCGACACGGTGAAGCAGGCGGAGATGTTCGCCAACGTCCGCCAGGCGTGGGACATCCCCAGAGATGAGAACCTGAAGCTGCGCGACTACCCGACGCTGCAGCACGTCATCCAGTTCGTGCGCGACCGCGCGCCGGCGCTGCAACCCGCCCCGCCAACGGAAGAGGGGGAGGCGCGCAGCGCCGGGGACGAGGGCGCAGTTCGCCGGCAGCCGGCAGCCGGCAGCCAACAGCCGACCGCCGACGTCCCCCGCCGCGTGCCCGTCGCCGTGCTGCGCCCCGCGCTGGAGCTGTGCAAGCCGACGGGCGTGGCGCTCGACGAGACGAGCCGCGTGGTGGTGATGCTCGACGCCGGCGGCGTGGGCCAGGCGCTGCTCGCGCGGCTGGAGAAGCGCGGCGTGACCGTGCTCGCGCTCGACGGCGCGCCGGACGCCGAGGCGCTGGTCGCGCGGCTGGAGCAGTTCGCCGCGGAGGGCCCGGTCACCGGCGTCTACTGGCTGCCGGCGCTCGACGAGGAGGGCGACCCGTTCCGGCTGGAGCCCGAGCAGTGGCGCGAGGCGCTGCGCGTGCGCGCCAAGCTGCTGTACGCCACGCTGCGTGCGCTCTACGCGCCGCTCGGCGAGCCGGGCGCCTTCCTGGTCAGCGCCACGCGCCTGGGCGGGCAGCACGGCTACGACGAGGCCGGCGCCGTCGCCCCGCTGGGCGGCGCCGTGGTGGGACTAACGAAGACCTTCAAGCGCGAGCGCCCGGCCGCGCTGGTCAAGGCGGTCGACTTCGCGCCGGGCCGCAAGACCGCCGCGCTCGCCGAGCGGCTCCTCGAGGAGACGCTGCGCGACCCCGGCGCCGTCGAGGTCGGCTATCGGGACGAGCTGCGCTACGCCGTCGGCCTGGAGGTGCAGCCGCGCGCGGAGGACGGCGCGCGCATGACGCTCGGCCGCGAGACCGTCTTCGTCGTCACCGGTGCGGCGGGCAGCATCGTCTCCGCCATCACCGCGGACCTCGCCGCCGCCTCCGGCGGCGTCTTCTACCTGCTGGACCTGGTGCCCGAGCCCGAGCGCGCCAACCCGGACATCGCGCGCTTCGCCGACGACCGCGAGGGCCTGAAGCGCGAGCTGTTCGAGCGGCTGAAGGCCACGGGCGAGCGCGCCACGCCGGCGCGGGTGGAGAAGGAGCTGACGAAGCTGGAGCGCGCGCACGCGGCGCTCGGCGCCATCCAGGCCATCGAGCAGGCGGGCGGCAGCGCGCACTACCGCAGCGTCGACCTGCGCGACGGCGCGGGCGTGGCGCGCGTCATCGACGAGGTGCGCGCGCGGCACGGCCGCATCGACGTGCTGCTGCACGCCGCCGGGCTGGAGATCAGCCGCTTCCTGCCGGACAAGCAGCCGCCGGAGTTCGACCTGGTCTTCGACGTGAAGGCCGACGGCTGGTACCACCTGCTGCACGCCATCGGCGAGATGCCGCTGGGCGCGACCGTCGCCTTCTCCTCGGTCGCCGGGCGCTTCGGCAACGCGGGCCAGGCGGACTACAGCGCCGCCAACGACCTGCTCTGCAAGACGACCTCCGGGCTGCGCCGCACGCACCCCGCCACGCACGGCCTCGCCGTCGACTGGACGGCGTGGGGCGGCATCGGCATGGCCACGCGCGGCTCGATCCCCAAGATGATGGAGGCCGCCGGCATCGACCTGCTGCCGCCGGAGGTGGGCGTGCCGTTCATCCGCCGGGAGCTGAGCGCCGGCGGTTGGAAGGGCGAGGTCGTCGTCGGCCAGCGGCTGGGCGTGCTCACGCAGGAGTGGGACGAGAGCGGCGGGCTGGACGTGGCCGCGCTCGCCGTCCTGCCGCACGGCCCGGTCGGCGCCGAGGTGAAGGGCTTCGCACTCTACGACGGCCTCACGGTGGAGACGACGCTCGACCCGGGGGCGCAGCCGTTCCTCGACGACCACCGCATCGAGGGCACGCCGGTGCTGCCGGGCGTGATGGGCCTGGAGGCGTTCGCCGAGGCCGCCGTGCGCGTCTTCCCCGGCTGGCAGGTGGCGGCCGTGGAGGAGGTGCAGTTCCTGGCGCCGTTCAAGTGCTACCGCGACGAGCCGCGCACGCTCACCGTCCGCGCGAGCTTCCGCCGGGAGGGCGACGAGCTGCTGGCCGACTGCCGGCTGGAGGGCCGGCGCGAGCTGCCGAAGGGCCCGGAGCTGACGACGCACTTCACCGGCACGGTGCGGCTGGCGCGGCCGGCGCCGGCGCCGGAGCGCGTGGCGCTGCCGCAGGCGAGCGGGCGGCCGCCCGTCGAGCACGACGAGGTCTATCGCGTCTACTTCCACGGCCCCGCCTACCGCGTGCTGCAGCGCGCCTGGCGGGCGGGCGAGGCGATGCTCGGCGAGCTGAAGGCCACGCTGCCGCCCAACCACGCCCCGGCCGAGCTGCCGCTCGTGGTGGCGCCGCGACTCGTCGAGCTCTGCTTCCAGACGGCGGGCGTGCTGGAGATCGGCGCCACCGGCCGCATGGGGCTGCCGCGGCAGGTGCGCCGCCTCCGCATCCTGCGCGCGGGCGCCGAGGCCGGAGAACGGACGCTCGTCGCCTTGGTGCAGCCGCGCGAGGATGGTAGCTTCGATGCCCTTGTCGCCGACCAGGCGGGCGACGTCTACCTGCGGCTGGAGGGCTACCGCACCGTCGCGCTGCCCACCGCCCTGCCGGCGGACGCGCTGCGCCCCTTCGCGGCCGCCGTGCGCCCCGCCGTCGAGGTGCCGGCATGAGCTGGAGGCTACCCGCTACCGGCTACCGGCTGCCAGCGAACCCCGGGGGGTGCCGGACGCTGGTAGCGGGTAGCTGGCCGCCGCTAGCTCCTCCCCCCGACCCCTGACCCCCGAGCCCCATGCCCGCTGACTTCCAGCGCATCGCCATCCTCAACCGCGGTGAGCCCGCCATGCGGCTGATCCACGCGGTGCGCGAGTACAACCAGGAGTTCGGCACCAACCTGCGCACCATCGCGCTCTACACGGAGCCGGACCGGCACGCGCTCTTCGTGCGCGAGGCCGACGAGGCGTTCGACCTGGGCTCGCCCACCTTCGTCGACCCGCGCGACGGCGAGCGCAAGGTGCGCTACCTGGACTACGACACCCTGGCCGGCGCGCTGCTGGAATCGCGCGCGCAGGCGGTGTGGCCGGGCTGGGGCTTCGTTGCCGAGCGCGCCGACTTCGTGGAGCTGTGCGAGCGGCTGGGCGTGGTCTTCATCGGCCCCAGCCCCGAGGTGATGCGCCGGCTGGGCGACAAGATCGCCGCCAAGCAGCTCGCGGAGGCCGCCGGCGTGCCGGTGGCGCCCTGGAGCGGCGAGGCGGTGGAGACGCTGGAGGCGGCGCAGGCGCACGCCGAGCGGCTGGGCTACCCGCTGATGATCAAGGCCACGGCGGGCGGCGGCGGGCGCGGCATCCGCAAGGTCTACGAGGCGGCCGAGCTGGCCGACGCCTTCGTGCGCGCGCGCTCCGAGGCGCTGGGCGCCTTCGGCGACGCGCGCGTCTTCCTGGAGAAGATGATCCCGGCCGGCCGGCACATCGAGGTGCAGGTCATCGCCGACGGCGAGAGCTGCTGGGCGGTGGGCGTGCGAGACTGCACGCTGCAGCGCCGCCACCAGAAGGTGCTGGAAGAGACGCCCTCGCCGGTGCTCAGCTCCGAGCAGGACCACGCGGTGCGCGAGGCCGCCGTGCGCCTCTGCCGCCGCGTCGGCTACACCAACGCCGGCACGGTGGAGTTCCTCTACGACCCGCAGAGCGAGTGCTTCTCCTTCATGGAGGTCAACACCCGGCTGCAGGTGGAGCACCCCATCACCGAGATCACCACCGGGCTGGACCTGGTGAAGCTGCAGTTGATGATCGCGCGCGGCGGGCGGCTGGACGGCGAGCCGTCGCCGCAGAACAGCCACGCCATCGAGGTGCGGCTCAACGCCGAGGACCCGGAGAACCACTTCGCGCCCGCGCCCGGCACGGTGAAGCTGCTGCGCATCCCCACCGGTCCCGGCATCCGGGTGGACACGGGCGTGGAGGAGGGCGACGAGGTGCCGCCGCACTTCGACTCGATGATCGCCAAGATCATCGCGCGCGGCCGCACGCGCGAAGAGGCGCTCGCCCGGCTGCGGCGCGCGCTCGCCGAGAGCGCCGTCGTGCTCAAGGGCGGCGCCAGCAACAAGGGCTTCCTGCTGGCGCTCATCGACCACCCCGAGGTGCGCGCCGGCCAGTACGACGTCACCTGGCTGGACCGGCTGGTCGCCACGGGCGAGCACGTCTCGCGCAAGCACGCGGAGGTCGCGCTCCTCGAGGCGGCGATCGAGGCGTACCACGCCGAGCTGAGCGTGGAGCGGGCGCAGTTCCTGGCGCTCGCCGCGCGCGGCCGGCCGCAGGTGCAGCGCCACGTCGGCCGGACGGTGCAGGTGAGCTACCGCGGCACGCCCTACGAGCTGCAGGTCTTCCGGCACGGGCCGCAGCACTTCCGCATCGGGGTCGACGGCGAGCAGATCGACGTGCGCGTGGAGGAGCGCGGCAGCTCCGAGAAGCGGCTGCGGATCGGGGGCGTCAACTACCGCGTCTTCTCGGTGGTGCAGGGCGTGACGCACCTGATCAAGGTCAACGGCGTGCCGCACAAGGTCTCGCGCGACCAGGCGGGCGCGGTGCGCACGCCGATGCCGGCGGTCGTCGTCTCCGTCCACGTCCGCGAGGGCGCGCGCGTGGCGCCGGGCGACCGGCTGGCGGTGGTGGAGGCGATGAAGATGGAGCTGGCGCTCAAGGCCGAGTTCGCCGGCACGGTGAAGGAGGTGCTGGTGCGCAGCAACGTGCAGGTCGGCACCGGCGCACCGCTGCTCTACATCGAGCCGGACCACGACCCGGTGGCCGCGACGACGACGGAGCGCGTGCGCTTCGACGCGCTGGAGCAGGCCACGCCCGAAGACGACCTGCACGCCGCGTGTCAGCACCACCTCGACGAGGTCAAGAGCCTGATGCTGGGCTACGACGTCGAGCCCACCGCGCTGCGGCGCCTGCTGGCGCAGCAGGGCGGCTTCTGCGAGGGGCTGCCGGCCGACGACGAGCTGATGCGCCGCGGCGAGGACGAGATCCTGAACATCTTCGTCGATGTCGGCTCGCTCTTCCGCCGGCAGCGCGCCGAGGAGGAGTTCGGCGAGGAGGTGCGCCACAGCACCGAGGAGTACCTCTTCACCTACCTGCGGGATCTGGACGCGCGCGGCAAGCAACTGCCCACGCGCTTCGTCGACAAGCTGAAGCACGTGCTGGCCTACTACGGGGTGAAGAGCCTGCACCGCACGCCCGAGCTGGAGGAGAGCCTCTTCCGGCTGGCGAAGTCGCACCAGCAGATCGACGCGCAGATCACGCCGGTGCTGAGCATCCTGCAGCGGCGGCTGGCGAACCTGGAGGCGCTGGCGCCCGGCGCCGACGACGGCTTCCGCCTGCTGCTGGACCGGCTGATCACCGTCACGCAGGGTCTCTTTCCCGCGGTCAACGACCTGGCGCGCGAGATCCGCTACCGCTACTACAACCAGCCGCTGCTGCAGGCGGCGCGGCAGCAGGCGTACGCCGAGGCCGAGGCGCACCTCGCCCAGCTCGCCGTGCAGCCCGACGCGCCCGACCGCGCCGCCCGCATCCTGGCGCTGGTGCAGTGCCCGCAGCCGCTGCAGGGCCTGCTCTCCGCGCGCTTCAGCACGGCCGACGCCGCGCTGCGCCGCATCATGCTGGAGGTGATGACGCGCCGCTACTACCGCATCCGCGGGCTGGAGAACCTGCGCGCGAGAGAGAGCGCCGGCCACGAGTTCGTCACCGCCGAGTACAGGCACCAGGGCACGCACATCCACGTGCTGACGGCGCACGCGCGCTACGAGCAGCTCGGCGAGGCCGTCGCCGCGCTCTGCCCGCTGGTGGCCGCGCTGCCCGACGAGGACGACGTCGCCGCCGACTTCTACGTCTGGAAGGACGGCCCGCTCGGCGACGCCGAGGACGTCTCGCAGGAGCTGCGGCAGGTGCTCGACCGCGCGGCCTGCCCCAAGGCGATGCGCCGCGTGGTGGTGGTGCTCGCCGGCCCGGAGAGCGGCACCGCCGTCACCGGCAAGCTGCACTTCACCTTCCGCCCCTCGCCCCGGGGCTACTGGGAGGAGAAGTGCTACCAGGGCGTGTTGCACCGCGGGCTGCACCCCATGATGGCCAAGCGGCTGCACCTCTGGCAGCTCGCCAACTTCGACCTGGAGCGCCTGCCCTCGCCCGAAGACGTCTACCTGCTGAGAGCCGTCGCCAAGAGCAACCCCAAGGACGAGCGCTTCTTCGGCGTCGCCGAGGTGCGCGACCTCACGCCGGTGCGCGACGCCAGCGGCCGCGTCGTCCAGCTCCCGCACCTGGAGCGCATGCTCATGGAGGTGCTCGCCGAGATGCGCCACGCGCAGGCGCAGCGCCCCGAGCGGCAGCGCCTCCACTGGAACCAGGTGCTGCTCTACGTCTGGCCGCCGCTGAGCCTGCGCTCCGACGAGTTCTACGACATCGTGCGCAAGCTGGCGCCCGCCACCGAAGGGCTGGGGCTGGAGGCGGTGGTGGTGCACTGCACGCTCTTCAACCCGCGCACCCGCACGCTGCGCGAGACGGTGATCAACCTGACCAACGTCGCCGACAGCGGCCTGGTGGTGCGCTTCGAGGAGCCCTCGCTGGAGCCGATCCGCTCGCTCAGCGAGTACGAGCAGCAGGTGCTGCGGCTGCGCCAGCGCGGGCTGCCCTACCCCTACGAGATCGTCAAGCTGCTCACCCCGCCGGCCGACGGCGCCGCCAGCGTGCTGCCGCCCGGCGCCTTCCAGGAGTACGACCTCGACGCGCAGCACGAGCTGGTGCCGGTGCAGCGGCCGTACGGCAAGAACACGGCGAACATCGTCGTCGGCGTCATCCGCAGCTTCACGCCCAAGTACCCCGAGGGCGTCGAGCGCGTCCTGCTGCTCGGCGACCCGACGCGCGGCATGGGCAACCTCGCCGAGCCCGAGTGCCGGCGCATCAACGCCGCGCTGGCGATGGCGCTGCGGAAGGGCATCCCCTGCGAGTGGTTCGCGCTCTCGGCCGGCGCCAAGATCGCCATGGACAGCGGCACCGAGAACATGGACTGGATCGCGCTCACCCTGCGCCGCATCGTCGAGTACACGCAGGCCGGCGGCGAACTGAACATCGTGAGCATCGGCATCAACGTCGGCGCGCAGCCATACTGGAACGCCGAGGCCACCATGCTCATGCACACCAAGGGCGTGCTGATCATGACGCCCGACGCTGCCCTGGTGCTCACCGGCAAGCAGGCGCTGGACTTCTCCGGCGGCGTCTCGGCCGAGGACAACCTGGGCATCGGCGGCTACGAGCGCATCATGGGGCCCAACGGCCAGGCGCAGTACGGCGCGCGCGACCTCACCGACGCCTGCCGCATCCTGCTGCGCCACTACGACCACACCTACGTGGCGCCAGGCGAGCGCTTCCCGCGCCGCGCCGCCACCCGCGACCCCGCCACGCGCGACGTGCGCAGCTACCCGCACGGCCGCGTCGACGGCGTCGACTTCGAGACCGTCGGCGACGTCTTCAACGACGAGACCAACCCCGGGCGCAAGAAGCCGTTCGACATCCGCAAGGTCATGCGCGCCGTCACCGACCAGGACGCCGAGCCGCTGGAGCGCTGGTTCGCCATGCGCGACGCCGAGACCGGCGTCGTCTGGGACGCGCACATCGGCGGCTACCCCGTCTGCCTGCTGGGGCTGGAGTCGCGCCCCGTGCCGCGGCTGGGCCATCTGCCCGCCGACGGCCCCGAGGTCTGGACGGGTGGCACGCTCTTCCCGCGCTCCTCCAAGAAGCTCGCGCGTGCGCTCAACGCCGCCTCCGGCAACCGGCCCGTGGTGGTGCTGGCCAACCTCTCGGGCTTCGACGGCTCGCCGGAGTCGATGCGCAGTTGGCAACTGGAGTACGGCGCCGAGATCGGGCGCGCGGTGGTCAACTTCCAGGGCCCCATCGTCTTCGTCGTCGTCTCGCGCTACCACGGCGGCGCCTTCGTCGTCTTCAGCAACCAGCTGAACGAGAACCTGGAGGTCGTGGCGCTGGAGGGCAGCTACGCCAGCGTGATCGGCGGCGCGCCGGCAGCGGCGGTCGTCTTCGCCGGCGAGGTCAAGGCGCGCGCGCAGCAGGACGAGCGCCTGCAGGCGCTCGAAGCGCAGATCAAACCGGCGAAGGGCCCGGAGAAGGTGCGGCTGCTGGCCCGGCGCGACCAGCTCTTCGAGGAGGTCTATTCGGAGAAGCTGGGCGAGGTCGCCGCGGAGTTCGACGCCGTGCACAGCGTCTACCGCGCGCAGGAGGTCGGCAGTGTGCACGGCATCATCCGCCCGGCCGAGCTGCGCGGCTACCTGGTCGGCGCCATCGAGCGCGGGCTGCAGCGCGAGCGCGAACGCCGCGAGCGAGGCGAGATGCCGGGGAGCGGGGCCGCCTGACCGCGCGCGACCACGTTGCCGACGGGTGGCGCGCGCGCTATGTTGCCGAACTTTTCTCTGTTGACCGCTCACCGGAGCGAGGCATGGAACGTTCCCGCCCGTCGGCCTCGAACGCAGGGACTGGCCCCGAGACCGACGCGGAGCGTTTTCGCGCCGTCTTCCAGAACGCGGCGCTCGGCATCGGCATCCTGGGCCGCGACAGCCGCATCCTCAGCGTCAACCCGGCGCTCGCGCAGATCCTCGGCTACTCCGCCGCCGAGCTGGAGGGCCTCTGCTTCTACGACCTGCTGCCGGCGCAGGAGCGCGTGCGTGCGCGCCGCGGCTACGCCGAGTTCTGGGAGCTGCGCCCGCCGCGCTTCACCCTGGAGCGCACCTTCCCGCGCCGCGACGGCACCCTGGTCAGCGGCCGCTTCCAGCTCTCCTGGGTCTGCGACGACGACGGCACGCCCACCAGCCTGCTGGTGCTGGTGGAGGACGTCACGCTGGCCAAGCGCGCCGCCGACGAGCTGGAGCGCGAGCGCGCCTACCTGGACCGCCTCTTCGAGACCAGCCCCAGCGCGATCGCGCTGGTCAACCGCGGCCAGCACATCGTGCGCGTCAACGCGGAGTTCACCCGCCTCTTCGGCTACAGCAGCGACGAGGTGCTGGGCCGCACGCCGGGCGAGCTGATCGCGCCGCCGGAGAAGCAGGCGGAGTCCCGCCTGCTGGTGGAGCGGCTGCAGCGCGGCGAGCGCTTCAGCCTGGAGACGACGCGCCGCCACAAGGACGGGCACCTGGTGCAGGTGTCGCTGACGGTGACGCCGATCCCCATCCCCGGCGACGCGATGGCCGCCTACGCGATGTACACCGACATCAGCGAGCGCAAGCAGATGGAGGAGGCGCTGCGGCGCGCCAGCACCACCGACGAGCTGACGGGCCTGGCGAACCGCCGCGGCTTCTTCCGCCAGGCCGCGCGCGAGTGGAAGCGCGCCCAGCGCGCCGGCGAGGATCTGCTGGTCCTCTTCGTGGACGTGGACGACTTCAAGCAGGTCAACGACACCTACGGCCACCGCGAGGGCGACCGCGTGCTGCGCGAGATCGCCGAGCTGATCCAGCGCAGCGTGCGCGACACCGACGTGACCGCACGGCTGGGCCATGAGGGCGGCGTGCTGGCGCGCCTGGGCGGCGACGAGTTCGTGGTGCTCGCGCTCGGCGCCAGCGCCGGCGCCGAGCAGGTGCTCGCGGAGCGGCTGCAGGCGGCGATGCAGCGCTACAACGAGCGCCACGGCCGGCCGTACCGCATCTCCCTCAGCGTGGGCGCCGCCCGCCACGCGCCGCTCGACGCCACCTCGCTCGACGACCTGCTCGCCGAGGCCGACCAGCGCATGTACGCGCAGAAGCGCGCCCGCGGCGCCGGCGCCTACTGAGCCTGCCGAGCAGCCGCCGGCTGAGCGAGCCGCCGCGCCAGCGCCGCTACGGCGTCGCCAGCGGCAGCCGCAGCGCGGCGCACGTGCCCTGGCCGAGCACGCTCTCCAGCGCGACCTCCGCGCCCAGCCCGGCGCACAGCCGCTGCACGATGCTCAGCCCCATCCCGCTGCCCTCCGCCCGCCGGGCCGCGCCCCGCTCCGCCTGCCAGAACGGCTCCCACACCAGCGGCAACTGCTCGGGCGCGATGCCGATGCCGGTGTCCTCCACCAGCAGCCGGGCGGCGTCGCCGGCGCGCGCCGCGCTCAGGCGCACCACGCCGCCGCGCTCGGTGAACTTCAGCGCGTTGGAGAGCAGGTGCTGCACGACCAGGCCCAGCCGCTCCGCGTCGCTGAGCACCAGCACCGGCGGCTCCGGCAGCCGCAGCTCCAGCGCCAGGCCGCGCTCGCCCGCCGCCCGCTGCGTCTCGTGCGCCAGCCGCTCCACCAGCCGGCCGAGATCGAGCGGCCGCAGCGGCGGCGTGCCCGGCGCTTCGTCCACGCGCGAGTAGCGCAGGATGTCGTCGATGATGCGCTCCAGGTCGCGCGCCCGCTCGCGGATGCGCCCCAGGTAGGCGCGCTGGACGTCGCTGAGCGCGCCGGCGTCGCCGTCGCGGAGCAAGTCCGCGAAGCCGCAGATGGCGTTGAGCGGGGTGCGCAGCTCGTGGCCGACCAGCGCGAGCAGGTCGCCCCGCGCGCGGCTGGCCGCCTCCGCCGCCGCGCGCGCTTGCCGCTCGCGCCGCAGCGCCGCCTCGCGCGCCGCCTGCGCCGCCGCGCGCTCCGACACGTCCTGCAGCACGGCGTAGACGCCGACACAGCGCCGCGCCACCGTCACCGGCACCAGCGTCACCTCGATGGGCACGCGCTCGCCGCCGCGCAGGAACGCGGTGGTCAGCCCGCCGGGGACGCCCTGCGCGGCGCGCAGGAACGCCACGCGCACGCGTCGCGCCTCGCGCGCCGGCAGCCAGCGCAGGAGCGGCCGGGGCAGTGCCGCGGCACTGCAGCCGGCCAGCCGCAGCAGCGCGGCGTTGGCGCCGCGCAGCGTGCCGTCGAGGTCCAGCGAGCAGATCGCGGCCGGGTTGTGCTCGAAGAGCGAGCGGTAGCGCTGCCGCTTCTCCTCGTACTGCCGGGCGAGGCGCTTGCGGTCCGTCAGGTCGCGCACGATCAGGCCGTAGCCGAGCAGCCCGCCGTCCGCGCTGCGCAGCGCGGTGGTGACCATCGTCGCCCAGAAGCGGCGACCGTCGCCGCGCACGCGCCAGCCCTGCGCCTCGCAGTGGCCCGCCAGCCGCGCGCGACGCAGGTGCCGCTCCGCGCGCGGCTGCGCCTCGGGCCCCGGGTAGAGGCGCGCGAGGGGTGCGCCCACCACCGCCTCTGCCGGGTAGCGCAGGATGTGCTCCGCGCCGAGGTTCCAACTGCCGATGCGGCCCTCGGCGTCCAGCAGCAGGATCGCGTACTCGCGGACCTGGGCCGCGAAGTGCCGATAGACGTCCTCCGCCGCGGCGGGCTCGGCGGCGCACGCGCCCGGGAGCGCGGGAAACGGGATGGCTGAGCGGATCATGGGGGCCTGCCCAAGTGCGTGCAACGGGCCGGCCTTGCGAGGCGGCCCCTGAGTTGGCAGTATCGGCAACGTGGGCACGCAGATGTAGTTGACGAGAGCAGGGGTCGGGGATCAGGGGCCGGGGATCAGGGGAACGGCACCCCCCGGTTCCTGCGCCAGGGTTCCGCAACGCGGGGGGAAGGACTGAGCATGCTCCACGTCGAGTGTCTGCTGCTGCCGGCGGAGGCCGTCCCCGCGGCCGACCACTGGCTGGCGCCCGCCGAGGCCGAGGTGCTGGCCGGGCTGCACCTGCCCAGGCGCCGCGCCGATTGGCGGCTCGGCCGGTACGCGGCCAAGCGGCTGCTCGCCGCGCAGCGAGCCACGCCGCCGGCGCTCTCGGAGCTGGCGGTGCTCGCCGCGCCCGACGGCGCGCCGGAGGTGCTGCTGCGGGGCGAGCCGCTGCCGCTCACGCTCTCGCTCAGCCATCGCGACGGCCTGGCATTGTGCGCCGTCGCGGCGGGACGGGTGGGGCTGGGCTGCGACCTGGAGCGTGTCGAGCCGCGCAGCGCCGCGCTCGTCGACGACTTCTTCACCGCCGCCGAGCGCGCCCGCGTGCTGCAGGCGCCGGAGGCCGAGCGCGCGCTGCTCGCCAACCTCGTCTGGTCGGCAAAGGAGAGCGCGCTGAAGCTGCTGCGCGAGGGGCTGCGGCTGGACACGCGCCGGGTGGAGGTGGAGGGGGCTACCGGCTATCGGCTACCGGCTACCGGCAACGGCGGCCCTCACCCCCCGGCCCCCTCTCCCGCCGGCGGGAGAGCGGGAGGCGCGCAGTGCCGGGGACGAGGGCGCAGTTCGCCGGCAGCCGGCAGCCGGCAGCCGACAGCCGACGACCGACAGCCGACAGCCGACAGCCGACAGCCCCCATCCTGGCAGCCGCTCACGGTGCGCCACGCGGAGCGGCGGCTGCACGGCTGGTGGCGGCGGCACGAAGGGTGGGTGCTCACGCTGGTCGCCGAGCCGGCGCCGGAGGTGCCGCGGCTGGTCGTCGCGCCCGCGGCGGGTAGCCGCTAGCCGATCATCGCGCTACGTTTGCCCCTGGTCGGCAGCGCGGCCCGCGGGAGAGGGACGGCTGCCGGGTTCGTCACCCACGCTTCCTGGAGGTCATGGTGAGTTCCGCTCGTCTACGCCTGGGGGTGTGCACCGCGCTGGCGCTCGCCGCCGGCGCCTGCGCCACCGCCGCTCCCCCGCCCGCGCCCGCCGTGCCGGCGGACGCCACCGCGAACGCCGCCACTACCGGCCCCGTCGCCGGCGTCGCGGGCAGCGGCCTCGACGCCGCGCTGGCCAGCATCACGGCCAACGACCTGCTCGCGCACATCCGCGTGCTCGCCTCCGACCGCTTCGAGGGCCGCGCGCCCGGCACGCCCGGTGAGGACAGCACCGTCAACTACCTGGTCGCGCAGTTCCGGCGCCTGGGCCTGCAACCCGGCAACCCGGACGGCAGCTACGTGCAGAACGTGCCGCTGGTCGGCTTCACCGCCAAGCCGACCGCCAGCTTCCGCGCCGGCGGCCGGACGATCGCGCTCACCTTCCCCGACGACTACGTCGCCGTCTCGCGCCGTGTGCAGCCGCAGGTCCACGTCGAGAACAGCGACCTCGTCTTCGTCGGCTACGGCGTGGTGGCGCCCGAGTACGGTTGGGACGACTACAAGGGGCTGGACGTGCGCGGCAAGACGATCGTCATGCTCATCAACGACCCGGCCGTGCCCGACCCCGCCAACCCCGCGCAGCTCGACAGCACGCTCTTCCGCGGCAAGGCGATGACCTACTACGGCCGCTGGACCTACAAGTACGAGATCGCCAGCGAGAAGGGCGCCGCCGCCGCGATCATCGTGCACGAGACGGAGCCGGCCAGCTATCCCTACGAGGTGGTCAAGGGGAGCTGGAGCCGCGAGAACATCGACATCAAGCCGGCCGACGGCAACCTGAAGCGCGTGCCCGTGGAGAGCTGGATCACGGTGGACAAGGCGCGCGAGCTGTTCCGCGCCGCCGGCCAGGACTTCGAGGCGATGAAGCGCGCGGCGGTGCGCAAGGACTTCCGGCCCGTGCCGCTGAACGCCACCTTCAGCGTGCGGCTGCAGAACACGCTGCGCGAGATCCAGTCGCGCAACGTGGTGGCGAAGCTGCCCGGCGCCGCGCGCCCGGACGAGTACGTCGTCTACACCGCGCACTGGGACCACCTGGGCAAGGACCCCAACCTGCCGGGCGACCAGATCTACAACGGCGCGCACGACAACGCCTCCGGCACCGCCGCGCTGCTGGAGATGGCCGAGGCGTACACGAAGCTGCCCGCCCGCCCCGACCGCTCCATCCTCTTCCTCGCGGTGACCGCCGAGGAGAAGGGGCTGCTCGGCGCCAAGTACTACGCGAACAACCCGCTCTACCCGCTGGCGAAGACGGTGGCCAACATCAACGTCGACGGGCTGAACCAGTGGGGCCGCACGCGCGACATGGTGATCGTCGGCTGGGGCAACACCACGCTCGACGAGGTGCTGGCGACCGAGGCGGCGAAGCAGGGCCGCATCATCAAGCCGGACCCGACGCCCGAGCGCGGCGGCTTCTACCGCTCGGACCACTTCGAGTTCGCCAAGCAGGGCGTGCCCGCGCTCTACGCCGGCGCCGGCGACGACTACGTCGGCAAGCCCGCCGGCTGGGGCGCGCAGAAGGACGCGGAGTTCACCGCCCAGCACTACCACAAACCCTCCGACGAGATCATGCCGGACTGGGACCTCTCCGGCGCCGTGGAGGACGTGCGGCTCTACTTCCAGGTCGGCCACCGTATCTCGCAGACGCCGCAGTTCCCCGAGTGGCGCCCCGGCACCGAGTTCCGCGCCAAGCGCGAGCAGATGTTGAAGTAGGGGTCAGGGGGCTACCGGCTGCCAACACCTACGGCAGCGTGGCGCGGGTGCGGGTCGCCACGCCGAAGGTGGCCATCCAGCCGTTGCGTTCGCCGCCTGCGCGCGCGCCGTCGTCGAGGCGGGCGAGGCCCAGGTGCAGCGGGCCGAGCGAGAGGCCGCCGCCGAGCAGGGAGCCGCCGCTGAAGTTGCCGGCGACGCCGGCGCGCAGGCGCAGGATCCACAGCGCCTGCTCCACCCCCGCGCCCACCATCCGCTGCCAATGGCCCGCGAGGTCTCCGTCGGTGAGCGCCACCTGGTAGAGCGCGCCCAGATGCGTGGAGCGTGTCGCCTGCCAGCCGGCGCCGAGGCGGAACTGCGTGGGCGGCACGGCGCCCTCCTGCAGGCGCGCGGCGGTGAGGCCGCGTACGAGCGCCGAGTCCGCCGGGCTCAGCCGCCGCTCGCTGTCCTCGTAGCGCTCCAGCAGGTCCTCCCGGCCCGCCGTCTCCAGGTCCGTCTTGTCGAGCACCAGTTCGCGCAGGTACAGCTCGTCGGACCAGCGCAGGGTGGCGAAGGCGTTCGCGAGCGCGGCGCTGAGCGTCAGCGCCTGCGTCGGCTGGAGCGCCGCGCCCACGTCGAGCGCCACCCCGTGGCCGCCGCGCGAGCTGACGGCGACGTAGCGTGCCTCCACGTCGCGCGCGGCCAGGTCGTAGCGCGGCTCCGCCATCCAGGAGCGCACCAGCGAGCCGCCGCGCAGGTAGTGGCCGGCGACGCCCCAGCGCAGCGGCCCGGCGCGGCCGCCGACGGCGAGCGCGACGTCGTAGAACGTCAGGTAGCGGCCCTCGGTGTCGCGCACGTCGTAGTCCAGCCGGCCCTCCTCGTAGCCGTAGAGGAACAGCTCCGCGAGGTCCTTGCTGACGTTGTGCTCGCCGAGCGAGCTGTACGCCACGCCCACCGCGACGCGCCCCACCTGCAGCGCCGCCAGCGGCAGGCGCAGGTCGTAGCGCACCTCGGTGCCGGAGGCCGGCAGCTTGGCGAAGAGCGCGTCGCGGCGCGCGTCGGCGAGGTCGTGGTAGTCCGCCAGGTCCGCCAGGTCGTCGAAGGAGAGGCCCAGCAGCGTGGCCTGCAGCCCCACCTGCGCGAGGGCGACCGACCAGCGCGGCGTGCCCGGCAGCGCCAGGTTCGCGGGGTTGAGGAAGAGCGCCTCCTGCCCGCGCGCCGCGCCCAGGTAGGCGCCGCCCATGCCCAGCGCGCGCGGCGTCATCGGCAGTTGCGCGGCGGCAGGAGTGCTGAGCAGGCCGGCCGCACCGGCAGCCGCGAGCAGCGCGGCCGCGCGCAGGCGGCGGGCAGGGAGGCACCACGTCATCGACGAGCGCATGCAGGGCCTCTGTGGTTGGGGCCGGCCGCTGCACGCGCAGCCGGGGGCGGTGGGCCGGCCGGGGTGGGGACGGGTGGTGACGCGCGCTCGGCGACCAAACACCAGTCGCGCGGCAAGGAGGGTGCCCGCCGACCAGGGCCGCCGCCGCGAGGCGGGCGCGCCCGCCGCCCCGCTCGCCTGTCGCGCGGCTGCAGCGCTGCGTCGCGCCCGCGCGCCACTTCGCGCCGCCGGCGGCGGCGATTCGGGTGCGAGCGGGGGGCGAGATCGGCCTTCGCCGGCGCGGGCGGCGGGAGCGCGTCTTGCAGCACGGCTGTTTCCGAGCGCGGGTGCCGGTCGTGCCGCCGGGCGCGCCCGGCCACCCCGCGCGCCAGGTACCTCGGGCGCTCCGCTGCGGCCACGCAGGCTACGGCGCTCCCTTCGCCGTTGCCCGTCGGGCGCTCTCCCTCGCGCACCCCGCCACCCATGTGCCGTTCGCGCATTGCCGTTCGCGCGTTCCCCGCCGCCGCCGCGCTGCTGCTGCTCGCGCTCGCCGGCGCCTGCGCCCCCGCCCCCACCGTGCGCCCGGCGGCAGCGCCGGCGGAGCGCGTCGCCGCGCTGGAGCGCCAGCTCGCGCGGGACTCCGGCGACCTCGCCACGCTCCGCGCGCTGGGCGGCGCCTACCGCGCGGCGCGGCAGTACGATGCCGCGCGCGCCGTGCTCGCCCGCGCGCTGGCGCGCCGCCCGAACGACGCGGACGCGAGTTTCCAGCTCGCGCTGGTGGAGGAGGACGCCGGCCGCGTGGCCGAGGCGCGGCGGCTGTACGAGGCGTTCCTGCGCCAGCCGGGCGGCGCGTCGCCGCGGCTGCGCGCGGCGGTGCGCGGCCGGCTGCTGCTGCTGCAGCGCCGCACGGCGGCGGACGCGGCGCGCAGCGCGCTGGCGCGCGAGGCCGAGCTGAGCGCCACGCCGCCGGACCCGGCCGCCGTCGCGGTCTTTCCCTTCCTCTTCCAGGCCGCCGACAGCACGCTGCGCCCGCTGAGCCGCGCGCTCGCGGAGCTGCTCGTCACCGACCTCGGCCAGACGAGCCGGCTGCGGCCCCTCGAGCGCGTGCAGGTGCAGGCGCTGCTGGACGAGCTGCGCCTCGCCGAACAGGGGCTGGTGGACCCGGCGACCGCCGCGCGCAGCGGCCGGCTGCTCGGCGCCGGCCGCGTGGTGCAGGGCGCCATCGCCGGCGACACCGCCGCGCTGCGGCTGAACGCGGCGGTCGTGGGGCTCGGCGCCGGCTGGGACGGCCGCGCCGCGCCCGTGGCCGTGCAGGACCGGCTCCGCCGCCTGCTCGACCTGCAGAAGCAGCTCGCGCTCGGCGTCTACCGCGCGCTGGGCATCGAGCTGACGCCGGCCGAGCGCGAGCGCGTCGAGCGCCGCCCGACCGAGAACCTGCAGGCGCTGCTCGCCTACGGCCTGGGGCTGGAGGCCGAAGAGCGCGGCGAGTTCGCGCAGGCCGCGGCGGCGTACGGCCGCGCCGCGCAGCTCGACGGCGGCTTCCGCCTGGCGCGCCAGCGCCGTGCGGACGCCACGCAGGCGGCGCTCGCCGCCGCCACCAGCACCGACGCGCTCGCCGCGCGCGCCGAGGCCGAGCGCGCCGAGGCGGCGGGCGAGTTCGCGGCGCTCGACGCGCTGCTGCCCGGCGCCGGCGCGCACGACGTCGCGGCGGAGGCACTGGGCGCCGAGCGCCCGCGCGCGACCGGCGCCGTGCTGCGCGTCCGCATCCGCCCCCAGCCATGAGGTCCGCCGTGAAGCCAACGCCGCGGCCCGCCGCCGCG
>ERZ1066122.983-NODE-983-length-25785-cov-34.428682_pt1 | contig 25785 bp, 18 predicted proteins | sample MGYA00382769_ERZ1066122 | MGnify/ENA primary metagenome ERZ1066122 (study PRJEB33369, sample SAMEA5778352) | biofilm metagenome | biome: Industrial cooling water; feature: Water cooling tower basin; material: Biofilm | place: United Arab Emirates | collected... | reverse complement strand
CAGCCGCCTGGCGCGGAGCGTTCCGCTCCTCTGAAATGTGGGTAATGCATAGCCCCGCATGGGGAGAGGGGGTGGCGAGCGAGGCACGAGCGAGCCGGGGGTGAGGGCCCGTGCTGTGAACCAGCTACCGAACCGCTCGCTTGATCGTGCACTAGGCGCCACTCGCCTGCACGGCCTTCGCAGCCGGCCCCCGGGCGCCGCCCGGGGGCCGGCTTTCGTGTGTGCGGGCGCCGGCCCGCTGCGGAGCGCCGCAGATGTGGCGCGGGCGCCACTGCGGGTGACGCCCCCCGCCGCGCGGAACAGGCGTCTACGCGGGGTGCCGATCTTGCACTCGCCCGGAGCCGGCCCGACAGGTGAGCGGGCACAGGGAGACGACGGCCGACGGCCGCGTCGCCGGGGAACCGGGGAGCCGGCACCATCTCGATGCACACCGAGCCGCGTGAGCCAGGCGGATGGCTGGTGGACGCACACGTCCACCTGTACGAGCAGTTCGTGCTGAGCGCCTTCTTCGAGAGCGCGGCGGCCAACTTCGCGCGGGCGGCGCGGCAGCTCGCGCTGCCGGCCGAGACACCGGGCTGCCTGCTGCTGGCGGAGAGCACGCCGGCGCACCCGTTCGAGCGGCTGCGCCGCGAGAGCCGGGTAGCGGGCGAGGCGGGCTGGAGTGTGCAGCCCACGCAGGAGCCGGCCGCGCTGGTGGTGGCGCGGGGTGGCCAGCCGCGGATCGCCGTGATCGCCGGGCGCCAGGTGGTGACGCGCGAGGGGCTGGAGGTGCTCTCGCTCGGGTCCGCCGAGCGCGTGGCGCCCGGCGAGCCGATGGAGACGACGCTCGCCGCGATTCGCGCGGCGGGCGCGCTCGCGGTGCTGCCCTGGGGGTTCGGCAAGTGGTGGTTCCGCCGGGGCCGCATCGTACGCGCGCTGCTGCGCTCCGGCCGGCAGCCGGACCTGCTGCTGGGCGACAACGGCGGGCGCCCGCGCGCGGCGCCCGCGCCGGCCGCGTTCCGCGAGGCCGCCGCCCGCGGGCAGCGCGTGCTGCCGGGCAGCGACCCGCTGCCGCTGCCGGGGCAGGTGCGGCGCGTGGGCAGCTATGGGCTGGTCCTGCCGCTCGCGCCCGATTGGCAGCGCCCGGCGGCGCAGGTCGTCCAGGCGCTGCGCAGCCTGGAGGCGCAGCCGGCGTCGTTCGGGCAGCGGCAGGGCTGGGCGTCGTTCGTGCGTTCCCAGGTGGGGCTGCGCCGGCGGCGCGGGCCGGAGCCGTTGCCCGCGCCGGCCGACGCGCCGTCCGCCGGCCATCCCTGAAGGCGGGCACATCCCACATGGTTCAGCTCGCACGCGCGCCCGAGACGGCCGCCGAGGTCTCGTACGACCTGATCGTCGTCGGCGCCGGGATCCACGGCGTCTGCCTGGCGCTGGAGGCCGCCTGCCGCGGGCTGCGGCCGCTGCTGCTGGAGCGGGAGGACTTCGGCGGCGCGGCCAGCGCCAGCAGCCTGCGCATCCTGCACGGCGGGCTACGCTACCTGCAGAGCCTCGACCTACCGCGCTTCGCGGAGTCGGTGCGGGCGCGCCGCTGGTTCGCCGTCCACTTCCCCGAGCTGGTGCAGCCGCTGCAGTGCGTGCTGCCGCTCTACGGTGACGGCCTGCGGCGGCCGGCGGTGCTGCGCGCCGCCCTCGCGCTGAACGCGGCGCTCTCGCTGGGCCGCAACGCCGGCATTCCCGCGGAGAAGCGCCTGCAGGCGGGCGCCGTGCTGGGCGTGGCGGAGACGAGGGCGCGCTTCCCCGCCGCCCGAGTGGAGGGGCTGAAGGGAGCGGCGGTCTGGTACGACGCCGTCATGCCCAGCTCGGAGCGCATCCTGATGGAGGCGCTGCGCTGGGCGTGTGCCCACGGCGCGGTGGCGCTGAACTACGTGGAGGCGCAGGCGCTCGTCGGCGAGGGTGCCGCGGTCCGCGGGCTGGATGCGCTCGACCGCGAGAGTGGCCGCGTCCACCGCTACCGCGCGCCGTGCGTCGTCAACTGCACCGGCGCCGCGGCGGGCCGGGCGGCGGTGCAGCTCGGCGCCCGTACGGCCGCGCCGGTGGAGCCCGCGCTGGCGTTCAACCTCCTGCTCGACCGGCCACCGCCCTGCGCCGCCGCGCTCGCGCTGACGCCCCCGCAGCCGGGCGCGCGCACCTACTTCCTCCTGCCCTGGCACGGCCGCACGCTGGCGGGCACCTACCACGCGCCGCTGGCCGCGGACGGGCCGCCGCACGCGGAGCCGACGCCCACCCTGGTCGCGCAGATGCTGGCGGACCTCGACCGCGCGGCGCCGGCGCTGGGCCTGCGCGACGCGCCCGTCCTGCGGGTGGACGCCGGGCTGATGCCGGCGCGCTGGCCGGGCCGGGGCGACCCCGCAGTCCGGCCGGTGGTGCTCGATCACGCCGAGACCGGCGGGCCGCGCGGGCTGTTCACGGTCTGCGGCGTCAAGTACACCACCGCGCCGCTGCTCGCGCGGGCGGCGCTGCGCTACGTCTACCGCCGTTCCGGCCGCGACCTCTCCGTGCGCACCGGAACGGGCCGGCCCGAACCCCGGCCCGCCCTGATCCTCACCGCGCAGCGGCTGGCGGAGCGGCTTCCGGAGCCTGCGCTGCGCGGTGAGCTGCGCGCCCTCGCCGAGCACGAGAGCGTCGTGCACCTGGACGACCTGCTGCTGCGCCGCGCCACCTGGAACGACGCGCCGGCCCGCATCCCGGAGCTCGCGCCGGCGCTCTACGAGCTGCTCGGCTGGGGCGCCGAGCGGCGGCGCCGCGACGAGGCGCGCCTGGCGGAGCGCTTCGGCGCCGCCGCGCTCCCCGGCGGACCCTCCGCGCCGACCCCGAGCCCCCGATGAGTGCCGTCCCCTACCCCCCCGCGAGCGAACCGGTGCGCGAGCCCGCCCCGCTCGACGTGCTGGTGCTGGCGCCGCAGCCGCTCTTCCAGGCGCGCGGCACCCCCATCGCCGTGCGCGCCCTGCTCGACGTGCTGGGCGCGCTCGGCCACCGGGTGGACGTGCTGACCTTCCCCGGCGGCGAGCCGACGGAGCTGCCGGGGTGCACGCTCCACTACGTGCTCCCCGGGCGCAGCGCAGAGCGCATGCGGCCGGGCTTCTCCGGCGCCAAGCTGGCGCGCGACGCGGTGATGCTGGCGCAGAGCGCGCGCATGGCGCGCCGCAAGCGCTATCACCTGGTCCACGCCGTGGAAGAGGCCGCGTTCATCGCCCTGCTGCTCAAGCGCGCGTTCGGGGTGCCGTTCGTCTACGACATGGACTCGTCGCTGCCGCAGCAGCTGGCCGACCGCCACGCCTGGCTGCAACGCGTGGCCGGGTCGATGGAGCGCCTCGAAGCGCTGGCCATCCGCGAGAGCCTGGGCGTGGTGGCGGTCTGCCGCGCGCTGGAGGAGCGCGCCGTGCGCGGCGGCGGCCGGGTGGTGGCGCGCATCGAGGACTTCAGCCTGCTGGAACCGCTGGCACCCGCGGAGCCGGCGGCCCTGCAGCGGGAGCGGCCGACGATCATGTACGTCGGCAACCTGGAGCCCTACCAGGGCATCGAGCTGCTGCTGCGCGGCTTCGCGGTGGCGCAGGCCCGGGTGCCGGCGGCGCGGCTGGTCATCGTCGGTGGTGACGCGGGCGGGATCCAGCGCTACCGCGCGCTCGCCGCCGAGCTGGGGATCGCCGAGCACGCCGAGTTCGCCGGCCCGCGCCCGGTCACCGACCTGCGCCGCGTGCTCGCGGAGGCCGACGTGCTGGTCTCTCCGCGCATCCAGGGGCAGAACACGCCGATGAAGGTGTACTCCTACCTCGACTCCGGCCGGCCACTGCTGGCCACCCGCCTGCCGACGCACACCCAGGTGCTCGACGACGAGATCGCATTGCTCGCGGAGCCGACGCCGGCCGCGCTGGGCGCCGGCCTCGTCGTCCTGCTGCGCGACCCCGCGCGCCGGGCGGCGCTGGCGCGGCGCGCGCGCGCGCGGGTGGACGCGGAGTTCAGCCCCGCGGCGTACCGGCGCAAGATGGCGGCGTTCTACGCCCGGCTCGGCGCGGAGCTGGCTCGCCGGTGATCCTGCGCGCGGACCGCCGCGTGGACCCCGCGGCGCTCAGAGCGGCAGCTCCGGCAGCGGGCGCGGGGGGCGAGAGCGACGCAGCGGCTGGAGCAGCGTGACGCCGAGGTAGACGACGCCGCAGAGCGCCGAGAAGACGATGCCCAGCGCCGAGCGCAGCAGCGAGACGCTGAACGCCTCGGCGGCCGGCACGCCCACCTGCAGGCAGAGAAAGACGAAGATGCCCTGCTCCGCGCCGAAGCCCGAGACCGAGATCGGCAGCATCTGCATCAGCGCCAGCACCGGCACGAACGCCAGCACGTAGGTGAACGGTATCTCCACCGCGAGCACGCGCGCGACGGCGTAGAAGACGAGCATCACGGCCAACTGGTTGGCGAGCGCCAGCAGCAGGTTCCAGCCCAACACGCGCGGCCGGCGGCCGCAGGCGTGCACCGCCTGCATCACGGGCAGCAGCCGCGCGCGCAGCCGCTCGCCCCAGCGGCCGGGCAGCCAGCGCAGCCCGAGCACGTCGCTGAACAGCAGCCAGGCCACGGCGCCGAGCGCCGCCGCGCTCACCACGCCGACCGTGGCCACCAGCAGCGGGTCGGCGCCGAGCGCGCCCATCCCCGCGGCCCCCGCCAGCGCCAGCAGGCAGACGGCGAGCAGGCCGATGACGTTCAGCGTCAGGATGGAGGCGGCCGCCAGGCCGGCGCCGAGCCCCGTCGCGCGCGCGAGCATGAGCGTGCGCACGGCGTCGGCACTGAGGCTGGAGGGCATGAACGCGCCGAAGAAGCGCCCGCTCAGGTACACGTAGGTCGCCAGCAGCGGCGAGAGCTCCACGCCCTGCGCGCGCAGCACCGCGTACCAGTTCCACGAGCGGATCAGCAGCTCGGCCGCCAGGACCGCCAGCGGCACCAGCAGCGCCAGGACGGAGAGGTTCGCCAGGACCCGCACGGTCTCGCCCGAGCCGATCTCGGCGCCGAGCGCGATCAGGATCCCGATGCTGACGGCCAGCCGCAGGATCAGCCAGAAGCGTGGGTGACGCGTCACGGGTTCGCTGGAGGAAGGGACAGGGAGCGCGCCAAGCGCCAAGCAGCCAGGTGCAAAGCAGATGCCCTGCCCCCGGCCCGGCAGGCGGCGTGGCGTTCGGTACGCGGCATGCAACGCCGAGATCGATCTACCCTTCTGCTCCACCCGCTCACCCCTGGACGGCACCGTCGCTGCGGCCTGCCCCCTCACCCGAGCACCACCCATGGCTGAACCGATCCTCGTCACCGGCGGCACCGGGTTCACCGGCTCGCACCTCGTCCGCGCGCTGGTCGCAGACGGCCAGCCGGTACGCGTGCTGGCCCGCTCCGCCGGCCGGGCGCGGGACGTTCTGCCGCCGGAGGTCGAGGTCGTGGAGGGCGACGTGGTGGACGCCGGCGCGGTGCAGCACGCGATGCGCGGGCGAGCGGTCGTCTATCACCTGGCGACCACCTTCCGCCAGGCCGGCATCCCCGACGCGCGGCACCGGGCGGTGCACGTCGAGGGCACGCGCCTGCTGCTGGAGGCCGCGCGCGCCGAGGGCGTGCGGCGCTTCGTGCACTGCAGCACGGTGGGCGTGCACAGCCACATCGAGCGCCCGCCCGCCGACGAGAGCTGGCCGCACACCCCCGGCGACATCTACCAGCAGACCAAGAGCGAGGCCGAGATCCTGGCGCTGGACTTCGGCCGGCGGCACGGCCTGGCGGTGACGGTGGCGCGCCCCTCCACCATCTACGGCCCCGGCGACCTGCGGCTGCTGAAGATGTTCCGCATGCTCGCCAAGGGCCGCTTCGTCATGCTCGGCAACGGCAAGCCGTTCCTGCACATGGTCTACGTCGACGACCTGGTGCGCGGGCTGCGGCTGATGGCCGAGCGCCCCGAGGCCGTGGGCGAGGTGTTCATCCTGGCGGGCGGAGAGTATGGCTCGCTCGCGGAGCTGGCGGAGCTGATCGCCCGCCTGCTGGACGCGCCCCGGCCGCGCCTGCGCCTGCCGGCCTGGCCGTTCTTCCTCGCCGGCGCGCTCTGCGAGGCCGTCTGCGTACCGCTCGGCGTGGAGCCGCCGATCTACCGCCGGCGGGTGGCGTTCTTCACCAAGAGCCGCGCGTTCAACATCGAGAAGGCGCGGCGCGTGCTCGGCTACCAGCCGCGGGTGGGGCTGGAGGAGGGGCTGCGCCGCTGCATCGACTGGTACCGCGCGCAGGGCCACCTGCCGGCCGGCGCGCCGACAACAGGTGTAGGCGCGCCGATACGTTTGTAGCGCCGGCGCGACGGCGTCCCCCTCATACCAGGTCCGGGTGAGGAGTGAGTGCAGGGGTGTCTCAGAGGAAGCCGGTTTGTCTGAGCGCAGCGAGTTTACCGGCTTCCGGCGAGACACCCCTGCGTGAACGGATCACCCGGACCTGGTATCAGTTCCCGCAAGGTGCAGATGCCTGACGAACTTTCGCCGCAGACCGGCCCGGCGCTGTCCGTGGTCGTGCCGCTGTTCAACGAGCAGGAGAGCGTCGGCCCGCTGGTGCGCGCCGTGGGCGAAGCCCTGGCGGACGCGCCCGCGTGGGAGCTGGTGCTGGTGGACGACGGCAGCCGCGACGACACGGCGGCGATCGCCGAGGCGCTGGCGCGCGAGGACCCGCGCGTGCGCGTGGTGCGGCTGGCGCGCAACTACGGGCAGACGGCGGCGATGCAGGCCGGCTTCGACCACGCGCGCGGCGCGGTGGTCGTCAGCATGGACGGCGACCTGCAGAACGACCCGCGCGACATCGAGCGGCTGGTGGCCGCGCTGGACGAGGGCTACGACCTGGTGGCCGGCTATCGGCAGAAGCGGCAGGACAAGGTGCTGACGCGGAAGATCCCGTCGTGGCTCGCGAACCGCATCATCCGCCGGGTCACCGGGGTGCCGATCCGCGACAACGGCTGCTCGCTGAAGGCGTACCGGAGAGAGGTGCTGCAGCGCATGCGGCTGTACTCCGACCAGCACCGCTTCATCCCGGCGGTGGCGGCGGCGATGGCCGGGGCGCGCATCGCCGAGCTCCCGGTGCGGCACCACGCGCGGCGCTACGGCGCCAGCAAGTACGGGCTCTCGCGCGTGCCCAAGGTGCTGGCGGACCTGCTCTCGATCTACGTCCTGCGCTCCTTCCGCGAGCGGCCGCTGCTGCTGTTCGGCGCGCTCGGGCTGCTGAGCCTGCTGGTCTGCCTCGGCATCGTCGGGCTGGTCGGCTACCTGCGGCTGACCTCCGGCAGCCCGGGCAGCCTGGTGACGGCCGCGGGCTCCGCGCTCTGCTGGCTGGGCCTGAGCTGCTACTTGTTGATGCTCGGCCTGATCGCCGAGCAGGCGCTGCAGGCCGAGCTGGCCCGCGGCCCGTCGGGGACCCCCATCGTTCGTGAGGTGCGGTTGTGAGCAACCTGGTGAACATGGAGCGCATCGCGGAGGCGGAGACGCCGGCCGCGGCGGAGGCGCCGGTGGAGGTCTCGGTGATCGTGACGGTGACGGAGCGGCCGGCGCCGCTGGCCGAGCTCTACGGCGAGTACGCGGCGCCGCTGCGCAGCCCGGGCCGGCCGTTCGAGTTCCTCTTCGTCGCCGCGCCCTACTACCGCGAGCGGCTGGGCGCGCTGCGGGCGCTGGTGGCGGCGGGCGAGCCGATCCGGGTGCTGGAGGTCGGGCAGGCGGTGGGGGAAGTGGCGCTGCTGAAGGCGGCGGCCGAGCAGGCGCGCGGCAGCATCGTGCTCACGCTGCCGGCGTATCACCGCATCGAGGCCGCGGCGCTGCCCCGCCTGCTCGACGCGGTCACCGCCGACGCCGACCTGGTCGTCGCGCACCGCTGGCCGCGGCAGGACGCGTGGACGAACCGCCTGCAGAACCGCGTGCTGCACGCGCTGGTGCGGCGCACCGTCGGTGGCGACCTGCACGACCTGGGCTGCGGCGTGCGCGCGATCCGCCGCAGCGTGCTGCGCGAGCTGCCGCTCTACGGCGACGCCTCGCGCTTCCTGCCGCTCATCGCCCAACGCGAGGGCTTCCGCGTGGCCGAGGTGCAGGCGCCGCAGCACCCGAAGGACCGGCCGCCGCGCCTGTACGCGCCCGGGATCTACGTGCGCCGCCTGATCGACATCCTGGGGATGTACTTCCTCTTCCGCTTCCGCGAGAAGCCGCTGCGCTTCTTCGGGCTGGTGGGCGCCGTGGTGGGGGTGCTCGGGTTCGTGATCCTCGCCGTGCTCACCGCGCAGTGGCTCGGCGGCCGTTCCATGGCCGAACGCCCGCTGCTGCTGCTGGGCGTGCTGCTGCTGGTGCTCGGCGTCCAATCGCTCTCGCTGGGGCTGGTCGGCGAGATCATGGTGAACCTGCACGCGAGCCGGAACCCGATGTACCGGGTCCGCCGCGGCGAGTAGGCGCCGCGATGCGCACCCGCCGCCGCGGCCTCGCCGCGCCCGCGCCGAGCGCCGACGCCCCGTCCCACCGTCCGTCCCCGTTCCGCGTGCCCCGCGTTGCGCGCTCCGGTGCGGGAGGCGCCGTGCTCGCACGGCGCCTCCCGCTGCTCGTGCTGGTGCTCGTGCTGCTCGGCGGCAGTTACCTGCGCCTGGCGCACCTGGGGCGGGACTCGTACGGCGCCGACGAGCTCTACCAGCGCTTCGTCGCGAAAGCGCTGCTGGCGGGCGAGGGGCCGGTGCTGCCGTCCGGCGCGGAGTACCGGCGCGGCCTCGACGTCACCCGGCTGGTGGCGGTCTCGATGGAGCTGCTCGGCCCCTCGCAGGCCGCCGCCCGGCTGCCGACGGCGCTCTTCGGCGTGCTGAACCTGATCCTGTTCGCGGCCGTGCTCTGGGGCCTGGGCGGGCCGTGGGTGGCCGTCTGGGGCACGGCGTTCCTGGCGATCGACCCCGAGACGCTCTCGCAGAGCCGGCACCTGCGCTTCTACACCTACCAGCTCTGCTTCGGGCTGGCCGCGCTGTACACCGGCTGGCGCGCGCTGCGCAACAGCGCGGCGCCGGAACCTCCCGCGCGCAGCGAGGTGGTGCGGCAGTGGCTCTGGGCGGGGCTGACGGTGGTCCTCTTCGCGCTGGCGGCGCGCGTGCAGGTGGTGGCGCTGACGGTGGCGATCGGCTGGGGCGTCTGCGTGGCGCTGGCGGCGCTGGCGAACCTGCGCGCCCGGGGCTGGCGCCACTGGCGGCGCAACGTGCCGCTGCAGCTCACCGGGCTGGGCGTGGCTGGCGCGGCGCTCGGGCTCCTGCTACGGCCGGGCGCCGTGCTGACGCTGCTGCGGCAGTCCCAGCAGGTCGACGACTTCGCGCGCCCCGAGGCGGACAACGTGCTGGCCTACTACCACACGCTGAACGACGCCTTCCCGCTGCTGGTCTCGCTCGCGCCGCTGCTCTTCCTGCTGGTGGGGCTGCGGCGCCCGCGGCTGGGCGTCTACCTGTTCACCTGGTTCGCGGTGCCAGTGCTGCTGCACAGCGTCGCGCTGCCGTGGAAGGGGATGCGCTTCATCCTGCTGGCGATGCCGGCGCTGTTCGCCGCCGCCGCGCTGGTGGCGGCGTGGGGAGCGGGGCTGCTCTACCGCCGGCTCGCGTCGCGCCTGGCGCGGGCAGGGCGGCCCGGCGCGGCGCGCGCGGTCGCGGGCGCGGCGGTCGCCGGGCTCGCGCTCTGGCTGCTAGCGACGATGCCGGCGTTCAGCCGCGCCCGGCGGGCGGTGGCGCTCCCCAAGTACGGCGGCTGGGAAGCGGCCGCGGCCATCGCCCGCGCGCGGCCCGAGCTGGCGGCCGTCCCGCTCGGCAGCTTCCAGTCGCTGCGCGCGCTGCACTACTTCGGGCGCAGCGACTTCTCCCTCATCGAGGCGAACACCGCCGCCGCGCCGGGCGCCGCGGGGTACAGCCCGCCCCTGCGCCGCTTCCAGTACACGGCGGTCCCGCAGGTCGCGCAGCCGGAGATCCGGGCGCGCTACGCCGCCGCGGGCGCGGTGCTGCTGGTCGTCCCCGAGCGCCTCCTCCCTACGCTGGACCCAGCGCTGCGCGCGGCTCTGCAGAGCGAAGCGGTAGAGCTCTGCGCCGGCCGCTGCGAGGTGATCCGGCTCTATCACTGGCGCTTCGCGCCCGCCGGTCCGCCGCGGCCGATTGCTCCGGCTGGCCCGGTCGCCGCCCGCCGTCGCTAGCCGACCCGCTCGGCGGCGCGGCTAGAGCACGATCAACTCACGTGTACGGTGAGAGCGACGGCATCCCGGGCCCTCACCCCCCGGCCCCCTCTCCCGGGCTTGCTGTCTTTTACCCACATCCGGATGAACCGGAAGCCGGGCTCGCGCCGGACGTATGAAACGTCCGGCAGCACACGGCGCGTCCTGCCGGACGCAGGGCCGTCCGGAGGACGGGCGGTGTCTTGCCGGGGGCTTCATGCCCCCGGTGCCGTGGCAGTTGAAGCCCTTCGAGAGCAGGGCCTTCCGCTCCTCCCAAGATGTGGGTAATAGACAGCCCAAGCCCGGGAGAGGGGGTGGCGAGCGAGGCACGAGCGAGCCGGGGGTGAGGGCCCCGCCGCCGGCCTACCGAACACCTCGCTTGATCCTGCCCTAGCGCGGCGGCACCCAGAACGCGCGCACCGTGCTCGCGGCGTCGATCAGGTGGCTGGCGTCGCGGAGCCGCAGGCGATGCGCCCAGGTGGCCGCGAGCAGCGCGCGCCGGTTCAGCACCGGGTGCGGGAACCCCTCGCGCGCCAGCGCGCTCTGCGCCTTCTGCACCGTACGCTGGCGCCGCTTCGCTCGCTGCTCCGCGGAGCGACTCCGCTCGCCCCACTGGTACTGCAGCCCTTGCGGCGCCGGCAGCGGGCAGGGCTCGTGGCCGGGGTAGGCTTGCCAGGGCACCGAGGAGACGGCCGCGGGGAAGAGCTGGAGCCAGCGGTGATAGAAGTGGTGGCGCATGAGCAGGTCGACCGGCACGCGCACGATGGTCTCCAGGAAGTGCGAGTCCCAGAACGGGATCTGGTACTCCAGGCGGTGCCGGTCGATGTTGGCGAAATGCCCCGCCTTGGCGGGATGCTGCATGTTGAGCAGCCGCAGCAGGAAGAAGCGCCGTCCCGGCTCGTCGGCCTGCAGGGCCTGCAGCTCCTCCTGCAGCGCCTGCGGCGGCCACACGGCCATGCTGGCGGCGGCCGCCCGCGTCAGGATGCGGGTGGGCAGGACGAAGTGGCAGCGCTGCAGGTAGCGGCGGATCGCGCCGTCGACATCGCCGCCGCGCAACCGCTCGATGACGTCGGGATACATGTTGGCGAACCCGACCGGCCCGCTGCCGCCGTCGCCGGACCAGATGAGCGACGGCCGCTCGGCCGCCACCCCGTCGCGCTCCTGCACCGCGCTCCAGCGGCTTGCCAGCATCGTGGCGTGCCCGATCTCGCCCGGCTGGCGCGGCTCCTCGTGGTGGATGCTGCCGATCGCTTCCGCGAACAGCCGCCCGAGCACCTGATCCTGCGTCCCCTCGCGCGCGAAGTTGAACGAGTAGACGGTGGCGCCCTGGTCGCGCAGCGCGCCGACGACACAGCGAGAATCCAGCCCGCCGCTGAGGAACGCGGGCACGACGGTGTCGCCGCCCAGCCGTCGCCGCACCGCGCCGGTGAAGCGCTGATAGGCCTCCGCCAGCAGCTCGGCCTCCGTCGGTTCGCCCACCGGCACCTCGTCCCAGCGCCAGTAGCGCGAGCGCACCGCCTCGTCGCCGCGCACCTGCGCCAGCTCCCCGGCCCGCAGCCGCACGATCTCGCGCGAGGGGGTGCGGTCGCCCAGCGCGTGGTGCAGGGTGAGCAGTTCGGCCAGCGTGCGAAGATCCGGGGTCCGCGGGATCTGCGGCAGCGCCGCGAAGGTGCGCAGCACGCTGGAGAACACCACGAGCTCCTCGCCGAACCAGACGAACAGCGGGCGCAGCGCCAGCTTGTCGGTCGCGAGCGTCAACTGCTCGCGCTGCGCGTCATAGTGGGCGACGGTGAAGATCCCGGTCGCGGCCGGGAGCAGGCTGTGCGGCTCGGTGCGCCAGCCGTCGTGCAGCCGGTGCAGGTCTTCGGTGCGCGTGCGCGTCGGCTCGCCCTCGGCCGGCAGCAGCAGCGGCTCGCCGGCGAGCATGGAGAGCGACCCGTCCGCGTCCACGCGGAAGGCCGGCTCGCGGTAGGCGCCGATGTCGACCTTGGCGAAGAAGACCCGTTCGCCGCGGTGGGTGAGGGGCCGGTCGCGCGGGTCGCGCGAGAGCGAGGCAGCGATCTGCTCGCACGTTCCAGCGGGCAGACCAACCCCTGGCCTGCGGGCGAGGGCACCGGCAATCAGCGTCACAGCAGCATCTCGGCAAGGGGAGGTACGGCGGAAGCCGCAAAGGGGCCGGCGCGGCGGGGCCGCCGAGCCCGGCGCAGGGCGGAACGTGGTGGCACCGGCCGGCGTCGCACTCAGCCGAGCTGCTCGATCTCGACGGCGTCGCGCTCCGCGTCGCGCTCGCTCGCCGTGCCGGGCGCCGTGTGCTGGCGGCGGAAGACGAACTCGTTGCAGCCCAGGCCGCGGGTGCCGCGAATGCGTACGGGCGCGAAGCCGCGGTCGTGGAAGAAGCGCTCGATCACGGGGACGCTCGCCACCTCGTAGGGGAAGCCGCCGACCCAGTCGACGACGTCGCGCCAGCGGCTCATGCCGCGCCGGCCGCTGTAGCGCGTCCAGGAATGGAGGTACTCCTGCGGCCGCAGCCGCAGCACGGCGCGCCCGAGGTCCTTCAGCTCGTAGGGCAGCATCGCCCAGACGGCGTAGGGCGCCTGCAGCGCGGCGGGCAGGCGGCAGTAGCGCTGCTTGACCCGGTGCCAGCGCTCGCTCTCGGCGCCCATGTCGTTGTAGATAGCGATGAACAGCAGCCCGCCCGGCGCGACGGGGCGGGCGGCGTTCTCCAGCGCCTGCCACATCTGGCCGGTGTGGTGCAGCACGCCCCAGGAGTAGACCACGTCGAAAGGGCCGAGCGCGGCCAGATAGCCGGCGTCGAGCGCGGAGCCCTCCTCCACCGTCCAGCGCGCGTCGTCGGAGAAGAAGCGGCGGCGCAGCTCGGCGGTGCAGGCGACGGACTGCGGGTCGAAGTCGAAGGAGTGCACGCTGGCGCCGAGCCGCCGGGCGGCCAGGCTGAAGAGCCCGCTGCCGGAGCCGATGTCCAGGAAGCGCTTGCCGCGCAGGCTCGTGGGGCCGAGCATCTCCTGCAGCGAGGCCTCGGCCTGACCGATGCGTTCTTCGCTGAGCAGCGCCAGGAAGCGCGCCCAGTTCTCGCCGAAGCGGAAGCGGTCGCCGCGGGCGACTTCTTGGGCGTGCTCCTGCGCGTGCACGTACGGGCTGCTCGGGCTCGTCATCTCTCGGGCGTCGCTCCGGAAGTAGGCAGGTGCTCAGGCGGCCGGGTCGAGCGGAGGCCGGCCCGGCTGGCGGGGGTGCTGGTGCAGCAGCCGCGCCATCTCGGCGCAGCGCCCCGCCCACGACTCGGAGGCCATCGCCAGCGCCGCCTCGCGCCGGGCCGCGCCGTCCGGCGGCGCCGCGAGGTAGTGCCGCACCGCGGCGACGTGCTCCGCCGCGCTGCGCGCCACGCGCAGCATCGGGTTGTCGGCGAGCAGCTCGATCTCCGGCAGCGCCGTCGCCACCACCGGCATCCCCGCCGAGAGGTACTCGCGCAGCTTGATCGGGTTGACCGCCCGCGTCAGGTCGTTGCAGACGAAGGGGATCAGCCCCACGTCGAACGCCGCCGCGTAGGCGGGCAGCTCGGCGTAGGGCTTCTGGCCGAGCAGCCGCACGTTGGGCTTCGCCTGCAGCCGCTTCACGTCCGCCTGCACCTTGCCGATCAGCACCAGGGTGGCCTCGGGGAAGGCGTCGGCGAGCTGGGCGAGCAGCTCCTGGTCCACCCACTCGTGGATGAGCCCGAAGAAGCCGAGGATCGGGCCGCGCACGTCGGCGATGTCCTGCGGCCGGGGCGGCGGCGCCAGCGCGGCCTGCGCGAAGTGGCCCCATTCCACGCCATGCCGCATCAGGTAGGAGTGCGGGTTGTGCGGCAGGCAGTCGTCCAGCAGCTCGGCCGACGAAGCGAAGACGACGTCCGCCTGCTGGCAGAGCGCAGCGTGGCAGCGGCGCATCACCTCGGTGTCGTAGTCGGAGAACGCCCACCAGCGGTCGACGCAGTGATAGACCAGCCCGCTGCGCGGCAGGCCGGCGAGATACGGCGCCACCGTCGGCACGTACACCCAGAGCAGCGGGTCCTTCCGCAGGCCGAGCCGAGTGAGCGCGCGGCGCACCGCCTCGCGGTACAGCCCCCGGTTCAGCGCCTGCGCCGCCGTGTTGCCGGGCAGCGGGATGCTGAACGGGCTGAGCACGTGCAGCCGCTCCGCCTCGCGGCGCAGCCCGCCCCAGGCCCGCCGCACGCGCGCCAGGATGCGGCTGCGGTCCAGCCCGCTGGACAACTGCGGCCGCCGCATCCCGCTGGACTCCACCCAGAGCACGTCCGTGTGCTGCGCGTAGGTGTGCATGATGTGGTGCTTGCTCGTCGGATCGCCGCGCCAGTCGTTGGCGAAGGCAACCAGCGGCGTACCCCCCATCAGCGCGGCGAGCTGCTCGGCGAGCGCGGTTTCTTCCGCCTCGATCATCCGCGGTGTGGACATGCTCTCGTCGTGAAGGTCATCAGGTGCGTGCGGCCGGCCGCCGGCGAGGCACCGCTCGTGCCTCGCCCCCGGCGCAGCCCGCCGCGGCGCGCGCCGCCGAGCGCGCAACGCGCTGCGCACCGCCGGGCCGCCGAGCCGACGGGGCCCGTTGCATGCACCGTGCTCGGCGGCACCGGCCTCCAGGCCCCTGCGGCGAGCGCGCAACACACGTTGCCCGAGCGCCACAGGGCGGGCGCGGGGGGGGGTGCGCCCCGGCCGGGCGGGGCGGGCAGGGCGGGGAGGCGGCCGGGCAGGCCGGGTACGAAGCGTGCCGGCCGCCGCCGCGGGCAGGGGGCCGGGCGAGATCTCCAGCGGAGGGGACGGGGTGGAAGTTCTGTTCTGGGTGCTGTTCGCGCTGATCTTCTGGGCGCTCGTCGGCTATCCGGCCACGATGCTGGTGCGGGCGCGGCTGTGGCCGCGGCCGTTCGCGGCGGACCCGGCGTTCGCGCCGACGGTGTCGGTGGTGCTGGCGGTGCGCAACGGGGCGGAGCACCTGGCGGCGCGGGTGGAGAACCTGCTCGGGCAGGCGTATCCGGCGGAGCGGCTGCAGGTGCTCATCGCCTGCAACGGCTGCACGGACGACAGCGAGGCGGTCGCGGCGCGGCTGGCGGCGCGGGAGCCGCGGCTGCGCGTGCTGAGCAGCCCGGCGGGCGAGGGCAAGGCGGGCGCGCTGAACCGCGCCGTCGCGGCGGCCACGGGCGAGTGCCTCGTCTTCGCGGACGTTCGCCAGCGCTACGCGCCCGACGCGCTGCGGCGGCTGGTGGCGCCGCTGGCGGACCCGTCGGTCGGCGCGGCCAGCGGGCGGCTGGTCATCGGGCAGGCGACGGACCCCGGGGTGGAGGGCGTCCGCTGGTACTGGGGGCTGGAGACCGCGCTGCGGCTGGCCGAGAGCCGCACGGGCTCGGTGGTGGGGGTGACGGGGGCGATCTACGCGATGCCGCGCGCGCGCTTCGAGCCGCTGCCGCCGAACCTGATCCTGGACGACCTGTGGCTGCCGCTGCACCTGGCGCAGGCGGGCCGGCGTGTGGTGCTGGTGCCCGAGGCGGTGGCGTACGACGTACCGTCCGCCAGCCTGGGCGTGGAGTACCGGCGCAAGCGGCGCACGCTGGTGGGCAACCTGCAACTGCTGCGGCTGCGGCCGGAGCTGCTGCTGCCGCAGCGCAACCCGCTGTTCGCGCGCTTCGTCTCGCACAAGCTGCTGCGCCTGCTGGTACCGCTCTGCTTCCTGGGGATGCTGGCGGCGGCGGCCACGCTGCCCGCGCTGCTCTACCGCGTGGTGCTCGGCGGCGGCCTGGGCGTCTTCGCCGCCGGCGCCGCGGGGCTGCGGCTGCAGACGCGGTGGCTCGCGCCCGCGGCGAGCTTCCTGTTGCTGCACGTCGCCGTCTTCGGCGCGCTGCGCCGCTTCCGCCACGACGCAACGACGATCTGGCAGGCGCCGGCGACGGGCGGCGAGCTGGCGGCGGGCACGCTCGCGCCGGCGGAGGCGCCGCCGCCCGCCGCCCGCCGATCCTGACTCCACGACCCCCGCCGATGCTCAAACACACGTTGCGGCGGGCGCTCAGCGCGCCCTGGCTGCGGCCCGCCTGGTCGCACCTGGTGACGCAGCGCCTGGCCATCGTGACCCTGCACCGCTTCGCCCTGCCGGACCTGGGCGTGCCCGGCCACGACCCGCGGCAGCTCGGCCGCGCGCTGCAGCGGCTGCGCAGCGAGGGCTACGAGCTGCTGGCGCTCGACGCCGCGCTCGCGCGCCTGCGCCACGGCGGCGGCGGCGCGCCGGCCCTGGTCTTCACCGTGGACGACGGCTACGCCGACTTCGCCGAGGTCGGCGCCGAGGTCTTCGCGGCCTACGACTGCCCGGTGACCGTCTTCCTGGCCACGGACTTCGTCGGGGGCGCCTGCTGGCTGTGGTGGGATCAGATCGCTTACGTGCTGGCGCACAGCGAACGTCGTGAGCTGCAGGCGACGCTCGCCAGCGAGCCGCTGCGGCTGGCGCTGGAGAGCGAGCCGCAGCGCCAGCGGCTGGCGGGCGAGGTCAGTGTGCGCTGCACGCGGGTGGACGACGTGGAGAGGCGGCGCTTCATCGCCGCGCTGGCGGCGGCCGCGGAGGTCGAGCTGCCCGCCACGCCGCCGCGCCGCTACGCGCCGCTCGGCTGGGCGCAGGCGCGCGCGCTGGAGGCGCGCGGCGTGGCGTTCGGGCCGCACAGCACCTCGCACCCCATCCTGACGCGGGTGAGCGCGGAGGAATCGGCCCGGCAGATCCGCGAATCGTGGGAGGCGACGCGACGCGAGCTACGCCGCCCGCTGCCGGTGTTCTCGTACCCCAACGGCGACTTCGGGCCGCGCGAGGTCGAGAGCGTGACCGCCTGCGGGCTGGCGGCGGCTGTGACCACACGGCCGGTCTACGCCTCTGCCGCAGCCTACCGCGCGCCCTCCGGCGCCTACACCGTACCGCGCTTCCCCTACCCGGAGGAGCCCGAGGCGCTCTGCCTGCTGGCCTCCGGCTTCTCCCGCCTCAGCGACGGCCTGCGCCGCCGGCTGCGGCCGCGCACGTCGCCAGGCGGCTGAAGCTACCGGCTACCGGCTACCGGCTACCGGTCAACTGCAACGGCAGCCCTCACCCCCCGGCCCCCTCTCCCAATGCTGCTGTCTATTACCCACATCTTGGGAGGAGCGGAAGGCCCTGCTCTCGAAGGGCTTCAACTGCCACGGCACCGGGGGCATGAAGCCCCCGGCAAGACACCGCCCGTCCTCCGGACGGCCCTGCGTCCGGCAGGACGCGCCGTGTGCTGCCGGGCGTTTCATACGCCCGGCGCGAGCCCGGCTTCCGGTTCATCCGGATGTGGGTAATAGACAGCCCAATGCGGGGAGAGGGGGAGCACGGCAGGAGGCCAGCGCAGTTCCCCCTCTCCCGCCTGCGGGAGAGGGGGCGGGGGGTGAGGGCTGCCGTTGCCGGTAGCCGGTAGCCGGTAGCCGGTAGCTGGCAGCCGACAGCTCACATCTGCAGCGCGGCCAGCAGCTTCTGCATCTGCGCGCGGGTGGACCAAGCCTGCAGCAGGCAGTCGTCGCCCGCGGCGGCACCGGCGCGCGCGCTGCGCAGCGCGTCCTCCAGCAGCGGCTCGATGGCGCCCGCCTCGTTGGCCGGCACCACGAAGTGGCCGCCGACCTGGCGCAGCATCGCGGCCGCCTCGCCGTGCGCGTCGACCACGGCGAGGATCGGCTTCCGCGCGCCGAGATAGTCGAAGAGCTTGTAGGGGATCGCCTCCGCGTAGCCGTCGAAGAAGAGCAGCAGCAGGTCCGCCTCACGGATGCGCTGGTGCGCCACCGCCTGCTCCGCCCAGGGCGTCACGACCACCGCGTCCTCCAAGCCGTGCCGGCGCGCCAGTTCCGCCAGCGGCGGGCTGGCGAGCATCCCGTAGCGGCCCAGGAACTCCACCTGCAGCGCACCGGCGGGCAGGCCGAGCCGTGCGCGCACGGCGGCGAGCGCGGCGAGGAACGGCTGCGCGTCGCGGTTCAGGCTGCCCGCGTGCAGGATGCGCAGCGGCCGGCCCGCCGGCGCGGGCGCGGCGGGCGGCTCGATGTGGTCGATGCCGTTAAGCACGAGCGAGAGCTGCCGCGCCGCCCGCTCGCCCAGGCGCGTGCTCAGCCGCGCGTGGGTGAACTCCGAGACCGCCACCACGTGGTCGGCGTGCGCCAGGCAGCGCGCCTCCAGCCGGCGGTTGAGCGCGTCGGCCGCGGCGCTGCGCACCGCCGCCGGTCGGCGCGGGTTGTCGGCCCAGGGGTCGCGGAACTCCGCCACCCAGCGCACCCCGGTGAGCCGCTTGAGCAGCAGCCCGGCGAGGTGCGCCGAGAACGGCGGCGCCGTCGTGTAGAGCAGGTCGGCCCCGTCGCGCAGCAGCGGCAGCGCGGCGCGCACCGCCGCCGGGATGAACCCCTGCTTGTCGTCCGGCAGCCGCAGCAGCGAGAGCAGGTAGCGCTTCCAGCGCGCCGGCGAGGCGGCGGCCGAGGGCGGCGCGTACGCCTGCGCCGGGGTAGGCGGTGCGGCGGCGCCCGCCGTCGCGGCGCCGCCGCGGCGCAGGCGTGCCTTCAGGTGCAGGTAGAGGTGGCGCGGGTGCGGGAGATGGCCGATGGCGTGCACCCGCAGGCCCGGCTCCTCCACGCGCAGCCGCGCCGTCTCGCCGGGCAGGCGCGCGGTGATGACCTCCACCTCGTGGCCCGCCGCGCGCAGCGCCGCCACCAGCTTGGCCGGGCGGAACGCGCCGACGATGGGGTCCGGCGGGTAGCTATAGGCGATGAGCACCACCCGCTTCCGCGCCGGCGCGCGCGCGGCGCTGCGGTGCTCCTGCACCGCCGCGGCGCCGCTCATCGCCGCGTCTCGGCCGTCTCCGGCTTCCAGAAGGCGTGCTCGATGCGCTGCGAGAGCCGCCACCACCAGGCGAAGGAGCGGCGGTCGGTGGCGAACGGGTAGTCGTACTTGCGCCCGCTGGCCAGCGCCAGCCCGCAGGGATAGCAGCGCCCGCAGGGCAGGCCGCGCACCGGCGCCAGGCAGAACCAGGAGAGCGCCAGCAGGTCGCGGAAGCCGTGCGCGATCGCCGCCTCCTCCATCTGCAGCTTGGTCTGGTGGATGGTGGGGAAGCGGAAGTAGCGGAAGATCGCCAGGTCCGGCTCACTGAGCGGCTCGCGCAGCCGGCAGTCGTGCCCCTCGCCGACCAGGTCCGGCAGCATCAGCTCGCGCAGCTCGCCGCCCTCGGAGGGCGGCAGGTTGGTCAGGCACAGCTCCACGTCGTCCAGCCCGGCGTGGTGCGCGAAGCGCGCGAGCCAGCGGTACTGGCCGCTGAGGTCGGTGCGCGCCTTCAGCCGCAGGTACATGTCCGAGATCTGCCGGTGGGGCGGGATGTCGGTCAGGGCGACGATCTGCATCGGCCGCAGGCGCCGGCGTGCGGCCGGGTGCTGCTGGGCCAGGCGGCGCTTCATCTGGTCCAGCGCCTGGAACTCGCGCTGCAGCGACTTGCGGCTGCTGTCGATGACATAGTACGGCTGCACCGTCCGCTCTTCCACCAGCAGCAGGTGGAAGAGGCGGTAGCTGGAGTCCCAGCCGCCGGTCCAGAAGAGGTTGATCGGTTCGCTCATCGTGTGGTGCGGTGTGCGGCGGAAGCCGGGAAGCGGCGGGCTCAGCCGTCGTAGTCGAGCGGGGTGAGCTGCCACTGGCGCGGGCTGCGCAGCGCGCTCTCCCCGCGCGCGCTGAGCGCGAGCGCGAGCATCGGGTTCCACTCGCGGCCCAGGAAGCCGGCGCGGCGCAGCTCGCGCGCGTGCTGGCTGTCGGCGAGCGCCGCCGTCTGCAGGCGCGTGGCGCCGAGGCGGCGCAGCGCGGGGACGAGGCGGTGCACCAGCGCGCCGAGCGGCCGCTCGGGCGGCGCGTGCAGGTCGACGAGCGTGACCGTGCCCTGCGCGTCCGGCCCGCGCAGCAGCGCGGCGGCCTCGCCGCCGAAGCGCGCCCAGCGGTCGGCCGCGGCGGGGTAGCCCGGCAGCCGCCAGCCGTAGACGTGCGCCGGGTGCTCGGCGCGCAGGCGCGGCGACTCGCCGGGCGGCAGCTCGCAGGCGCCGACGTCGAAGTCGGCGGCCGCCACCAGCTCCGGCGGCAGCGCCAGGCGCGGCTGCCGCGCCCGGCAGAGCGCCAGGTAGGCGCTCGTCGCCAGGCGCGCGCTGCGCGACGCGCCCGCCAGCGGCAGCACGAAGCGCTGCATGCGCCCCACCACGCGGAAGCCGGCGGCCTCCAGCACGTTGACCGCGCCGCGGTTGGGCGCGCCGTAGACGAAGTCCAGCCGGCGTTCGGCGCGGCAGTCCGCCACCAGGCGCGTCAGCAGCGCGCGCGCGGGAAAGTAGCGGCGATACGGCCCGGCCACCATCAGGTTCGCGCGCAGCCCGCCGCTCAGGCGCAGCGCGCCCTGGCGGAAGTGATGGACGAAGCAGGCGACGTGCATCACCACCGCGCCCGCCGCGTCCAGCGCGATCCAACTGCGCGCGCCCGCGCGCACCGCCGTGGGGTACGCCGCGTCGAAGAAGGCGGCGAAGTCGGCGCGGCCGTGGGCGGCGAAGAGCGCCTTGATGCCGTCGGCGTAGGCGAGCGGGTCGACCGCGCGGATGGTGAGGGCGCCGCCCGCCTCGGCGCCCGGCGCGTCGGCCGTCATCCCGGTGCGGCGGCTCCGGACGCCGTGCTGCGCAGCGCGGGCAGCGCGCGCAGCCAGCCGGACGCGGTGCGCGTGGCGCGCGCCGCCGCCGCCTTCCAGCGCGAGGGCTCCAGCGCCCACTCCTCGCCGACCGTGACCTCGTGCGTGCAGAAGTAGCGCTTGAAGTCCGAGATGCCGCCGAGCGCCTCGCCGCTGCCGTGGCTGCCGGGCGCGATGCCGCCGAAGTCGAAGTGCTCGCAGCCGCTGCGCTTCGCCCAGAGGATGAGGTCCCAGGCGAGCGCGTAGAGCAGCGGCATCTTCAGCTCGGTGGCGCGCGTGCTGGCGGCGGTGGCGTAGTGGGCGTAGCGGCCGTGCCCGCAGCCCCAGGCGAAGGCGAGCAGCGCGTCGGGCCCGTCGTGGTCGGTGCGGAAGAGGCCGACGAGCCGCGAGAGCGCCGGGTGCCGGGCGGAGAGCGCGATGGGGCCCGCCCAGTCGCGCGGCTGGAAGTGGCCGCCGGTGCGCGCCAGCGTCTCGGCGAGCAGGGCGTCCAGCCGCGGCCCCAGCGCGGGGTCGGCGACGGGGCGCACCGCCACCGGCCGCTTCTCCACCGCGCGCACGTGCCGGCGCGCCGTGGCGTGCAGCCCGGCGAAGAGCGCGTCTTCCGCGGGGCGCAGGTCCATCCACAGGGTGCGGTCGTAGCTGCGCGGCTCGCTCGCCGGCTGGTAGCCCTGCGCCCGCGCGCTCTCCGCCGTGCGGCGGCGCGCCTCGTCGTCGGCGCTGAACAGCTCCACCTGCAGGCGCAGCACGCGCGGCTGCTGCTGCGCCAGGTGCGCGAGCGCCTGCAGCAGCGCCGTGGCCGTGGCCGGCGCGGCGTCCGCCACGAAGCGCTCCGCGCGCAGCACGAAGTGCCCCGGCAGCGCGCGGCTCGGGTGCAACTGCGCCGCGAGCCCGCCCTGCGGCCGGCCGGCCGCGTCTCGCGCCACCAGGAACCAGCTCCCGGCCGCGGGCGCGTACTGCGCCCAGGCCGTGCGGTGCGGCAGCGCCAGCGGCACGCCCGCGTCCAGCAGCGCCTGCTCCAGTGGCCGCCACGCCTCCACCTCGCGGCAGGCCTGCACGACCAGCCCGTCACAGCCGGGAAACGAGCGCATCCGATCGCGTCTTCAGGGTGAGCAGCCCGGGAAACACACGCGCGCCGGCCGTTGCACATCACGTACCCCGTACCGCCGGCGCCGCCGCGCGCCGCCGCGGTGTTGCGCCACGGCCACACCTGTCGGCGCCCGGCGCGCCGGGCGCTGTGGTGGGCCCGCAACACCCGCGCGCCCGGCGCCACCGCGCCGTCTGCTGCGGATGGCCGCGGTTTTCCAGGGATTCCGCGGCGCCGCGGGGCGTAGCGGGCACGCGACATGCTCCTGCGGCTGGCATGCTAGACGGGCCGGGCGCCGGGGCCGCGCGGGGCAGTTCGCCCGCGCGGCCCGGCTGCCCGGCTCGCGCCCCCGCGGCCGGCGCCCGCCGCCGCGGGCGCGTTCGTGACCTCCGCCCACCGCGAGATCGCCGGGACCGCATGGTCGACAGGGACAGCGTTCGCTTCCTCTACTACTTCGTGCGGTCGCAGCCGCTGCGCACCGTGGGGCTGGTGAGCCTGATCCTGCTCTCCGGGCTGACGGAGGGCCTGGGCATCGCGGCGGTCCTGCCGCTGCTGGAGCTGGGTATCCCGAGCGCCGGGCACACGCCCTCCGAGCTGTCGCGTCGCGTGGGCGAGTTCATGCTCTCCGTGGGCATCACCCCGCGCCTGGAGGTGATGCTGCTGCTCATCGTGCTGTTGATGACGCTCAAGGGCGCGCTCTCGCTGCTGGCCACCAACTACATCGGCAACACCGTCAGCCGCATCTCCGCGGACCTGCGCCTCTCGCTGATCCGCGGGGTGCTGCAGGCGCGCTGGCGCTACTTCACCAGCCAGCCGATGGGGCGCTTCGCCAACGCGCTCAGCGGCGAGGCCGCGCGCGCGGCGGCCGCCTATCGCGCGGCGACCAACCTCATCGCCCGCGTGGTGCAGGTCGTCATCTACGCGGCCATCGCCTTCCTCATCTCCTGGCAGGTCGCGATCTTCGCGCTCTTCGCCGGCGCGCTCATCATGCTGGTGCTCAGCCGGCTGGTCACCACCAGCCGCACGGCGAGCCGCCAGCAGACGCAGTTGACGCGCTCCATGATCACGCGCCTGATCGACGCGCTCAACGGCATCAAGCCGATCAAGGCGATGGGCCGCGAGGCCGAGTTCCAGAGCGTGCTGGAGCAGGAGGCGCGCGAGATCAACCAGACGCAGGAGAAGCAGATCCTGGCCAGCCAGGCGATCCGCTCCGCGCAGGAGCCGCTGCTGGTCATCCTGCTCTCCGTCGCGCTCTACCTGCTGGTGCAACTGGGGACGACCTCGCTGACCGGGCTCTTCCTGATGGCGTTCCTCTTCAACCGCCTGGTCGGGCGCATCAACCAGTTGCAGCTCGACTACCAGAACATGGTCATCTCGGAGACCGCGTTCTGGTCGATGGACCAGAACATCCGCACCGCCAGCGAGCAGCGCGAGGAGCTGGCCGCGAGCGCGCCGACGCCGGAGCTGAAGCGCGAGATCGCGCTGCGCGAGGTCTCCTTCAGCTACGGCAGCAAGCCGGTGCTGAACCACGTGTCGCTGCAGGTGCGCGCCGGCGAGTTCGTGGCGCTGGTGGGGCCCTCGGGCGCGGGCAAGACGACGATCGCCGACCTGATGATCGGCCTGCTGACGCCGACCTCCGGCGCGGTGCTGATCGACGGCGTGCCGCTCACCGAGCTGAGCCTGGAGGGCTGGCGCCAGCAGATCGGCTACGTGCCCCAGGAGATGTTCCTCTTCCACGACACCGTCTACCGCAACGTGGCGCTGGGCGACCGCTCGCTCTCGCGCGAGGCGGTGGAGGCCGCGCTGCGGGCGGCCGGCGCCTGGGGCTTCGTGACGCAACTGCCCGAGGGGCTGGACACGGTGCTGGGCGAGCGCGGCTCCAAGCTCTCGGGCGGGCAGCGGCAGCGCATCGCCATCGCGCGCGCGCTGGTGCGCCAGCCGAAGCTGCTGGTGCTCGACGAGGTGACCACCGCGCTGGACCCGCACACCGAGGCCGCCATCTGCGGCACGCTCGCCGGGCTGGGCGGCCAGGTCACCATCGTGGCGATCTCGCACCAGCCGGCGATGATGGCGGCGGCCGACCGCGTCTTCCGCGTGGAGGCCGGGCGCGTCAGCGAGGAGGCCCGTCCGCGCCCGCTGATGGTCGCCTCCTCGTAGGCGCGCATGAAGCTCGCCGCCTGCTTCTCCGCCGCCCGCTCGGACTGCCTCGCGGTGGCCGAGGCGATGGCGCGCGCGCAGTGCCTGGAGCCGGACCAGCGGGTGCAGAGCTTCCCCGTGGCCGGCGGCGCCTTCGCACTCGTCAGGCGAGACCAGGATGCCGGCTCGCCGCGGCGCCCACGCCAGGCGGCGGACGGCAGCCTGCTGCTGGTCAGCGGGGTGCCGCTCGCGCCTGAAGGCTCCACCGCCGCCTACCTCGACGGGCTCGCCGGCCAGGACTCCGACACGGTGCTGACGGGTCTCAGCCAGATGGACGGCGCACACGCCTCGCTGTACTGGCACGCGCCCTCGCGCCGGCTCGGCATCGTCACCGACATCCTGGGCATGCAGCCGCTGTACGTCGCCTGGCAGGGCGACGTGCTGCTGCTGGCCACCGAGCTGAAGGCGTTCGCGCAGAGCGGGCTGGTGCCGGCGGAGCCGGAGCCCGCCGGCTGGGGCGCCTTCCTCTCGCTGGGCCACGCGCTCGCGGACCACAGCATGCTGCGCGGCGTGCGGCGCGCCGCGCCGCACGCCGTGCTGCGCTACGCGCCGGGCGCGCGCGCGCTGGAACGCCGCGACTACTGGCGCTGGCCGGCGCCCACCCCGCCGCTGCGCCGCCTGGAAGACGTGGACACCGCCGCGCTGGTGGGGCTGCTCGCGCGCGACGTGGAGCGCTACCGCGAGTACCACCCCGACGGCGCGCTGCTGATGAGCGGCGGCTTCGACTCGCGCCTGCTGCTGGCGCTGCTGCTGGCGGCCGGCGTGCGGCCGCACGCGCTCACCGTCACGCACGCGCGCGAGCTGGGCGGCGCCGACGGCCGCTACGCGCGCGAGCTGGCGCGCCGGCACGCGCTGGAGCTGGAGGCGTTCGAGACGCCGGAGGACTTCTACCAGTCGGCCGAGTACCTGCGCTACCTGCAGCAGAACGAGGTCGCCACGCAGAGCCTCTACCTGTTCATCGCGCAGGTGGCCGGGCGGCTGACGCCGCAGCGCGGCGCGGCGTGGGAGGGCGTCTTCCCCGGGCCCGGCATCCGCCCGCCGCACAGCTTCGCGGCGGACGTGCGGCGCCAGACGCGCGAGCCGCGCGGCGGGCTGTGGCGCGGCGCCGAGCGGGTCTTCCGGCGGGGACTGGCCGAGGAGATGCGCGAGGCGTACACTCAGCTCCTGCGCGCGGAGCGCGCCCGCTACCCGGCCGACGGCTTCGGTGACAAGGAGTTCTGGGTGCGCAACCGCACGCGCACCCGCACCGGCGCCAACCCACTGCTCGTCTACGCCAACCGGGTGCTGCCGTTCACGCCGGGGCTGAACCGCGCGCTGTGGGAGTGCAACGTGGCGGTGCCGAGCGAGCGCGAGTCGAAGGCGGGCATGAACCTGCTGGTGCTGCGGCGGCACTTCCCGCAGATGCTGGCGGTGCCGGTGATCTCCGGCGGCGTGCCCGTGCGCCGCGGCGCGCTGGACGTGCGCTACGCGCGCGAGCAGGCCGCCGCCGGCGCCGGCCGCGCCTTCGGCCGCCTGCGCGCCAGCCGGCTGGCGCCGCTGCTGGGGCGGCTCGGCCTGCGCG
>ERZ1066122.982-NODE-982-length-25820-cov-24.363866_pt1 | contig 25820 bp, 19 predicted proteins | sample MGYA00382769_ERZ1066122 | MGnify/ENA primary metagenome ERZ1066122 (study PRJEB33369, sample SAMEA5778352) | biofilm metagenome | biome: Industrial cooling water; feature: Water cooling tower basin; material: Biofilm | place: United Arab Emirates | collected... | reverse complement strand
GCTTGCCGTGGCAGACGTCGCAGGGCACGTAGACGTCGGGCAGGAAGTGCATCTCCACCTTGATCAGGCCGTCGCCCTGGCAGGCCTCGCAGCGTCCGCCGCGCACGTTGAAGCTGAAGCGGCCGGGTGAATAACCGCGCGCGCGCGCCTCGGGCACCTGCGCGAACAGTTCGCGCAGCGGCGTGAACAGGCCGGTGTACGTCGCCGGGTTCGAGCGCGGCGTGCGCCCGATCGGCGACTGGTCGATGTCGACCACCTTGTCGAACAGATCCAGGCCCTTCACTTCGCGGAACGCCGCCGGCTTGTGCGAGGCGCCGTTGATCTCGTTGGCGGCCAGCGCATACAGGGTGTCGTTGATCAGCGTCGACTTGCCCGAGCCGGACACGCCGGTGACCGCGGTGAACAGCCCGGAATGCAGCGTGAGATCGACATCCTTCAGGTTGTTGCCCGATGCGCCGCGCAGCTGCAGCCGCATCTTGGGGTTCGGCTTGTGCCGGAGCTTCGGCACTTCGATGCGCTTGCGCCCGCTGAGATATTGCCCGGTGATCGAACGCGGCGCTTCCAGCACATCGGCCAGAGTGCCTTCGGCCACCACTTCGCCGCCGTGCACGCCGGCACCGGGGCCGATGTCGACCACGTGGTCGGCCAGGCGGATCGCGTCCTCGTCGTGTTCCACCACGATCACCGTGTTGCCGAGATCGCGCAGGCGGGTGAGTGTGCCCAGCAGGCGTTCGTTGTCGCGCTGGTGCAGGCCGATGGAGGGCTCGTCGAGCACGTACATCACGCCGACCAGGCCGGCGCCGATCTGGCTGGCCAGGCGGATGCGCTGCGCCTCGCCGCCGGACAGGGTGTCGGCCTTGCGTTCGAGGGTGAGGTAGTCCAGGCCCACGTCCACCAGGAAGTTCAGGCGGTCGCGGATCTCCTTGACGATCTTGCTCGCGATCTCGCCGCGCCAGCCGGGCAGGGTGAGGCCGCTGAAGAACGCCAGCGCCTCGTCGATCGGCAGCACCACCACCGACGGCAGCGCGCGTTCGGCCACGAACACGTTGCGCGCCGAGCGGTTGAGGCGTGCGCCGCCGCAGTCGGTGCACGGGCGCTCGCTGATGTATTTCGCCAGCTCCTCGCGCACCGCAGGCGATTCGGTCTCGCGGTAGCGGCGTTCGAGGTTGGGGATGATGCCCTCGAAGCGATGCTTGCGCTGGGTGCGGCCGCCGGCTTCGGTGAGGTAGGTGAAGGTGACCACATCGCTGCCGCTGCCGTGCAGCACCGCTTCGCGCGTGGCCTCGGGCAGCTCCTGCCAGGGCGTGTCGACGCTGAAGCCGTAGTGCTTGGCCAGCGACTGGATCAGCTGGAAGTAGTAGACGTTGCGCCGGTCCCAGCCGCGTACCGCGCCCGCGGCCAGCGACAGCTCCGGATGCACCACCACCCGGCCGGGGTCGAAGAACTGGCTGGTGCCCAGGCCGTCGCACGTCGGGCATGCGCCGACCGGCGAATTGAACGAGAACAGCCGCGGCTCCAGCTCCGGCAGCGCGTAGTCGCAGACCGGGCAGCTGTACTTGGAAGAGAACAGCAGCGGCTCGGCGCCGGCATCGTCCAGCGATTGCACGATGGCCATGCCTTCGCCCAGACGCAGCGCGGTCTCGAAGGATTCGGCCAGACGCTGCTTGAGATCGGCGCGCGGCTTGAAGCGGTCGATCACCGCCTCGATCGTGTGCTTCTGGCGCAGCGCCAGCGGCGGCACCGCGTCGATCTCGTGCAGCGCGCCGTCCACGCGCACGCGCACGTAGCCCTGGGCGCGCAGTTGCTCGAACACCTGCGCGTGCTCGCCCTTGCGCTCGCGGACGACCGGCGCCAGCAGCATCCAGCGCTGTTCGGCGGTCTTCGCATCGTCGGCGAGCGCGATCACCTGGTCGACCATCTGGCTGACGGTCTGCGCCTCCAGCGGGAAATGGTGATCGGGGCAGCGCGGCGTGCCCACGCGTGCGTACAGCAGGCGCAGGTAGTCGTAGATCTCGGTGATGGTGCCGACCGTCGAGCGCGGGTTGTGGCTGGTCGATTTCTGTTCGATCGAAATCGCCGGGCTCAGGCCCTCGATGTGGTCGACATCGGGCTTCTCCATCACGCTCAGGAACTGCCGCGCGTAGGCCGACAGCGACTCGACGTAGCGGCGCTGGCCTTCGGCGTAGATGGTGTCGAACGCCAGCGAGGACTTGCCGGAACCGGACAGGCCGGTGATCACGATCAGCTTGTCGCGCGGCAGGTCGAGGTCGATGTTCTTGAGGTTGTGGGTACGCGCTCCGCGGATGCGGATGGTGTCCAGAGGCATTGCGGGGTCCGGAGGCGATCGTGCGGGGGGAGGGCCGTGCGGCAGTGCACCTTGCAGTGGAGATCCGCGGCCGGACCGATATGCGGCCGGCACGCGAAAAACCAACCTGCAAGCCTACCGAGCCGCATCGCCGCGGGCAACGCACGCACACGCAATCCCTGCCTCCGGACAGGCACATGCACTGTTCCGGCGATGATGGCGACCGTGCGTCGACCGCATCCGCCGCATCGCCGGCCGGGGACTTCTTCAGCGCATCAGCGCACCAGCTCGAAGCGCAGGGGCGCACCGCTGGCCGGCGCCGCCGGCGCCTCGCCGTCCGCGCCGGTTTCCCCCTCGCCCCAGCCGCGGGTTTCGATCATGCCGGGATTCACTCCGTTCAGGATCAACTGCACCTTGAGGGCCTCCGCGCGCTGGCGCGACAGGAAGACGGCGTTGCCGCCGTCGCGTTCGGACACGACCGGGCCGACGATGCGCAGCCTGGTGCCTTCCGGTGCGGCGCGGATGGCGTCGGCGGCCTGGGCGACGGTGGCCAGGCTTTCGGCGGACAGGCTGCCGGCGCCGTCGTCGAAGCGGATCGGCAATTGGCTGAGGCTGCGTGCCAGTTTGGCGCCATCGCCCGCGGCGGCCTGCAGGTCGGGGGGCGGTGCGGCGCTGTCCGCGGTGAACAGGCCTTCCAGGCGCGCGGAGGGGAACGCTTGGCTGGCGGCCTCGCGCAGGCGCGCGCGGGTCTCGGCGTCGGCGACGCCGGTCAGCACGATGCGGTCGCCGTCGAAGCGCAGCGCGGCGCCGTGGGCGTCGGCGAACACGGTGAGCAGGGCCGGCAGCCCGGCCGCCCATGCGGACGGGCGTGCGGCCTCGTCGGTATCCACGCTGCCGGTCAGGCGCTCCGCGCCGTAGCTCTCGCGCAGCGTCGCCAGCAGGGCGTCGCGGGTGGCGGCATCGGCCACCGCGCCGTTGAAATCGATCTGGCCGCTGTTGTTCACCAGGCTCAGATGGGCGTCGAAGGGCAGGCGTTCGACGGCCTCGACGGTCGCCTCCGGTGCGGGGGGCGGCGCGGTCTGTTCGTCGCGCCCGCAGCCCGACAGGACACCTGCGATGCAGAGCAGGGCGATGGCGCCCGGGTGGCGCGCAGCGAGGCGCAGGGCGTGGCGATGGAGCTGGATCGGAAGCATGGGGTGTTCCTGGGGGACGGGAGTCGCGGAGCGGCCTGTGCGGCGTGATGGCCGCGACCCGGGGTGTACGTGATGCGTGGTGCCGTGCGCGTGGTGCCGACAGGTGCCGGCGTCCACGGGGTGCCGATGCGGGACGGCGGATGACGGCGTGTCTTTCGGCAGCAGGTCCTTCGACGGCGGGTCTTCCACCGTGCCTCGGGCCGGAATGCCCGGCCCGAGGTCGTGATGCAGAAGGCCGATGGCCGGGCCCAGGCGGGAGATGGGCTCCCGCCTGCGATGGCCGTCGGCCGGCCGGATCAGCGGGCGCTGATGCCGCGCAGGCCGGGCAGCTCGGAGCGAAGCGCCGGGCTCATGGTCTGCAGGGCGCCGCCACCGTTGCCGGTGCCGGTGGTGTTGACGCTGGCGCCACTGGCCGAACGCGTGGAGGCGTAGTCCACCGAGATCTCGTTCGAGCACTCATCGGTGCCCTGGTTGCAGATCTTGTAGGTCATGGTGCCGGTGCCCACGATGCGGAAGGTGTCGACGAAGCTGCCGCGGTTGCGACGGGTGTTGTAGATCAGCCCGTTGCGGTAGATGTCGACTTCACGCTTGCCGTGTTCCCAGGTCAGGGTGACGCGGGTGCGGTGGTTGGTCAGCTGCTCGACCGTGGCCGCTTCCTTGTACGGGTAGTTGGCGTCGACGAAGCTGGTGTACAGCGAGACGCCGGTGGCCGCACTGAAGCCGCGCAGATAGACATACCACTTGCCGGAGCGGGGCGCCGGGAAGAAGCAGGTCTCGTTGTTGCCGAAGCTGAACGGGCGACAGTCGTAGGCGGTGGTGGTCGGCTCGTTGCCGTAGCGTACGTACATGTCCGCGTCGCCGGTGCCGCCGTAGGTGGCGAACAGCAGGTTGGTGGCACCGTTCGGCACGACCAGCTCGTACTTGATGAACTCGTTGCGCGGCACGTCGATCGGGGTGATGGTGTCACCGTTGAAGATCTCGGTGGCCGGCGGCGGCGGGGGCGGCGGCGGCGGATCGGCCGGCAGTGGATTGGTGCCGTTGGCGACCAACACCGCGGCGGTGGCGTCGACCACGCCGGTGCCGCAGGGCGAGGCATAGGAGCAGCCGCCCGGGAATCCGCCATTCGCATAGGCGGTGTTCTCGATGATCTTCTTCACCTCGGCCGGGGTCTTCGGTGTCGGCGAGGCGGCCTGGATCAGTGCCGCGATGCCGGCCACGTGCGGCGAGGCCATCGAGGTGCCGGCATACCAGGCGTAGCCTTCGCCAGCCTGCACGGTGGTGCCGAGATTGAGCGCGGACAGGACGTTGTCCTCGGCCGGCGCAGCGCCGCTGCCGCCGGGCGCGGCCACATCGACCACCGGGCCGAAGCTGGAGTAGCTGGCCTTGGCGCCGGTCGGGCCGACCGCGGCCACCGCGATCACGTTGTTGCAGCTGGCCGGCTGCTGGTTGGCGGCGTCGCCGCCCGAGTTGCCGGCCGCGACCACCACCGTGGTGCCGCGCGAGACCGCGCCGTCGATGGCGGTCTGCAGCGCCACGCTGCAGGCGCCGCCGCCGCCGAGGCTGAGGTTCAGCACTTCGGCCGGATTGGCATTGGCGGGCACGCCGGTGACGGTGCCGCCGGAGCCCCAGGTGATGGCGTCGGCGATGTCGGACAGGAAGCCGCCGCACTTGCCGAGCGCACGGATCGGCAGGATCTTCGCGCCCGGCGCGACGCCGGCGCCGCCGACGCCGTTGTCGGTGAGCGCGGCGACGGTGCCGGACACGTGGGTGCCGTGCCAGCTGCTGTCCTCGTCGAAGAAGCTGCACTCGCCGGCCAGCGACCAATCGCCCGGGTCGTTCGGATCGGCGTCGCGGCCGTCACCGTCGACGGCGGTGTCCAGGTCGGCGATGAAGTCGTAGCCCGGGACCAGCTGGCCGGCGAACTCGCTGTGCGGGGTGATGCCGGTGTCGATCACGCCGACCACGATGCCTTCACCCTTGGTGACGTCCCACGCGGCTTCCAGGTTGGCGCCACCGGGGCCGTTCTTGTAGTGCCACTGCTGCGCGTAGAGCGGGTCGTTGGGCACGAACATCGGGCGCATGCGCACATCGGGCTCGACCGCGAGGATGCTCGGGTCCTTGAGCAGCTCGACCATGAGCTGCTTGGCGCCGGCGGCGTCCAGCGCCTTGTCGGTGACGATCAGCTCGGCACCGGTGGAGAGCGTACGCAGCGGACGGACCTGCACGCCGGCCTTGGCACCGGCCGCCGAGAGCGTTCCGGCGTCCAGACGGGCCGCCTTCGCGGTGCTGGTGCGGGTGACGATGAAGCGGTTGGAGGGAGCCTCGAGCTCCGCGCTGGCCGATTTGGCGAGCGGGGCGACCTTGTTCACGACCACGGCGCGGTCGCCGGAGTGCGCGAGCGGGACCAGGGCTGCGGCGGCGGCCACGGCGAGGGCGGTCAGACGGAACTGACCAGTGGTTTTACGGGATGTCATGCGGTGTTCTCCTGAACAAGATGCGGCAGGGACATGCGAATGCCGGCGCGGGGGGCGCCGGAGGTGTGACCCGTCTGCCCGATGCGGCACGGGGCCGCGGCAGCGGGAAGGATGGCTTCGACGGAGCGAAGCGGGAGCGGGAGGACGCGTGGCGCGCGATGCGGCCACGTTGCGTCATGGCCGTGCGGCACGGCGGGGAGGGCCATGCATGCGCCGATGGCACTGGGTGACCGAGCGGCCATCGATGCGCGCCGCGCCGTGCAGAGCGCCGGCTGCGCGGTGCGCGTCCGTCTCGGGACTGCCCGCAGTGTCTGCTGGGCAGCCGGCGGAATCCGCGCGGGCGGCACGGGCGACGAGCGCGGACGGCATGGAGATGTCCGGCTCCGGCGCACGCCGGGCGCAGGCCGTATGCCTGCCCGGGGGCTGGAATGATCGGAAGCGAACCCGGGGATCCGCGCCTCCGTTGCGCAGCGGATGAAACAAACGATGGCGGCACCTGTTCCTTAGTTTTCGGCATGGGCGCCTGCATGCGCCCAGCAAGACCGGATGACGTGAACGTCGACCCCTGTGGTCTTCTTTATCCGACGTTCATCACATATTTCGAGCCTACGCCGGATGTCTCCCGAGGTGCAAGTGCCTTGTCCGAACTCCCAAGGCAGTGGCCGCGGCACGCATTCCGACCTGTTTCGGAGGTGTTCAGTGAGGGCTGCGCGCGCAGGTGGTCGGACGCGGGCGTGGCGCCGGGAACGCCGTCCCGCGACGCAGGTCGCGGGCGGCTGCCGGAGCGCCCTGACGGGCCAGCCATCCGGCCCGCGGGCAGCCACGCGGCGCCCGCTGCAGCAGGCAGTTGCCCGCGGCAGGAGGGGTCTCTATAATTTCGCGTTCCTTCCGCCCGCGGGCGGTTGTTTAGACGGGGCAGGCCGGGTTCCGGCACGCAGTCCGGGTCAGGGGTTCGGACCCACATTCCCGTCGACCTTCCGGTCGGTTTCCGATCGGGTCACACCAGCGACACCCCATAACGACAGAGGAATTCCCAATGTACGCAGTCGTCGTCACCGGCGGTAAACAGTACCGCGTGATGCAGGGCGAGACGCTTCGCGTCGAGCTCCTCGAGGCCGAAGCCGGCAGCGAGATCCAATTCGACAACATCCTGATGCTGGGCGACGGCGAGGGCGTGACCCTCGGCGACGCGCTGAAGGGCGCCACCGTCACCGCCAAGGTGGTCGGCCATGGCCGCGCCGACAAGATCCGCATCGTCAAGTTCCGCCGCCGCAAGCACCATCGCAAGCAGATGGGCCACCGGCAGCACTACACCGAAGTCCAGATCACTGGCATCAACAAGTAAGGGGCAGCAGCCATGGCACACAAAAAAGGCGTAGGTTCTTCGCGCAACGGCCGCGACTCCAACCCGAAATATCTCGGCGTGAAGCTGTTCGGCGGCCAGGCCGTCGAAGCCGGCAACATCATCGTCCGTCAGCGCGGCACCCAGTTCCATCCGGGTTCGGGCGTTGGCCTCGGTCGCGACCACACCCTGTTCGCGCTGGTCGACGGCAAGGTGGAGTTCTCGGTGAAGGGCGCCGCCAAGCGTCGCACCGTCAGCGTGGTCTGATCGCGCACTGTCCCGATCCGCACGCCGCGCCAAACACCCCGCTTCGGCGGGGTGTTTGTTTTTTGCGTGATGCCGTGCGTGAGGCCTGCGCCAAGGCCGGGGTCATCCACGCCCGGCGTCCCCCGCAGCCGCGCGCCAGCGCGCACATCGTCCCGGTGGCTCTGCCGCACCGGTTAAACTGACCCGCCGATTCCCCAAGAGCCCGACCACAGCCCCATGAAACTCGTCGACGAAGCAGACATCCAGGTGATCGCCGGCAACGGCGGCAACGGCTGCGTGAGTTTCCGGCGGGAGAAGTTCATTCCGCTGGGCGGGCCGGACGGTGGCGATGGCGGAGACGGCGGCAGTGTGTATCTGCAGGCCGACGAGAATCTCAACACGCTGGTCGATTTCCGCCACCAGCGCGTGTTCCGCGCGCAGCGCGGCGAGAACGGCATGGGCCGGCAGATGTACGGAAAGGGCGGTGAAGACCTCACTGTGGTGGTGCCGGTGGGCACGGTGGTCACTAATGTCGAGACCGACGAGGTGATCGGCGACCTTACCCGGCACGGCCAGCGCCTGCTGGTGGCGCAGGGCGGCAAGGGCGGGCTCGGCAACATGCACTTCAAGAGCTCGGTCAACCGCGCGCCGCGCAAGGCGCTGCCCGGGCACGAGGGCGAGCAGCGCACGCTGATGCTCGAACTCAAGCTGCTGGCCGACGTGGGCCTGCTCGGTTTCCCGAATGCCGGCAAGAGCACCTTCATCCGCGCGGTGTCGGCGGCCACGCCGAAGGTCGCGGACTATCCGTTCACCACGCTGTATCCGAACCTGGGCGTGGTCAGCGTCGAAGCGCACCGCAGCTTCGTGATCGCCGACATCCCGGGCCTGATCGAAGGTGCTGCCGACGGCGCCGGGCTTGGCGCGCAGTTCCTGCGTCACGTCCAGCGCACGCGGCTGCTGCTGCATCTGGTCGACATGGCGCCGATGGAGGGCATCGTCGACGCCTCGCCCGCCGAGCAGGTCCGCGCGATCGAGCGCGAGCTGCGCAAGCACGACCCGGCCATGCTCGACAAGCCGCGCTGGCTGGTGCTCAACAAGGCCGACCTGATGTTCGAGGACGAGGCCGCCGCGCGCGCCGCCGAGATCATCGAGGAGCTGGGCTGGACCGGTCCGTGGTTCATGGTCTCGGCGATTTCGCGCGAAGGCACCTGGCCGATCATGCTGCAGGTGCAGGACTTCTTCGACCGCCTGCGCGAGGAGCGTCGCGAAGCCGAGCTCCAGAACGGCGCATCCACGGCACCTGATGCCTGATAGCGTTTCAAGGCCCGCGCCGGTGCGCGCGGGCATGCGGTAGCCAGAGCGCTGCGCCGAATCCCGTGCACACGAAAAACCCGGCGAAAGCCGGGTTTTTGCGTGGGCTGTCTGCGGCGTCGTGAAGCCGGATGGCGGTCGACGGTGCCGAGTGACACACCTGTCGCAGGCCAGCCTTGGAAGGCCGGCCTGCAATGGATCAGGCAGCGGCCTTGAGCGCCTTGATGCGGGCGGTCAGGCGGCTCTTGTGGCGGGCGGCCTTGTTCTTGTGGATCAGGCCGCGGGCGCTGAAGCGGTCGAGGATCGGCTGGGCCACGGCGAAGGCGGCTTCGGCGCCGGCGACGTCGTTGGCATCGAGCGCCTTCAGCACCTTCTTGACGGACGTGCGGAGCATGGAGCGCTGGGCAGTGTTGCGGGCGTTGCGCACGATGGTCTGCTTGGCGCGCTTCTTGGCGGACTTGATGTTGGCCACGATGGAATCCTGGGGTGTCTGGTTGACGCTGCCGGCGTATCGCCGGAAGCGGTTGAAAGGGTGGGCGGGAAGGTAAACTGCCGCACTCGGACGGCTAGACAGAAAAGTATGGGCGATTCAGTAGTTTGCGTCAACCCGCGGCGGGTCCGCCGGGTCTTCCCCTGCGGCTGGTGCGGGCGCGCCTCGAAAGGGGCGGTGGCCGGCATGGCCCGGAGGCTGCCGGGCGCGGCCTCGACCGCGTCGCGTGGCCGCGCGCGCGCGCGCGCTGCGCGTCCCATTCCGTTGCCGGCCGCCGGCCTGCGCCGCACGGCCCCCGCCGCAGGACTGTCGGCATGAGCGCACCGAACGACAGCCCGACGCCGCCGTCCGCTCCCCCCGAGCGCCCGGACTCACCCGCCGCGCCGCCTCCCGCGGCCGAGGCCGCGCCCGCTCCGGTGAAGCCCCCGGGCCAGCGCGGCGGCGGCCTGCTGCGCTCCACCTCGATCTTCAGCGCGATGACCCTGCTCTCGCGCATCGCCGGCTTCGTGCGCGACATGCTGCAGGCCAAGATGTTCGGCAGCTCCCCGGCGATGGACGCCTTCGTCATCGCCTACCGCATCCCCAACTACCTGCGCCGGATCTTCGCCGAGGGCTCGGTGCAGATGGCCTTCGTGCCGGTGCTTAACGAGCTGCGCGAACGCGGCGACCAGGCCGCGGTGAAGGAGTTCATCGACCGCATGGCCGGTGCGCTCTTCGCCGTGGTCTTCGTGGTCTGCGGCATCGGCGTGCTCGCAGCGCCGGTGATCGCCGGCCTGTTCGCGCCGGGTTCGATCGACGAGCCGGAGAAGTTCGGCCTGATCGTCGACATGCTGCGCATCACCTTCCCCTATCTGCTGTTCATTTCGATGATGGCGCTGGCGGCCTCGGTGCTGAACAGCTTCGGCCGCTTCGCGCTGCCGGCGGTCACGCCGGTGCTGCACAACCTGGTCGTGATCGCGGCCATGCTGTGGCTGGCGCCGCGTTTCGCCGAACCGGTGAAGGCGCTGGCCTGGGGCGTGCTGGCCGCGGGCATCCTGCAGCTGATCGTGCTCTGGCCGGCGCTGGGCCGGCTCGGCCTGCGCCCGCGGCTCAAGCCGGGCTTTCGCCACCCGGACGTGCGCCGCGTGGCGAAGCTGATGGTGCCGACGCTGTTTTCCTCGTCCGTGGCCCAGCTCAACCTGCTGGTCGGCACCATCTTCGCCTCGCTGCTGGTCACCGGCAGCCAGACATGGCTGTATCTCTCGGATCGGCTGATCGAATTCCCGCTGGGCCTGTTCGGGGTGGCCATCGGCACCGTGATCCTGCCGCATCTCTCGCGCCGCCACGCCGCCACCGACGCGGAGGGCTATTCGGCCGCGCTGGACTGGGCGCTGCGCCTGGCGCTGCTGGCCGGCGTGCCGGCCGGGCTGGGGCTGCTGCTGCTCGCCGAGCCGCTGACCGCGGTGGTGTATCAGGGCGGGGAATTCACCGCCCGCGACACGCGGATGGCGGCGATCAGCCTGAGCGCGATGAGCATCGCGGTGCCGGCCTTCATGCTGAGCAAGGTGCTGTCGCCGGCGTTCTATGCCCGTCAGGACACGAAAACCCCGATGCGCGCGGCGATCCAGACCGTGCTGGTCAACGTCGGACTGACCATCGCGATCACCTTCCCGCTGTGGCATTACGGCGTCGACGGGGCGCACGGTGGCATCGCTCTGGCCACCGCGCTGGCCGGCATCTTCAATGCCTGGGTGCTGTGGCGGGCGCTGCGGCGGCAGGGCCTGCTGCGTCTCCAGCCCGGCTGGGCGAAGCACCTGCTGCGCATCGCCGGTGCCTGTGCGGCGATGACCGCGGTGGTGCTGGCACTGGATGCCTGGCTGGGCGACTGGACCGCGATGGCGAACCCCTGGCACCGTGCCGGCTGGCTGCTGGTGGTGGTGGCCGCCGGCGCGTCCACCTATGGCCTGGTCCTGCTGGTGCTGGGCCTGCGTCCGCGCGATCTGCGCCATTGAACGTGCGGGGCTGGGGCAGGGCGCTGCTCCGCGCATCGTGCTTGCCGGTCGCGGCGGCTATACTCGGCGGTCGATATGCCATCCACGCCCAGGCGGCGTCGGACGGTCCCGCCAGTCACCGCCTCGACCTGCCATGACCCCCCGATGACACGCATTTTCCGTGACCCGCACGGCGGCGCTTCCGGCGGCCGCGCTGCCGGCAGTGCGGCGCTCTGTCCCGACGGCAGCGTGGTCTGCATCGGCGCCTTCGACGGCCTGCACCTGGGCCATCGCGCGCTGCTGGGCCACGCGCTCGACCGCGCGCACGCGCTCGGCGTGGCCGCGACGGCGCTCGGCTTCGAACCGCTGCCGCGCGAATTCTTCGCCCGCGACGGCGTGCCGCCGCGGCTGCAGCTGCCGGGCGGCAAGCTGCGCGACCTGCGGGCGATGGGCATGGACGTGATCGGCCTGCTGCGCTTCGATGCGCGTCTGGCGGCCATGTCGGCCGAGGACTTCGTGCAGCGTGTGCTGGTCGAGCGCCTGCGCGCGCGCGAGGTGTGGGTGGGGCCCGAGTTCCGCTTCGGCCGCGGCCGGGCGGGCGATCTCGCACTGCTGCAGACGATGGGCGCGGACGCCGGCTTCACCGCGGGCACCATCGCCCCGGTGCTGGTCGACGGCGAGCGCGTGTCGAGCACACGCATCCGCGCGGCGCTGAAGGCCGGCGACTTCGCCACCGCCGAGCGTCTGCTCGGCCGCCCCTATGCGATCGGCGGGCGCGTGGTGCGCGGCCAGCAGCTGGGCCGCACGCTGGGCTATCCCACCGCCAACCTGCGCTTCGGCGGCAAGGTGCCGGCACTGCAGGGCATCTATGCCACGTGGGTGCACGGCGTGGGCGATGCGCCCTGGCCGTCGGTGTCGAGTTTCGGCACGCGGCCCACGGTCGACGGCCGGGAGCCGCTGCTGGAAGCGCATCTGTTCGATTTCGACGGCGATCTGTACGGTCGCCGGATCGAGGTCGAATTCGTCGCCAAACTGCGCGACGAGGAAAAATTCCCCGATCTGCCGGCGCTCGTCGTGCAGATGGACCGCGACGCCGCCGAGGCGCGGCGCATCCTGCGGCAGGCCATGCCGTCGCAGCCTTCGCAACCGAACACCACCGAACAGGCCCGCGCGTGAGCGAACAGGACAGCAATCGCTACAAATCCACCATCCTCCTGCCGGCGACGGAGTTTCCGATGCGCGGCGATCTGCCCAAGCGCGAGCCGCAGACGCTCGCGCGCTGGCAGGCCGAGGGCCTGTACGCCCGCGTGCGCGAGCACGCCAGGGGCCGGCAGGTCTTCGTGCTGCACGATGGCCCTCCCTACGCCAACGGCAAGATCCACATCGGTCACGCGGTCAACAAGATCCTTAAGGACCTGGTGGTGAAGTCGAAGCTGATGGCCGGCTTCGATGCGCCGTACGTGCCCGGTTGGGACTGCCACGGCCTGCCCATCGAGCTGCAGGTCGAGAAGAAGTTCGGCAAGGTGGGCCAGAAGATCGACGCCGCCGAATTCCGCGCCCGCTGCCGCGAATACGCCGCCGAGCAGATCGACCTGCAGCGTGCCGACTTCATCCGCCTGGGCGTGCTCGGCGACTGGGACAACCCCTATCGCACCATGGATTTCCGCTACGAGGCGGACATGCTGCGCGCGCTGGCGAAGATCGTCGAACGCGGCCATCTGGCGCGCGGCGTGAAGCCGGTGCACTGGTGTTTCGACTGCGGCTCGGCGCTGGCCGAGGCCGAGATCGAATACATGGACAAGGATTCCCCGGCGATCGACGTGGCCTACGCCGCGCGCGATGCGCACGCACTCGCCGCGAAATTCGGCGTGGCGCTGGAGGACGGCAGCGACGTCGCGGTGCCGATCTGGACCACCACGCCGTGGACGTTGCCGGCGTCGCTCGCCGTCACGCTGGGCCCGGAGCTGGAGTACGCGCTGGTCGAAGGCCCGTCGCACGACGGCCGCCGCCGTCTGCTGGTGCTGGCCGAGGCGCTGGTGCAGAAGGCGCTGAAGCGCTACGGCGTCGAGGAGGTTCTGGTGCTCGGCCGCGCGCAGGGCGCTGCGCTGGAAGGCGTGGTGCTCGCACACCCCTTCTATGCGGAACGCGACATCCCGCTGATCCTCGGCGACCACGTCAGCGCCGAGGACGGCACCGGCGCGGTGCACACTGCGCCCGGTCACGGCCAGGAAGACTTCACCGTCGGCCTGAAATACGGCCTCGTCGAGCAATACACCGCCGCGCAGCTCAATCCGGTCGACGGCAAGGGCGTGTACCTGCCGTCCACGCCGCCGTTCCCGACCGCCGATGGCGATGTGCCGCTGGCCGGGCTGCATCTGTGGAAGGCGAATGGCGTGATCGTCGACGCGCTGCGCAGCATCGGCACGCTGCTGGCGCATTTCACCCTGCATCACAGCTACCCGCACTGCTGGCGGCACAAGACGCCGGTCGCGTTCCGCGCCACGCCGCAGTGGTTCATCTCGATGGATCAGGCGAACCTGCGTGCGGATGCGCTCGATGCGATCAAGCAGGTGGAGTGGTTCCCCGACTGGGGCCAGGCGCGCATCACCGGCATGATCGAGAACCGCCCGGACTGGACCATCTCGCGCCAGCGCACCTGGGGCGTGCCGATCGCGCTGTTCGTGCATCGCGAGACCGGCGAACCGCATCCCAATACTCCGGCGCTGATGCGTGCGGTGGCCGAGCGCGTCGAACGCGAGGGCGCGGATGCCTGGTATGCGCTGGATGCCGCTGAACTGCTCGGCGAACAGGCCGGCGACTACGACAAGGTGCGCGACATTCTCGATGTCTGGTTCGATTCCGGCGTGAGTCACGAATGCGTGCTCGCGCAGCGCCCGCAGGACGGCCTGCACAAGCCGGCCGACATGTATCTGGAAGGCTCGGACCAGCACCGCGGCTGGTTCCACAGCGCGCTGCTCACCGGCATCGCGATGGACGGCCACGCGCCGTACCGCCAGGTGCTCACCCACGGTTTCACGGTGGACGAGCACGGCAAGAAGATGTCCAAGTCGCTCGGCAACGTGGTCGAGCCGCAGAAGGTCATCGACCAGATGGGCGCCGACGTGCTGCGCCTGTGGGTGGCGGCCGCCGACTACCGCAACGAGATGTCGGTCTCCGACACCATCCTCAAGCGCAGCGGCGACATCTACCGCCGCCTGCGCAACACCGCGCGTTTCCTGCTCGGCAACCTGCATGGCTTCGATCCTGCGCAGCACCTGCTGCCGCTCGACGAGATGGTGGCGCTGGACCGCTGGGCGGTGCATCGCGCGGACGCGCTGCAGCGGCAGATCGCCGATGCGTACCACCGCTACGATTTTCCCGAAGTGGTGCAGGCGCTGGTGAATTTCTGCAGTGTCGACCTGGGCTCGCTCTACCTCGACGTGACGAAGGACCGCCTGTACACCATGCGCGAGGATTCGCGCGGCCGGCGCAGCGCGCAGAGCGCGATGTACCGCATCGCCGAGGCCTTTGTGCGCTGGATCGCGCCCATCCTCAGCTTCACCGCGGACGAGATGTGGCAGCACCTGCCGGCGAATACCGACACCGGCCCGCGTGAGGGGCATGTGTTGTTCGCGACGTGGTATGAGGGCTTGGCGCCGCTGGCGGAAACTGCACCACTGGATGCGACGCGCTTCGATCGTCTGATCGCGCTGCGTGAGCAGGTGTCCAAGGTGCTCGAGCCGATGCGCGCCAGCGGCGAAATCGGTGCGGCACTGGAAGCCGAGATCGCCATCGAATGCGGGGCTGACGATGCCGCATGGTTGGCGCCGCTCGCCGATGAGCTGCGGTTCCTCTTCATCAGCGGTGATGTCGTCGTCACCTCCGCCGAAGTCGGCGCCCCGCGCGTTCTTGCCAGTCCTGGCGGCAAGCCCAAATGCATCCGCTGCTGGCACCACCGCGCCGATGTCGGCAGCCATCCGGACCACCCCGAGATCTGCGGCCGCTGCGTGAGCAACGTCGAGGGGCCGGGCGAGGAGCGGCGCTGGTTCTGACCTCATCGCGGCCCGGATGGCGATTCCTCATGTCCTCGTAGGAGCGGCTTCAGCCGCGACCCGGCATCAGCCATCAAGCGTGTCGCAAGGCCGGAGGGTCGCGGCTGAAGCCGCTCCTACGACAGAGAGTCGTCTGGACCCTCTGTCTGCCCCGGGTTTCCAAGTCCCGCTTTCCAGCGACTCTTTCGAGATTCATTCGCCCCATGAGCCATTCCCCCAAACCCAACGCCCTCATTTGGCTGCTGCTCTCGGCCCTGGTCATCGTCCTCGACCAATGGTCGAAGCACTGGGTGCTGACCTCGCTGCCGGAGTACCAGGCGGTGACGGTGATCGAGAACTACTGGAACTGGTACCGCAGCTACAACCCCGGTGCCGCCTTCAGCTTCCTCGCCGACGCGGGCGGCTGGCAGAAGTGGTTCTTCAAGGCGCTGGCGTTCGCGATCTGCGGCCTGCTGGTGTTCTGGCTCTCGCGCACCCCGCGCGGCGACTGGCGCAACGCGCTGCCGTTCTCGCTGGTGATCGGCGGGGCGCTGGGCAACGTGATCGACCGCTTCCGCCACGGGCATGTGGTCGATTTCATCCAGTGGTACTACGGCACGTATGTCTGGCCGTCCTTCAACCTGGCCGATGCCGCCATCGTCGCCGGCGCGATCGGTCTGGTGGTGTTCGGCATGCTGGCCGGACGCGGCGGGCCGGACGATGCGGCCCGTCCGGATGCCGGCGGCTCCGCCTGAACACCCGGGCGGCTCGGGCTCCCGGTCGCCACTCTCGGCCCCTGTGCACGGCATAATTCCGCCCATGGACATCATCCTCGCCAACCCCCGCGGTTTCTGCGCCGGCGTCGACCGCGCGATTGAGATCGTCAAGCGCGCCATCGAGACCCTCGGCGCCCCGATCTATGTTCGTCACGAAGTGGTGCACAACCGGTTCGTGGTCGACGACCTGCGCGCGCGCGGGGCGGTGTTCGTCGAGGAACTGCATGAAGTGCCCGATGGCGCCACGGTGATCTTCAGCGCCCACGGCGTGTCGCAGGCGGTGCGCTCCGAGGCCGACCGCCGTGGTCTCAAGGTGTTCGACGCGACCTGTCCGCTGGTGACCAAGGTGCATCTGGAAGTGGCGCGCCACTGCCGCGCCGGCCGCGACGTGGTGCTGATCGGCCATGCCGGCCATCCGGAAGTGGAAGGCACCATGGGCCAGTGGCGGGCCGAGTCCGGCGCGGGCCGCATCTATCTGGTCGAGGATCTCGACGATGTCGCCGCGCTGCAGGTCGACCAGCCCGACAACCTGGCCTACACCACCCAGACCACGCTGTCGGTGGACGACACCCGCGGCATCATCGAGGCGCTGCGCGGCCGCTACCCGGACCTGCAGGGGCCACGCAACGACGACATCTGCTACGCCACCCAGAACCGCCAGGACGCCGTGCGCGAGCTTGCCGCGCAGTGCGACCTGGTGCTGGTGGTGGGCTCGCCCAACAGCTCCAATTCCAACCGCCTGCGCGAGCTGGCCGAGCGCGAGGGCGTGGAGGCCTACCTCATCGACGGTGCGGACGAAATCGACCCGCGCTGGGTCGACGCCCGTCGCCATATCGGGGTGACCGCCGGCGCCTCGGCCCCGGACGTGCTGGTGCAGGGCGTGATCGCCCGCCTGCGCGAACTGGGGGCGGGCGGCGTGCGCGAACTGTCGGGCGAACCCGAGAGCGTGGTCTTCGCCCTGCCCAAGGAGCTGCGGGTGCAACTGGTCGATTGACCGCGCACCGCGCCGCGCCCTACAATCTGCGTCCGTTTTCACGGGCTCCGTCCCGTGAAAGTCTGAGGAATCAGACAGATACGCATCAGATGGACACGGACCAGATAGATACGTATCAGATAGACACGCCGGAATAGCTCAGTCGGTAGAGCGGCGCATTCGTAATGCGTAGGTCGCAGGTTCGACTCCTGTTTCCGGCACCAGTCCAGAAAGCCCGCGATCCTGTGTCGCGGGCTTTTTTTTGCGCGTGGCGATGCGTCCTTCGACATGGCAGCGGCGGTGGCTGCATCGCTTCGAGAGCAATTCCGGCGTGGGCTCTGCCCGCCGACGTGGCGAGAGCCGCGCACGACACTCCCGAGCGCATGGGATACTCAGTGAGGTGCATGCGCTTAGCGTGCGATGTCCCGCTTCCCGGTGTGCCGTCGATACTTTCCGTGCCCCGATGCGCCGCTCCCGTGGCGCCGGCGTGGAGGGGAGCCAGATGCTTCGCTCGAACACACCCCTTCGAGCACATCCCTGCAAGAGCCTCGCGTCGAGAAGACATGTTCACCAAGATCCGCATCTTCGCGCTGCTGCTGGTGTTGTTCATCGTCGGCATGAGCGCCTGGCGGGATCAGGCGCAGGCGACCGCGTGGGAGGATTCGCTCAACCTCGTGGTGTATCCCATCAACGGCGACGGCAGCGACGTCAGCGCACGCTACATCGCGCAGCTGACGCCCGCGCGTTTCGACACGCTCGGCACGTTTTTCTCGGCAGAGGCGAAGCGTTACGACGTGCGCCTGGCCTACGACCAGGCCCCGGTCCGCGTGCACGTCGCTCCCGCCGTGAACGACCGGCCGCCATCGCCGCCGGCCTCCGCCAACCCGCTGTCGGTGGGACTGTGGAGTCTCAAAATGCGCTACTGGGCCTGGAAGCATGGCGATCACGACACCGGTCCGGGCCAGATCCGGATGTTCGTGCTGTACCACGATCCCGTCCTGAATCCGCGTCTGGCGCATTCGCTGGGCCTGGAAAAGGGGCTGATCGGCGTGGTCAACGCCTTCGCCGTCGCTGACATGGACGGCCGCAACGCGGTCGTGATCGCGCACGAGCTGCTGCATACCGTGGGCGCGCGGGATCGTTACGACCCCGCGACCGCATTGCCTCTCTTCCCCGAAGGTTACGCGGAGCCGGGGCGCCGGCCGCTACATCCGCAGACGCTGGCCGAGATCATGGGCGGGCGCATTCCGCGTTCGTACACCGAAGCGGAGATGCCCGACAGCCTGCGCGAGGTGGTGATCGGTGCCGAGACGGCGGCGGAGATCGGCTGGTCCGAATAGGTCCGTGCGGCGGCGGTGAACGTCGACAGCCGTCGCCGCGATCGAAGGCCCGCGTTCCGCTCTTGCAGGACGTGCGGTGCGAAAGCCCGCGCCGATCTGGCGCGGGCTTTCGCTTCGCGAGGATGGCGGTGTGCGCGACGCCGCATGCCTGCGCCTCGTGCGTAGCCGTTTTCGCGCCACTCGCCGTCACTGCAGGCTGAACTCCACCGGCACCACGCCGTAGACCTGGATCGCCACGCCGTCGCGGATCGCCGGCTTGAAGCGCCACTTGCGCAGGATCTGGCGGCGCGCGGCTTCGTCCAGACGGCGGTTGCCGCTGCTGCGCTTGATCTCCACCTCCAGCGGCGTGCCGTCCACATCCACCAGCACGCGCAGGGTCACCACCCCTTCGATCTGCTGGCGCACGGCGTCGGGCGGGTAGGGCGGCGGCGGGGCGGTGAGGTATTCAAGCGACGAAGCCTCCGCAGGGCCGGTGGGGATGGCGGGACCGACCGGGCCGACAGGTAGCGTGGTGGTGGCCACGATCTCGGGTGCCCGCTCGTCCATCGGGCCCGGGTCGTTGAAGACGAGCGGAATATCCGGTGTCGGCTGCACCACCTGCCGCGGCGTCGGCGTACGTGCGGTCGGGGGCTGCACCTTCATCTCGATGGGATCCGGCGGCGGTGGTGTCACTTTCTTCCGTTCCGGTTCGATGATGAATACGTCGGTGATGCTGTCCGCCTCCGGCATCGGCAGCGGCGCCGACACCGGCGCCATCAACAGCATCAGTGCCGCGACGTTGGCCGCCATCGCGCCGGCAAGGCCGAGGATGCGGCCGGGGTCGAGTCTGGTTTCGCTGTACGCACCGCCGCGATGGGCATGTTGGGTGTGGGCGTGGACCATGGTGCACCTCCGCGTGTTGGGGACGATGGCATCAACGCCCCGGCCGGCGGAGTGGGGTTGAACAGGTCGGTCTTGTCTCTTCGTTCGTTCGTCGCCCCGCCGGGGTGCGCGTCCCGATCCCGGGCATTCCCAATACGGCCCGTGCATCCGTGTGCACGTGTCGCAGCCGCTGAGACCGCAGCGGGTAAAGTAGTGGCCCCGGTCCAGCAGTCCTCGTCATCCATGGCCAAAGCCGCGCCCAAAGCCCGCACCGCCTATGTCTGCACCGAGTGCGGCGGCGAACACTCCAAATGGCAGGGGCAGTGCGCCGAATGCGGGGCCTGGAACACCTTGAGCCAGATCGCGCTCGGCGCGGAGAGCGAAGGCGCGCCGCCGGCGGCGCGTCGCGGCGGCTGGGCCGGCAAGGTCGACCCGCCCAAGGTCACCGCGCTGAAGGACGTGATCCAGCGCGAGGACGTGCGCACCAGCACCGGCATCGGCGAATTCGACCGCGTGCTCGGCGGCGGGCTGGTCGACGGCGCGGTGGTGCTGGTCGGCGGCGACCCCGGCATCGGCAAGTCCACCCTGCTGCTGCAGGCGCTGGCCAAGATGGCCGGCACGCTGCCCGGCCTGTACGTCACCGGCGAGGAATCGCTGGGCCAGGTCGCCGGCCGCGCCGCGCGCCTGGACTTGCCGCTGGACGGCCTGAGCGCGCTGGCCGAGACCTGCGTGGAGCGCATCCTCGAACAGGCCGCGCAGACCAAGCCGCGCCTGCTGGTCGCCGATTCCATCCAGACCCTCTGGACCGAAACCCTCACCGCCGCGCCCGGTTCGGTCAGCCAGGTGCGCGAAAGCGCCGCGCGTCTGGTGCGCTACGCCAAGGAAACCGGCACGGCCATCTTCCTGGTCGGCCACGTCACCAAGGAAGGCGGCATCGCCGGCCCGCGCGTGCTCGAACACATGGTCGACGCCGTGCTGTATTTCGAAGGCGACGGCGGCAGCCGCTTCCGCGTGCTGCGCGCGTTCAAGAACCGCTTCGGCGCGGTGAACGAACTGGGCGTGTTCGCGATGGCCGACAAGGGCCTGCGCGAAGTGCCCAACCCCTCCGCCATTTTCCTGTCCGGCGGCAGCGCGCAGCAGCCCGGCAGCTGTGTGATGGTGACCCGCGAAGGCACCCGCCCGCTGCTGGTCGAAGTGCAGGCTCTGGTCGACAGCTCGCCGCTGTCCAACCCGCGCCGCGTCGCCGTGGGCCTCGAACAGAACCGCCTCGCGATGCTGCTCGCTGTGCTCCACCGCCACGGTGGCGTGGTGGTTGGCGATCAGGACGTGTTCGTGAATGTCGTGGGCGGCATCCGCGTGCAGGAAACCGCCGCCGACCTGCCGGTCCTCCTCGCCGTGCTCTCGTCCCTGCGCGACCGCCCGCTGTCCGAAAAAACGATTGCGTTCGGCGAGATCGGCCTCTCCGGCGAAATCCGCCCCGTGCCCAACGGCGAAGAACGCCTGAAAGAAGCCGCCACCCACGGCTTCAAGCGCGCCATCGTGCCCAAGGCGAATGCACCTCGCGCCGGTGCGGTGAAGGGGATGGAGGTGATCGCCGTCGAGCGACTGGCGGATGCGCTGGAAGCGGCGGCGGAATAGCCAGGGCATCGTGATTACAGCGACACTGTCGCAGCCGAGAGGCGGCTGCAGCGGGCTTCTGTCTCGATGCCGTGCAGGGATGTGTCTTCACCGCCGATGTGTTGGCCTGAATCGGTCGCGGCCTGCGCCTGCGCGCTACCATCCAGACTCGTCCACTGTCCTGCCTGGCCCATGACCGGTTTCCTCTCGACATTGCGCGGCCTGTTTCGTCCCCGTTCCGATGCGCCGTCGCCCGAGGCGTTCACCGCCATGGTGCTCGCGCGGTTGCGTGAGCGGGTTCCGGGCAGCGACATCCAGACGGCGGGGGAAATGGAGCTGGTGGTGCGCGCGACGGCGGAGGGCGAGCAGCGGGTGTTTCTGGACAACGCCTACCGCATGTACTGCCGGGCGCGCGGGGAGGAGCGCGAGGACGTGCTGGAGCGCTTCCTGCAGGCGTATGCGGAGGCCGCGGGCGGGTTGGAGCGCAGTGCGGAGCGGGTGGTGCCGATGGTCAAGGCCGAGGACTGGCTCGATCAGCTGCGGGTGTCGATGCAGGCGATGCGCAGCGACGGCGAGGTGCAGGACAACGTGTTCGAGCCGCTGGGCGGTGGGCTGGTGGTGGTGTATGCCATCGACATGCCGAGCAATATCGCCTACCTGTCGCCGCAGGAGCTGGACGAATTCGGCATCGCGCGCGAGGCGCTGCGCGCGCATGCGGTGCGCAATCTGCGCGGACTGCTGCCGCGGATCGAGGTGCATCGCGGGCCGCAGCTCGCGATGGCGACGGCCGACGGCAATTACGAGGCCTCGCTGCTGTTGTTCGACGACTTCTGGGTGCGCGAGTGCGAACACATGCACGGCCCGCCCGCGGTGGCGGTGCCGGGGCACGACCTGCTGGTGTTCTGCGATTCCGCCGATGCCGCCGCCGTTGCGCAGCTCCGTGCGCTGGCCGGCAAGATGCATCGCGAGGCGGCGCGTCCGCTGTCGGCGGAGGTGTTCCTGCGCGGCGAGGCGGGGTTGACGCCGTTGGGTTGAGCGACGGGTGCGCTGTGCGCGGTGCAGATCTCCCGCGCGAGTGCATTGTCATCCCGAGGCGCAGCGGGGGACCCTGCTTTGCCGTCGGGGTGCGTGCACATGGCCTCGATCCGCCGCCGCCCGTTCCAGTCAATGAAGAGCAGGTCCCTCACCGGCTGTGCCGGTCCGGGATGACATGAAATCTCGAGTCGATTCGGCCTACACCGAAAACACCACCGTCCGCCCGCCGTTGAGCAGGATGCGGTCGTCCAGCCAGGCGCGCACCGCGCGCGCGAGGACGCGACGCTCGATGTCGCGACCGATCCGGATCATGTCCTCGGGCGTGTCGTGGTGGCTCACCCGTTCGGTGTCCTGCTCGATGATCGGGCCTTCGTCGAGGTCGGCGGTGACGAAGTGCGCGGTGGCGCCGATCAGTTTCACGCCGCGCGCATGGGCGCTGTGGTACGGGCGCGCGCCCTTGAAGCTGGGCAGGAAGGAGTGGTGGATGTTGATGCAGCGACCGGCCAGCTTCGCGGCCAGGGTGTCGGAGAGGATCTGCATGTAGCGCGCCAGCACCACCAGCTCGGCGCCGGTGCTTTCGACGAGTGCCCACAGCTGCGCTTCCTGCTCGGCCTTGTTGGACGCGGCCACCGGCAGGTGATGGAAGGGCACTCCGTCGAGCTGCAGGTGGCGGTAGGTCTCGCGCGGGTGGTTGCTCACCACCGCCACGATGTCCATCGGCAGCTCGCCCAGGCGCCAGCGGTACAGCAGGTCGGCGAGGCAGTGGTCGAACTTCGAGGCCATCAGCAATACGCGCTTGCGCTGGCGGCGGTCGCGCACCGCCCAGTCCATGCCGAAGCGCTCGCCCAGGGCCTGGAAACCGGCGCGCAGCGCGGTTTCCGAGACCGCGTCGGACGCGCTGTCGCCGGCCGGGGCGAACACGGTACGCATGAAAAAGCGGCCGCTGTCCGGGTCGCTGTACTGCTGCGATTCGAGGATGTTGCAGCCCTGCACCGACAGATGTCCGGACACGGCATGGACGATGCCCGGGCGGTCGGGGCAGGAGAAGGTCAGGACATACTGCGCAGGCGGCATGGGAACGGAACGGACGTGAGGGGGATGACGACTGTACAGCGGTGCTCGCAGCCGTGTCAGCGCCCGGACAGCCTGCCCGATGCACCGGGATTCGCAGACGCCGGGCCGCCTTCAGCCGCGGCGTCGCGCCAGCTCCTGGTCGAGCTCGGCATCGAAACTGCGCACCGACAGACTCACTTCGCGGCCCATCGCCACCGAGGCCAGCAGCAGGCAAAGCATGCCCAGCACCGCCAGCAGGGTGGGCACCGCGCCCAGGCGGAAGCCCAGCAGCACATCCGCCGCCAGGCCCAGGCTGGTGCCGACGAAGCAGCCCAGCGCGGCGTACAGCAGCCAGCAGGCGCGCAGCACAAGCCGCGAGCGTTTGCGGTGGTGGAGGATCTGCGCTTCGCGCTCGCTGCGGTCGGGCGCGTCGTGCGCCCAGGCGGCGATCAGCCCGCGCAGGCGGTCGACCACCCGCGCCAGACGGGCGTTGGCCGACACCAGCAGCGAGCCGGTGGCGGCCATCAGCAGGGCGGGGGCGAGCATCGCGCTCAGCACCGTGTGGTGGTCGAGCTGGTTGATCGGCGACATGGCGTATGCGGCGTCTGCGGAGGGCTGGGCTATGATGCGGCTTTCCCACCGCACGCGCGAGACGCATGGCCGCCGACACCGCTGCTTTCTTGGCCCACGGCTCCGATGAGGGCCGCCTGATCTGGATCGACCTGGAAATGACCGGGCTCGACACCGACCGCGATTCCATCCTCGAAATCGCCACCATCGTCACCGATGCACAGCTCAACGTGCTGGCCGAAGGCCCGGAGCTGGCCATCGCGCATCCGCTCGCGGCGCTGGAGGCGATGGACGACTGGAACCGCAACCAGCACGGCAAATCCGGCCTGTGGCGTCGGGTGCTGGAAGAGGGCGTGGGCATGGCCGAAGCCGAACGACGCACCCTGGAGTTCCTGCGCCAGTGGGTCGGCCCGCGGGCCTCGCCGATGTGCGGCAACTCGATCTGCCAGGACCGCCGCTTCCTGCATCGGCTCATGCCCGAGCTGGAGCGGCATTTCCATTACCGCAATCTCGACGTCAGCACGCTCAAGGAGCTGGCCCGGCGCTGGGCGCCGCAGGTGCTGGCGGGCTTCGAGAAGGAATCTGCGCACACCGCGCTGAGCGACGTGCGCGATTCGATCGCCGAACTGCGCCATTACCGGCAGTTCATGGGTGCGTTCGCGGAGGTGCAGGCGCTGGACGTCTGAGCGCCGCGTCTGCACTGCGCGGATCGGGGCCGTTCATGCGAATGCAACGTGCAATGCGGTTGCGTTGCAACGTAAGACGGGGAGGCGGGCTCAGCGCGCCAGTGCCTTGCCCGCATCCACCGGCTGCCCATCCGGCCCGCGCAGGTAGAGGTGCATGTCCTGCTGCGGGAAGGGGATGCTGATCCCGGCGGCATCGAAGGCCAGCTTGATGCGTTCCTGCAGCTGGCACTTCGTGAGGAAGAAATCCTCGTTGGAGACATGGCAGCGGATGCCGAGATCCACACCGCTGGCGCCGAGGCTGTAGACCAGCACATCGGGAACGGGCTCCGGGAGCACGCGTTCGTCGGCATGGATGACCTCCAGCGCGGTGCGCCGTGCCAGTTCGATGTCGTCGCCGTAATCGATGCCGATCACCAGCTCGATGCGGCGCATCGTGCCGGGCGTCAGGTTGATGATGGGCGCGGTGGTGATCAGGCTGTTGGGCAGGGTGATGGTCTGGTTGTCCGTGCCGCGCAGCACGGTCTGGAAGATGCTCACCGACTCGACCTTGCCGGTCATGTCGGCGATGGTGACCACATCGCCCACCTTGAACGGACGCAGCGTCACCAGACCGACGCCCGACGCCACGTTCGAGAGCGAGTCCTTCAACGCAAGACCGATCGCCAGGCCCGCGGCGCCGAGCACCGCGAATGCGGAGCTGACCGGCACGTTGAAGACCTGCAGCACCGCGAGGATGGCCACCACCTGCAGGCCGACGTAGACCAGCTTGCGCAGAAACATCGCCGCAGTCGGATCCACGCCCGCCCGCAGGAGCGCCGCTTCCGACAGGCGCGAGAGTTTTCGCGAGAGGCGCGCGCCCAGGTACAGCAGAAAGAGGCCCGCGACGATGCGCAGGCCCCACTCGCTGAGCAGGGCTGGCCAGTCGCGTTCGTTCAACCAATCGATCCAGCGTTCGTACATGAGGCGAATGTAACAAAGCCGCGTGTCGCGATGGAGTCACGCTGTGTTTCGCGAGGCCGTGCGCATGCCGGCCGATGATTTTCCGTGCGCATCGCAGGTGATCCATGCGATGCGCACGATGGCGGGTCAGCCGGAGGATTTCACCTTCGCAAGACGCAGCCAGGTGTCGACCACCGTGTCGGGATTGAGCGACACCGACTCGATGCCTTCGGCCATCAACCACTCGGCGAGATCCGGGTGGTCGCTCGGGCCCTGGCCGCAGATGCCCACGTACTTGCCCTTGCGCTTGGCGGCCTGGATGGCCATCGACAGCATCTTCTTCACCGCCGGATTCCGCTCGTCGAACAGGTCGGCGACGATGGCCGAGTCGCGGTCCAGGCCCAGGGTGAGCTGGGTCATGTCGTTGGAGCCGATGGAGAAGCCGTCGAAGATGTCCAGGAACTCGTCGGCCAGCAGCGCGTTCGACGGCACTTCGCACATCATGATGATCTTCAGGTCGTTCGTGTTCCCGCTTTCGCTGGAACGCACGAGGCCGTTCTCGCGCAGCACCTCGATGACCTTGCGGCCTTCCTCCAGGGTGCGCACGA
>ERZ1066122.979-NODE-979-length-25842-cov-6.479544_pt1 | contig 25842 bp, 25 predicted proteins | sample MGYA00382769_ERZ1066122 | MGnify/ENA primary metagenome ERZ1066122 (study PRJEB33369, sample SAMEA5778352) | biofilm metagenome | biome: Industrial cooling water; feature: Water cooling tower basin; material: Biofilm | place: United Arab Emirates | collected... | reverse complement strand
GTTCATGCAGTTTTTGTGTCTCGTGGCGCCAGTTTAAAAAGCTTTTATAATCAGGGTTTTGAGCTTTACGACTAAACAAAAAAATTTGATGAGCGATATATACCTAAGTTATAACAAAATCAACACCCTACCTTGATGGTGTATTTACCAAAATGCATAATCAGGGGTTTATGTCAAATAGTTCTAATGGACTGGCGCTCTGGGTGTTTGGCTTCTATTGTTCTCCGATAATAATCTATACAAATGAAAATATACGATACATGCCTATGCGCTGTATCAGTCTTGCTAAAGATGATACAAATTCTAAAATACTTATCAATATTGTGACTTGCATCACTAAGTGAGGTGCGAAAATGTAATATAAAAAATATGTAGCATCAACTACAAACTCTCTAAAATTAGATAAAGTTATTTGCGAGATATTTCGTAAAAACTCTTACTAAGCATGTATTATATCTTGTGCGTACAACATGAACAAATTTAAATTAGATAACTACTGAATTTGTAATGAAACTAACTTTTCAAATTCTTTAGCAAACAAAGTTAGAAATTGCGCTTCAATTAGTACAAAATTTCATTGTAGGTAAGTAAGCAGAATGGCAAAAGTGGCATTACTTATTGGGGTCAGTAAGTATGAATTTGGATTAAATACTCTACCCGCAGCAGTTAAAGACGTAGAAGCTATGCAAAGAGTATTGCAGCATCCAGAGATGGGTGGGTTTGATGAAATAAAAACCCTAACTGATTCAGATGCTCATGCAATGCAAGTTGAAATAGAAACATTCTTTTCAGGTCGTAAAAAAGAAGATTTGTTACTATTGTATTTTTCAGGACACGGTATCAAAGATGACAATGGGAAACTTCACCTCGCATCTTCTACCACAAAAAAAATAATAACAATGAACTAATTACAGCGACAGCTGTTTGTGCTAATTTTATTCACGATAAAATGAATAATAGTCGTTCTAAACGCCAAATAATTATTCTTGATTGTTGCTTTAGTGGAGCATTTGGACAATATTTAATCGCAAAAGATGATGCTTCAATTGATTTTAAAGGTCAGTTAGGTGCAGAAGGAAGAGTAGTACTAGCGTCCTCTAGCTCAACACAGTACTCGTTTGAACAACAAGGTGATAATATTTCAATCTATACCCGTTACTTAGTAGAGGGAATAGAGACTCAGACCGCTGATTTAGATCGAGATGGACAGATTTCGGTTCGAGATTTACACAAGTATGCGTCCAGTCAATTAGAAAAAAATGCTTCAAGCATGAAACCAAAAATTATTGTACTTAAGGACGAAGGTTTTGATATTGTAATATCTGGAAATCAAAAAATAAAACCTCAGTCAATTATGAAAGAATTATGTGGTATTAATTTAGGACAAGAAATATTGAAAATATTGACGACTCAAATTTACAAGCTTCTTATCTTAGTAACTTTCTAACTCCTTATGAATATTTTATATCTGATTTAGTTCAACATCTTTCTCAAACAACACTTAACAATTTAACGTCTCAGATAGAATTAGTTAATATAGTACTTAGGATAATTCGAGTAGCTTCTCAAGCTGATTTTGCTTTTGTCCTATGTCAGGATGACCACAAAGATTGGATTCTAAAGGCAAGTAGTGATTTTGCTGATAATATTGATAGAGAAAGTTATACAAATATTTTAAATTCTATCATTTTTCCAACTATCTCGCAAGAATTTATCTTTAATCCTGCACATCATGGAATTTTAAAACTTCATGAATATAAAAAAGGTATTTTTAATGCATTTGTAATAATACCTTTAACAAAACAACCGAAATCAGAATTTATGGTTGTTTGTGGTATTCCTCAAGATTCGCATCTTTTAGGAGATATATATGGTAGGATTACGTCTAGTTTTTATCAAGCTAGTCAAAAATTTTTATTAAATGAAACCCTTGTTGAAGCTGCGATTATAGATGACTTAAAGAAAGATTTTGGCTTTGTTTCTGAATCGTTGTATAGTAGAAGATTTGAGTTATTCTGCGAACGATTAAAACAAATGGTTATTTTTTTTCAGCCAATTCTCCATTTAGATCCAAATGATTTATGTATAAGTAGTTGGGAAGCTTTAGCTAGAGACCCAGAAAGTCTGACAGTTCCTTCCGACATATTCAAGGCAGCAGAGCTTTGGGGTCCTCGATTTACAATTGAACTCGATCAGCACTTTTTAAGAGTAGCTACATACAGTTATAAACAAGCTAGAGCTAAGTTAAAGCAAAACCGATCTCAAGATATAGCTCCTTTATCAGTCAACGTATATCCAGCATCCTTGATGCGGAAAGCTTACTTTGAAACAGTAAAAAAGGTTATTAAAGACCAATTGATTTCACCAAGAAAGTTAGTATTAGAAATTTCTGAGAAAACTGAATTGTCTCAATTTGAAGATATTTCTTCTAGTTCTGCGCTCAAAATTTTTAAAAATCGGCTTGTAGAGTATGTACAGCAAACCAAGATTAGATTTGCAATAGATGACTTTGGTGTTGCTTACGCTTCTATATCTCGTTTAGCAAGTCTTAATCCATCTCATATAAAAATAGATCGGGAAATTCTTCATTCTCGACCTAATGATATGATTATCAGATTTCTTCATGAATTAGTAGGAGCGGATAATTTAGACCCCCCTGATATCATCGTTGAAGGAGTAGATGAAACTACCCCAATAAGTTTATACAGACTTAGGCAAATAGGTGTTAACTATATTCAAGGATACATAGTCGGTGAACCTAGTTCTGATATTTATCGCTTGAGCCCAGAAAAAACTGAGTATCTAAGGAATTTAATTTTGGGTAATTGAACAGAAATTAGGTAGCCACAACATAATGTATATCCTACATCACTTTCGGCTAAAACCTGGTGTATCAATTAAAGCTCTAAAAGCTCAAAGCTTAGAGACGGGCAAGAAAATATTCTAAAAAAGCAGGTACAAAACTGTCGGTTTAGTAATACATATATACTAATTTGAAATAATTGATAATTTGTGAAGACCGACAGCATATTTTATCGTTTGTTCAAAGAATTTCCCGGAATTTTCTTTGAACTTATCGGCGATGCATCTACAACTGCCAGTGCATACAACTTTAAATCGATTGAAGTCAAGCAGACTGCATTCCGTATCGACGGTATTTTTATACCGAAAAGAGATAAAGACAAACCAATTTATTTTATAGAAGTGCAGTTTTAGCAGGATAAGCAAATCTACTCGCGGTTGATTTCAGAAGTTAATTTATACTTACGTCAGAACAAGACTAAAAACAATTGGTATGGTGTAGTTATATATCCTAGGAAGAGTTTAGATGTCGCAGATACGAAGCACTACAGCGAATTCTTTGACAGTGGACGAATTACTCGTATCTATCTTGAGGATTTGGGTGATGCTGCTTCGTTACCGATTGGAATTGCTACTATTAAGTGAATCATCGAAAATCAAAAAATAGCCAAACAACAAGCAAAGGAGTTAATTGCCAGAACTAAACAACAGGGTCTTCCAAAACCCCAACAGCAGCAACTACTGGATTTGATTGGAACAATTTTAGTGTACAAACTGCCTAAGATTAAGAAGGAGGAGTTAAAGGCGATGTTTAAAAAAAGCGACTTGAGAAAAACAACATTTTATCAGGAAGTAAAAGAAGAAACCACACTAGAATCAATACCTCGCTTACTAGCTTTAGGTTTAACTCCGGAACAAGTAGCTCAAGGACTTGATATAAGTGTGGAGGTGGTAAGACAAGTAGTGCAGGAAAACAACTCAGGCTCATAACAGGCACCAACCTCATACTTCTCTTACTATCTCTGTGTACTCTGTGTCTCTGTGGTATTTTTTACCGATATAAACTTTGCACCTAATTAGGTAAATAAAGACTTCAAAACCTAGTAAAGACCGTAAATTTACGGTCTTTACCATGTTAAGAATTGATAAATAAAACACTAGACTTAACTAGGGCAAAATAACTATAAAATTAATAAGATGAATTAGGGGTAGTTACAGATGAGGTATGTAGTAAAGAATTTAAGGGAAACAAGAATTTATCAAGAAATCAAGGAAGAGATACTAGAAGAAATGTATCGAAAAGCCAAGCAAAAAGTCGAAATAGAATCAATACCTCGCTTACTAGCTTTCGGTTTAACTCTGGAACAAATAGCCTATGCACTTGATACAAGTGTGGAATTAGTTAGACAGGTAGTACAAAAACACGAATCAGGCTCTTAAGTGGCGCCAGTTTTATGGTCATCTTACTTCCTCCTGTGTATGCTATGCGTCTAATATAGATATTATGATTTTGTGAAAACCGTAAATTTACGGTCTTTATCATAGTGAAAACGGCTTAAAACAATACTTTTAGAGCAAACGAAAATCTTTAAGATGCTACCCTGCGGGAAAACTTCGTTTACGTTCCTCAGCATGACAAAGTTCAATTTTTACCCGTTTGCAGTATAGCAGTATATATGTTTTTAGAGTATAACCCTTTATTATTCTCTCTCTGTGCCTCTGTGGTAAAAAATAAATAGGTACATTGCACAGGCGAGACGCCTATGCTACGGGGTTTTTTGGGTTTTTTACTCAAATTTTGTCTTTGGGGTATATTGAGTACCGACTTTTGGATTAATTTTTGTTAAGATTGGATACGAAGCGTAAACGCGCGCACTTTCCCACTTATTCCCTACCTTGGAGACACTGGATGCTACGACTCGAACATATCAGTAAAATTTACCCGACTGGCGAAGTCCTCAAGGATGTTAATTGGGAGGTCAAAGCCGGTGATAGGATTGGCTTGGTTGGGGTTAACGGCGCCGGCAAGTCCACCCAGCTTAAGATTATCACAGGTGAAGTCGAGCCGACTTCGGGTGAAATTGTTCGTCCTTCGAGTTTACATATAGCTTACCTTAACCAAGAGTTTGAGGTAGACCCATCACACACAGTTAACGAAGAATTTTGGACTGTATTTAAGGAAGCAAACGAAGTACAGTTGGCGTTGGCACAAGTAACGCGCGAGATGGAAAGTGCCACACCCGAAGAACTCGATAAATTAATTAATAAATTAGATAAGTTACAGCGTCAGTTTGAAGCACTCGATGGTTATGGGTTGGATGCGCGCATAGGTAAGATTCTACCAGAAATGGGTTTTCAAATCGAAGATGGGGAGCGTTTGGTAAGCGCTTTCAGTGGTGGGTGGCAAATGCGAATGGGTTTAGGTAAGATTTTGCTGCAAGAACCTGATTTGTTACTGCTGGACGAACCTACAAACCACTTAGATTTGGAAACTATTGAGTGGTTAGAAGGTTATCTCAAGAAACTTACTACCCCGATGGTGATAGTATCGCATGACCGGGAGTTTCTTGACCGTTTGTGTACTCAAATAGTCGAAACTGAACGTGGTGTTTCTTCTACATATTTAGGTAATTACTCTTCGTACCTGCAACAGAAAGCTGAAAATCAGTCAGCGCAGCTTAGTGCTTTTGAACGTCAGCAAAAAGAACTCGAAAAGCAACAAGCGTTTGTAGAAAAATTCCGTGCTAGTGCGACTCGTAGTACTCAAGCGAAAAGCCGAGAAAAGCTACTTGATAAAATTGAACGTATTGAGGCGCCTACAAGTTCAGTACGTACTTTACACTTCCAGTTTCCTCCTGCACCTCGTAGCGGACGCGAAGTTGTAATTATTGATGAGTTGACACATACATATGACGATAAAATTCTGTTCTTAGGCGCCAGTTTAATAGTTGAGCGCGGTGATAGAATTGCCTTCGTAGCTCCCAATGGTGCAGGTAAGTCTACATTGCTACGTTTGATTATGGGAATGGAGGCGCCGAGTGAAGGTATTGTAAAACTAGGTGACCATAATGTTCTTCCTGGTTACTTTGAACAGAACCAAGCAGAAGCACTTGATTTAAGTAAAAGCGTTATGGAAACTATCCATGACGAAGTGCCTACTTGGACAAACGAAGAAGTTCGGACAATTTTAGGACGATTTTTGTTTAGTGGTGACACTGTATTTAAAAATGTTTCAGCATTAAGCGGTGGTGAAAAGGCACGCTTGGCATTAGCTAAGATGCTCCTACGTCCAGCGAATTTATTAATTCTAGATGAGCCGACAAACCACTTAGACATTCCTGCCAAGGAAATGCTCGAAGATGCACTGCAAAATTATGATGGTAGCGTAATTGTTGTATCGCACGACCGTTATTTTGTTTCGCAGATAGCAAATAAAATCGTCGAAATTCGCGATGGTGAATTTCGTGTTTATTTGGGTGATTACCATTACTATCTCAGCAAGCTTGAAGAAGAAAAAGAAGCCGCGCGTCTGGCTGATATCGAGAAAGAAAAAGCTGCTAAAAAAGCTGCTAAAAGCGCTAAATCTACCGCAAAGAAAAAGTAAAAGTTGTTATAGAAATCATTTCTCTTGTAGGGTGGAATCAGAATCTTGTGGGGTGGGCATCCTTGCCCGCCTTTTATCATTTTTTAGGAACGGGCAGGATGCCCATTCCACAAAATATTGTATTCTACAAGATATTATATTTCACAAAATATATTAATGAGAATTTAATGAGAATTTATTGCAGTTGTCACAAGTTAGCTAAACACAAATTTGAAATTACTAATTGGTTACAGGGATTTGTATTAGAAAATATGATTGAAGAATGTTGAGATTATTACATAACAGTTGGCGCCGATACAGTCAAGCAAGATATGAATAAATTGCATCTACCTGGTGACAGTATTGAAAGATTGTAAATATGTCTACAGGTGTTCAATAATTAAAAAATGTCTAAAAAAACAGATATTTGTAATAAGAGAAGCTAATAAGCAGAAATTCACTTGCGATGGCAGGTAGCAGTGGTATTATTCGGATATTACAAAAAGTAAAGGGCAGTTTTATTATGACCAAGGCACCTGTTGCTCCCGTGGTGCTAGTCATTTTAGACGGATGGGGCTACTGCGAGGAGACGAAAGGAAATGCAATTGCACAGGCTAAGACTCCAGTCATGAATAGCCTATGGTCGGCATATCCGCACACGCTCATTCGCACGTCAGGAAAAGCCGTCGGTTTGCCAGAAGGTCAAATGGGTAACTCAGAAGTTGGTCATTTGAATATTGGCGCTGGTCGAGTGGTACCGCAAGAGTTAGTACGCATTTCAGATGCGGTAGAAGACGGTTCCATTAATAAAAATCCAGCGTTAATAAAGATTTGTCAGGAAGTCCTGAGTCGAAACGGCAAACTGCATATGGTCGGGCTTTGTTCTGAGGGAGGTGTACACTCCCACATTAGCCACCTGTTTGGACTACTTGACTTAGCTAAAGCACAAGGTATTTCTCAAGTTTGTATTCACGCTATCACTGATGGTCGTGATACTGCACCTAAAGAGAGTGTAGAAGCAGTAGGACTGATTCAAAATTACATAGACCGTATCGGCGTTGGTAAAATAGCGACAATTAGCGGTCGTTACTACGCAATGGACAGGGATCGTCGTTGGGATAGAGTTAAACTTGCCTACGATGTGATGACTATTGATGGTGAGGGTAATGGACTCTCGGCAATGGAAACTGTCAAGGCTTCTTATGCTGCCGACATAACCGACGAGTTTATTGTTCCCGTGCGGTTAGCATCTGGAGCAATTGAAGCTGGCGATGGTGTTATATTTTTTAACTTCCGCCCTGACCGCGCGCGGCAGCTAACTCAAGCTTTGGTGAGTCCTAATTTTAATAATTTTGAGAGACAGTTAATTGCGCCACTGTCTTTTGTGACTTTTACTCAATACGACCCTGAACTACCTGTCAGTGTTGCATTTGAGCCACAAAATCTTAGTAACATTTTGGGGGAAGTAATATCAAACCGGGGTTTAAAACAGTTCCGCACTTCCGAAACTGAAAAATATGCCCATGTAACTTATTTCTTCAATGGTGGTTTAGAAGACCCCTACCCAGGTGAAGACCGCGAACTCGTATCGAGTCCAATGGTGGCAACTTATGACCAGGCGCCTAAAATGTCTGCCGAAGCCCTCACCGATGTAGCGACTTCTGCGATAAGCAAGCAAATCTACTCACTAGTGGTAATAAATTATGCCAACCCAGATATGGTAGGGCATACAGGTCAAATTCCAGCCACAGTGCAAGCTATTGAAACAGTAGACCGTTGTGTGGGGCGCCTGCTAGAGGGTGTAATAAAAGCAGGTGGCACGGCAATTATTACAGCCGACCACGGCAACGCAGAATATATGTTAGACAATTTGGGTAATCCTTGGACTGCCCACACCACAAACCCAGTACCCCTTATATTAGTCGAAGGCGAAGGAGCAAAAATTCCTGGACACGGTACAGATGTTAACTTACGCTCAGATGGTAAGCTAGCGGACATTGCCCCAACAATTTTAGAAATTTTGCAAATTCCCCAACCAGTAGAAATGACTGGGAAATCCCTAGTAGTATCTGCTGACTACGAAGTGCGAAACAACCGCACACCTGCACAAGTAGGAATGTAGAATAGTAGAGACGCGATTCATCGCGTCTATACAATTCATTAACCTATGGATAAGTAATTTTGGTCATGACCGTCACTAATATTGTTCAAGGAATCTGGACTTTCTCTGCTGTTGGCTTAATTATTTTGGTGCTACTTCACAGTCCTAAAGGTGATGGTATTGGCGCCATTGGTGGACAAGCTCAATTATTTAGCAGTGCCAAAAGTGCTGAAAGTACTCTTAACCGAGTCACTTGGGCATTAACTGCTATATTTATGGGTTTGACAGTCGTGTTAAGCGCTGGTTGGTTGCCTAAATAATTAGTAAAGAATTATAAGGGAGGATAGGGCAATGGGAACGGAACAAAAATACTATAACCGTAACCCTAAACCCAATATCCCAACCCGCATATTTATATTTTTAGGAATATTATCAACCACTTGGCTGCTAGTTGTAATTAACTCGCAGTTTATTGTTGTTGGGCAAACACCTTCAACACTTACACATCCTTTACCGTCAACACTCATGCGTTGGCAAGACGTGAAAAACAGCGGTGATTATTTTGATGCTGTGAAACCAACAGAAGTAGGATACTTAGTCTGGTCAAATTTTCCTGTTAAGGTTTACATCGAAACGCCAAAAAATCTTAATAAGAATCAAGCTAGTACATGGGTAAATGCTGTCTCATCAACAGTTCAAGAATGGAATACTTATTTACCATTACAGATAGTTGAGCAATCAGAGTCAGCCGATATTACAATTTTAAGAAAGGCGCCTCCACTTCAAGGCAACCCACCGAAGTTGGGCGGGACGGAAGCCGACACCGCCCACTTCTCACCACGCGCACGTTCTGCACAAACAACATATAATTTGTATACAAAAAATAATATTTTATACCATAGGTTTAGTATTTTATTGAGTCCGAGTCAAACGGGTGAATATCTTATTGCTGCGGCGCGGCACGAACTTGGACACGCATTAGGTATTTGGGGACATAGCCCATTACAAAGCGACGCCTTATACTTTTCTCAAGTCCGTAACCCACCACTAATTTCAACAAGAGATGTAAACACCTTAAAAAAGGTATATGAACAACCAACTAAACTAGGTTGGCAAAAATAGTTTATTCTTGTGGATAAACTTTTGTGGATAAACTCTTATGGAGAAACTCTTGTGGAGCGGGCATCCCTGCCCGCCTCCTTATATAGATATGTAATAACGGGCAAGGATGCCCATTCCACAAGATAGTTATTACCATCCCCAACTGCCGGGAATGCCTTTAAATGGTCCAACGATATCTTTGGTTATCCAACCACCATAAAAATTACCTGGTTGCGGCGCCACTTTTTCGCCATCTATATAACATGCATCCATTGGGTGTGCATAAAAAGCTACATAATCTTTGAGAGATTCAAATTTAGGTGTGGGGTTAGGATAGAACCAGGCAACGTTTTGCAGTTCTTTATCACCTACACGCAGTGTATAATATCCTGCTGCTCCTTTCCACTCGCAAAAACTAGATTGAGGCATTTTAATAAGATATTCCATTTTAATATCGGCAGGTGGAATATAGTAAACTGGCGGATGGCTAGTTTCTAAAACTCGTTTTGCATTGTGGGTATCAGCGATTGTTTCACCATTAAAAATAATCTGAATATGTTTGCTGACATCTTCTAAACGTGGTGGACGTGGATAGTCCCATACTGACTCTTGTCCAGGTTGAGGTTCAATGCGTTGCGGTCTCATAAAGCTATCTCATAGGTATAATTACTCTGATCTTATATTAACAACTAAGCTTTACGACCAGTAGCTAAAAAAGTAGTGATATCCCACCAAACACCTTTTTCAAGAGACGTTACATGTAACATCTCTAAATTTGATTATATTTGTGCGCTGTTAAAAAAATCATTGGCTAAGTAATTTACGCAAGCATATTCTTGACCTCTCTATGAATTTACAGAGATTTTCTCACGCTGTCAAAAGACATAGCTCGATAATACCTGAACTGAATAGTATTATTACTGTGAATCAGTTTATAACTAATACAAATTAATTTTTAGATACCGGATTAATACTTAGAAATACTATCAAAATTCTCTATAAAACAGCTTGTAAGCATAAATTGTTGAATCCATCTTTATACAAGTCATTTGAAATATTTTCTTTCTGCAAAGTTTGATAAAAATACAACACGATAACTATTCTCATGTGCCAACTTATGAGTATCAAATAAATTTAAGAACACGGGATAACATCATGTCTAAACTATTTAAAAGCTTGGTTGCTGGTACAGTACTTTCAGTTGGTTTAGCTATTGGCAGTGCGGGTGAAGCGAAGGCTGTATCACTTACAGGAAGCGCAACAATAACCGCAGATAATCATTATGGGTTTTTCTACGGTGATAAAGATGGAAATTCTTTGAACTTTGTTGGACGTAACGAACTAGGAGCAAAGGGTAGTGAAGGAACGTATAATTGGTCTCGCCCAGAAAGTTGGAAATTTAACGTTGACTCACAAGATTATTTATATATGGTTGTGTGGGATGACCAAAGCGTTGATGAGACTTGGCTTGGTGAATTTAATTTTTCCACAGGTCAGTCTGGTGTCAGTAAAAATCTTTTGAGTAAAGCGACTGACTGGGAGTACATGATTAGCAAAAGTGCTAACCCCTTTAGTCTACGTAACACAGTTAAAATCGAAGACCGTGATAAGGGTTTCCTAGCTGCTGGTGATAAATTTGAAGGAAATGTTCCAAAGAACGGAGAACTAGCTCAAGAAATCCAAACAGGAAACTGGATTGGCGCCATAAACCGAGGAGCTAATATTCGTAGCACTGGTCCTTGGGGACAGATTGCAGGAATTAGCCAAAATGCTCAATTTCTTAATGTTACTACTGCCGATAGACAACAAAGAGGAACTTCTAAAAACACCAATTATACTATCTTCCGCACTCGCTCTACAGTAGGAGAGTTAAGTGGATTACCTCCTAAATCTGTTCCTGAACCTACAACAGCATTTGGTTTAGCTGCCTTGGGTCTTATTGGCGCCACTTCACTTAAGAAGCGCAAAGTAAAATTAGGTTAGTAGTTAGTATTTTTTCAGATTTTGCTGTCACGAAATTAATAACTTGATTGACATTGTAGAGACGTGATTAATCACGTCTCTACATTTGATTATTATATTTTTACTGCTGTTACGAAAAATATTGATGCATCACACCAAGCGCCTTTTTCAGTAACTGGTAATGCTTGGACTTCTTTTATATATTCTGCAAAACATTCTCGCAGTTTGTCTGGCGCCAGTTGTTGTACTTGGTAGCCAAAAACGTTTTTAGCGTTAACTTCCCATATTTGTTGTGCTATGTCTACATCAGGGGTAAAGTACCAGCCAAATTGCTCTTGTTGAATTATAATATTTTTATTCTGAAAACCTGCTGCTGACAATAATTGCTGGCATTTTTGCGGTGTACCTAACGGTGCATTTGGGTTGGGTACATTAATACCGTATCTAGCTGCGACTTCTCGAAATAATATAGAGGTTGTAAATGCGTTTTCAGTCCAAGCGTTAAATACAAGTTTTCCACCTGGTTTGAGAAAACTATGCCATTTATGTAAAGCTGTAGGGATATCAGTTAAATAACAAATTGCTAGAGAGCATAATATTACATCAAACCTGTTTCGCTCAAAGTCTATTAATTCAGCATCAGCTTCGATAAATTCTACATTTTGTAAACCAGAGGCAGCTAGTTTTTCTTGAGCGTTACTTAGCATCCCCGCAGAAATATCTATACCAATTACTTTGGATTGGGCACCTGCTTTTCCTGCTGCTGCTAATGCTACTATTCCTGTACCTGTGGCAACGTCTAATATTATGCGCGCGTTTTGCAGGTTTGCAACTTCAATTAAACGCTTGGCAATTGGTATGTAAAATCTACCTTTGTCATAATTGGTACGAGAATTGAAGTCAGTGAGTAATTGCTGTTTGTATTCTTTTATTTGTTCTGGTTCTGACATAAATATACCTTCCTCGCGTCGTTTTTTTCAGTGTCATTAATTTTGGCGGTTGTAGCATAGGCATCTCGCCTGTGCAGTCGTCAATGTAATTTTATTTACCACAGAGACGCAGAGAACACAGAGGGAGGAGTAGTTGTCTATGTCAAAAGTTTTGGCTCTTAAGAGAAATAAACACCACAGTAACTAACCAATTTTCGGTTGCCAAGCAAGTTCAAGCGTTAATTTTATTATCCTTCTTGTGATTTTCAATCAGCCAACCAAGTGTTCCACCTTTAATGGCGCCACCAATAAGCCCACTTGCTAAGTACATAATTACCAACAATTGTTGACTTGGTTTGGAACCACCAAATTTAAAATATGTTGGAAAATCAATATCTATAACCCATCCTGCTCCAATAGCCAAAGCTAACGAACTTGAAAGAATCCACCAGTTAGCCTTATAACAAAGGCGCCTGAGTACTAATGACTGTGCGAAACCTAATACAGCCCCTGCAACTGCTGCTGCTAAATATCGTGAAGGGAGAAAAAACAAAGCGACAATTAAACTAGCGAATGCTGCGATTCCACCGAAAAACGTTGCTAAAATCCATAGTCCAGGCTCACCCACATAAATTTTTAGCAGTAGCCATTGTACAAAAGGGAGTGCTATAAATGCATAGCCATTTGTCAAAGGCACACACATCAATGTAAAACCAGTAGCAAGCATCCATAGAATTGACAACTTCCATCTTAACTTCGGGACAAATTTAAATGGTTTTGACATATCAGTTTTTGGTAATCGGTTTTGAGTATTGCTGCGTTTAATTTTAGAGCTTGTGCAAACTTGTAGTAAGGTGCTTCCTCTTGTTACTCAGCTTTTTGGTTTCTATTCTAACTCAGTAATTGATACCGCTATATCAACCAAAGATTATTAACTGCTTTGTTGCAGCATCAAGGCAACTACAAATTTGGGAAGGATAATTAGTTAAGGAATTTCCAAATAAAAATATCCACTTATTTCTTGTGGGGTGGAGAGAACTTGCCAGGAGATTATTCTTCTGGCAAAGTTCGGAGCATCCCGAACCGCCCGCTCATCAGGAACGGGCAAGGATGCCCATTCCACTTTTGCATATCTACATTTGTGAATCAATAGGAATTGTGATTGTAAATGTTGTACCGGTACCAAGGTTACTGGTTACGTTTATTTCACCTTGGTGTAATTCTACTGCTTGCTTGACAATTGCTAATCCTAATCCGGTACCAGGAATATTGCCGACATTTTTGGCTCTGTAGAATGACTCAAATAACTTTTGCTGGTCTTCTATAGAAATGCCAATGCCTTTGTCTTCAATTTTAAATGTTATTGCTTTATCATAGTAAGCGAGTTCAAATAATATATCTCCTCCTTGCGGTGAGTATTTTATGGCGTTTGATAGCAAGTTAGTTATAATTTGTTGTAACGCTTTTTCATCTAAATTAACTTGAATTTCTTGTTCTGGCGCCAGTAAGAAAATTTGGTGTTTGGGGTTGGCGACTAATTGCATTTCGGTAACTAAGTTTTGACAAAATTGCGTCAGATTTATTGTAGTCGGATTAAATGCTTGACTGGTAATTTCTCCTTTACTAATTACTAAAACATCATCTAATAAACCAACTACATTATTAACAGATTTTCTTATCTTTTGTAATACTTCTGCTTGTTTTTCTTGTGACCAATCGGCGCCTTGTTTTTCGAGTAAAGAAGCGTAACCTTGTATAATATTGAGAGGATTACGAAACTCATGGCTAACCATTGAGACAAAGCGTGATTTTAGTTGGTTAAGTTCTCTTTCTTGTTCTAAAGCTTTTTGGGTTTCGAGTTCGGCAATTTTACGTTCTGTAATATCAAGAATAAAAGCTATAGTTTTTGGCTGTTCGGGTTCAATTTGTATTGCTCCAACCAAAACCGGAACGCGACTACCATCTTTACGAATATATTGTTTTTCATACACGGTATAATCACCCGTTGCTTTGATTTGCTCAATTGCTTGTTCATCGAGTGGTAAATACTCGCTTGGTGTCATGTCAATCCAGCTAATATTACCAGCTTCTAGGTCTTCTCGTGTGTAACCAATTATTTGCAAAAAAGTATCATTTGCTTCGTGAATACTACCATTAAAATCGGCAATAACAATACCAACAATGCTCGATTGTACGATACGTCTAAAACGCAGTTCACTTTGACGCAGTAATGATAGTGCCTGTTCGCGCTCGGCTATTTCCTGTTGTAATTTAATATTGGTATGATAAAGCTCTAACGAAAGTTGACGTGAGCGTAAAAGTATTTCTATACGCGCGTGTAATTCTCGCTTTTCAAGGGGTTTTGTAATTAATTCGTCAATGCTTTGCCATAAATCACTAGTAAACAATTGTACATCTGAACAAGTTGTACTGAGGAGAAAGGGTAGAAATACTGGGTATTCTGCTTGTTTTCTTGCCCGTATCCATTCCCATAGATGGTTTAATGCAACACCATCTACTATACAAAGGTCAAATTTATCATCAAGTAAGGGAACTGCTTGTCGTGTCAGTACAGCAGCATCTCCAATTATTACCTCGTAGTAACGCTCTAACCATTCAGACAGCAGGCGCCGATTCTCTGTATGCTCTAATAAAAGTAGAATGCGACTCATGTGCTGATTTGCCACCACTAGCTACACAAACGACGGTTATTTTAAATCGGACGAATCTAAAATATCAGGTACACCTTTGAGAATACCACGTAAATTTGTAAGTGGCTTGCCAACTTTTATCCCATAGCGGCTAATTTCAAACTCGCGCAAGCTTTTCTCAAAGTCAGTTAACCGTTTTTTCAGCACCCCAATTGCGCGTCTTATTTCTCCTCTAAATTCTATGTAACGTAAAAATATAATGTTATCAGCTACGTAGCTAATACTATTTTCCGTTACTTTAAATTCACCTGTAATGCTTTCGACTTCGTTGATTAATAATACTGCAACACCCATATTTTGTAAATACTTACATAACGCATGGATATGGCTAACTAAATCCTCACCCCGCACTGACAAACGATAGCCAGAGATGCTATCAATCATGATAATTTTTGCAGAGTTGACTTCGACTTCATGGCGAATCAAATCTGCTAACTCATCAGGGGTATAATGTAATGGTTCTACCTGAACAATCGAAAGTATATCACGTTCCATCATAATGCGAACAGGGATATTAATTGCTTCACAGCGATGTAATAGCGTTTCTTTCCACTCTTCAAATGTGTAGACAACCGAACGCTCCCCTCTACCTGCTGCTTCTTTCATAAACTGAAGTCCCAGTGTAGTTTTACCCACACCACTAGGGCCTGTTAAAATTGTAATAGTTCCACGCTCTAACCCACCGTGCAATAATTCATCGATTTCCACCACTCCTGAAGGAATTGTTTCTTTGATAAACTCCTGTCGGTGACTTTCTGGAATTAAGCGCTTAAACACTTGCATTCCTATTTTTGTCAAGCGCATTGAGTGCGAACCACTCTGAAAGTTAGAACCGCGAAATTTGCTAACACACAGCGTTCGTTCTTGGTTAGAAAAACTTAGATTAATTACTCCATCGCTAATAAATTGTAAATCTTCATCAGGCGCCTCTTCGCTGCTTTCAGAAGTAAATAATACCGTAGCACCTTGTTCTATCAAAAAACGTAGAAACGATAATGCTTGCTTGCGAAACAAAAACGCATCGCTGACAAGATAGCGTAATTGCGTCATTGAGTCAAGAAAAACACGTTGAGGTTTGAGAGTTTCTACCTGCTCAACAATTCTTTGCGTCGTCGGTTCTCGTTCTACTTCTGCTGGAGAAAATATATCATAGGTTTGCACCTCGGCAAAAAAGTTTGAAGTTGGACTCAGGTCGAGAAAAGTAACACCATCAGTATCGAAACCTAACTGTTGAGCATTTTTTAAAATCTGTTCCCCAGGTTCTGCTAATGTAATTAATAAAGTTCGTTCTCCTTTAGCGGCGCCTGCCGTGAGAAAATGTAACCCTAACGTCGTCTTACCTGTACCTGGCCCACCACGCAATAGATAAGCGCGATTAGCAATAAAACCACCCTCTAAAACTTCATCCAAACCTACAATATTTGTAGATAGCCGATTTTCAGACATTTTTTAAACTGTTCTGAGCATTTATACTTATTGCAAGTCTGAACTACACGGATGTTAGTTTTGACCCACATGATTCTCTCATATTTTGTGTAATATTGGTACAAATAAAATCCCCCCCTAACCCCCCCTTAATAAGGGGGGGAATAGAATTATTTTTAAACTGCTTATAAAGTGCGAAAATAAAACTATTTTAAGCCCCCCTTATTAAGGGGGGTTGGGGGGATTAATTCTATTAATTACAAACAAACCAAATTTCTTAGAGTCATCCTTTCACACATACAACTTGCTTCAAAGTGGCAACTACCTCTACAAGGTCTGTTTGTTGATTCATAACTTGCTCTATCGGTTTATAGGCGCCGGGAATTTCATCTAAAACATCTTCGTCTTTACGACATTCTACACCCTCAGTCTGTTTAATTAAATCATCGAGTGTATAAACGTTTTTGGCTTTGTTTCGAGATAGTAAACGACCCGCACCGTGGGAACAACTGCAAAAACTTTCAGTACAACCTTTACCCTTAACAATGTAAGATTTTGCTCCCATTGAACCAGGAATAATACCGTAATCATCTTGTTGCGCGCGCACGGCGCCTTTACGAGTTACAATAACTTCTTCGCCAAAATGCACTTCTTTTTCAGCATAGTTATGGTGACAATTAACTTCGAGTAAAGGTTTTGTGACTTTACCGCCTGCTAAATGCTTCTCAATAATTCGCTTAAACCCTGCCATCATCACATCGCGGTTCATCTTGGCATATTCTTGTGCCCACTGTAAATCTCGCCAGTAAGCTTCAAACTCAGGTGTACCAGCAATAAAGTAAGCTAAATCTGGGTCAGGCAAATTATTACCCGCTAATTTTGCTAAGTCTTTTGCTGTATTAATATGACAGCTAGCAAGCTTATTACCAATATTACGTGAACCAGAATGCAACATTAGCCAAACTTGATTATCTATATCAATACAAACCTCAATAAAATGATTACCACCACCTAGCGTACCTAACTGACGCATTGCTTTAGTTTCCAAGTCTTGTACACCTGGATGCAAATCATTAAACTGGCGCCAATGTTGCCAATTAACAACAGCTTTTTCAACGTCTTTGTTTTCGTTAAAACCTGTAGGAATAGCCGCTTCAATATCCAGACGAATCTTTTTAAGCTTACCTTCAAGCTTATTACCCTTAAATGGCATCTTAATAGCCGACATCCCACAGTTATGAACAAAAACACCAGCTTTTAAAGCAAAGTTATGGTACTCAGGTACTGTCAAGCAATAAACATCCTCAGTGTAATCTAAAGTAATTACATTTAATACTTTGTGATTACATTGATGTTTATATAATCTATGGTTGTGTAATCCAATTGGACTCTTTACCTCAACACCACAAATTTCGCAAGTGTAGTATCGGTTAGCTATTTCCTTAGATTTTGCTTTACCTTTTTCACTTTGGTTATAACCAACCAAGTATTTTTTTCCACGCTCCCCGTTGTCTGCAACAGACTCTTTAAAATGCTCTGGTCGCAGTTCCATGTATCTAAGGATATTAGCAGTTCCCCGATTAGCGTAGTACTCGTATCCTTCTGGTGTTTGTGCTTTTTTAGCAATTGCGGCAAGTCGTCTGCTTTCAAATTCTTCTGAATGCCAAGATTGATTGCGCTCAACCAAACTGCGATGGTAAGCTGAGTGGTCTCTGTTTCCCATAAATTGCAAATTATCCGGTCGATTATCGGATTCTTGGAAATTTCGGTGGTGAATCACAGTTCTTTGCCCATCAAAGTGTGGAATTTCCCCCATCAATCCGCTTCTTGCCACAATCCAGTGTGCTTTCTGCCATCTGCTTGAGTAAGGTTGAGAAATTAAGGTGTAACCATCTTTATCTAGTTTGGAGTAAAAAGGCATTAAGGATGTACCGGAGCTAAGATTTTGAGCTTCTTGATAAGTGCCATCCCTTAACATAAATTTATGGTCTGGAGTACAAATTATTTCCTCTTCGTTATCCAGAGTTACTTTTACCAGAGGCGCATTCTTTCTTGTTAGTTTCGCTATAGCTTTTGCTGCTACAATCTTTCCGGTTGGAGTACAAGCATAAACTATAAATTCATCATCAATGTTTGCAAGTTCTTTAATTGGATAATATTTTCCATCAACTAAAGGAATAAGCGTATCTCCGACAAAGCAACCAATATCGACACCAATGGCAGCAGGAATGACAGCTTCCTTTGTCGCAACTACCGAGCCAACTAAGGCGCCTTTACCCAAATGCACATCAGGCATCAACGCTACATGTTTAAAAACAAACGGTAGCGATGCCACATTTCGCGCCATTTTAGATTCATCCTTCCCTAGAGGATGACCAGCCCAAGATAAAACAGGTGTAGGTGTAGAAAGTTCTAATTTTTCGTAAGCCATAGATTTTAAATTTTAGATTTTAGATTAACCTCCGGGGCGGGTTTACAGATATCCTAAAACTGAATTAAATCGTCGTAAACCCGCCCTTACTTTATATATTGTCAGCCCATATATTACAATGTAGTACGCAAAAACATCAACGTCAAGCAGAATCTAGAGACATCCGTTACAATTTTTAAGAGAAGTAATTGTCTACACAGCAGTGCAGGAAACCTAAAAACCCTATGACAACACGTCAAGATACAATCTGGGAAAAGTTTTTATCACCTGTATTCAGGCTTTTAATAGACGAGAAAGCGTTACGTGAATATAACGATAGTGTTGACTGGGAAAAAGAATGCAGCTACATCCGGCGCCCAGATGTAATTACGCCTACATATTACAGTAGCCAAAATTTTCACGGAATAAAGGGTGGTTACCTCACTTCAGGCGCCGCAGTTACCTACGACCCAATAACACAGTATGTAGTACCACCGAATGAAACATGGGTTCGTCAAAGTTTAATAGACGCAGTACGTGTACAACCACGACGGATTCTTGATATAGGTTGTGGAACGGGTACGGGTACCATAATGTTAAAGCGTGCGTACCCAGAAGCAGAAGTAATTGGTTTAGACTTATCACCGTATATGTTGGTGAGGGCACAACACAAAGCGTCGGATGCAGGACTAAATATCAACTGGCGCCACTCTGATGCAGAAAAAACAGGGTTTCCAGATGCATCGTTTGATTTAATTACAGCGTCACTACTATTTCATGAAACACCACCTGCGGTAACAGTAGGAATTTTACGTGAATGCTTCCGCTTGCTGACTACAGGAGGACAAGTACTAGTTCTAGACGGTAATCAAAAAACAATGCGCCAGTTAGGATTTTTGCACAACATCTTTGAAGAACCATACATCCATGATTTTAGTGCGGGTAGTGTCGATGCTTGGATGGGTGCTGCTGGTTTCGAGGCAGTGCAAACGCAAGATATTCTGTTAATACATCAAGTTACAAGTGGTGTAAAACCCATAGTCAACGGAGAAACTGCCACAAATCAAAACGTGCGAACCTATACACCACAAGTTATTGATGATACAGGATTACAAGGCTTTCCCTCACCAGCATAAACTCCTAGAAACCTGGTTTCCCCATAAAAACCAAAAGAAACCAGGCTTCTTCAACATTGTAATAAATAACAAATGACAAAAGGCGCCTCATTGCTGTACTATTTCACTCAGCACTCAACACTCAGCACTCAGCACTCAACACTAAAAAACAGTGAGTTTAAAAGCGGTTCTATTTGATTTTAATGGTGTAATAATAAACGACGAGTCAATTCACAAGCGACTCGTCGAAGAAATACTCATTGGTGAAAACGTCACAAATCTAAGAAAGGGTGAATTTGAACAAGTTTGTTTAGGACGCAGTGATCGTGTTTGTTTACGAGAGTTACTAAATAATCGCGGTCGAATCCTCACTGAAGATTCTTTGAATAAAATAATACAAAAAAAAGCAGTTTTATACTTGAATGAACTCGATAAGCTAGAAAAATTGCCATTGTATCCTGGGATAGATGACATAATTTTCCAAATACGCTCAAAAGGTTTAAAATTAGCACTAGTAACAGGCGCCGTTCGTAAGGAAGTTGAAATAGTACTCGAACGGGGTAAATTACAAGAATACTTTTCAGTTATAGTAGCAGGCGATGATATCACAACCAGCAAACCTGACCCATTCGGATATCTCTTAGCAGTAGAACGCTTGAATCAAGAATACCCTGATTTAAATCTCCAAGCAAACGAATGTTTAGTTATCGAAGACACTCCTGCTGGTATTCAAGCTGCTAAAAGTGCAGGAATGCAAGTAGTGGGAATTGCTAATACCTACCCATTTCACATGCTACAACGAGTTAGCAACTGGACTGTTGATTATTTATCAGACTTAGAACTCGATAGAGTTGCTGAAGTATTTATACAAAAATCAGCGGCCTAGGAAATTCCAAAAAATTAATTAAGCATGTATTGTGGAATGGGCATCCCTGCCCGTTCTAATGCTTGAGTTTTTTTGGATTTCAAGCGGCAATTGACTCTCCTTTATTAGTATCATCCTCTTCAAGATTCTTCTTTTTTTTATCCTTAGAAGGTTGCTTGCGCGCGTCGCCCGATGGATAATTATAATCAAGCATATCAAAATCACGCAATTCATCCGGACAAAATTCAATTAAATCCCACAAATCTATTTTTCTTTTCGGTGTGCCATTGATATCACACAGTTCGTTAATTGCCGCCACTATTTGCACGTAGCGTTTCTCATTGATTTCGGGCATGTACTCGTAGGAACGCCACTTACTCACAACAGTCCTACTGACTTTCAAAAACTCAGCAAGCTGTACGGTGCCTATCTGGCACCTATCCATCACCACTTTCAACTTCCAGCGCAGCGCTCCTTTTACTTTCATTGTTTCTCCAACAAATACTGCATCTATTTAAATTCCAATGCTCACAGTCAATACAGATGACACAAGCAATCAAATTGTTAATTTTTGTAACAGAGGTGAAATTAAAAATTTCACTCATTGTTTAATAAATGTAGTTGGCTACACGAATAGGCAGCCAACTGACCAAACAAAAATAACATTAACTCTAATCTACCATGCTTACCAACACATATACACCAGTATCTTTGGACAAATTTAATACATTAAATGGTACAACCTCCGCAATTCTCGGATTTGCCCGTGCCCTAGTGATTGATAAACCAACACGTATAGCATCATGGGAGTTACTCAACAAAGAAGAACAAGCGCACATTCTAGGATTGAAAAAAACCTATACACAACAAGAAAATGTTCCTAATAATACTATTGAAGAAACAGCAGTAATAAAAGTAGGTGACAAAGTAATATGGTTAAATTGCTGGCCGCACTTAAGTATTTGGAATCCTTTCATAGTCGAAAATATTGAAGACGACTTTGCAAAACTAAATAATCTCCTAACACCAGTACCTGTTGAGGAATTATCGTTGGTGTCGTGATTAATTTGATTTATTGGAATAGCAGAAATGCTTTCATGAATTGCTATTTAATACAGGCGCCGTTTCATCGATTTTCTGCTGTTGCAGATGCCTTAATCGGTGGTTTCAATTCCGCAAGCGGAAGTCATTAATTTGAAAGTCCACCAGTTAGAGCTTAGTTACAGAAAGGCTTCTACAGGTATTTTAATAACTTTTACATGAATTTTCGCAGCCCACTTGCCTAAGCGTATCCAGCGTTTAATTTTAACATTATCAGGCGCAATAATGTATGTGTGGTATAAGCTTATCTATATCATGGGTTAGAAAACAATTATGCTGTAGAACGCGATGTAACAGCATCTACATTAGTGCATTGGTTAGGGTGCTTAAATCAAGGGTGAGTAAAATGGAGCAATTACCTGTTGATGCAAATGATTTCCGCTTGTTGCGAAACTGATACTTTTCGATTCAGTGCTGCAATTCACGATTTAAGGCAGTTTCAAATTAATGATTTCCGCTTGTGGGACTAAACCGTTGTTAGTAAGCAGTTTTACGTTATGTTGGTTTCGCTTCACTACACCCAACCTACCTTTATTATCTGTAAATGGATATAACTTGATTTTTAAATAAGCGTCAAAATCTTTTAGATGCTTCGTTCCTCAGCATGACGTGTAGATGCTTGGTTTCTCAGCATGACATTTTAGATGCTACCCTGCGGGAAAACTCCGTTTACGTTCCTCAGCATGACATTATAGTTTGTAGTATGTTAATTTAAGGCTTGTTGTCGTTCTCCGTTGTCTTGGGGTTGTGCAATTACTTTACAATTTAGTTGAGATAGTTTTTGGAGTTGGCGCCCACTAAGTTTATTGTTTGAAATGTTGAGGGTATGAAGTTGGTTTATGGTTGGGCATTTTAGTAGAGTTTCGGCGCCAAAATCTGTTAAGGTTCCTTGGGAAAGGTCGAGTACTGCAAGATGTTCGAGTATGGGTGAGTTAACTATTGCAGTGGCAATATTATCTGAGTATTCACTACTTTTGAGTCCCAAGTATTTTAAGTTGGGAAATTTGCCTGATAATATAGGCGCCAGTTGTTCGGTACTTATATCTTGTGGGTAGTGGAAGCTTTCGGCAAGCCATATTTCTAGATATTCGAGTGCTGGTAAGTCGAGGTTGGCAATATCTTTTAGGGTTTGTGGTTGTACTAATGTATATCCTGTTTGAATTATTAAGGTTTTTAGGTTCTCGTGTCGCACTTTGTCAAATTTCAAACCCCAACCGCCCCGAAATTGTAATACTTCTAAATTTGGGTATGCTTTTAATATTGGTGTGCTATCACCTAGTAAAAGCCGAGATTTCATGTAATTAGTTTCTAGTGCATCTCCGTCTCCTATAAATAAGGCTTTTAAATTTGGTAGTTTATTAGAGGCGCCGCACAAAACGTTACTAAAATCTTTATATTGTGTGTCATGCTGCCAGTAGTCATCCCACATTTTACATGCTAAGGCTTCTATTTGTGTGGTTTGATTACTTTGAATAAAGGTTTGCAACTGAGTTAAGTCAAATTTGTCTGGTTTGTTGCCTTGAATACGATTTAGATTAATGCTATAGGCTGTATGTGTAATGCTAAGTTGAGGGTTGTAGGTTTGAATATCCCAATGCTGTAAAGTTGTAAAAAACAGCTTTGGGTCGTAGTCTAGTAGAGCTTGTTTACCCTTGGCGCCGCCTTTATGTAGTAGTATTTGTATAGCGTAACGTTGGACTTGTTCTACATCTTGTAAGCTTTTTATAATTAAATCTATACCTGCATCACCGTAATTTAACGCAGTAGTTAGTGCTGATATTCGTACTTCGAGTATTGCACTATTTAGACGACTTTTTACACCTGCGAGTCCTCCTAATACGGCGCCTTCTTTTGGAGATGAGGAGTTGCTAAGTACTGCGTCAAATTCTCTTGGTTGTTGTGACATCTTTTTTATTAGTAATAATTTTGATCCCCCCAACCCCCCTTAATAAGGGGGGCTATAGATTTTTATAAAAAATTTTTTTTATTTTTAGTTGTTTCTACAAATTACAAATTTTTTTATTCCAGTTCCCCCCTTACTAAGGGGGGTTAGGGGGGATCAACTACTCAGCTACCGAACAATAACGATAATCTTCTTCTTCATAATCATCTTTCTTTTGCTCATTCGTCATGACACTAACGTTAAAATTACCTCTTGATTGCTGTAAAGATAGTAAAGAAACTTTGTCATCAGAAAGATAATTTTCACTAATATTCAAAATGTCAAGCTGTCTTACTCCTAGACTTGTGAGTAAAACATCGGCACCTTTGTCAGTAAGTGTTCCCATTGATAAGTCTAAAATTTTAATTTCCTCTATCAAGGATGAATTAATTACAGCTTCGGTGATATCATTTGAGTATGTGCTGTTTCGCAAACCTAAATATATTAAGTTGGGAAATACTAATTCAGTTAGTATTGGTCGTAAATCATAAGTTGATGAATTTCCACCATACTCTGCTGAACCTAACCATAATTCTAAATGTGTTAGGTTTGGGAAATTACAAGCGCATATTTGAGCAATTGTATCAGCATTTAATCCACCTGTTTCAACTATTAATGCTTCTAAGTTATCGTGCTGTACTGAACTAAATTCTAAACCAGTGCCGCCGCGAACTTGTAATATCTCTAAGTTGGGGTATGCTTGTAAAATTGGGCTAACATCGCTTTGTAAAATCCAAGATATTTCTGATTCTTGATAGTGAATATCCCCAATAAATAGTGCTTTAAGATTTATAAGTTTATTCGAGGCAGCAACTAACGCTTCGATAATACCACTCGAACTGTAATCGGTGACTTCTCCACTCCAGGCGCCTATAATTAAAGCTTTAAGTGTACCAGAAGAGGGATGTTGTAACAGTTCTTCTAACTTATCTACTGCACTTTCTTCTTCGTCGTATTCACACCGTAATGCGTATGCTGTATTAATTGGGTTTGTAATACCGACTTCGGGAACAAAATTTTCTACTTGTCGATTTGCAAATATCGATACGTTGTCTCCCCTATATCCTGGATAACGTCGTAAACGCTCTTCGAGATTCCAAGGTTTATAGTTTTGTAACGCTTGCTTGACTTTTTCTTCGTCTCTTTTTCTTAATAAAGAATAAGCTGTGCGTTGAAGTTGCTTTGATTCATCTTGCAATGCTTGAATTACTAGGTCTAAACCAGGTTCACCATAATTTATTGCTTCGGAAAGCGCAGTTTGACGGACTTTGATATCTGGACTTAATAGACGAGTTTTGGTGCCAAGAATTCCTCCTAATACAATACCATCAATAGGAGGAGGCGCCGTTTTTGCACTAAGTACTGCATCAAAATCCCTAGGTTGGTTTGATTTGCTCATTTTCAAATCAAGGAGTTAAGTATATTGTTGTAATTAGTTTGGCACACTTATTTTAACTATAAACACTTACCAAGTGCCTGTGTCCAAGAATTGCCCCGAAATTAGCTAATACACAAATAGTTGCCAAACTTAATAAAATGTACGTAGGCGCCATGACTACTCCAATCATAAACCAAGCAAGTACATGCAGTATCATCAGTGAAGCAAAGACACTGGCAATTGCAGCAGATTGCCAAATTTGAACAGATGGACGATGTAGCAGTGTTAAAATTATTGTCGATGCGGTAGCAAGCAAATTCGCTGGAATTAGAAAGGCACAAATGCCTATACAGTAAGTGCTTGAGAATTGAATTAAAGCGTTAAGGTCGAACATTATTTTCACAGATTGGTTTTCAT
>ERZ1066122.976-NODE-976-length-25959-cov-36.058485_pt1 | contig 25959 bp, 22 predicted proteins | sample MGYA00382769_ERZ1066122 | MGnify/ENA primary metagenome ERZ1066122 (study PRJEB33369, sample SAMEA5778352) | biofilm metagenome | biome: Industrial cooling water; feature: Water cooling tower basin; material: Biofilm | place: United Arab Emirates | collected... | reverse complement strand
CGCCACCGCCCGCGGGCACGCCGGCCAGCGTCGGCGCGGGCGTGGGCGCGGCAGCCACCGCCTCACCCGCTGGCTCGGGCTCCGCCGGCGGGGGCGGCGGCACGACGGGCGGCACCAGCTCTTCCGGCGTCGGCTCGGCGACGGGCGCGGACGCCGCGGCCGGCGCGTGGCGGGCGATCTCGTAGTAGCTGACCAGCTCGCCCGCGCTGCCGCCCCCGCCGCCGCCCGCCGGCCCGCGCGTGGGGCCGGTGCCGGAGCCCTCCCACTCGGGGCCCGCGAAGAGCGTGGCCGCGCTGCCGCCGCTGCGCCACAGCAGCGCCGCCAGCAGCAGAGCGTGCAGCCCCGCAGACATGAAGACGCCGACCGCATCCCGTCGCGCACGGACAGGGCGCCGCCGGCTGGCCATGAGATGATCGAACACCGCTCTTCCGCCCGGTTCCCGAACGACACCGCGCCGGCCGGCGTCCGCCGTGCCCGCGCCCGTGCTGTATACTGCCGAGCCCCGCGATTGGTTTCCGTCCGCGCCGATCCCCTTCGGCTGCAACGCGTTGTGCCCTCCCGGCACCCCTCTTGCCTCGGCGTGGGCAAGAGTATACAGCCCCTGACGACTCGTCACTCACGGAGGACCCGATGGCGTTGCTCTCCCGCTCCGGCCGGCTCGGCGCGCTGGCGGCTCTGTTCTCGCTCTCGGCGTGCGGTGCGTCGCTCGGCGAGATCCTGAACGCCGGCGCCACGCCCGGCGGGGCGGCGCAGCAGAGCCAGCTCACCGCCGAGGTCCAGCAGGTGGACACGCGGCGGCAGGAGATCGTGCTGCGCACGCAGGACGGGCGCACCGGCTCGGTGCTGTTCGACCAGAACACCGTCGTCGTCTACCGGCAGCAGCGGTACCCGGTCACCGCGCTCGAGCGCGGCGACGTCGTGGCCGCGCAGCTCCAGCAGACGTCGCAGAACGCACTGTACGCCAGCCGCATCGACGTGCGGCAGAGCGTGCAGGAACGCACCGGCCAGGGCAGCCCGGCCGACGCCGGCAGCGGGCAGAGGCAGCAGTTCGTCGGGCAGGTCGGCGAGATCGACAGCCAGCGCGGGCTCTTCCAACTGCACCTGCAGTTCGGCGGCACCGCCGTCGTCTCCCTGCCACCCAATGCGCCGAGCGCCAGCGTGGAGCGGTTCCGCCGCCTGCGCCGCGGCGAGATCGTGCGCATCGAGGGCACCCCGCGGAGCAGCGACCGCATCGAGCTGGCCCGCTTCTACTGACCCCGGAAGGAGAGCCGCATGGGCAAGACGAGCGAGCACGAACGGGAACGCACGGAAGCCCCGCCCGCGATACCGGATCACGCCGCGGCGGCGCCCGGGGTCGCCGCGCCGCTGCCCGCCGCCGAGCCGCAGGACGAGCCGCTCAAGGTGCACGGCGACAAGCTGGAGGGCCTGCTCCCCGACGACCGCGGCACGTAGCGGCCCGGCGGCCCGCGGGGCCGATCGCGACTGTCCCTGGCAGGGCACAGCGGAACGGCCGCGCTGTCTACGCCAGACGACACCGGCAGCGCGACCGGCGTCGTGGGCGCGGCGCGCATCGCTCGCGTCGCATGTGGGATAGCAAACGCCGGCGGCGGCGGTTTCCGTCTTGCCGCGCGGGTGGGGCGCGACGACCCCGTCGCGGCCGCCCTCCAACCCGCACCCCCGGTACCCCGTATGCGCCTCCTCCCCCGGAGCGGCCTGCTCGCCGGCAGCGCACTCCTGCTCGGCCTGCCATCGCTGCACGCGCAGGACGCCGCTCCCCGCGTCAACGCGCTCGAACCCGGCGCCCGCGCGCTCTCCTTCGGCCGGCTCGGCGAGGGCGGCGGCGCCTTTGGTTTCTGGCGCATGCGCTCGGCGACCCGCAGTGTGGGGTTCTTCGTGGGGCTCGACGCTTCGAGGCAGGTATCCAGCGTGGACGTGGGTACACAGGAGGACGAAGCCGGAGCGACCGGCGTCTTCCTCTCGGTGGGGCCCACCGTCCGGCGCTACCTCGACACCACCGGCCGGGTGGCCCCGTTCGTCTACAGCCATCTCTCGCTCGGGTACGGCTACACGCGGCGGACGACCGAGCGCGAGAGCCCGCCCACCGATCACACCGGGACCAGCTACAGCGCCGGCCTCAGCAGCGCCCTCGGGGTCGGAGCCGAGTGGTTCCCGACCGCCAACGTCAGCTTCGCCGGGCAGACCGGCCTGCGAGGATCCGTCGACTACTCGCGCACCGCATCGGACCCGGCGGAGCAGGACACGTGGACGTTCGGCCTGCGCACCTTCACCGCCGCGCTCTCGCTCAACCTCTACCTGCCGCCACGGCGCTAGTGCAGCTTCAACTCACAGGCTCGCCGTCCTGCCGGCCCTCACCCCCCGGCCCTCTCTCCCAAGTCTGGGAGAGGGGGCCAGGGGGTGAGGGCGCCGGTAGCCGGTAGCCGGTAGCCGGTAGCCGGTAGCCGGTAGCCGGCAGCCGGCAGCCGGCAGCCGGCAGCGGGGATGGCAGGGCGGGGACCGCTACCTTCCCGCCACCGCGCCCACCCGCACTCGCTCCTCCGGCGGTGGGGCGGCGAGCGCCGCGCCGCTGCGGATGCGCATCGCGTAGAACGAGCGCCAGACGAACGTCATCGACACCGCCAGGAACACCACCGCCAGCACGGCGCTGAGCGTGCGCGGCAGCTCCACCGCCAGCTCCACCGCCAGCAGCCCGAAGAGCGTGGTGAACTTGATGATCGGGTTCATCGCCACGCTGCTGGTGTCCTTGAACGGGTCGCCCACGGTGTCGCCGATGACGGTGGCGGCGTGCAGCGCGGTGCCCTTCTCCTTCAGGTCCACCTCCACCAGCTTCTTGGCGTTGTCCCAGGCGCCGCCCGCGTTGGCCATGAAGATCGCCTGGTAGAGCCCGAAGATGGCGATGCTGATGAGATAGCCGATGAAGTAGAACGGCTCCAGGCAGGCGAAGGCGAGCGTGCCGAAGAAAACGGCGATGAAGATGTTGAACATCCCCTTCTGCGCGTACTGCGTGCAGATCTCCACCACGCGCTTGCTGTCCTGCAGGCTGGCGCGCAGAGCGCCCTCCAGCCGGATGTTGCGCTTGATGAACTCCACGGCGCGGTAGGCGCCGGTGGTGACCGCCTGCGTGCTGGCGCCGGTGAACCAGTAGATCATGGCGCCGCCGGTGATCAGCCCCAGCAGGAACGGCGGGTGCAGGATGGAGAGCTTCTCCAGGTCCACGGTCAGCCCGTTGGTCAGCAGCACGATGATGGAGAAGATCATGGTGGTGGCGCCGACGACGGCGGTGCCGATGAGCACCGGCTTGGCGGTGGCCTTGAAGGTGTTGCCGGCACCGTCGTTCGCCTCCAGGTGGTGCTTGGCGGTCTCGAAGTTGGGGCGGAAGCCGAAGTCGCGCTGGATCTCCTCCTCGATGCCGGGAAGCTGCTCGATGGTGGAGAGTTCGTAGATCGACTGCGCGTTGTCGGTCACCGGCCCGTAGGAATCGACCGCGATGGTCACCGGCCCCATGCCCAGGAAGCCGAAGGCGACCAGCCCGAAGGCGAAGACCGCCGGCGCCACCATCAGCCCGCTCAGCCCCAGCGTGCTCACCGCGTACGCCGCGGCCATCAGCGCGATGATCGCCAGCCCCATCCAGTACGCGCTGAAGTTGCCCGCCGTGAAGCCCGAGAGGATGTTCAGGCTGGCGCCGCCCTCGCGCGTGGCGGTCAGCACCTCGCGCACGTGCTTGCTCTCCGTGCTGGTGAAGACCTTGACCAGCTCCGGGATCACCGCGCCGGCCAGCGTGCCGCAACTGATGATGCTGGCCAGCTTCCACCACAGCGTGCCGTCGCCCAGCGTGGGGATCAGCAGCCAGCTCACCAGGAAGGTCAGCGCGATGGAGACCAGCGAGGTCAGCCAGACGAGCGAGGTCAGCGGCGCCTCGAAGTTCATCGCCTCCGCGCGCGCATAGCGGCGCTGCGCCAGCGCCTCGTTGGCCAGGTAGCTGCCCACGCTGGCCACGACCATCATGATGCGCATGGCGAAGATCCAGACCAGCAACTGCACCTGCACCGCCGCCTCCGGCACCGCCAGCATGATGAAGGTGATGAGCGCCACGCCGGTGACGCCGTAGGTCTCGAAGCCGTCGGCCGAGGGGCCCACCGAGTCGCCGGCATTGTCGCCGGTGCAGTCGGCGATGACGCCGGGGTTGCGCGCGTCGTCTTCCTTGATGTTGAAGACGATCTTCATCAGGTCGCTGCCGATGTCGGCGATCTTGGTGAAGATGCCGCCGGCGATGCGCAGCGCCGCCGCGCCCAGCGATTCGCCGATGGCGAAGCCGATGAAGCAGGGCCCGGCGTAGTCGGCGGGGACGAAGAGCAGGATCGCCAGCATGATGAGCAGCTCCACGCTGATGAGCATGGTGCCGATGGACATGCCGGCCTTCAGCGGGATGGCATAGGTCGGGAACGGCCGGCCGCGCAAGGACGCGAACGCGCTGCGGCTGTTGGCGAAGGTGTTCACCCGGATGCCGAACCAGGCGACGCCCACGCTGCCCGCGATGCCGACGAGCGAGAACGCCAGGATGACGGCGACCTTGACCGGCTCGAAGTCCCGCAGCACGCCGAAGTAGATGACGAGGATGGCGCCGATGAACAGCTCCAGCAGCAGGATGAACCGGGCCTGGGTGGCGAGGTAGGTCTTGCAGGTCTCGTAGATCAGCTCGCTGACCTCGCGCATGCTGCGGTGCACCGGCAGGCGCTGGAGCTGGCGGTAGATGACGAGGCCGAAGCCGAGCCCGCCGAGGCAGACGAGCAGCCCGGCGAGCAGCAGGTCGTGGCCGGAGAGCCCGAGGAAGCTCTGCGCGGCCAGGTCCGGCAGCACGAGGTCGGCCTCGCCGCGGTGTGCGGGGGCGCCCTGCAGGGCAGGCGCGAGCGGGGAAACCAGCAGGGCGGGCACCGACAGGAGCAGGTCTCGCATAGGAAGGCACCTCGCGGAGGGTGAAGCCGCGAGCGGGCGCTCGCGGCCGAGCCGGTCGACGCCCGCAACAGAGTAGCGCGCCCGCCCGTTTGCCGCTAGTCAGGGGGCGGGGGAAAGGCTGCCGGCTACCGGCTGCCGGCTTCCGGCAACCCCGGGAGTTCGCTGGCAGCCGGTCGCTGGTAGCCGGCAGCCTTTCCCCCGCCTACAGCCAATGCTTCAGGACGTGGATCAGCACGCCGACGAGGCCGCCGACGAGGGTGCCGTTGATGCGGATGAACTGCAGGTCGCGGCCGATCTGCAGCTCGATCTTGCGGCTGGTGTCCTCCGCGTCCCAGGCGGCGACGGTGGTGGCGATGAGGTCGCCGACCTCGTGGCGGTACTGCTCGACGACATAGAGCGCGGCGCTCTCGGCCCAGCCCTCGATCTTCTCGCGCAGCTCCGCGTCCTGCTGCAGCGACTCGCCGAAGTTGGTGACCGCGCGCTCGATCTGGCGGTGGAACTGGCTCTCGGGGTCGGCGCTGTACTTCAGCAGCGACGCCTTGATGTCGCCCCAAAGCGAGGCCGAGTAGGCGCGTACCGCCGGGTGCGCGAGCACCTCCTCCTTGACGGCCTCGCCCCGGGCGATCAGCTCGGGCGACTCCTGCAGCTTCTCGATGAACTCGAAGACGGCGTCGTGGTAGCGCGCGCGCAGCGGGTGCTCGGGGTTGACGCTGATCTCGTGCAGCGTGTTCTCCACGCCCGCGATGATCTTCTGGTAGATCTTCTCGTCGACCGGCGTAGGCACCCACCAGGGGATCTCGCGCGTGATGCGCTCGCGCAGCTCCTCGCGGTTCTCATCGATGAGCCGGTCCAGCAGGCGGATGACCGAGTCGAGCAGTTCCTGGTGGCGGCCGTCGGTGGTCACCAGCGAGAGCACGTGGCCGAGCACCGGCGCCACGGGCGTGGCGCGCACCTTCCTGGCCAGGCTCTGGTCGATGGCCGTCTGCACCTCGTCGTCGCGCAGCACCTGCACCGCGCCGCTGAGCGCGGCCGAGGCGTGCTTGGCCATGATCCGCCCGTTCTCCGGGCGGCTGAGCCACTCCGCCAGCCGCTCCGCGATGCCGATGCTGCGCAGCTTCGGCACCAGCACGGCGGGCGAGAGGAAGTTGTTCTGCACGAAGTTGCCCAGGCTGCGCCCGATCTTGTCCTTGCGCGCCGGGACGATGGCGGTGTGCGGGATCGGCAGGTTCAGCGGGTGGCGGAAGAGCGCGGTCACGGCGAACCAGTCCGCGACGCCGCCGACCATGCCGGCCTCCGCGGCGGCGCGCACGTAGCCGATCCACACGGCGCGGTCCTCGAAGAGCGAGGCGACGACGAAGAGCACCGCCGCGCCGACCAGCAGCGCGCCGGCGCGGAACTTCATCTGCTCCAACTGCTGCTTCTTGCGCTCCTCGTCCGGCAGCTCGGGGACGGCCAGCGTGTAGGTCTCCATGCACTCTCGGCGGTTCAGCAGCAGCGCTCGGAGCGGGCTCTGTACCGCAAGCGCCCGACCAGCACGGCTGGCGGGGCCTGCCGGCGCTCCGCGGCCCGCAGTCTGCCGCCCGCCGCAGCGGGGCGCAACCCCGTGCGGTCGGCGGTCGGCGGTCGGCTGTCGGCTGTCGGCTGTCGGCTACCGGCTACCGGCTACCGGCGAACTGCGCCCTCACCCCCTGGCCCCCTCTCCCAACTTCGGGAGAGGGGGAACTCGTGCACAGGCTCCTGCCGTTCTCCCCCTCTCCCAAGGCTGGGAGAGGGGGCCGGGGGGTGAGGGCTTCTGGTGCCGTTGACCGACAGCCGACGACCGACAGCCGACAGCCGACGACCGACAGCCGACAGCCGACGACCGACAGCCGCCTTCGAGGTGCGGCGGGGAACGGGCGCAACTCGTGCACAGCGGGTGAGTTCCGAGTGACGTACGCTTCACGCTCCCGGAGTACCCGCATGGAAGCAGCCAACGCGCCGGACGCGGCCGACGCCGGCAAGACCGCCGAACCGGCTTCGGGCGACCCGGCTTCGGGGTTCACCCCGGACGTCCCGCCGCCGCCGGAGCCGCCACCGCCGCCGGCCGACCCGACGCGGCCGCAGCCCGACCTGGCGCGCACCGGCGCGGCGCTGCAGAGCCTGCACGGCCGCTCGCGCGGCATCACCATCCTGGCGGCGCTGGCGCTGCTCTACACCCTGTACTTCGCGCGGGAATTCCTGCGCCCCATCGCCTTCGCGCTGCTGCTGAACTTCCTCTTCAGCCCGCTGGTGCGCGCGCTGGCGCGGCGGCGCATCCGCCCGCCCGTGGGCGCGGCGCTGGTCATTGCGACACTGCTCGCCGTGGGCGGGCTGGCGATCTATGAGCTGGCGGTGCCGGTCCAGAACTGGGCGGCGCGCCTGCCCGAGACGGTACGCGCGGTGCAGGCCGACCTGGCCGAGCTGCTCCGCCCGGTCGAGCGCGTCACCCGCACGGCAGAGCAGGTGGAGAGCGCCACCAGCAGCATCGGCGGCGGCGCGCAGACGCAGGTGGTGGTGCGCGGGCCGAGCCTGATCTCGCGCCTCTTCGGCACCACGCAGCACTTCGTCTTCGGCGTGCTGGAAGTCGGCATCCTGCTCTACTTCCTGCTCGCCGCCGGCGACCTCTTCCTGCAGAAACTGATGCGCGTGCTGCCGGACCCGCACAGCCAGCGCAAGGCGGTAGACATCGCGCGCGCCACCGAGAGTTCCATCTCCACCTACCTGGTGACGGCGGCGCTCATCAACGTGGCGGAGGGCGTGGCCGTCGCCGGCACGATGTACCTGCTCGGCATGCCCAACCCCCTGCTCTGGGGCGCGCTCGCCTCGGTGCTCGAGTTCATCCCCTACCTGGGCGCCGCGGTGATGACGGCGATCCTGACCGCCGCCGCGTTCACCATCTTCGACAGCACGGCACACGCGCTGCTCGTGCCGACCAGTTTCCTGGCGATCAACGTGCTGCAGGCGAACCTCCTGAACCCGCTGCTGCTCGGGCACCGCCTGGCGCTCAACCCGGTGGCGATCCTGGTGGGGCTGGCGTTCTGGTTCTGGGTCTGGGGGATTCCGGGCGCGTTCATCGCCGTGCCGCTGCTGGCCGCCTTCAAGATCGTCTGCGACCACATCGAGGCGCTGGCCCCCATCGGCGAGTTCCTCGGCCCACGCGCCGAGGACGAGCGCCGCGCCATCGTGCGGCAGATGCTGGCCCCCTCGCCTCGCGAACGCCGGACAGGGTGATACGAAGTGCGGGTGAGGAGTGAGCGATTGGGGGCCGCGAAGAAATCCGCTTTGTCCGAGCGAAGCGAGTTGATCGGATGGCGGAGAGGCCCCCAATCGGGAACGGAACCCCCGAACTTCGTATGACACGGGGACAACGCCACACCCCACCCCCGTCATGACAGTGGTGACATGGGGTTCCTCACCGTGTCACCGTGTCACTCCGTCCCCTTGTCGCCTTGTCCCCTTGTCACGATTCACCCGTTCCGGGGTGGAGCGTCGGCAGCGCGGCGGCCAGTGCGATGAACTGCGCGGGCGAGAACGTCTCCGGCCGGTCGCGCAGGTCGATACCCAGCTCGGCCTCCAGCTCAGCGACCTGCTCGGGAGTGAGGCGATAGGCGTCGCGCAGCACGCGCTGGAACTGCTTGCGGCGCTGGCCGAAGGCGGCGCGCGTGAGCGTGCGCAGCGCGCGCTCCTCGCGCTCCTCCAGCCGCGGCGGCTGGTGCGGCAGCAGGCGCACCACGCTGCTCTCCACGTCCGGCACGGGGCGGAACGCCTTGCGCCCGACCTCCAGCACACGCTCGCCGTCGGCGACGGTCTGCACGCCGACGGCGAGCGCGCCGTACGTCTTGCCGCCGGGCGCGGCGAGCAGGCGCTCGGCGACCTCGCGCTGCACCATGAGCACGATCTCGCGCGGGCGCGGGCGCCGCTCCAGCAGCGAGAAGAGGATGGGCGTGGTGATGTTGTAGGGGATGTTGCCGATCACCTTCAGTCGCGCCGGCTCGGGCGTGACGCGCTCCAGCGGCACGCGCAGCACGTCGGCGTGCAGCACCTCCACGCCGGGGTGGCCGGCATACTCGGCGGCGAGCGCGGCGGCCAGCGCGTCGTCCTTCTCGACGAGCACCAGGCGGCGCACGCGGCCGACGAGGTGGCGCGTCAGCGCGCCCTGCCCGGGGCCGATCTCCAGCACCTCGTCGTCCGGCTCGGGGCGCAGCGCCTCGGCGATGCGGCGCTGGGCGTGGGGATCGACCAGGAAGTTCTGGCCGAGCGAGCGCTTGGCGCGGTGCGGCCCGGCCATCAGCGGCGCACCAGCACGGCGGTGCGGTCGTCGGCGGGGCTGTCGCCGGCGCGCGGCAGCGCGAACAGCCGCCGCAGCGTCTGCTCGACGGGCGCGTCGTGGTGGCGTACGACCTCGTCGAGCAGCCGCCGCTCGCCCTCGACCTCGCCGAGGCCGAGCGCGTCCGAGAGGCCGTCGGTGAAGAGGAAGAGCACGTCCCGGCCCGCTTCCCAGGCGGTGGCGGCCTCGCCGTAGGCGTCGAGGTCGATGATGCCGAGCGGCGGGTTGGTGGCGCCGAGCCGCTCGCTGCTGCCGTCGGCGCGCACGCGAAAGGCGTAGGCGTGGCCGGCGTTGGCGTAGCTCAGCGTGCCCGCGGCCGGGTCGATGACGCCGTAGAAGAGCGTCATGTACATCTCCGTCGTCTCCAGCTCGTCGATCAGCGCACGGTGCACCCGGCGCAGCACCTCGGGCGGCGCGTCGCCCTCGGAGGCGTGGATGGCGACGGCGCTCATGGTCAGCGCCATGATCAGCGCGGCGGAGAAGCCGTGGCTGGAGACGTCGCCGATGACCACGCCCAGCCGGCCGCCGGGCAGGCGGAAGAGATGGTAGAAGTCGCCGCCGACGGAGTTGGCCGGCGCGCAGCGCGCCGCGACCTCGGCGTAGCCGCGGAACGGGCGGGTGGAGGGCAGCAGCTTGAGCTGCAGGTCGTGTGCGAGCTCCATCTCGCGCTCCAACCGCTCGCGCTGCACGCTCTCGGCGACGAGCCGGCTGTTCTCCACGGCGGAGCCGATCTGCGAGGCGATCGCCGAGACGAGCTTGAGGTCGCCGGCGCTGAACGGCTCGCCGGAGGTGCGCCCGATGAGGCTGATGACGCCGACGGTGCGGCTCTCGCCCTCGGGCGGCGTGTAGCTGACGGGCACGGAGAGGAAGGAGCCGCGCTGTGCGCCGGCGCTGGGGTGCTCGCCGCGCGGGAACTCCTCTCCAGGCTCCAGCAGCACCGGCCGGCGCTCGCGGAAGACCTCGGCGGTCACGGAGGTGCGGTCGTCCACGTCCACGTAGGGCCGCAGGTCCTCGCCCGCCACGCCTGCGGCCAGCTCCAGCCGGTGCCGCTCCGGGAGGTAGACCCAGAGCGCGGCGCGGCGGGCGCCCAGCGTGCCGACGACCTCGGAGAGGATGGTGCCCGCGGCCTGCTCCAGCGAGAGCGTGGCGCCCAGGATCTCGCTGATCGAGTACAGCAGCGTGATCTCCTCGTAGCGCTCGGTGATCTCGCGGCTGAAGGCGCGCAGCTCGCGGTCGTGCCGCAGCACGCGCTCCAGCATGTGGGCCAGGAAGCGCGCGGCGGCCTGCTGCTCGGCCGTGGCGTCGGCGAGCGCGAGCCGCGCCTCGGTGTCGTCGCCGGTGGGCACGGGCAGCGCGCCGTCGCCGAGCGCGGGCGGCGTGCCGGGCGCGCCGGGGCCGCTGCCGTCGAACGCCAGCCAGCTCCCGCGGCCGTCGCGCAGCCAGAGGCGCGCGTCGGCGCCGTACTCACGGCGGAACTCCGCGAGCACCTCGGCAACGGCGGGGGTGAGGTAGCCGGAAGCGAGCAAACGGACCGTCCGGGGAGAAGAGCTATTCGCAGGCGGCGCGGCGCCGGGGCGCGTCACGGTGCAGCACCAGGCGCACGGCGTTGCCGCGCGCGTTGTATTCGACCTCGTCCATCAGCCGCCGCAGCAGGAAGATGCCGCGGCCGCCGGGGCGCTGCAGGTTGGCGGGCAGGGTGGGGTCGGGGACGTGTTCCGGGTCGAAGCCGTGCCCCTCGTCCACCACGCGCAGAGCCACGCGCGTGGCGTCGAGCGAGACCTCCACCCGCACCCGCTTCTCCGGGTGGCGGCGATTGCCGTAGAGCATCGCGTTGGCCAGCGCCTCGGCGACGCCCACGCGGAAGTTGAGGTTCAGCCGCGAGCCGCCGTAGGCGAACGCCTCACAGCGCCGCACCAGGTAGGCGACGGTGCCCTCGATCACCTGCAGATCGCTCGGCAGGTCGAGGACGAACTCCGCGGCGGCGGGGTCGCCGGGCGGCGGCCCCGCGTCGGGATCGGGCTCGTTCATCGGCACAGCGCGAGACACTGCTCGCTCAGAAGTTCGCGAGCGCGTCCTCCCGCGACTCCGCGATGCTGAAGAGCGTGTCCAGCTTGGTCAGCTCGAAGAGCGTGCGCAGGTCCTCGTTCAGGTTCGCCAGCCGCAGCTCGCCACCCTGCTCGCGGATCTTCTTCGAGAGGCTCACCAGCACGCCGAGCCCGGAGGAGTCGATGTAGCCGGTGTTGGCGAAGTCGATAAGGAACTTGCGCTCGCCCGCCTCCAGCTCGTCCAGCACCTTCTGCTTCAGCTCCTGCCGGTTCCCCACGATCAACTGCCCCTCCACGTCCACCACGGTCACGCCGTCGGCCTTACTCGTGCGGAAACTCATCGCTCCTCCGAAGCGGATAGGATTGTCAACCCGGCCACGCCTCTGCGCGGGCGGCAATCGATGTGCCAGGGAAAGGGGCTGCCGGCTACCGGCTGCCGGCTACCGGCAACACCGGGGGTTCGCCGGTAGCCGGTAGCCGGCAGCCCCTACTCTGCCATCAGCGCCGTGATGCAGGCGACGTTGGCGATGTCTTCCGCGGTGGCGCCGCGCGAGAGGTCGTTGCACGGCTTGGCCAGGCCCTGCACGGCGGGGCCGACGGCCTCGGCGCCGGCGAGGCGCTGCACCAGCTTGTAGGCGATGTTGCCGGCGTTCAGGTCCGGGAAGACGAGCACGTTGGCCTGGCCGGCGACCGCGGAGCCGGGCGCCTTGCGCCGGCCGATCGCCTCGACGAGCGCGGCGTCGGCCTGCATCTCGCCCTCCACCAGGACGTGCGGCGCGCGCTGGCGGAAGAGCGCCACCGCTTCGCGCACCTTGTCGACCAGCGGGCCCTCGGCGCTGCCCCGGGTGGAGTAGGAGAGGAAGGCGACGCGCGGCGCGTCGCCGACGACGCGGCCGCGCGCGTCGGCGGCGGCGAGCGCGATCTCGGCGAGCTGCGTGGCGTCGGGGTCGGGCACGACGGCGCAGTCGGAGAAGGTCAGCACCTCGCCGTGCTCGCCGCGGAACGGCGGCACCACCATGTAGAACGAGGAGGAGACCGTCCGGGTGCCCGGCGCGGTGCCGATCGCCCAGAGCGCGGCGCGCAGCACGTCGCCGGTGGTGTGGACCGCGCCGGCCACCGAGCCGGCTGCATCGTCGCTGGCGACGAGCAGCGCGCCGAAGAAGAGCGGCTGGCCCGCGAACTCGTGCGCCTGCTGCTCCGTCAGGCCCCTGGCGCGGCGGCGCTCGTGGAGCAGGCCGGCCAGGCGCGCGCGGCGCGGATCGGTGGCAGGGTCGACGACCTCGATCTCCAGGCCCGCGCCGCCGGCGGCCCGCAGCGCGTCGCGCACGGCGGCGCCGCCGAGCACGATGGGGAAGGCCAGGCGCTCGCGCGCCAGCTCGATGGCCGCCTGGACGGTGCGGGCGTCCTCGCCCTCGGGCAGCACGATGCGGCGCGGGTGGGCGCGCGCGCGCTCACGGATGGTGGCAACGAAGCTCATCAGGGTTCTCCGGCGAAGCGCTTCTGCAGCCGCGGCAGGACGGCGGGCGACACGAAGCGCGAGACGTCGCCGCCGAGCGAGCCGATCTCGCGCACCAGCGACGAGGACAGGAACGAGTGCTCCGCGTTCGGCGCCAGGAAGACCGTCTCCAGCTCGGGGAACAGCTCGCGGTTCATGAGCGCCATCTGGAACTCGTACTCGAAGTCCGAGACGGCGCGCAAGCCGCGCACCAGAATGCGGGCGCCGCGCTCACGCGCGAAGTCCACCAGCAACCCCTGGAAGTCCGCCGCCTCGATGCGCGGCTCGCCGGCGAAGACCTCGCGGATCATCGCCACGCGCTCGGCCACCGGGAACATGCCCTGCTTGGCGTGCGTAGCGCGGTGGCTGACGGCCACCAGCACGCGGTCGGCGAAGAGCAGGCTGCGGCGGATGATCTCCTCGTGCCCGACGGTGATCGGGTCGAAGGAGCCGGGGCAGATGGCGACCAGCGGCGTCGGCTTCGTCATGGGGCGTCCGGGGCGCGCAGGAAGGTGAGCACGGTGTCGCCGTAGCGGCGCTGGCGCGCGCCGGGCAGTTCGGGCACGGCGTCGGTGCGGCGGTGCTCGACGCAGAACAGCCCGGCGAACGGCCGCTGCTGGAAGAGCTGCGCCAGCCGCTCGGCGAGGCCCTGGCCGTAGGGCGGGTCGGCGAAGGCGACGTCGAAGGCGCCTGCCTCCAAGCCCTCCGCGTAGCGCAGCGCGTCGGTGCGCACCACGCTGGCGCGCTCCGCGGCGCCGAGCTGCGCGAGGTTGGCCTGCAGGCTCCGCAGCGCGGCCGGTGCGGTCTCCACGAAGGTGGCGTGCGCGGCGCCGCGCGAGAGCGCCTCCAGCCCCAGCGCGCCGCTGCCGGCGAAGAGGTCCAGCACGCGCGCGCCGGGCAGCGCCGGCGCGACGGCGCTCATCCACGCCTCGCGCACGCGCTCGCTGGTGGGGCGGGTGGCGCGGCCGGGCGGCGGCTGCAGCCTGCGCCCGCCCCACTCGCCGGCGATGATCCTCATGCCGGGCTCCGGTCGCCGGCGAGAGGCTGGGGACGAGGGGGGTGCTCCGCAAGCCGGCAAACTCGCTGCGCTCGGACACCCCGGCTTTCTCCGACCCACTTCGTCCCCAGCCTCTCGCGCATGCCCAGCCTCACGGCTCGGTGGGGCGCAGGTCCACCAGCTTGGCCTGCAGGCGGCTGCTCCCGTTCCAACTGTTCTCCTCCAGGCGAAACGCCACGTCCAGCCGGCCGCCGGTGAGGCACACGTCGCGCGCGCGCTCGGCCATGCCGAAGCCGATGGCGTCGAGCGTGTGGCCGTGGCTGGCGAGCGTCAGCTTGAGGTGGTTCTGCCCCACGACGCGCGGGTAGCCCGCCACGCTGACGCCGCGCGCCGCGAAGACGGGCGTCGGGTTCTCCATCCCGAACGGCGCGGCGTGGCGCAGCGCGCCGTAGAGCGCCGCGTCGGCCTCGTGCAGCTCCAGCAACAGGTCGATGCGCACCTCGGGCGTCAGCATCTCTTCAGTGAGCGCGGCGCGCGCGCGGGCGTTGAACGCCTCGCGGAACGCCGGCACGCGGCCGGGCAGGATCGAGCAGCCGGCGGCCATGCGATGCCCGCCGAAGCGCGTCAGGTACTGCGCGCAGTCGCGCATCGCCTCGTAGAGGTGGAAGCCGCGGATCGAGCGGGCGCTGCCCTTGCCCTCCTCGCCGCCGAGCGCGATGAGCACCGTGGGCCGGTGGATCTTCTCCACCACGCGCGAGGCGACGATACCCACCACGCCCGGGTGCCAGTCCGGCGAGGCGAGCACGATGCCGAAGTGGGTGTCCGCGTCGTAGTCGCGCTCCAGCATCGCCTCGGCCTGCTTCAGCGTGCCGGTGTCCACCTGCTGGCGCCAGCGGTTCTCCTCGTCGAGCGTGCGGGCGATGCTCTCGGCCTCGCGCGCGTCGTCGGTCAGCAGCAGGTGCACGCCGCGCGCGGCCTCGCCCATGCGCCCCACCGCATTGAGCCGCGGCGCCAGGATGTAGCCGACCTGGCTGGCGCTGATCTCGGCGTGCTCGGCCAGCCCGGTGACCTGCAGCAGCGCGCGCAGGCCGGGGTTCGGCGTCTGCGCCAGCACCTTCAGCCCCCAGCGCACCAGCGCGCGGTTCTCGCCGGTCAGCGGCGCGAGGTCCGCGATGGTGGCGAGCGCGACCAGGTCCAGGTAGCAGGCGAGCTGGTCGGCGGGGAAGCCGGTCGACTCGGCGAGCGCGAGGCAGAGCTTGTAGGCGACGCCCGCGCCCGCCAGCCCCTTGAACGGGTAGGTGCAGTCGGCGCGGTTGGGGTTCACCACCGCGACCGCGTCCGGCAGCACGGGGCCGGGGGTGTGGTGGTCGGTGACGACGACGTCGATACCCAGGCGCCGCGCCTGGTCGACGGCCGCGTGCGCAACGATGCCGCAGTCGCCGGTCAGGATGAGGGTGGCGCCGGCGTCGCGCGCGGCCTGCAGCCCGGCGTCGGAGAGGTCGTAGCCGTCGTGGAGGCGGTGCGGCACGAACGGCACCGCGCGCGCGCCCATGCGGCGCAGCGCGCGCACGTAGAGCGCGGTGGCGCAGATGCCGTCCACGTCGTAGTCGCCGTGCGCCAGGATCGTCTCACCGTCGCGGATCGCACGGCGCAGCCGCTCCACCGCCGCGTCGACGCCCGCCAGCCGCGGCGGGTGCAACTGCCCGGCGTGCGGGCGCAGGAACTCCTTGACCGCGCGCGGCTCCGCGAGCCCGCGCTGAACCAGCAGCCGGCAGAGCGGCTCGGGCAACTGCAGCTCGCGGCCCAGCCGCGCGACCGCGGCGGGCTCGGCCGGCGACGGGAACGACCAGCGGCGTTGCAGCACCACAGCAGACGTTTGCATGCGGGAAAGCTAAGGCCCGGCCCGGCGCCGCACCACCCTTCCGGGCGCCGGAACGGGGGAACGGGGGGACACCCTTGTCCCCTTGCCGGTTGTTGGCAGAGGCGGGGCCGCCGTGCCTCAGCTCGCCGCCCGCAGCGTCGCGGGGCTGATTTCCTCGATGCGCCACTGCACCGGCCGCTCCTGGGCAGCCGCGGCCGTGCCGAGCAGGCAGGGGATGGCCGTACAGTGAAGCAGGTGCGGAAGACGGATCATGGCACTGGAGGAAGGACGTACCAGAGGTAGACGACGACAGTTTACGTCGCGGCCCGCGGCGCAGTCAAGGCGGTGGCCGCGGCGGCTCTGGTTTCCTTCCCAGATCCTGCGGGCGACATAGTATCACCCCTTCCGCCGTCTCCGCCGTGCTCGCAGCGCGACCTCGATCGCCGTCTCCATCCAGGGGCGCAGAACGTCAGGCTCCTCCAGCGCCTCGGGCGGCACCTGGTAGTACTGCATCACCTGCTTCGGGTCGCCACCGGGCATGAACGGGCCCATGCCCTCGGCCTCATAGCTGGGCCGGGTGAGGTCGTCCACCTTGAAGTAGAGCGTGTCGTCGTCGATCAGCGCGAAGAACAGCCCGTCGGCGTAGATGCCCACCGCGCCGAACATCTTGCGCGCGGCGACCGGCCGTACCCGGCCGAGCTGCTCCAGCACGAACTCGCGGTAAGCGTCGGTGACCATGAGGCGAATGCGGAAGTCGGGATGCGGAACCGACTGCACCTACAGGAGCAGCGGTTCTGTGGGGCAGACGCTCGTCTTCGCGTCCGCGCGAGGGGTAGCGCCTGCTCAGGCCGCCAGGATCTCGTCGATGAGGCCCAGCAGGTGGCCAGCGCTCGCCTTGATCCGGTGCAGACACTCCAGCTGCTCTTCCGCGAGCGGCCCGGCAGCCCTATCTCCAGCAAGTCGTGGAAGCCCACGAGGGCGTTGAGCGGCGTGCGCAGCTCGTGCGACAGCACACCCGTCTTGAGGGCCTGCTGGTGGAACGACCACGCCGCAGCGCTCGCGCGCCCGCGGCGCGGCGAGCGTTCATCGGAGCAGCGTACGCCGGGTGGCGCGTCTCTTCCGCTCGTAGGGGCGCTGCGCCTGCTCCGCGGCCGCCGGCGCGCGCGCGCGCTGGCGGCCGATCGCCAACACGCAGGCCAGGATCAGCAGGGTGCCGGCCAGGCTCCAGAGGTCGGGCAGCTCGGCGAAGAAGAGCGCGCCCCAGAGGGCGGCGAAGACGATCTGGACGTAGCCCGCGGTGGTGGCGCGGCCGGCCGGCTCCAGTTGCAGCCCGCGCGTCAGGTAGAGCTGGCCGAGCACGGCGGTCACGCCCACACCGAGCAGCCAGAGCCACTCCAGCGGCGTCGGCCAGACGGCGCCGAGCGCCAGCCCCGGCAGCGCGGCCGGCACGGTGACCGCCGTGAAGTAAAAGACGATGACCAGCGGATGCTCCGTCTCGCCCAGCTTGCGCACGCTGACGTAGGCCGTGGCGCTGAAGACCGCGCCCAGCAGCGCGACGGCGACGGCCAGCGGCTGCAGCGCGGCGCCGCTGCCGAAGAGGAACGACGGCCGCGCGATCAGCAGCACGCCCAACAGGCTGGCCAGGCTCAGCGCCGTCTCGCGGCGGCCGGCGCGCTCGCCGAGCACCAGCCAGGAGAACCACGCCGTCCAGACGGGGCTGGTGTACTGGATCACCGTGGCGTCGGCCAGCGGCAGCCGCACGAGCGCGAAGTAGAAGCAACTGAGCGCGGTGAAGCCCACCAGCCCGCGCAGCACCAGCAGCCCCTTGCGGTGGCCCCAGTTGTCGACGCGCGCGCGGCGCAGCATCGCGTAGGCGAGGGTCAGGCTGAGCACGCCGCGCACCAGCACGATCTGGGGCGTCGGGATGCGCGCGCCCGCGAGCTTCACGAAGAGGCTCATCAGGCTGAAAAAGAACGCTCCCAGGACCATCGCGCGGATCCCGGGAGACAACGCGCCCGGCCAGCGGGCGCGCGCGTTGGCGAGAGGTCCCATCCCGGCGTCCCGTTCCTCGAAGTATCCTGCTGCGGACGCCCTGCCTACCCGCCTGCCCGGTGGAGGATCCCCGGCTCCCGCGACACCGCCCGGTGCGGGCGCCGGACGCCGCGGCATGGGCGTTGCCCCGCGACGGAATCCGTTCCCGAGCCGGCGGTTCCCAGGCGCCCCCGCTTGCCGCCGTGGTGAGGCCGGCGCCCTCGCGCACCGGAGATGAGTGGCCGACACTTCCACCCCCTGCTCGCTCTGCGCTGCGTGCTGATCGGCAGGCTGGCGTCGTACACGGGCCTGGCGCTGCTGGGCGGCCTCGTCGGCCGCAAGCTGCAGTGGCGCCGGGCCGAGGTGGAGCGCGTGCGGCGCAGCGAGGAGCGTTTCCGCTCGCTGGTGCTCGCCACGGCGCAGATCGTGTGGATCGCAGACCCGCGCGGCGAGTTCCGCGACGCGCAGCCGAGCTGGGAAGCGTTCACCGGCCAGCGCTTCGCCGCGTACCGCGGCCGCGGCTGGCTGGCGGCCGTCCACCCGGCGGACCGCGGGCGCATCGCGCGCGCGTGGCAACGGGCCGTGCGGCAGAAGGCCCCGTTCGAGGCCGAGCTGCGCCTGCGCCGACACGACGGCGAGTACCGGCACGTGCTGGCGCGTGCCGTGCCTCTGCTGCAGGGCGACGGCCGCGTGCGCGAGTGGCTGGGCGCGCACACCGACATCAGCGAGCGCACGCGCGCCGAGCACGCCTACCGCTTCCTCGCCGAGGCCGGCCGCGTGCTCGCCTCCTCGCTCGACTACGAGACCACGCTGCAGAACCTGGCGCGGCTGGCCGTGCCCGAGCTGGCCGACTGGTGCGCCGTGGACATGCTGGAGCCGGGCGGCCGCACGCGCCGCCTCGCCGTCGCGCACGTCGACCCCGCGAGCGTGGAGCTGGCCTGGCGCGTGGCGAAGCGCTACCCGCCCGAGCCCGGCGCGCCACACGGCGTGCCGCGCGTGCTGCGCACCGCCGAGCCGGAGCTGATCCCGGAGATCACCGACGCCATGCTGGTCGCCAGCGCCCACGACGCGGAGCACCTGCGCATCCTGCGCGAGCTGGGCCTGCGCTCGCTGATCGTCGTCCCGCTGCTGGCGCGCGGCCGCCTGCTGGGTGCGATCTCGCTGGCTGCCGCCGAGTCCGGCCGCCGGTTCACGCCGGCGGAGCTGGCGCTGGCCGAGGAGCTGGCCCGCCGTGCCGCCAGCGCCGTCGAGAACGCGCGCCTCTATCGCGAGACGGAGGAGGCACAGGCCGAGATGGAGGCGGCCAACGCGCGGCTGCAGCGCGCGAACCAGCAGCTGCAGCAGCGGGCGCAGGAGCTGGAGCACGCGCGCGCCGCCGCGGAGACGGCGAACCGCGCCAAGAGCGAGTTCCTCGCCACCATGAGCCACGAGCTGAGAACCCCGCTCAACGCCATCGGCGGCTACACCGAGCTGCTGGACATGGGCATCCGGGGCCCCGTCACCGACGCTCAGCGCGAGGACCTGCGGCGCATCCAGCGCAACCAGAAACACCTGCTCGGCCTCATCAACGACGTGCTCAACTTCGCCAAGCTGGAGGCCGGGCAGGTGCAGCTGCGGCTGCGCGACGTGCCGGTGGACGAGACGCTGCAGGCGCTGGAGGCGCTCATCGAGCCGCAGGTGCGTGCGCGCGGCCTGCGCTACCGCTACCAGCCGGGCGACCCGCGCGTCGCCGTGCGCGCCGACGCCGACAAGCTGCAGCAGATCGTGCTCAACCTGCTGAGCAACGCCATCAAGTTCACCGAGCCCGGCGGCGAACTGGTGCTGGACTGGCGCCTGGCACCCGACGCGCGCAGCGTGGAGATCCGCGTCTGCGACAGCGGCCGTGGCATCCCGCCGGAGCGGCAGGAGACGATCTTCGAGCCGTTCGTGCAGGTGGATCCGGCGCTGACGCGCGAGAACGAGGGCGCCGGCCTGGGCCTCGCCATCAGCCGCGACCTCGCCCGCGCGATGCACGGCGAGCTCAGCGTGCGCAGCGCCGTCGGGCACGGTTCCACCTTCACACTGCGCCTGTCGCGGGCGAGTTGAGAGTTGCGAGTTGAGAGTTGAGAGTGAACGGCAACCCCACCTCCTTCCGCCGCCACGGCGGCGGGGAGGGGTGGGGTTCTCTCAACTCTCAACTCGCAACTCTCAACTCAGAGGGCCAGACTGCGGTTCAGGTACTCGACTTCGCCGGTGACCTCGCGCACCAGGTGGGGCTGCAGCCAGTCGGGGACGACGACCTGCGTCTCCTCGTCCGGCAGCTCGACCTCGGCGAGCACCAGCTCGCGGTCGGTGAACTCGTCGATCTCCCAGGTCCGCTCGCCGGCGGGCACGTGGTAGCGGCGCTTGCGCACGCGCCGCCCCTCGGTCAGCGGCCAGAGCGCGGCGCCGAGCTCGGGCGCCACGTCTTCCTCCAGCTCCAGCCGCCGCACGCCGACGCCGGCCTTGATGGTGCGCACCCAGCGCTCGTCGCCGCGGTCGTCTGTGCTCCAGACGCGGCGCAGCCGCTCGACGATGCGCTCGCCGGGCAGCCAGCCCTGCTCCACCTCCAGCCGCGGTGCCGCGCGCGCCGCCGGCGGCACGCCGCGCAGCAGGTACTTCCGCTCGATCTCCACGGCGTCCTCGGCCGTCGCGCCCGGGGTGCGCGCGCGCTGCGCACGCTGTTCGAAGTACTCGTCGATGCGCCCGCCGCCCTGCTCCGCCAGCGACGGGATCGCGATCGGCGGCGGCGCCGCCGCGTCGGCCTTGCGCCCGCCGAGGCGGCGCAGTTGGCCGGGCGCGAGCAGCCACTCCAGCACGGCGAGCCCCGGCTGAGGCGCGTCGCCCAGCTCCAGCAGGCAGGCCGCGCCTTTCTTCAGCTCCACGCACAGGGTGTCACTCGCGGCGAGCAGCCATCCGACGAGAACGCCGAGATCGGGCTCGTGCCCGACAACGGCGACCGTCGCGGCGTCGAGCCCGCGCAGCACTTCCACCATCGCGGCCGGCGGCTGGCCCGGGCTCAGCGCCTCGCTGACCTGCGGCTCCAGCCGCTCGTAGCGTGCCGCGACGATCTCCGCGGTCTGCACCGCGCGCGTCAGCGGCGAGGTCAGCAGCCGGTCCACCGAGGGGAGCTGCCGCTGCAGCCCGCGCGCCGCCTCCTGCATGCGCTCACGCCCGCGGCGCGTCAGGGGGCGCAGCGTATCCGGCCGGCCCGTCTCCGCCCACTTGGCGGGCTCCTTGGCGATGGCGTGGCGAATCACCAGCAGTTTCATGACCTGTCGTCCCCCGGGTGAGAAACGGTTCCCCCGCCGGCGCTCGGGCAAGCGGCGTACCTCTCGATGAGTTGCGAGTTGAGAGTTGAGAGTTGAGAGAACCCCACCCCTCCCCGCCGCAGTGGCGGTGGAGGGGTGGGGTTGCCGTTCACTCTCAACTCTCAACTCTCAACTCTCAACTCCAAACGGCACGGATGATGAATGGCGGCGCGCACATGGAGCATGCCACCGACCATCACCTCTTCCCGCTGGTGCGGGAGCCGGCCTCGCGCTGGGAGCGCGCGGGGTTGAGCCCGGCGCAGGAGCGGCGCTTCAACCGGCTCGCCGCGGCGCTGCTGGTGCTCTTCGTGGCGGGCTGGGCGTACACCATCGCGCTGCGCCTGCGGCAGCCGGCGCCCACCGACCTGGCGGGCGCACGCACTCCGCTGCTGGGGCCGTCTTCGCCCTCGGCGGCGCTGGGGCCGGCCGCGCCGCCGCTGGCGGGCGAGCGCATCACGCGCAGCCCGCTCGCCGCGGGCGCCGAGCCGCTGGCGCCCACCGTCACCACCGCGCTGCTGCGGCGCGCCGCGCGCGAGTACGCCGGCCGCCTGCCGCGCGAGGTGCGCGGCCTCAGCGGCAGCGTCTACGTCCACATCCTCGCGCCCGACGAGGCGCCCGACCTGCCCGCCAGCGGCACCGGCAGCCTCGCCTTCCAGACCGGCAGCCGCATCGCCGGCGCACTGGGCGGCCCCGGCGTCTTCAACGTGGTGCTGCGCAGCGGCGCGCTCGCCGAGGCGGTGCCCAACCTCGCGGTCATCCGCATGGTGCCGATGTCGCGCAAGCAGAACGGCCGCATCGGCGCCTACCGCATCGGCAACTGGCCCTGCGAGGTGGGGAACTGCCCCGCCGACCCGATCTACGCCACGCCGCCCGGCATGATCGAGGTCACGCCGCAGAACCGGGAGATGTTCCTCTCCGAGCACCTCCAGCTCAAGGACTTCATCACCAAGCTGCAGGAGAACGTCTGGCCGAAGTACGTGGTGGTGGACCCGCAGATCCTCGACAAGATCGAGCTGGTGGTGCAGGAGCTGGAGCGCAGGGGCCACCCGGTGGAGAACCTCTTCGCCGTCAGCGGCTTCCGCAGCCCGTGGTACAACGCCAACGGCGGCAGCACCGCGGGCCGCGGCGCGCTCAGCCGGCACATGTACGGCGACGCCGTGGACATCGCGGTCGACAACGACCGCAACGGTATCATGGACGACCTGAACGGCGACGGCCGCATCGACCTGCGCGACGCGCGCATCATCGGCGAGGCGGTGGACCGGGTGGAGCGCCAGCACCCGAGCCTGGTCGGCGGCATGCACTACTACCCGCCGAGCGGCGGCCACCGCGGCATGGTACACATCGACACGCGGGGCAGGCGCGCCCGCTGGTAACCCGACCCGAGCACAGGAGAAGCCCCCGTGGCCGAGATCCGCGTGACCCAGACCGGCGGCGCCCCACACCCGCAACCCGAGCGCGGCGACGCCGAGCGCCGCACCGAGGGGCCCGGCGACCCCACGCCCAACCTGGCCAGCGTCCGCGACGACGACCTGGAGCCGCACGCCGGGCTGCGCTACGTCGCCCGGCTCTTCAAGCTGCTCTCGCTGCTGCTGATCCTGCTGCTGATCGGCGAGGTGGTGCTGAACTTGATGCAGCAGGGCAGCGCGGCGGTGCCCGCGCTGCTCATCGAGGCCACGCGGCTCATCGTCTTCGCCGGCATGCTCTGGGGCTTCGCCGACCTGGCGCTGATGTTCATCGAGTCCAACCACGACCTGCGCGCCACCCGCATCCTGGTCGGGCGGCTCAACGGCGCGGTCAAGCGCCTGGAGGAGGAGCTGCGGCGCGAGCGGGGGCGGGCGGGTGAGGGCTGAAGCCCCCGCGTTGCGGGGGAGTCATACGAAGTTCGGGTGTTCCGTTCCCGATTGGGGGCCTCTCCGCAATCCGATCAACTCGCTGCGCTCGGACAAAGCGGATTTCTTCGCGGCCCCCAATCGCTCACTCCTCACCCGAACTTCGTATCACGCCGTGATCCCGGGTCCGAGCGATCCGTTCCCGCAGGGGTGTCTCGCCGACGTGGTCCGCTGCCTCGCGCCGCGATGCAGCGCCAGCCGGTACACTCGCTGCGCTCAGACAAACCGGCTTCCTCTGAGACCCCCCTGCGCTCCCTCCTGGCCTGGACCCGGGATCACGGCGTGCCGCCGGGTCAGCCGGCCGACGCGGCCAGCAGCTTGCGCACGCGCGGGATGACCTCGCGCCCGTAGAGCGCGATGCTGGCGAGGAGCGTCTCGTGGGCGAGTGGCCCTGCGCTGTACTTCAGGTCGAAGCGCGCGAGCCCGAGCGAGCGCACCGTCGCCGCGATCCGGCGCGCGACCGTCTCGGGCGCGCCCACGTAGAGCGAGCCCTCTTCGCTCTCGCGCTCGAACTCCGTCCGGCTGGTCGGAGGCCAGCCGCGCTCGGCGCCGATGGTGTCGCGCAGCTCGCGCCACGCCGGCCAGAGCTCGCCGCGCGCCTGCTCGTCCGTCTCGGCCACGTGGCCGTGCGAGTGCACGCCCACCGGCAGCGGCGGCGCCCCTCGCTCGGCGAGCGCACGCCGATAGAGCTGCACGAACGGCAGAAAGCGCTGCGCTCTGCCGCCGATGATGGCCAACATCAGCGGCATGCCGTAGCGCGCCGCGCGCACCACCGATTCCGGAGTCCCCCCGACGCCGATCCAGGTGCGGAGCGCCCCGCGTTCGGTGCGCGGGTACACGCGCTGACCGGCGAGCGGCGCACGCGTCGTGCCCCGCCACGTGACCGGCTCGCCCGTGCGGTCGGCCTCCAGCAGTGCGGCGAAGAGCTCCAGCTTCTCCTCGAACAGCGTCTCGTACTGGTCGAGCGAGTAGCCGAAGAGCGGGAACGACTCGGTGAACGAGCCGCGCCCGAGGATCACCTCGGCGCGCCCGCCCGAGAGCGCGTCCAGCGTGGCGAAGCGCTGGAAGACGCGCACCGGGTCGTCGGAGCTGAGCACGGTGACGGCGGAGCCGAGCCGGATCCGCCGCGTGCGGCCGGCGATGGCGGCGAGCACCAGCTCCGGCGAGGCGACGGCGAAGTCGCGGCGGTGGTGCTCGCCGACGCCGAAGAAATCCACGCCTACCTCGTCGGCCAGCACCGCCTCGGCGACGACGTTGCGGATGACCTGCGCGTGCGGCAGCGGCCGGCCGGCGGCGTCGCGCGTGACGTCGCCGAAGGTCTCCAGCCCGAGTTCGAGCGGTGCGTCCATGCGGGGATCGGGGATGATGGATCGTTCGCGGCGCGGCTGCGCCGGAGGCGCCTTCCTCCGGCCGCACGCTCCGCGCCGCACGGCGGCGGCGTTGCGAATCGCGGGGCTGGGAGCGAAGCGGCCTTCCACCGGGAGCGCCTCGCGGGTATCCTGTGGCGCAGCGCTGACCTTCGTCCTGCGCGGCGCTCGACACTCCCGGGGGGACGCCCTCACCTACGGATCATGGTGTCACCTGCTGAGCCGCCGCCGCGCGCGCGGCGCTGGTGGATGCTTCTCCTGCTCGCGCTGGCGGAGCTGCTGGGGATGTCGCTCTGGTTCACCGCCAGCGCTGTCGCCCCTCAGCTTCAGGCACTGTGGGGGCTGGGCAGTCAGCAGGTGGCCTGGCTGACGACCATCGTCCAGCTCGGCTTCGTCGCGGGCACCGCCGTCGCGGCCGTCCTGAACCTCGCGGACGTGGTGCCGGCCCGGCCGTACTTCACGGTGAGCGTGCTGGGCGCCGCACTCGCCAACGCGCTGCTGCTGGCGGCACCGGGGTTCCAGGCCGCGCTGCTGCTGCGCTTCCTGACCGGGTTCTTCCTCGCGGGCGTGTATCCGCCGGCGATGAAGATGATCGCCACCTGGTTCGCCACGGCGCGCGGCCTCGCCATCGGCACGATCGTGGGAGCGCTCACGCTCGGCAAGGCGACGCCGTACCTGATGCGGGCACTGGAGGGCGCGGCGATGCGGCCGGTCGTGCTCACGGCCTCGGCCGCGGCCGTGCTCGCCGGGCTGCTCGTGGCATGGGGATACCGGGACGGCCCCTCCGCGTTCGCGCGCCGCCCCTTCTCCTGGCGGCTCGTGAGCGTGGTGCTGCGGCACCGCCCCACCCGGCTCGCGCTCGGTGGGTACCTGGGGCACATGTGGGAGCTGTACGCCGTCTGGACCTGGCTGCCGGTGTTCCTGACCGCCAGCGCGCTGGCCCAGGGTGCCGCCGCCCCACCGAGGAGTTGGGTGGACCTCGTGGCCTTCGGCGCCATCGGTGCGGGCGCGCTGGGCTGTGTGCTCGGGGGCTGGGCGGCGGACCGGGTCGGTCGGGCGCCGTGGGTGAACCTCTGCATGGCGGTCAGCGGCGCCTGCTGCCTGAGCGCCGGCTCCCTCTTCGCCGGCCCGTTCTGGCTGCTTGCGCTGCTCGCCGGGGTCTGGGGCTTCTTCGTCGTAGCCGACTCCGCCCAGTTCAGCGCCATGATCACCGAGGTCACGCCCTCGCACGCGGTCGGCACCGCGCTCACGCTCCAGACATCGCTCGGGTTTCTGCTCACCATGTTCACCATCCAGGCCGTCCCCGCCATCGTTCAGCGGGCCGGCTGGCCGTGGGCGTTCCCGCTGCTCGCGCTCGGCCCCGGCGTCGGGATCGGGGTGATCCGGCGGCTGCAGCGGCTGGCCCCGAGCTGAGCAGCCGGCAGGGGGGCCGCCACGAACCGTTAGTGGGTCAGTTGGCTCGCACAGTGCCTTTGCCGCGCCGCCGGGGGCATGAAGCCCTGTCTATTACCCACATCCGGATGAACCGGAAGCCGGGCTCGCGCCGGGCGTATGAAACGCCCGGCAGCACCCGGCGCGTCCTGCCGGACGCAGGGCCGTCCGGAGGACGGGCCGTGTCTTGCCGGG
>ERZ1066122.975-NODE-975-length-25994-cov-23.494738_pt1 | contig 25994 bp, 21 predicted proteins | sample MGYA00382769_ERZ1066122 | MGnify/ENA primary metagenome ERZ1066122 (study PRJEB33369, sample SAMEA5778352) | biofilm metagenome | biome: Industrial cooling water; feature: Water cooling tower basin; material: Biofilm | place: United Arab Emirates | collected... | reverse complement strand
GCTACGAGGAGATCGCGCAGAAGATGGACTGCCCCATCGGCACCGTGCGTTCGCGGATCTTCCGCGCCCGCGACGCCATCGACCGCGAGCTGAGTCCACTGCTGGACGCGCCCGACGGCCGCGAGCGCGCGACCCGCTGATGGCGTTGCCGTCGACTCCGCAGCCGCCGACGCGCCCCGGCACCAGGCCGCGGTGTGCAGGCCGCAGGCAGGCGGGTCCGGGTGGTGCCTTCCAGCCGTCTGGAGCGTCTGCGGACGCGCCGGCTTCCGTCGCCCGTGCAGCTTCGAGCGCTTCCCGTCCATCGAGGATGGCGCATCGCAGGGCGGAACTTTCCGCGCCGACGCCGATCTTAGCCTTCGCTCACCATCGCTTCGTCGACATGCCGTCTATGGCATTGTCCGTCCGGTCCCACGTATTCAGGGTGGACCGGACCGCTTCCCAGGCGGCATGCACCGCCACCTCCCATCGCGCTGCTCTGTACGTGCCATGACCGGATCGCATTCCAACGACACCACTCTCCGCGCCGACGGCCCCGACGCCGCCCGCGACCCGCACGGCGAACCGCTGTCCGCGATGATGGACGGCACGCTCTCCGACGACGAAAGCCGCTTCCTGCTCCGCCGCATGCAGCACGATGCCGAACTGGCCGGCCGCTGGGAGCGCTGGCAGTTCTACGGCGATGCCATGCGCGGCAGTGCCGGCCGCGCGCTGCCGGCGGATTTCCACCGCCGCATCGCGCTCGCGGTCGCCGCCGAAGGCCAGGGCGCCGAGAGTCTGGAGGATGGGGAGCCGATCATGCTCGACGCGGTCGCCGGCGAACCTCGGGGTGGCTACTCCCGCGGCCACATGGCGCCGATGCAGCAACCCGCCGCGGCCACTGCGCGGCGTCCGCTGCTGCGCTGGGGCGGTGGTGCCGCGCTGGCCGCGTCGGTCGCCTTCGCCGCCATCGTCGGCCTGCGTCCGGCCACGTCCGTGTCGCCGGTCACGTCTGCACCCACCCAAGGGGCCGCTCTGGTCGACGCGGCGCCTGCAGCAACCGCCGCGGGCAACGCCGCGCAGCCCATCGCCGCGTCGACGCCTCCCTCGGCAGTGGGTGGATCGCCCCCCGACACCGTGATCGCCGCCGCGTCGTCCGGTACCACGGGCTCCGCTCCGGAGCAGTCGCTCGAGACGCGTGCCCCGGCAGCGTCCGTACTCGCCTCCACACCTTCGCATGCGGTTGAGCGCGCTCCGCGCCCGATGCAGGCCGACGCCGGCGATGCTCGATCCGCCAACGCAGCGCCGACCCTGGTCGCCGCGGAGTCGATCGAGGCCACGGCCGCGCCGCGCGTGCCCGAGCTCCGGGCTGGCTTCACCGGCGATGCCGCCGACGAGGACCTGCCGCTGATCGCCAAGCCCTGGCCGCGTTCGCCGCTGTTGCAGGGGCGCATGGACGGCGGGGTGATGGTCGATTACGGCGAGGGCGGCGACGGTCGCGGCCTGATTCTCGGCCGTCCCGCGCAAGCGCCGCAGAGCGGCTCGACCCTGCTGTCGCCCTCGTTCTTCGGGCCTGCGTCCGGTGGACCCGCATCCGCCGCACAGCCGGCTGGAGATTCTGCGGGGGCTGGCCCCGACCAGTCGCCGGGCCGCCGGGACGCCACTCCCCGCTAGCGGCCGGCCGCCGTCGCGTGTGGCGATCGCATGCGGCATCGCGGACGATTCGCGCGCAGCGTCGGCCCCCGCAGCTGCGGCGCCCGAGGCCCTTGGCCGGTGGTCATGCCGAAGTGCGCCGTGCGCGCTGCGGGTCGCCATCCGCTTTCCGCTGAACGGTGGATGGATCCGTGGTCACATCGCCGTTGTACCGGTCTGGATCGCCGACGCACGCGCCCATATCGGTATGGAGCCGGCCGCCCCGTGATCGATGCCGCACATCTCGCAGTGCGGGTCCCACCGGTCCACACCGGCGCATTCCGTGCATCGCCATCGGGCCGTTCCATCGCAACATCGCTCTGCACCCTAACGCCACACCGACTCCCATCTTCCATCACACGTCCGAGGTTCCGGTTCCATGACGTCCAGCATCCGCACAGACCGCTCCCGCATGTCCCGTATCCGCACGGTCGCCTTGGTGTCGATGACCGCCGTCGCCACCGCCGTCGCGATCAACATCCTGCCGATCACCGCCCAGAAGTCCGCGCCCGACGGGGCCACGTCCGCCGCAGTGGCGGGCCAGGTCGGCACCGGCGCCCCGCTGGTCTCCGGTTTGCCCGATTTCACCCGGCTGGTCGATCAGGTCGGCCCGGCGGTGGTGAACATCGAGGCCACCAGTGATGGCCGCCGCCGGGTCGCCGGCCGCAGTGAAGGCCCCGGCGGCCTGGACCAGGACCAGATTCCCGAATTCTTCCGCCGATTCTTCGGTCCCGGCGGCCCGGGTCCGATGATGCCCGACGCGCCTGACGCCCCCGACGGCGGCCCGCGTGGCGTTTCCCAGGGCAGCGGCTTCCTGATTTCCGCCGACGGCTACGTGCTGACCAACCACCACGTCATCGACGGTGCGGATGCGGTGAAGGTCACGCTGTCCGACCGTCGCGAATTCACCGCCGAGGTGATCGGCAGCGACCAGCCGTCCGATGTCGCGGTGCTCAAGATCGACGCCAAGGCCCTGCCTTACCTGCGCACCGGCGACTCGCGCACGCTCAAGCCGGGCCAGTGGGTGGTCGCCATCGGCTCGCCCTTCGGCCTGGAACACTCGGTCACGGCAGGCATCGTGAGTGCGGTGGGCCGGGTCAACCCGTACTCCAGCGAGCAGCGCTACGTCCCCTTCATCCAGACCGATGTGGCCATCAACCGCGGCAACTCCGGCGGGCCGCTGCTCAACACCCGCGGCGAAGTGGTCGGCATCAACTCGCAGATCTTCAGCAATTCCGGCGGCTACATGGGCGTGAGCTTCGCCATTCCGATGGACGTGGCGATGAACGTCACCGACCAGCTGCGCAGCAGCGGCCAGGTGCAGCGCGGCCAGCTCGGTGCCGTGGTCGGCCCGGTGGACGGCGAAGCGGCCAAGGGCTTCGGTCTGCCCGACACCCGCGGCGCGCTCGTCAACGATGTCGCCCCGGGTTCCGGTGCGGAGAAGGCGGGCATCGAGCCGGGCGACGTGATCCGCCGCGTCGACGGCCAGCCGATCGTGGCCTTCAGCGACCTGCCGCCGATGATCGGCGCCAAGGCACCCGGCAGCACGGTCGAAGTCGAGCTGCTGCGCGCCGGGAAGCCGCTCAACAAGCGCGTGACCCTGACCCGTCTCGAGGACGGCAGTGCGCGGGCCGCTCCCGAGCGTCCGCGTCCGCAGAACGCCGCGGCGCCTGGGCGGGCCTCCAACGTCCTCGGCCTCGTCGCCGCCGACCTCAGCGCGACCGAGCGGGAACGCCTGGGCCTGCGCGGAGCGGAAGGCGTGCGCGTGGACCGCGTCGACGCCGGCCCCGCCCGCAGCGCCGGGGTGCGCCCGGGCGATGTGGTGCTGCGCGTGGGCACCCGTCCGGTGTCGAGCGCTTCCGATCTCGACCGTGCCCTGTCCGGCGTGGGCAAGGACGACACGGTGATGCTGTTGATCCGCCGCGGCGGCGCCAACCGCTTCCTCGCGGTCGGCCCGGAATCCGAGCGTGGCTGAGCCCGGGACGGGCAGGGCGGGCCTTGGCCTGTCCAGGTCCGGTCCGGATCGGGTCTGATCCGATTCTTTCTGATCCGATCGGATCTCCAGCAGTAAGCAGTACCCCACGACGGCGCGGACATCCGCGCCGTCGTCGTGTCCGGTGGCCTTCGACGAGCGCCTGCGGCGTCCGCCAGCCGGCCCATCCCTGTCGGGGCTGCGCCGCCGCCCTCTGCATGGCGTTGCCCGATCGGCCCTGTCGGCCGTGCCCATGACCTGCGTGTGCGATAATCCGCGGTCCGTTCGAGACCCGCGAGGGCCGCCGCATCCCCGGCGCGCCGTCTCCCGTCCCGCACTCTCCCCATCCCAGTGGCCACGACGGCCCGAGCCGCCCGCCCCATGACCGATCCGATGCGGAACATCCGCAACTTCTCCATCATCGCCCACGTCGACCACGGCAAGTCCACGCTCGCCGACCGCATCATCCAGATCTGCGGCGGCCTGCAGGACCGCGAGATGGAGGCGCAGGTGCTCGACTCGAATCCGATCGAGCGCGAACGCGGCATCACCATCAAGGCGCAGTCGGTGTCGCTGCCGTACAAGGCGCGCGATGGTCAGATCTATCACCTGAACTTCATCGACACCCCCGGCCACGTCGACTTCAGCTACGAGGTCAGCCGCTCGCTGGCCGCCTGCGAAGGCGCGCTGCTGGTGGTCGACGCCGCGCAGGGCGTGGAGGCGCAGTCGGTCGCCAACTGCTACACCGCGGTGGAGCAGGGCCTGGAAGTGGTACCGGTGCTCAACAAGATCGACCTGCCCACCGCCGACATCGCGCGGGCCAAGGAAGAGATCGAGGCGGTGATCGGCATCGACGCCGAGGACGCGGTCGCGATCAGCGCCAAGACCGGGCTGAATGTGGTCGAGGTGCTGGAGGCGATCGTCCAGCGCATCCCGCCGCCGAAGCCGCGCGATACCGACCGGCTGCAGGCGCTGATCATCGACTCCTGGTTCGACAACTACCTCGGCGTGGTCTCGCTGGTGCGGGTGATGCAGGGCGAGATCAAGCCCGGCGACAAGCTGCTGGTGATGTCCACCGGCCGCACCCACCAGGTCGACAACGTCGGTGTGTTCACCCCCAAACGCAAGGTGCTGACGAAGCTGTCGGCCGGCGAGGTGGGCTGGGTCACCGCCAGCATCAAGGACGTGCACGGCGCACCGGTGGGCGACACCTTGACCAGCGCCCAACACCCGGCGCCCGAGCCGTTGCCCGGCTTCCAGGAAATGCAGCCGCGCGTGTTCGCCGGACTGTTCCCGGTGGATGCCGAGGACTATCCCGACCTGCGCGAGGCGCTGGAAAAGCTGCAGCTCAACGACGCCGCGCTGCGCTTCGAGCCGGAGAGCTCCGAAGCCATGGGCTTCGGCTTCCGCTGCGGCTTCCTGGGCATGCTGCACATGGAGATCGTGCAGGAGCGTCTGGAGCGCGAATACGACCTCAACCTCATCAGCACCGCGCCCACCGTGGTCTACGAGGTGCTGAAGACCGACGGCGAGGTCATGCCGCTGGACAACCCGGCCAAGCTGCCGCCGGTGAACATGGTGCAGGAAGTGCGCGAGCCGATCATCCGCGCCAACATCCTCACCCCGGCCGACTACATCGGCAACATCATCAAGCTGTGCGAGGAAAAGCGCGGCGTGCAGATCGGCATCACCTACATGGCCAGCCAGGTGCAGATCAGTTACGAACTGCCGATGGCCGAAGTGGTGCTGGACTTCTTCGACAAGCTCAAGTCGGTCAGCCGCGGCTACGCGTCGCTGGACTACCACTTCCTGCGCTTCGAGGCCGGCCCGTTCGTGCGCGTGGACACGCTGATCAACGGCGACAAGGTCGACGCGCTCAGCATCATTGTCCACCGCAGCCAGGCGGACCGCCGTGGCCGCGACCTGTGCGAGAAGATGAAGGAACTCATCCCTCGGCAGATGTTCGATGTGGCCATCCAGGCCGCCATCGGCTCGCAGGTCATCGCCCGCACCACGGTCAAGGCCCTGCGCAAGAACGTGCTGGCCAAGTGCTACGGCGGCGACATCTCCCGCAAGAAGAAACTGCTGGAGAAACAGAAGGAAGGCAAGAAGCGGATGAAGCAGGTCGGCCGCGTCGAGATCCCGCAGGAAGCCTTCCTGGCCGTGCTCCAGGTGGACAGCAAGTAGGCGGCATTCCGACGTCCGGTCCCGAACGCGCGTCCACGGCCTTCCGCCGGGCGGCGCGTCGCGGATCCGGACGCACGAATCCCACGCCACGCATCACGAATCTCATCCGTCACAAGGAACCCCCATGCGCTGGTTCGAAATCGTCCTGGTCTCGCTGACCTTCCTCACCGGCCTGACCTGGCTGCTCGACAGGCTGTTCTTCGCGAAGAAGCGTCGCGACGGCGGCAACCTGCTCGCATCCGGCACCGAGCCGGTAGCGGTGGACTACGCTCGCGCCTTCTTTCCGGTGCTGGCCTTCGTGCTGATCCTGCGCAGCTTCATCGCCGAGCCGTTCCGCATCCCGTCCAGCTCGATGATGCCCAGTCTGCTCATCGGCGACTTCATCCTGGTCAACAAGTACGCCTACGGCCTGCGCTGGCCGATCAGCAACGGGAAGTTCATCGAGGTCGGCCAGCCCGAGCGCGGCGATGTGGTGGTGTTCCGCTACATGGGCCGCAGCGAGCAGGATCCGAACCGCGGCATCGACTACATCAAGCGCGTGATCGGTCTTCCCGGCGACAGCGTGGCCTATCGCGAAAACCAGCTCACCGTGAACGGCGAGACCTGGAGCTACGAGGAGATCGGCGAATACCGCGCCGAGGGCCCGAGCGCCGAAATGAACGGCGCGACCGAGCTCATCGAGAACCTGCCCGGCCGCCCGCACCCGGTGCTGGAGCTGAGCGGCGTTGCCTTCGCCGACCCGGGCGAGGGCGAGTGGACCGTGCCGGAGGGGCACTATCTTGTGATGGGGGACAACCGCGACCGCAGCGACGATGGTAGATTCTGGGGCATGCTTCCCGAGGAGCAGCTCCGCGGCAAGGCCTTCCTGATCTGGCTCAATTGCAAGGGCTGGGCCTGTCGCGATAGCTTCGACACCTCGCGGATCGGCGAAAGCATCCCCTGAGGCTGCCCGCGCCGTCCGTCGTCATTCTCCATCCCTCGCCATTCCTCATCCGCCACTCGATCCGACCCGGGGACACCACCATGCGCAGCATCCGCAGAGAACAGCAGTCCGGCATGACCCTCCTGAGCTTCATCATCGTGATGGCGGTGGTCGGTTTCGGGCTGTACATCACCATGAAGCTGTTCCCGATGTACAACGAATACTTCTCGGTCACCACGGCGCTCAAGGGCGTCGCTTCCGAGCCCGGCGTGGGCTCCAAGTCCCCCGGCGAGATCGAGGACATGTTCTTCCGCCGGCTGTACATCAGCTACTCGGACAACGTGAAGCCCGAGCATGTGCGCATCGAGCAGACCGGTGGCGGCATGGTGATGCACGTGAACTACGAAGTCCGCAAGCCGCTGGTCGGCAATCTCGACGTGGTCGCCAAGTTCTCGACCCAGCAGGCGCTGGGCACGGGCGGCTGATCGCCCGCGGACCGCGTGCGCGGGCGTCCGACCGGGCACGGCCGGACGCCGCAGCGTTCGATCCCTCCCGATGCCCGCCCCGCGCCGACAGTCGCGACGCCCCACACCCATCCCGCGATGAATCTTGTCGACGACGCCGCATGCGGCGGTTACCGGTTCCGTGACCCCGCACTGCTGCGCCGGGCGCTGACCCACCGCAGCGCCGCCGGCACGCACAACGAGCGTCTGGAATTCCTCGGTGATGCACTGGTCGGCGCGATCGTGGCCGAGGCGCTGTATCTGCGCTGGGCCAAGGCCGCCGAGGGCGACCTGACCCGCGCGCGCGCCGAGCTGGTGCGCGAGTCCTCGCTGGCCGCGCTGGCCCGTACCCTCGAACTGGGCGCCCGGATCGCGTTCGGCCCGGGCGAGCTGAAGTCCGGTGGCCACCGTCGCGACTCGATCCTGGCCGATGCCTTCGAAGCCCTGGTCGCGGCGATCTATCTCGACTCCGATTTCGACACCTGTCGACGCACGGTGCTGCCCTGGTTCGCCGCGGCCATCGATGCGCTGCCGCCGCTGCACAAGCTGGGCAAGGACGCCAAGACCCGCCTGCAGGAATGGGTGCAGGCCCGGCAATCTCCGCTGCCGGTGTACGCGCTGCTCGAAGAAAGCGGCGAAGACCATGCCAAGACGTTCCGGGTCAGCTGCAGCCTGGTCGAGCCGTCGATCAGCCGTGAAGGCGAGGGCGGCTCGCGTCGTGCCGCCGAACAGCAGGCTGCCGAGGCGGTCCTCGCCTCGCTCGACGCCTGAGCGTCGACACCTGACGGTCGACGCGCGATCGCGCACCGCCGTGTCGATCGCGGCCAGCCAAGAGACCGGGGGTGCTTGCGTCCCCATGCACATCTCCTTGCCCGCGAACGGGTTTCGCGCTTCGACGGCCTGTGCGCTCACTGTTCTGCGTGTACAGACGGTAGACCCGAAAGGAAGATCGCCAGACATGTCGCGCATGCTCGTCGTCAGCAACCTCGTGCTCGCCCTGGTCGTCTGCGTGCTGGTGTGGAGGCTGCATGGCCAGCCCGCGTTGCTCGCCGGCGATGCGTCCTCCGCGGCCGCCCCGCGTGCGGCGGGAGGCGCGATGCCGCGGGACGACGACGCTCTGGAGCGAGTCTCCGCACGCCTGGACCGGATCGACAGCCGGCTGGAGGCCATGGCACGCGCCTACCCTGGCGAGCCCGGCCCCGCTGCGTCGCCGGCCGCAGCCGACACGCCTCCGATGTCCGCGGCCGAAGCGGACCGTCGGCTGGCCGGCATGCTGCCCGGACCGGTCGTCGACCACGAAGCGATAGCGCGTTATCGCGCGCAGCTGGCGATGCTGCCCGAGGCCCACCAGGCTGCGATCGAGGCGGCGCTGTCGCGCGCCATCAACCAGGATCGCCTGCGTCTGCGGCTGTAGCCGTGCGTTTCCGGGGATAGGTCGCACGCGCTGTCCGCCGATGTCGCCGATCCCGCAACTTCAACCCGTTCTGCCGCGTGCGCGCCGGTCCGATGTAGGACGTGCCGCCATTCCCCGGTGCGCGGCCGTCCTGCCCGTCGGGGCGGGCCGATGACCATCCACCCGCATCCGATCCACACCCCGTCCACCCGACCCACAAGGAGTCTCCGATGTCACCGTCACCTCGTACCCTCGTCGCCACGCTCGCCGCCGTCGGTCTGATCGCCGTCGCCGCCACCGCCACCGCCGGCCTGCGCTGGGGCTATCAAGTCAGCATCAGCGATACCTCGCGCTATGCGCTCGGCGACCTGTCCGCCACGCGCGGAACGCCCGATGGCGTGCAGTACATCGGCTGCTATCACAACACCTCCAACAACGCGAGCTGTTATGCCACCAACGCCGCGGGGCTCAGCCGTTCGTGCAGCACCAGCAACCCGGCCCACCTGACCGTGATCCGCAGCATCGCCTCCGAGTCCTACATCTACTTCCAGTGGAACACCGACGGCACCTGCAACTACATCCTGGTCGACAACGGCTCGCGCTTCAAACCGGCGGCCACCTCCGGTTTCTGAACCGGCCACCCGGGCGCAACACGGCGCCGCACCGATGACCGGGCGCGGCCGGGCATGGCCGCGCCCGGGCGCGCCGGGACGCGTGCTGGCCGGGCAAGGCCGTACAATCGTCGGATGAACCCCACATCGCATCGCGCCGGCACGGTCGCCGTCATCGGCCGCCCCAACGTCGGCAAATCCACGCTCATCAATGCCCTGGTCGGGGCGAAGGTCAGCATCGTCTCCGCCCGTCCGCAGACCACGCGTCACCGCCTGCTCGGCATCGCGACCTTTCCCGAGGGCCAGCTGCTGCTGGTGGACACCCCCGGCATCCACGCCGGCAAGGGCAAATCCACGTCCACCGCCATGCACCGGATGATGAACCGCGCCGCGCGCGGCGCGCTGGAAGGCGTCGACGCAGCCCTGCTGGTGGTCCGTGCCGGGCAGTGGACCGAGGAGGACGGTCTGGCCTACGACGCCCTGCACGATGCCGGCATCCCTGTGCTGCTGGTGGTCAACCAGGTGGACCGTTTCGCCGACAAGACCGCGCTGCTGCCCTACCTGGGCGAGGTCAGCGAAGGACGCGATTTCGCCAGCGTGCATCCGCTCTCCGCGCTCAAGCGCAAGGGTCTGGACGGGCTGGTCAAGACGCTGCTGCCGCTGCTGCCGGAGCAGCCGCCGCTGTATGCCGAGGACGAGATCACCGACAAGAGCAGCCGCTTTCTCGCCGGCGAGCTGGTGCGCGAACAGCTGATGCGCCAGCTCGGTGCGGAGCTGCCGTACGCGACCACGGTGGAGATCGAGGCGTTCGAGGAGGAGACGGTCAAGCGCAAGGGCGCGCCGCCGCAGCCGATGTACCGCATCGGCGCGGTGATCTGGGTGGAACGCGACGGCCAGAAGGCGATCGTGATCGGGAAGGGCGGCACGCGGCTGCGTGAAATCGGCAGCAAGGCGCGGCAGCAGATGGAGCGGATGTTCGACGCCAAGGTGCACCTGGAAACCTGGGTGCGCGTGCGCGAGGGGTGGTCGGACGATGAGGCGGCGTTGAAGGCGTTCGGGTATTCGGAGTGATGCGTCGCGCGCGCAGCGTCGGGCGCGACGATGGGCTGCCCTTTCTTTGGTGAACTTTCTTTACTCTCACCTGTAGTGCTCGCCCTTCGGGCCGGCTTCGCCGTTCGCGCCGCAAGCGGCGCAGTGGGCACCCAAAGAAAAGTTGCTCGCGCGACAGCGCGGATACTTGCGCTCTTTCGTTGCTACTTGAGAATCTGACGGGAGAGGCCTCGGCCTTTTATGGCCTTCACGATTGGGCACCGTCGCCCCGGGAATGCGATCGGTACTGCTTGAGGGGAATCATTGATTTTTCCCAAATTAATAGAAGTGCAAATGCTTTCGCGCTTGCGTGCGACCTACTTTTCTTTGCTCGTACAAAGAAAAGATAGGCAAAAGAAAGCACGGCCCGTTGTCGCGCCCGGCGCGATGCGCCGGGTTCGCAGTCCGCTCGGGGTTTTTCGAAGACACGTCCCTGTGCCATCGAAAAACGCGCGGCATCGTGCCGCGCGCCCTGCGGGCCTGATCCGCGCGCACTGCCGCTCCGAAGGGCGGTCAGATCAAGATCTTCGCTATCTGCCATCCAAGAGATTGGCAGGTGCGGGAGTGGCAGGAGCATGACCACCCGCTACGCCTCCGAACCCGCCTTCGTCCTCCACGCCCGCGCCTGGCGCGAGACCAGCCTGCTGGTGGAGCTGCTCACGCTCGCGCACGGGCGGGTGGGCGCGGTCGCGCGCGGGACCACCGGGCCGAGAAAGCAGGCGCTGCGTGCGGCGTTGCAGCCGCTGCAGCGCATCCGCTTCGACGGCGTGCAGAAGGGTGAGCTGGCGCAGCTCTCGCAGGCCGAGGCGGTGGACGTGGCGCCGGTGCTGCAGGGCGAAGCCATGGTGGCCGGCTTCTATCTCAACGAACTGATGTTGCGCCTGGCGCCGCGCCACGATGCCGGCGGCGCGCTGTACGCGATCTATGGCGAGACCCGGGCGCGGTTGGCGCTGGTCGGCACGGCGGGTGACGGGCTGGATCTGGCCTGGACGCTGCGTCGCTTCGAACGCGATCTTCTGGACGCGCTGGGCGTGGGCTTCGCCTGGGACTGCGATGCCGACGGCGAAGCCATCGATCCGGCCGCACGCTACCGGCTCAATGCCGAGGAGGGGCCGCGCCGCGTGCTGGGTGACCCGGGCAAGGCAGGCCGCGACCAAGCCGCGCCTGGGCGCGCCCTGCTGGATCTCGCGGCCGACCGCGCGCCCCCGTCCGAGGACATGCCGGGCCTGCGTCGCGCGATGCGTGCGCTGCTGCTGGAGCACCTGGGTGGGCGCGGGCTGAAGTCCTGGGAATTGATCGCGGCCTTGCCGCGTGCGGCGGCAGCGGCATCCGCCGGCGCGCCGTCCATGCCGCGGACCGATCACGCGACGGATCCGGACACGGTCTGACACCGCGGCGCGCACGTCGATGGCCGACGGCGTCGCCGCGAAGCCGGACGCCGGGCGCGACCGGATCTTCCGGCGACCCGCAGCGCAGGCGCTTATCCGCTGCGAAGCAGAGCCTCGGCGGCGGCGATGAAATCGGCATGGGCGCGGGTGTCGGGGTCGCCATGCGTGCTGCAGGCCGCCAACGCCCCGACCGCGGCCGCCAGTTGCGCCGCGCCGACGAAGGCGGTCGCCGCCTTGAGTTTGTGCAGTTCCCCATGCAGGGCATCGACATCGCCGTCGGCGCGCCGGGACGCGATGCGCGGCAGCGTCTGGGCCAGCTCGTTGCGGAACAGCGTGCGCATGCCGTTGACGATGGCGGCGTTGCCATTGAGCGCGCGCAGGGCCGCGGCGTCGTCCCACACGGGCAGCGCGGCGAGCGGCGTGTCCGGGGCAGGGGCGGGTGACGGGTTGGTGCCCGGCGCATGCCGCTGTTCCATGGGCAATGCCGTCGTCGGTCCGTCGGTGTCAGCCTTGCCGATGGCGGCAGCGCCGGATGCGCAGTCGTGGGCATGGCCATCGCGGAGGGGGGCGCGAAGGGCATCGCAAAGGGCATCGCGACCGTCGGCCTGCGCACTGCCGCGCAGGGCCTCGCGCACGGCGCCATGCAGCTCGGCGAGCGTCAACGGTTTGCGCAGCACCGCAAGAAACCCGCCCTCGCGCAGCGCCGCGTGCAGCGCCGGTGCGGATTCCGCGGTGTGCGCCAGCGCCGGCGCCTGTACGCCGTGCGCGCGCAGGGACTGCAGCAGCGCCAGGCCGCTGGCATCCGGCAGATGCGCATCGATCAGACACAGGGCGGGCGGTGCATCGGCCGCCAGCCGCAGGGCCTCGGCGGCCGTCGCGGCCACCAGTACCTCTGCGGGCAGCACGCACAGTGCTTCCTGCAGGAAACGCTGGCTCACCGGGTCGTCCTCGACCAGCAACAGCCGCGGCAGTGCGCGTGCGGTGTCCACATCCAACGACGGATTCATCCCTGCTCCCGTATGCTCGTGCGATGGCGTCGCCCATCCTAAAACCACTGCGTGAAGAAGAGCAGCCCGGCGCCCCGAGATGGCACGGCGGGATGCGCGCGTTCGCGGCACGCGTGTGGCGCCGGGGCCCACAGCCTGGCCCGTCGCCCCGATCCGTGACGCTGCAGGGCAGAGCCCCTCCGGTGTGCGCGAGCCTGTCGGCATCGGCGGCGCTGGCGTTCTGCTGTGCGGCGGCTGCGTACGTCGCGTCTTCCCCGATGCTGCCGGGTGCGGCCACGGCTGCCGCTTCCTCCACGGCCGCTGCGGCAGACGCGCGTGCGCCGCAGCGCGCCGCGGAGGCCATGACGCTGCGCGCGGCGCGTCTGCGCACCGCCCTGGCGACCATCGACGGGCTGCAGGTGGAGCTGGACTGGCCGGCCGATGCCCCCGAAGGCCGTCTGCATCTGCAGGCCGCACGCCTGGATGCACCGAGTTTCGGCTACGCGTTCCGCGCGATGGACTGGCAGTGCGCGCTCGCCCGCGACGGCGCCGGAGGCTGGCGCTGCGAGGGCCCGCTGCGCGGTGCCGGATTGGCGCCATCGCGGCTGTCGGTGGCGCTGGGCACCGGCTTCACCGAAGTCGATCTGCGCAGCGGCCAGTCCAGGATCGGTCTGGAGCGTCTGGCGGCCACGCCCGACGACACCCGCATCGACCTCGCCCAGGTGCCGGTGGCATGGACGCAGGCGCTGTTGGCGCAGGCCTGGGCGGATGGTCGCCTGGGCCAGGGCACCCTCGACGGGCATCTGGACATCCGCGCGCCGGCCGACGGGCCGCTGCAGGTGCGGGGGCCGTTGCAGGTGAGCGGGCTGTCCCTGGAGACGCCCGATGCCAGCATCGCCGCGGCCGGTCTGGGCGCGCGTCTGGCGGTCGACTACCGCGACGAGGGTGGCCAGCGCCTGGTCACGATCGACGGCACCCTGCAGGGCGGCGAACTGCTCGCCGGGAGCGCCTATGTCGCCCTGCCCGCATCGCCGGTGGGGCTGCGCATCGAGGCCGCGAACGACGGCGCGGCCTGGCGCCTGCCGCGGCTGGTCTGGACCGACGGCGACAGCCTGCAGGCCGAGGGCAGCGCCGCGCTCGCCGCCGACGGCAGCCTGCGCGCACTGGATCTGACGCTGGACAGCGATGATCTCGCCGCGCTGCCGCAGCGCTATCTGTCCGGCTGGCTGGGCGGCTACGGTCTGGCCGATCTCGCGCTTCGTGGACAGCTGGACGCGCGCATCCGGCTCGATGCCGAGGGTCTGCGCGGCCTGGACGCCGCGTTGCAGGCGGTGGACGTGGTCGATGGCCGCCGACGTTTCGGTTTCGACGGGCTGGACGGCACCGTGCGCTACTCCGGCGACGCGCAGGTCCAGAGCGACCTGCGCTGGCGCGGTGGCCGTCTGCATACGCTCGAATTCGGCGAGGCCGTGCTGCCGATGCGCAGCGCCGGGGGCGAGATCGCGTTGCGCGCGCCGGTGCGCTTCCCGGCGGTGGGCGGGCATCTGCGTTTCGACCGCTTCACGCTGCGACCGCCGCAGGGCGGGCAGGGGCTGCAGAGCCGCTTCGCGCTGGGCGTGGAGCAGCTGCGGCTGGGCCAGGTCAGCGAGGCCTTCGGTTGGCCCGCGTTCCGCGGCACGGTGAGCGGCGAGATCCCCGACGGACGCTTCGCCGACGACCGTCTGGTGTTCGAGGGCGGGCTGAAGATGCAGGTCTTCGACGGCGAAGTGCGGCTCTCGTCGCTGGCGATGGAGCGCCCCTTCGGTGTCGCGCCCACGCTGTCGGCGGATGTCGAACTGGACGATCTCGACCTGCTGGCGGTCACCGAAGTGTTCGATTTCGGCAGCATCAGCGGGCGCCTGGACGGCGAGATCCGCGCGTTGCGGCTGGTCGACTGGACCGCCACGGCCTTCGACGCGCGGCTGTGGACCGAGCGCAGGCGCGGGGTGAAGCAGCGCATCAGCCAGCGCGCGGTGCAGAACATCTCCAGCGTCGGCGACTCGTCCTTCGTCACCAGCCTCCAGGGCCGGCTGATCGCGTTCTTCGACGACTTCGGCTACCGGCGGATCGGCATCGCCTGCCGGCTGCGCAACGAGGTGTGTACGATGGCCGGGCTGGATGGCATCGCGCCCGAGGGGCGCGGACTCGCCGGGATCGCAGGCCCCCGTTCAGCTGCGGACGTGTTCACTGGCGCCGCGGCGGACGCCTCGTCCGAGGAGGCGCTCGATACCGATCGCCGCGTGGGCCGCGGGCCGTTCACCATCGTCGCCGGTTCCGGTATTCCGCGCTTGAACGTGGTCGGGTACAACCGCAGGGTGGATTGGCCGACCCTGCTGGAGCGCGTCGCCGCGATCGGTTCGGGCGAAAGCACGCCAGTGGTGGAGTAGAGACGTTCCAGCCCAACCCATGCGTTCCGGATTGTGCCGCGCCATCGTTCACCGCTGCCTAGGCCCACCGCTGTACCCGTTTTCATCGTCAACGCGTCGTCCACAGGAGACTCCCATGCGCCGCTGGTTCGCCCTTCCTTTCTCCGCCCTGGTGCTGAGCGCCTGCGTGACCATCAATGTGTACTTCCCCGCCGCCGAAGCGCGCGAGGCGGCCAAGGAGTTCGTCGAAAAGGTCATCAACGAGGCCGAGCCGGCGCCGCAGCCGCAGGGCGACGGCGGCATGGCCCAGGCCGCGCCTGCGCATCGTTCCGAGCTACGCGGTTTCGACCCGCTGATGCTGCTCGGCATCGCCCCGGCCTACGCCCAGGCGCAGCCGGACTTCAACATCAAGACGCCGGCCATCCAGGCGATCCAGGCGCGGATGGAGTCGCGCTTCGACAAGGCCCTGCGCCCGCACTTCGACTCCGGCGCGCTCGGCTTCACCGAGGACGGCCTGGTGGTGGTGCGCGATGCCGCGGCCATCCCGCTCAAGGACCGCGTGCCGGTCAACACCGCCGTGGCCGACGAGAACCGCGACCGCAAGGCGGTGTATCGCGAAATCGCCGTGGCCAACGGCCACCCGGAGTGGGAAGACCAGATCCGCAAGGTCTTCGCCAAGCAATGGGTGACCAGCGCCAAGGGTGGCTGGTGGTACCAGCAGGGCGGGGCGTGGAAGCAGAAATAAGCGGCCGGCACGTCCCGGCACGCCCATGAAGGCCGTCGCGTGAGGCCCGCGCGCGCGCCTCGACATCGATGCCCGCCGCAAGGCGGGCATCGTCTTTTGCGGACATGAGACAATGCGCGGCCGTTTCCGCTGCATGACCTGCCACCGTGGCCCGCAACCGCATCGATCAGACTCCCTTCGCGCTCGACATCATCGACCTCAGTCACGACGGCCGCGGCGTGGCCCGCAGGCCGGAGGGGCATGTGCATGCGGGCAAGACCGTGTTCGTGGCCGGCGCGCTGCCGGGCGAGCGGGTGATGGCGCAGCAGACCGCGCGCTCGCGCCATTTCGACGAGGCGCGCACGGTGGAGGTGCTGCAGCCGTCGGCCGACCGGGTGACGCCGCGCTGCGCGCATTTCGGCACCTGCGGCGGCTGCGTGCTGCAGCATCTGGACGAGGAGAAACAGATCCTCGCCAAGCAGCACACGCTGCTGGAGAACCTGCAGCGCATCGGCCATGTGCAGCCGGAGTCGCTGCTGCCGCCGCTGGTGGATGCGGCCTGGGGCTATCGGCGCAAGGGCCGGCTCTCGGTGCGGCGGGTGGAGAAGAAGGAGAAGACCCTGGTCGGCTTCCGCGAGACCGACCCGCGCTTCGTCGCCGACTTGCGCGAATGCCACACGGTGATCCCGCAGATCGGCATGAAGCTGGAGGCCATTTCCGCGCTGGTCGACGGCATGGACGCGCGGGCCGACATTCCGCAGATCGAGTTCATCGCCGGCGACGAGACAGTGGCCTTGGTGTTCCGTCACCTGCAGCCGTTGTCCGAGCGCGACAGCGCAGCGCTGGTGGCGTTCGCGCAGGCGCACGGGTTCGCGGTGTTCCTGCAGCCCGGCGGGCTGGATTCGGTGCATGCGCTCTGGCCGGAGGCACCGCAGCTGGCGTTCCGCCTCCCCGAGTGGGACGTGGAGCTGCGTTTCCGGCCGTTGGATTTCATCCAGGTCAACGCCGGGCTCAACCAGAAGATGATCGCGCGCGCGCTGGATCTGCTCGATGTGCAGCCGGGCGAGCGCGTGCTGGATCTGTTCTGCGGCCTGGGCAATTTCACCCTGCCGCTGGCGCGCGGCGCCGTCGAGGTGGTGGGCGTGGAAGGCGAGGCCGGGCTGGTGGCGCGTGCGCGCGAGAACGCCGCCCACAACGGCCTGGGCAATGCCCAGTTCCACGCCGCCGACCTGGCCCAGGACCTGTCGGGTCATGCATGGATGCGTGCGGGGTTCGACCGGCTGCTGCTGGACCCGCCGCGTTCCGGCGCCGAGGGCGTGTTGAAGCAGCTGCCGCTCAAGGGGCTCAAGCGCATCGTCTATGTGAGCTGTCACCCGGGCTCGCTGGCGCGCGATGCCGGCTATCTGGTCAACGAGCGCCGCTGGGCACTGCGTGCGGCCGGCGTCATGGACATGTTCCCGCACACCGCGCACGTGGAATCGATCGCGGTGTTCGAACCGCGCTGACGCGCGGTCCCGCCTCGCACATCGCGTCGAAACACACCGCTGCCGTCGCGCGGACGCGACGGCCGGCAGGTGCGTTCGCCCGGATTACATGCGCTGGGTGGCGCCTCCGGCCTGCTCCGCCGGGTCGACGGGATTGGGCTGCGGAGTCGGCACCACCGCGGTGGGCGCCGGCAGCGGCTGTTGCTGCTGCGCCATCGCCACCGTGGCATTGAGGTTGGTCTGCAGCGCGGGCACGGACTGTGCCTGCACGTCGGCGATGTTGATCTGCGCGCGCGGGGCGACCGGCGACGACGGGTCGCTGGTGAAATGCAGGTCCTGGCCGTTGCCGCCCAGACGCGCCTGCAGGGTGCCGGGCACGTTCTGCCCGTTGGCCGGCAGGACACCGGCACTCACTGCGGCATTGCTGCCAGCCAGGCTCAGTCGGCTCGGGTCCTGCGGGAGCTGCTGCCGTTCGTTCGCGGGCATCCGCTCGATCGCCTGGGTGGTCGCGTTGTTCAGCGCGTTCGCGGCCGGGCTGAGGCCGGGTGCCGGTGTTGTGCCCGGACTGGCTGCGGGGATGGAGGCCGTGGGCTGATTCGCCGGCGATGTGACGGTGGCGAGCGCTGCAGGGGCGGCAGGCGCAGGAACGACAGGCGCAGGAGACGCGCCGGGTGCCTGCGGCGCGGACATCGGCGTCTGTGCACTGGGTACGGGCTGCTGCGGGGTGGACACGGGGGCCTGCACGCTCGTGGCGGGTGTCTGCGTGGCGGGGACGCCCGCCTGCGTGGCCGTGGGGGCAGGCGTGGTGCCGCCGGGGGCGGGTGCGCTGGGCGGCGGTGTGCTCAAGCCCAGCAGATTCGAAACGGCAGCCTGGGCCGAGCCCGGAGCGGGGGCAGGGCTCGGCGTGTTCGCGGCCGGCGGTGTGGCCGCCACGGTCTGCGGCTGGGGGCTCGCGACGACGTTGCCGGACGCTTGGGGCGTGGTCGACGCGGTCGGGGTCACGCCTGGAGTGGCCGGCTGCGGGTTGGCCGACGGCGTGGTGGGCGCGGCCGCGGCCTGGGTGGCAGGAGTTGGCGTCGCGGCGGTCGGTGCGCTGGTTACGGCCGAGGTTACGGCCGATGCGGCCGGAGTAGCGGGCTGGGCAGTGCCCGGTTGAACGCCGGTGTTGGCGGCTGCAGGCGTGGTGGCCGACTGGGTGGCCGGGGTGGCGGGCGCGGTGGCCGTGGGCGAGTTTGTCGCAGCAGGCGTCGCGGGGGCGGCCGGGCTGGTGGCTGCCGGCGCACTGGTGGCGGCTGCATTCGCGGCGGGAGCATTCGCGCCTGCAGCATTCGTGGCTGGAGCCGTTGCCGCTGCATTCGCAGCCGGGCCGCCCGTCGTGGCGGGGTTGGTCGCAGTGGCCGAGGGGGCCTGCGTCGCCGGCGTTCCGCCCGCGGCGGTGGCCGGAGTGGTCTGAGGCGTCTGGGGCGTGCTGCGGGCGGCGGCGTTGGCCTGCTCGGCTGCAGGCGCCGCGGCGGGTCTTGCGCCCGCGTCGGCGCCCTGCTGCGCGGGGCGGTTGGCCTGCGCGGCGGCATCGGTGGGCGTGGCGGGGCGACTGCCCTGAGCCGCGTCCCCCGGCTGGCCAGCGCGCGCGCCGGCGGCTTCGGCGGGGCGGGCGGCCTGTGCGCTCTGTGCTGCATCGGCAGGTCGCGGTTGCGCTGCGCTGTCGCCGGGGCGGCTGGCCGTAGCATCGGCGGGCCGCGCCTGGTTGGCGGTGGTCTCGTTCGGCCTGGCCGGCTGAGCGCCGCTTTCGCCGGGTTTGGTGGCGGCCGCGCCGGCATCGGCCGGGCGATTGTTCGCTGCGGCGGCAGGCTCCGAGGCGCGGCCGGCGCCTGCCGATGCGGCGTTGTCGGCTGGCTTGGCGCCCTGGGCCGCGGCGGATGCCGCCTCGACAGGTTTGACGGTGCCCGGCTCGGCGCCTTTGCCGGCGGTCGGCGAGGACGCGCCTGCCTCCGAGGGTTTCGCCGCGGAGCCGCTGGCGTTGGCCGCGGCTTCGGTTGGCTTGGCGGGCGTGGCGCCGCTCGACGTGACCTCGTTCTGTTTGGCGGAGGCCGGCGAGGCGGATGCGGCCTCGACCGGCCTGGCGCTGTCGGCACCGCGTGCCGTGCCGCCTGCCGTGCCGCTGGCGCTGGTGCCGGTGGTGCCGTCGGCAATCCGGTCCACCCGTGCGCCGGCCTGTGCGGCCGATGCGGTCGCGGCGGCCGCCGGGTCGCCCTTGCGCTCGAAACGGGTACCGCCGGCGGTGCCGCTGCTGTCGCCTTCGGCGGTGGCCGTGCGTTCGATCCGGGTGCCGCCTGCCGTGCCGCTGGCGGAGGACGTGGAGGACGTCGCGTCCGCAGCCCGTTCGATGCGGGCGGCGGCGCCGTTCGCCTGTGCGGCCGCCGCGCCGGAGGCGGGATTGGCCGTGGGCGTCGTCTCCGCCGCGCGCTCGACCCGCACGCCTCCCGGCGTGCCGGTGGATGCCGTGGCCGCGTCGGCGGCACGCTGTTCGATGCGGGTGCCGCCGCCGGTGCTTCCGGATGTGCTGGATGCGGCATCGGTCTCGACAGGGCTGCCGCGGCGGAACCCGCCTCCCGTGCCGCTGCCGCCGTCCTGGTCCGCGCCGCGTTCGAGCCACACGGTGTCCTGCCCGGCGCCATCCGCGCGCCGCGCCGTCGAGGCCTGCGCCGTGTGCACGTCGTGCTGGCTGCCGGCGCCGCCGTGCAGCGCGGCCAATCGCGCGGCATCGCTGCCGGTGCCGCGCCGGGTGGTGCCGATGTTCGGCGCGAGGTCGTCGTCGATGCCGTCCTCGGCGCGTTTGCGGCTGGAGATCAGCATGCGCAGCGCCGCGCGCGGCAGCTTGCGCTCCTCGGCGGTGAGGAACACGCCCACGCCGCCGTCGTCGTCAGGGTCCAGCGGGTTTTCGTCGACCCCGTCGCTGCCGGCGTTCTGCATCATCACCAGTCCGTCGGCGAGGCTTTCGTTCTCGGCTTCCTGCCGTCCCGACGTGTCCTGCAGGGTACGCTCGTCGAGGGCGCGCTCGCTGTCGCGGCGGGGCGAGGGGGCGTCTTGTGCAATGTCGCGTGCCATCACGATCGTTCCTGCGGAGGGCGCGACGCCTGCGACCGGGGGCCCGTCGGGGCAGTGGGCAGTGCGTCCGCGCCGGGTGTGGATGCGCCGGCTCTGGGCGCCCACGGCCTGATGCCATGGGGCGCGATCGATGCCATGCGGGTCGCGGCATCGCTGATTGTTAAAAGCATGCTAAACAATCGATGAATGCGGTGATGCTAGCACGCGTCCCGCGGCCTCGACTGCAGGCGACCGGGCCGCGCACCCGGATTCGTGCGGCGCGTGTTCACACTTCGCGGCATGGCACCTGGGCCTGCTGTTTTGCCCGATGCACCGGCCGCCGGCCGCATCGTCGACGCATAATGCGCGCCCCCGTAGCGGAGGCCGACATGGGCATCGAGATCGAGCGCAAGTTCCTGGTGACCGGCGACGGCTGGCGCGCCGCGACCGAGGGCTGCGAAGAGATGGCGCAGGGCTATCTCAACGACCAGGACGCGGTGGCCAGCGGGCGTGAACGCGCCTCGGTGCGCGTGCGCCTGGAAGGCACGCAGGCGCGGCTCAACATCAAGTCGCGCGCGGTCGGGCATACACGTCAGGAATTCGAATACCCGCTGCCCGTCGACGATGCCGAGGCGCTGCTCGCGCTGTGTGCGGGCGGGCTGGTCCGCAAGCGCCGGCACCTCGTCCGCCATGCCGGCTGGCGCTGGGAGGTGGATGAATTCCTCGGGGCCAATGCAGGTCTCGTGGTCGCCGAAATCGAGCTGCCCTCCGCGGATGCGGCCTTCGCACGCCCGGACTGGGTCGGCGCCGAAGTCACCGACTGCCTGCGCTACTACAACCAGGTGCTGTCCGCGCGGCCCTACGCGGAGTGGACCGAAGCGGAGCGGCTGGCGGCCGATGTCGTCGGGCCGCTCCCGCAGTAGCGGGCGCCGGGCCAGCCGGCGCATTCTCCTGCTCGCTCCGCTGCCCATGCCGCTGTTCGCGAACGCACCGGGTCTGCCCGGTCCCGCTCGGGTACCATGAGCCCCCGTCGCGGCATGGCGATGCGGATGGCAGGCGTGGCGCAGCAGGCGCCGCCCGTACCGTCCGCGCAAGTGTCCAGCGCCGCCCACCCGTCCGTTGGAGATGTCCCCATGCTCGTGATCGGCGTTGCCGGCACCGAACTCACCGCCCAGGAACGCGACTGGCTGCAGCACGATGCCTGCGGCGGCGTGATCCTGTTCAAGCGCAACTTCGCGTCCAAGGCCCAGGTGGCCGATCTGGTCGCGGCGATCCGCGCCGCCGCGCCGCGTCCACAGCTGCTGTGCGTCGACCAGGAAGGCGGGCGCGTGCAGCGCTTCCAGGATGGCTACAGCGCGCTGCCGTCGCTGGAAGGCTTCGGCCGCCTCTACGCCGCCGACCGCAGCGCCGCGCTCGATCTCGCCGCCGAACATGCCTGGCTGATGGCCAGCGAGATTCTCGCCACCGGGCTGGACATCAGCTTCGCGCCGGTGGTCGACCTGGGCCGCGGCAATCTGGCGATCGGCGACCGCGCGTTCTCGCCGGATCCCGAGGTGGTCGCCGACTTCACCCGCGCCTACGTGCGTGGGATGCACGCGGCCGGGATGGCCGCCACCATCAAGCATTTCCCCGGGCACGGCTCGGTGCGCGAGGACACCCATTTCGACGAGGCGGTGGACGACCGTCCGCTGTCCGAACTGCAAGCCGCCGATCTGGTGCCGTTCGTGGCCGGCATCGAGGCCGGCGCCGAGGCCACGATGCTCGCGCACGTCACCTATCCGCAGGTCGCGCCGGAACCGGCCGGCTATTCGCCGTTCTGGATCGGCGAGGTCCTGCGTCGGCGCATGGGCTTCGGCGGGGTGATCTTCTCGGACGACATCGGCATGGCCGCGGCGTTCTCGGCAGGCGGCGTGAAGCAGCGCATCGACGCGCATCTGGACGCCGGCTGCGACGTGGTGCTGGTCTGCCATCCGGAGCTGGTGGAGGAATCGCTGGCCGCGGTGCGCGACCGCGCGCTGCGCACCGACGCGATGGCGCCGCTGATGGGCCGTGCCGCGCCCGCATGGGACGCACTGCGCGCGGAAGCGCGCTATGCGGAAGCGCAGCGCCGTCTGGACGACGCGTTCGGAGCGACGGCATGAGCGCGCCCGGCCTGCGCGACGCGCTCGCAAATGCGGATGTGCTGTTCGACCGCGAAGCGCTCGAGGCCGCCATCGTGCGGATGGCCGGTGAGATCGTGCCCGACTATGCCCCGGACGATGCCGAAAACGCGCAGCCGCCGCTGTTCGTGACCATCATGCACGGCGGCCTGCCGTTCGCCGCGCAGTTGGCCTTCGCGCTGGGCGAGCAGGGGCTCGATCTGGAATTCGACTATCTGCACGCCACACGCTACCGCGGCCAGACCTCGGGCTCCGGCCTGGCCTGGCTGCACCGCCCGGCGACTTCGATGCGCGGACGCCGCGTGCTGTTGGCCGACGACATCCTCGACGAGGGCCACACCCTGCTGGCGGTGAAACGCTGGTGCGAGGACCAGGGCGCGACCGACGTGCGCATCGCGGTGCTCGCGGTGAAGGTGCACGACCGCCGCGTCGACGGCATCGACGCCGACTACATCGGTATCGAGGTGCCGGACCGCTACGTGTTCGGCTACGGCATGGACTATCGCGAGCAGGGCCGCAACCTGCCGGCGATCTATGCGCTGAAGGAGTGATGGGATGTTCGAAGACCTGCATCTGGCGGTGATCGGCGGGACCGGCGTGTACCGTCTGGCCGCGCTGGAAGACGCCGAGGCGCACCAGCCGGTGACGCCCTACGGCGCACCCTCGGGGCCGATCCGCGTCGGCATGCTGCATGGCCGACGCGTGGCCTTCCTGGCGCGTCATGGCGAGGGCCATTCGATCCCGCCGCACCGCATCAACTATCGCGCCAATCTCGCCGCGCTGAAGGCGCTGGGCGCGCGCCGCGTGCTGGCGCTCAATACGGTGGGCGGCATCGGCGAGCGGTTCGGCCCGCGCGTGCTGGCCTGCCCGGACCAGCTGATCGACTACACCTGGGGCCGCATCTCCACGCTCTGCGAGGAGCCCGGCACCGAGGTGCTGCATGTCGATTTCGGCGACCCCTACACGCCCGCCCTGCGTGGCGATGTGCTGCAGGCCGCCGCGGGTGCCGGCGTGGCGGTGGTCGATTTCGGCTGCTACGGCGCCACCCAGGGGCCGCGCTTGGAAACGAAGGCCGAAATCGCACGCATGCGCCGCGATGGCTGCGACCTGGTCGGCATGACCGGCATGCCCGAAGCGGGTCTGGCGCGCGAACTCGGCCTGGACTACGCGTGTCTGGCCATCGTCGCCAACTGGGCGGCCGGTGCCGGCCTGGACCCCGACGAGCAGATCACGCTCGAGGAGGTGCTGGCGAATGTGGATGCCGCCGGTGCCGGACTCCCGCCGCTGCTGCGGGCGCTGCTGGCGGCCTGAGTCCGCTCGCGCGCGATGCCCTCGGGCATCGCTCCGCAAAGCGCCCGCGAAGACACCGCAGACGCACCGCGCGCGATAGCGGATCGATCACGTATCGATGGTGATCCGATGGTGATGCGATAGTGATCCGATGGCGGAGCGATGGTGCCCCGTATCGGCCGCATATCCTTGTACCGCAAGCGCTTGCACCGGTCCGCGACTCAGGCATACTTCGGCCCGTGCGCCGCCCGCGAGGTCTCGACGCACGCCACCGCATCCCAGATAGAGGTCGACAGGACAATGCCGTACGGAACAGTCAAGTGGTTCAACGATGCCAAGGGATTTGGCTTTATCCAACCTGAGGATGGCAGTGCCGATGTGTTCGTGCACTTCTCCGCGATCAACTCCAAGGGCTTTCGCAGCCTGCAGGAAGGTCAGCGCGTGAGCTACGAGGTCCAGCAGGGACCGAAGGGCGCACAGGCTGCGGGGGTGACCCCGGTCGCTGCCTGACATTCGCCCCGCGCGATGTCGTTCGAACGGCCCCGCTTCGGCGGGGCCGTTTTTTTTGGCGTTGATCGAGCAGGGCTCTGCAGTTTGTCTTCAACCGCCGGCCGGGCGGGAACGCGGGTACCGCACCGGGTCCGCCCTTGCCGGCGGCGATGGGGGGGAGTAGGGTCGGGACCGGATGCCGCCAGGACTGATGCGGTGCTCCAGCCCCTTCCCGCTCAAGGAGTCGATGGAATGAAATCTAGAATCGGAATGCTACGCGTACTGCACAGCGGCGTGATCGCCGCCTTCGCCGCAGCCGCCCTGTTCGCGCCCTCTGTCATGGCCACTTGGCCCGCTGCCGGCGAACGCATCTGCGGATCTTCCTTCTGCGATCGGTGCGGCGACGGCTTCTGCAGCAAGCGCTGCGGCGAGACCGCGGCGAACTGCCCGAAAGACTGCGGTGTCATCAGCGAGTGACGCCATCGAAGCGCCCGCCTCCGCGGGCGCATTTTTTTATCGCCAGACCGACATGTCCGCCATCGCAGATCAGCCCCATGGTCATCACGCGGATGCCGATCCGTTGCCATCGTCCGCTGACGGCGACGACACGATTGACGGCACTCGCATTCACGATGACGGCCGTACGCATTACCGCGAGCACCAAGACCTCATTCAGAGCAGCCCCCTCCAGAGCCATCTCATCCGCAATCAGCCGCCCGAGTTTCCGGCCTGCGATCTGTGGGCCTGCGATGCGGCCCTGCGCGAGGCGGTCGCGCGCGAAGGCGGCGCCGGCTTCGCGGCGCATCTGTCCGACTACGGGAAGCATGCCGGCGGCGCGCTGCTCGCGTTGAGCGGCGACGCCCATCGCGATCGTCCGCGGCTGCGTTCGCACGACCGTTTCGGCCGGCGCATCGACCGGGTGGAGTTCCATCCGCACTATCACGAGATCATGCGCGGGGCCCTCGCCGCAGGCGTGGCCGGGCTGTCGTGGGCACCGCAGGCCTGGTCGCTGCCGCAGCCCGGCGCGCAGGTCGCGCGCGCGGCCCTGAGCTATCTGCATCGACAGGGCGAGCCCGGCACCAGTTGCCCGCTGACCATGACCCACGCCGCGGTGCCGGCGCTCGCGCATGCGCCCGCGCTGCGCGCCTGGGCCGACAAGGCCGCCGCCCCGGTCTACGACCCGCGCGAGCTGCCGATGGCCGACAAGGCCGGCGTCACGCTCGGGATGGGCATGACCGAGAAGCAGGGCGGCAGCGACGTGCGCGCGAACGAAACCATCGCCACTCCGCTGCCCGGCGGCGAGGCCCATGCGCTGCACGGGCACAAGTGGTTCTTTTCCGCACCGATGAGCGACGGCTTCCTGGTGCTGGCCCAGGCCCCCGGCGGTTTGAGTTGTTTCCTGATGCCGCGCCTGCGCGAGGACGGCCGCCACAACGCCTATCGGGTGATGCGCCTGAAGGACAAGCTGGGCGACTGGTCCAACGCCTCCTCCGAGGTCGAGTTCGACGGTGCGTTCGCGTGGCCGGTGGGCGCCGAAGGCCGCGGCGTGGCGACCATCATCGAGATGGTGATGCTGACCCGGCTCGACTGCACGCTGGGCTCGGCCGCGGACATGCGCATGGCCCTGCTGCAGGCGCTGC
>ERZ1066122.973-NODE-973-length-26062-cov-14.130849_pt1 | contig 26062 bp, 24 predicted proteins | sample MGYA00382769_ERZ1066122 | MGnify/ENA primary metagenome ERZ1066122 (study PRJEB33369, sample SAMEA5778352) | biofilm metagenome | biome: Industrial cooling water; feature: Water cooling tower basin; material: Biofilm | place: United Arab Emirates | collected... | reverse complement strand
TATGCCGGCGCGGTGCTGATGATCACCCACGACCGCTACTTCCTTGATAACGTGGTCGAATGGATCCTCGAACTCGATCGCGGCTCCTACTATCCGTACGAAGGCAATTATTCGACCTATCTTGAAAAGAAGGCCAAGCGTCTTGAGCAGGAAAGCCGCGAGGAAAGCGGCAAGCAGAAGGCGCTCCAGCGCGAGTTGGAGTGGATCCGGCAGACCCCGGCGGCCCGCCAGACCAAGTCCAAGGCGCGTATCCGCAAGTTCGAAGAGCTCCAGAACAGCCAGGACAACCGCCAGGTCGGCAAGGCACAGATCGTGATCCAGGTGCCCGAGCGTCTCGGCGGCAAGGTGATCGAAGCCAAGAACATCTCCAAGGCCTATGGCGACAAGCTGCTGTTCGAAAACCTCAGCTTCACCCTGCCGCCAGGCGGGATTGTCGGCGTGATCGGCCCCAACGGCGCAGGCAAGTCCACGCTGTTCAAGATCCTGACCGGCAAGGAGACGCCCGACAGCGGCACAATCGAGATCGGCTCGACCGTGCGCCTCGGCTATGTCGACCAGAGCCGCGATCACCTCGATCCGACCAAGAACGTCTGGGAGGAAATCTCCGACGGCCTCGATTACATGAAGGTCAACGGGCAGGACATGAGCACGCGGGCCTATGTCGGCGCGTTCAACTTCAAGGGCGCCGACCAGCAGAAGAATGTCGGCAAGCTTTCGGGTGGTGAGCGCAACCGCGTGCACATGGCCAAGATGCTGAAGCAAGGCGGCAACGTGCTGCTGCTCGACGAGCCGACCAACGACCTCGATGTCGAAACGCTGGCGGCGCTCGAAGACGCGATCGAGAATTTCGCAGGCTGCGCCGTGGTCATCAGCCACGACCGCTTCTTCCTCGACCGCCTCGCCACCCACATCCTCGCGTTCGAAGGCAACAGCCATGTCGAATGGTTCGAGGGCAACTTCGAGGCCTACGAGGAAGACAAGCGCCGCCGTCTCGGCGATGCCGCCGACCGGCCGACGCGCCTCGCCTACAAGAAGCTGACGCGCTGACAGCAAAGCCCAGCCGCTCGAAAGACGGGCGGCTGGACGGCGGGCCTAGGGGGTTACCCAGCGCCCTTCCCAGCTCTCGCCGTCGCGCGTGAATTGCGCGCGCATGTGCCCGGTATGGGCAAGGTAGAGCCAATCGACTTCGGCCAGTTCGATCAGCAAGACCGCGAAGTTGGGCCGCGCCGGGGCAAGCTGCGCATCATCGGGCTCGGCCCCTTCGAATTCGGGCGGCAGGCCCGATGTCGGCCCATCCGCAAGGCTGCCCGGCCCATCCCCGAGATAGCAGCGCCGCGCGAAATTCGTCCCAGCCGCCCACGCCGCATCGGCAATCGGCCCATCGGTCTCCACCCGGCCCGTGCCGCGCAGGCGGATCTGGATCTTGGCGCTCTTGTCATAGAGCAGCACGGCCATGCGCGGATCATCCGCAATCGCGGCGACCTTGGGGGAGCGGGTGTCGGTGTGGAAGCGCAGCACCCCTGTCGCCTGATCAAAAGCGCGCAGCACCATCACCCGCGCATCGGCCGGCGCGCTGACCACCACCGGCGTGTGCATCGGGCATTTGCGATCGCGCGGAGCGCGGGCAAGCCGCCCCAGCCAATCGCGGCGGACTTCATCAAGCGTTTCGAACATCAGCGGGCCTTTCCGCGCATGTCCGGGGCGGGTCAAGAGGTGGTGCGCGGCCGCGTCAATTCATTCAGCTTTCTGACAGTCAGCATGAACTAATAGTATGACACGACAAGCCGCGGGTGGTGGAACCGCAACTCTGGAGACGGTCATGATTGACACCCGATTGCTTGGTTCCGGCGCTTTTGCCACCCTCGCCATGATCTTGGCGATGGCCGCGCCCTCCGCCAGCGCTGCACCACAGATTACCCCTGACATGATGATCCTGCCCGATTCGGGCGCATCACCGATCACCGCGCCGGTAAGCATGCCTGCGCCCTCCGCCGCCTTGCAGGATCGCGGGCGCGGCGGACGCGATGAACGCGCAGGTCGCGGCGATGGCGGCCGCGGCTGGAACGGTGCGCAGGCCCGCCAGCGCGGCGGGGATCGCGCCGGGGATCGGAGCGGCGGTCGGAACTGGGATCGCGGGTCGCAAGTGCGTTCCGCCGAAACCCGCGGTGCCCCTGTAGCGCCGCCTTCCGGTGGCTTTGAACGGCGCGGCGGCAATGGTTCACGCGACGGCGGCGGCACCTTCGCGGGCCGCCCCGGCTTTGAAAACAGGCGTGGTGGCGGCGATGCCGTCGCCCCGGTCCAGCGTAACACCACAGACAATACGCGCTTTTCGGATCGCCGCGGCGATGACCGGCGCGGAGACTGGAACGGCCGCCGTGACAATGATCGCGGCGACTGGCGCCGGGATCGCCGGGATGGTCGGCGCGACGGCTGGCGCGACAGTGATCGCGGCGATTGGCAGCGCGATGGCTGGCGCGACAATGATCGCGGCGATTGGCGGCGCGATGGCTGGCGCGGCGATAACCGCGTCGGGCGGCAATATGCCTATCGTCAGGGCTTCCGCGATGGGGCGCGCTGGGATCGCGGCTGGCGCGATAACCGCCGCTTCAACTGGTACGGGCACCGGCAAGCCAACCGCTTCCTGTTCCGCCCCGGCCCTTACTTCGCGCCCTTTTCGGGGCACTTCTATCGCCCGGTGGGGATCGGATTTTTCCTCGATCCGCTGTTCTTCCAGCCGCGGTTTTTCCTGAATGATCCGTGGGCCTACCGCCTGCCCCCTTCAGGGGACCGGTTCCGCTGGGTACGCTATTACGACGATGTCCTGCTCGTCGATGTGTTCACCGGCGAAGTGGTCGACGTGATCGAGAACTTCTTCTGGTAAACCGCTGCACGCGGCAGGGCGCTACCCCCGTCGGAGCATACCGGCGGGGGTTGTGTTTGGAGCAGCCCTAGCCTCGCGCCTCGCCGAAGGGCAGCATGCGGTAGATCGTGCCATCCTTGTCGATCAGCGTGTGCTTGAGCGTGCCGAGCACATGCACCGCGATCAGCACCAACAGGATCGTGCCCGCCACCGCGTGGGTTTCGAAGATCTGTTCCGCCAGCTTTTCATCCGGCGCGACCGGCAGGGGCGGGATCTCGATCAGGCCCCACACCGAAATGCCATTGCCGAATTTCGACATGGCGAACCACCCGGCAAGCGGCATCACCAGCAGCAGCGTATAGATCAGGCCATGCGTGACCCGCGCAAGCACCCGCTCCCACGCCGCATGGCGCAGGCTCGGCGGCGGCGGAGGGTTGACCATCCGCCAACCAAATCGCAGCAGCACCAGCGCAAAGATCACTACGCCCAGCGCAAAATGATTGCCCATGATTTCACCACGCAGCTCGCGGGTTGGCGCGCCCTCGGCCGCCTCGGCGATGCGCCAACTGGTAATGACCGCAACCCCGACCAGCCAGTGCAGCGCCATCGCCAGCCCGGAATATTTGGTCTTCTGACCGATACCCATGGTCTTACCCTCCCATACGACCCTTGTTTTGCGCGGGAAGGTATCATGCCGCGTTCGCAGCGCAAGCTTGCCAGCGCGCACAGGCCCACGGTATGCACGGCGCCATGGCCGAGACCCATTCCGCCCCCGACGAGATCGCCGATCAGGCTGCACTGGCCGAAGTCGGCGCGCAGGTGCGCGCACGGCTGGCGCGCGATCCGGCGGTGTACACCGTGCCGACCGACAAGGCCGAAATCTTCGCCATCGGCGATTTTCTCAGCCCCGGCGAATGCGCCCAGCTTTGCGCGATGATCGATGATGTCGCGCGCCCTTCGAGCCTGCACGAGCTTGATTACGCCAGCGGCTTTCGCACGTCCTTTTCCGGCGATCTTGATCCCGGCGAAAGTTTTGTGCGCGGGATTTCGCGGCGGATCGACGATGTGCTGGGGATTGATCCGGCCTTCGGCGAGTTCGTGCAGGGCCAGCGCTATCTGCCGGGCCAGCAGTTCAAGCCGCATAATGACTGGTTCTACACCAGCGAAAAATACTGGCCGCTCGAACAGGCGCGCGGCGGCCAGCGATCATGGACCGCGATGGCCTATCTCAACACGGTCGAGGAAGGCGGCGAGACTCATTTCACCCATGTCGGCCTGTCGATCGAGCCCAAGCCCGGCGTGCTGATGATCTGGAACAATGCCTATCCCGATGGCACGCCCAATATCGACACGATGCACGCCGGAACCCCGGTGGTGCGCGGCGCCAAATATGTCATCACCAAGTGGTATCGCACCCGCCCGTGGCGGTAGCGATCACGCTTTGGCCAGAGCCTCGGCAATCAGCGCGCGGCTCGGGCCGATCCCGTAGAGCGCGATGAAGCTGCCCATGCGCGGGCCCTGCTCGCTGCCGAGCAGGGTTTCGTAGAGCGCGCGGAACCAGTCGCGCAGCGATTCAAACCCGAATTCCTCGCGCTTGCCGATCTCGTAGACGATGGTCTGCAAATCCTCGGCCCTCATATCCGCGGGCGCGGCGGCGAGCGCGGCATCAAGCGCGTGCAGGGCCGCCACCTCACCGCCCGTAGGCGCGCGCTTCACCAGCGTCGGCGCGATGAAATCGCGGTTATAGGCAAGCGCTTTGCCCACCAGATCATCAAGCGCGGGGTGCGCGGCGGGATCAGCGTTGGCGATGTAATTGCCAAGATAGCTCCACACCGCCTCGCGGGTTGCCCCGGCCCCGAGCACGCCCACCAGATTGAGCAGCAGGCTGAAGGGCACGGGCAGGCTTTCCCCTGCGCCTGCCGGATTTTCAGCCAGCGTTGCGGCATTGGCGGACAGCAGGTGCCACACCGGATTGCCGAGCTTCTTGTCGAGCGGCTGTTCGCCAAGGCTTGCGCGGAACTGCCAATATTCGTCGATCGCCTTGGGGATCACGCCGACATGCAATTGCTTGGCGCTCTTGGGTTCGCGGAAGATGTAGAAGCCCAACGACTCCTCGCTGCCATAGGTCAGCCATTCCTCGATCGAGAGGCCATTGCCCTTCGACTTGGAAATCTTCTCGCCCTTGGCATCGAGGAACAGCTCGTAGATCAGCCCTTCAGGCTTGCGCCCGCCCAGCTCGCGCACGATCTTGCCCGATTGGGTGACGCTGTCAGTCAAGTCCTTGCCGCACATCTCGTAATCGACGCCGAGCGCATACCAGCGCATCGCCCAGTCAACCTTCCATTGCAGCTTGGCTTGCCCGCCGAAGATGCATTGCTCGATGGTTTGGCCTTCATCCACAAAACGCACGATACCGGCTTCGGCATCGATCACCTCGACCGGCACTTGCAGCACCACGCCGCTGGTCGGGCTGAAGGGGAGCACGGGCGAATAGGTGCGGCGGCGTTCCTCGCGCAAGGTCGGCAGCATGATGTCCATGATCGCATCATAGTGGCGCAGGACTTGCCGCAGCGCCTCGTCGAACTGCCCGCCATTGTAGCAATCCGAAGCCGAGACAAATTCGTAATCGAACCCGAACTGATCGAGGAATGCGCACAGCCGCGCATTGTTGTGATGGGCAAAGCTGGCGTGGGTGCCGAAAGGATCGGGAATGCGCGTCAGCGGCTTGCCGAGATTGGCGGTCAGCACATCCTTGTTGGGCACATTGTCCGGCACCTTGCGCAGGCCGTCCATATCGTCCGAGAAGGCGACCAGCCGCGTCGGTGCACCGCCGGTCAGCACTTCATAGGCGCGCCGCACCAGCGTGGTGCGCAGCACTTCCTGAAAGGTGCCAATATGCGGCAGGCCCGAGGGGCCATAGCCGGTTTCGAACAGCACCGGCACCAGCGCGCCATCAGGGCCGCGCTTGCCATCGGGATAGCGCTTCACCAGCTTCATCGCTTCCTGGAACGGCCAGGCCTTGGACACACGAGCGGCGGCGATCAGATCATCGGTCAACATAATGCGCAGCGCATAGGCAGAGGCAGCGGCGCACTTCAAGCGAATAACCACGGCAAAACCGGGCGCGGCGCGTTTACGCGGCCAGAGTGAGCCCTTAGGGCTGGGACTGTGACCTCTCCGCCCACCGATCTGCCGCGGGTAAACCTGCCCGCGCTCCATGCCAGCCATGGCGGGACATGGCTGCGCGCGGCCGATGGCAGCACCAATGCCATTGCCAAGGGCGAGGCGATCATGGCGGCGGCGGATACCCCGGTGCTGCTGATCAACGCGCCGCTGGTCGCGGCCCGGCTGGGCTATCCCGATCTCTCGGGGCTGGACCTGCTCGAAGCCTTTGCCTTCGTCCACCCGGCCCGCTTCTGCGTGCCGACCCCGCGTGGGCTTGCCGAAGCGCTTGGCCTGCCCGTTCCCGCTGGTGACGATGCGGTGCCCGCGCTGCTCCAACAGGCCGCGGGCGCGCTGATCGCGGCGGTGAGCGATCCCGAATGGTTCGAACGCGAAGGCGCGTGGAGCGCGCTGCAATCGCTTGAACGGCTGCGCTGGCCGTGGGCGCAGGTGCTCAAACCCCATGTGGCGCGGCCGACGAGGGCGGAACGCTGGCTGTTTGCGGCGCTGCCCGAATGGGAAGAAGCGCCCGAACGCCCTGCCCCGCGGCAGGTTGAACTCGCCCCCGCCGATGTCCTCGCCGAACTGGCGCGGTTGACAGGCAGCAGCGCCGAACAGCGCGAAGGCCAGCGCGCCTATGCGCAGGATGCCGCGCGTATCTTCGCCCCCCGCACCGAACGCGGTGTTCCGCATCTGGCGCTGGCGCAGGCCGGCACCGGGATCGGCAAGACGCTCGGCTATCTCGCGCCCGCATCGCTGTGGGCCAAGGCATCGGGCGGGACGGTGTGGGTGTCGACCTTCACCAAGAATCTGCAACGCCAGCTGCGCCGCGAAAGCCGCCGCGCATGGCCGATGAAACGCGCCGATGGCTCACCCCCGGTGGTGGTGCGCAAGGGCCGCGAGAATTACCTCTGCCTGCTCAATCTGGAGGATGCGCTGCAAGGCGGCTTTGCCGGGCGGCCCGCGATCCTGGCACAGCTGGTGGCGCGCTGGGCCGCCTTCAGTAGCGATGGCGATATGATCGGCGGCGATCTGCCGGGCTGGCTCGGCACCTTGTTCCGCAAGCGCGGCATTGCCTCGCTCACCGACAGCCGGGGCGAATGCATCTATGCGGGCTGCCCGCATTACCGCAAATGCTTCATCGAGCGTGCGGCGCGGGCGAGTGCGCAGGCCGATCTCGTCATCGCCAACCACGCGCTGGTGATGGTCAATGCCGCCCGCGCGCGCGATCCCAACCAGCGCCCGACCCGGCTGATCTTCGATGAAGGCCATCATGTGTTTGATGCGGCGGATTCGACCTTCGCGGCGACGCTTTCGGCACAGGAGGCAATCGAGCTCAAGCGGTGGCTGACCGGCCCTGAACGCGAAGGACGCGGGCGCAGGCGCGGTCTGGCGGCGCGGCTCGCCGATGTCGCCAGCTATGACGAAGCGGGCGGCGAGGCGATTGCCGCCGCCGTCAAAGCTGCCCAATTGCTGCCCTCCGAAGGCTGGCTGGCGCGCATCCATGAAGGCAATCCTTTCGGCCCGTTCGAAGCCCTGCTGGGGGCGGTGCGCACCGTCACCTACGCCCGCGATGAAAGCGGCGCGCTTGATCAGGGCTACGGCATCGAGACCGAGGCGGCTGACCTGCCCGGCGAAGTGATCGAAGCGGCAATGGGCGCGGCCGATGCACTCGGGGCGATCCGCGTGCCGCTGATCCGGCTGGGCGGCAGGCTGGAAGCGGTGCTCGCCGATCCGCCCGATTGGCTCGATGCGCAAGGGCGCGCGCGGATCGAAGGGGCGCGCTTCGCGCTCGCCTGGCGGATCGATCTCCTCGCCGCGTGGGAAGCCTTGCTCGCCCGGCTGGGCGGCCCGGCTGATCCCGAATTCGTCGATTGGCTGGCGGTTGATCGCTCCGAAGCGCGCGAGTTCGATATCGCGATCCACCGCCGCTGGCTTGATCCGATGAAGCCCTTTGCCCGCGTCGTGCTCGAACCGGCGCACGGCGTGATGCTGACCAGCGCGACCCTGACCGACCGGATCGACAGCCATGATCCCGACGAGGAATGGGCCAGCGCCATCGCCCGATCCGGCGCGGCGCATATCGAGGCGCGTCCGCTGCTGTCGGCGGCCTCGAGCCCGTTCGATTACGCGGGGCGCGCCGAAGTGCTCATCATCACCGACATCAAGAAAGGCGATCTGCCCGCGCTTGCGGGCGCCTATGCGCGGATCATCGAGGCAAGCGGGGGCGGCGTGCTCGGCCTGTTCACCGCAATCCGGCGGTTGCGCGCCGTTTACGGACGGATTGCCGATCGCCTCGCGCGGGCGGGGCTTGCCGTCTATGCCCAGCATGTCGATCCGATCGACACCGGCACGCTGGTCGATATCTTCCGTGATGATGCCCGCGCGAGCCTGCTCGGCACCGATGCGCTGCGCGACGGCGTGGATGTGCCGGGCGAATCGCTGCGCTGCGTGGTGCTCGAACAGGTGCCGTGGCCGCGCCCCGATATCCTCCACAAGGCGCGCCGTGCCGCCGGTGGCGGGAGCACCTATGATGATCGGATCATCCGCGCCAAGCTGGCGCAGGCCTTTGGCCGTCTGATCCGTTCCAAGGACGATGCCGGGCATTTCATCGTCCTGTCCTCGGCCTTCCCGACCCGGCTGCTTTCGGCCTTTCCGGAAGGCACGCCGGTTTTGCGGCTCACGCTTGATGAGGCTTTACAACGGCTCGCCTCTGGTGTTTCGAAAGCCGATGCCGCGCTGGACCTCTCCGGCCTTGCCCCACCCGCCAATGAAGAGCGCCTGACATGAAAACCCTAGGTCTCCTGCGCCACGCCAAGTCCGATTGGGACGATACGGCGCAGCGCGATTTCGACCGGGGGCTGAATGCGCGCGGGCGCAAGGGCGCGCGGGTCATCGGGCGGCACATCCGCTCGCATGGCCCGGACTGGGATCTGGTGCTCGCCAGCCCGGCCGCACGGGTCACGCTGACGCTGGAAGGCGCGCAGCTCCCGCAAGACGCCGTGTTCGATCAGCGGCTCTACCTCGCCAGCTATGACACCATCATCGAAACGATCGAGGCCCATGCCGGCAAGGGCGCGGATGAAGTCGATTCGGTCCTCATCGTGGGCCACAATCCGGGCTTGCAGGATGTGCTGCTCGAACTGGTCGCGCCGGGCAAGGAAAACGCCTTGTTCAAGGAAGCGGTCGTGAAATTCCCGACCGCGGCCTATGCCGTGCTCGAATGCGACATCGAGCATTGGTCGCAGCTCAAGAAATACTGCGCGGAACTGGTGCATTTCATGCGCCCGCGCGATCTTGATTTCTCGCTCGCGCCCGAGGATTAAGCGGCCACCTCTCGTCCCACCCGATGGGCTGGCGCGGCTTGCTACGCGAGCAGCTTGCGCGGCCCCGGCCCATCAGCACCGAGGCAATCGCCCGGGTTCCAGATCGCGCAATGTTCAAGGCTGAGGCAACCGCAGCCGATGCAACCATCGAGCCGGTCGCGGGTGCGCGTGAGTTCAGCAATCCGCGCATCGAGCCGCGCGCGAATAGCCGTGCTGATCGCCTCCCAATCGCGCGCGGTCGGTGTGCGGCCATGCGGCAGGCCGGCCAGCTCCGCCGCGATCTCGCTAAGCGAGAGGCCAAGGCGTTGGGCGATCAGGATGAACGAGAGGCGGCGGATGTCCGAGCGCAGAAAGCGCCGCTGGTTGCCGCCGGTGCGCACCGGCTCGATCAGGCGATGCGCCTCGTAGAAGCGGATCGCCGAGACCGAAAGCCCGGTGCGGCGGGCAACTTCGCCGATGGTGAGCAAGTCCGTGGGCTTGAGGCGGCGGGCAGGCATCAGGGTGTTCTCGCGAATGAAGCTTGACCTGAAGTTAGGTTGAGATCGCAAGCTGCGCAAGTTCATCGATTCGCACCTGCTTGCAGGTGGGCGTCGTCAACCTACGAAAGGACCATTCCCATGCCCTCCGGCCATCTCGAACATGTCAACATCACTGTCAGCGATATTGAACGCAGCGCTGCCTTCCTCATGAAGCTGATGGGCTGGCACATCCGCTGGCGCGGACCCTCACAGCTCGGCGGGGAGACGATCCATGTCGGCGGTGCGCAGGATTACATCGCAGTCTACACCCGCGGGGCGGTGCCGGAGCCTTTCGCCAAGGGCGTGCCGCTCAACCATCTCGGTTTGGTGGTCGACGATCTCGACGCCGCAGAAGCCGTGGTGAAGGAAGCAGGGCTTATCCCCTTCAATCACGCCGGTTATGAACCCGGCAAGCGGTTCTATTTCTTCGATTGGGACGGGATTGAATTCGAGATGGTAAGCTACGTCTAGCCCGGCCGTTGGCTGCCGGGCAGCGAGGCGCGCGATGCGTGGTCTGAAGGGGGCTTACAGTCCGGCCTTGCGGTTGTCAGGCGTTACCCACCACGAAACACGCCGCCGCCATCAGCGCACCGGCAAGCCGGTTCGAACGAAAGCGGGCAAGCGGATTGTCGGGATCATCGGGATCGAGCGTTGCCACTTGCCAGCCGAGATGCACCGCCACCGGCAGCAGCGCCAGCAGCACCAGCGGATCGGGGCGATAGAGCCAGAACCCCAGGCCCCACAAGCCGACCGCCGCCGCATAGAATGCCGCCACGCCGCCCGTCACCCGCGAACCCATCGCCAGAGCGGAGGAGCGGATGCCGACCATCGCGTCATCCTCGCGATCTTGCAGGGCATAGATCGTGTCGTACCCGATCACCCAGCAGATGCACCCGGCATAGATCGCTGCGAGCGCGCCAAGGTTATCGAGCCTGAGTTCGCTCCACCCGACCAACACCCCCCAGTTGAACACCATGCCAAGCCACGCCTGCGGCCACCATGTGATGCGCTTCATGAAGGGATAGGCCGCGACCAGCGCGAGGCTCGCCAGCGAAACCAACTGGGCTTCCCAGCGCAGTTGCAGCAGGACAAGCAGCCCCACCAAACTGAGCGCGATCAGCCAGCCCCACGCGGCTTTCTTGGAAACCCGGCCGCTCGCGATGGGTCGCGCAGCGGTGCGGGCGACCTTGGCATCGAGATCGGCATCGACGATGTCATTATAAACACACCCCGCCCCGCGCATCGCGATCGCCCCGAGCAGCAACCAGCCCAGCAGGGCAAGCTGGACGCCCTCGCCTGCGAGCCACACCCCGAAGACACAAGGCCAGAACAGCAGCCACCAGCCAATCGGACGATCAAACCGCGCGAGCAGCGCGAGATCGCGCAGACCTTGCGGCAGGCGGGCCATCACGCCGTGATGTTCGCTATCGGGGACGATCTCGGTGTTCATGCTTGCCCCCTAGCGCGCGAAGCGCCTAGTGCAAAGCGATGCCCGCCACCCCCGCCTGGCCTCCGAAAAGCGCGCCGCGCCTGTTTGTCGCGCAGGCCCTGCACGAAAGCGGCCAAGTGGTGATCGATGGCCCGCAGGCGCATTACCTTTCACGGGTGATGCGCGTGGCCGCAGGCGATGTGGTGATCTTGTGCGATAATGTCACCGGCGAATGGGCCGCGCGCGTCACCGATGCGGGCAAGCGCGAGGTGGTGCTGGAGGCGGGAGAGATGCTGCGCCCGCGCGAGGCCGTACCCGATCTGTGGCTGTGCCCTGCCTTGCTCAAGAAAGACCGCTTTGACCTCGTGCTCGAAAAGGCGACAGAACTGGGGGCAGCGCGCATCCAGCCGGTGATCACCCGGCGCTGCGTGGCAGACAAGCTCAACCGCGAGCGTGCCGTAGCCCACACGATCGAGGCAGCCGAACAATGCGCGCGCACCGCGCTGCCCGATCTGGCCGAGCCGGTAAAGCTCGCCGCGCTGCTCGCCACCTGGCCTGCGGAGCGCGCGCTGTTCTTCGCGGATGAAAATGGCGGCGAACCCGCTGCCGCCGCCTTCGCCGCCTACACCGGCCCCGCCGCGATCCTGATCGGCCCGGAAGGCGGCTTTGATGAAGGCGAACGCGCAGCGATCCGCGCCCATTCCGCTGCACGGCCCATCAGCCTCGGCCCGCGCATCCTGCGCGGCGAAACCGCTGCCATTGCAGCGCTCGCTGTCTGGATGGCAGCACGCGGCGACTGGTAAGACGCGCCAGCCCCTTACAAAGCGGTTTTGCGCTTCCCACATGCCGACCAGTTTTCTAAGGCAACCGGCCAGACAGGGGCATTTTCTCGATGAGCACGCGCGAAGCAACCACGGCTGACGATCCCATCATCGAGAGCCTTGATCAACTGGTCTTGCCGATGATCAAGGGCGAAAAGCCCAAGGACCAATGGCGCATCGGCACCGAGCACGAAAAGCTCGTCTTCAAGAAATCCGATTTCCGCGCGCCCTCCTATGACGAGCCTTGCGGCATCCGCGATCTGCTGATGGGGTTGACCCAGTTCGGCTGGGCCCCGGTGGAAGAAGGCGGGAATGTCATCGCGCTCAAAGGCGCTGATGGCGCAGTCAGCCTCGAACCCGCCGGGCAGCTCGAACTCTCGGGCGCGCCGCTCGTCAATCTGCACCAGACCTGCGCGGAAACCGGGCGGCATCTCGAACAGGTGAAGGCCATCGGCGAGAAATGCGGCGTCGGCTATCTCGGCCTTGGCATGTGGCCCGACAAGACCCGTGCAGAGCTGCCGATCATGCCCAAGGGCCGCTATGACATCATGCTGCGCCACATGCCGCGCGTCGGCAGCATGGGGCTCGACATGATGCTGCGCACCTGCACCATTCAGGTGAACCTCGACTACCAATCCGAAGCCGACATGGTGAAGAAATTCCGGGTCGGCCTCGCGCTGCAACCTTTGGCGACGGCGCTGTTTGCCAATTCGCCCTTCACCGAAGGCAAGCCCAACGGCTTCCTGTCCTATCGCTCGCACATCTGGTCAGACACTGATCCCGCACGCACCGGAATGCTGCCCTTCGTGTTCGAAGAGGGCTTCGGCTATCAGCGCTGGGTCGATTACATGCTTGATGTGCCGATGTATTTCGTCTTCCGCGACGGCAAGTATATCGACGCAGCGGGGCTTTCGTTCCGCGATTTCCTCGACGGCAAGCTGTCGGTTCTCCCCGGCGAGCGCCCGACGCAGAGCGATTGGTGGGATCACCTTTCGACCGCCTTTCCCGAAGTGCGTCTCAAAAGCTTCCTCGAAATGCGCGGCGCCGACGGCGGGCCGTGGAACCGGATCTGTGCGCTGCCGGCCTTCTGGGTGGGCCTGCTCTATGATCAGGGCGCGCTCGATGCGGCGTGGGATCTGGTCAAGGGCTGGTCGATGGAGGCGCGCGAACAATTGCGCCACGATGCGCCCCGCCTCGCGCTTGATGCCCCGGCACCGGACGGCGGCACCTTGCGCGATGTGGCACGCGAGGTGCTCAAGATCGCGCATGGCGGGCTCGCCGCGCGCGGCCAATTGAACGCCAGCGGCGATAATGAAACCGGCTATCTCGAAACGCTCGATGAAATCGTCGCGAGCGGCAAGGTGCCCGCCCAACGCCTGCTTGATGCCTATCATGGCGAGTGGGCAGGCGATATCAGCAGGGTTTACGAACAATCCTTCTGACCCAAGGGAGGGTGCACACATGCTGATCGTATTGGCCAAGGCCAAGCTGGGGGACGGCGCGCTGGACGCCATGCACGGCGCGATCGCCGAGATGGTGGCGGCGTCCAACGCCGAAGATGGCTGCCTTGCCTACAGCTTCACCACCGATGTGCTCGATCCCACAGTGCTGCACATTGTCGAGAAATGGCGCGATGAAGCCGCGCTCGCCGCGCATTTTGCCACCCCGCACATGGCCGCCTTTGGCGCAGCGATTGCCGGTACGGATTTCGCCATCATCGAGGCGATCAAATATCACGCCGATGATGGTGCACCGGTGATGTAAGGACGCTTAGCGGAAAGCGTGGATCGTCCCTGAATCATCAAGGATGTAGAGGTGACCATCCGCCACCACGGGCGACATGCTCACCGGCTGCCCCACATCGGCAAAGAAGCTCGCTTCGCCCGAGGTGGCATTAACCTTCCACAACTCCCCGCGCGAACTCGCAACCCACAGATTGCCGCCAGCCAGCACCGGCCCGGTCCAGAAGATCGGGTTCTCGCGCTTCTTTTCGTTCTTGAAGCGCTGCAACTGCGCGATCCACCGCACGCGGCCTGACGAGCGGGCAATCGCCAGCAAGCGGCCATCATCGGTCAGCGTGAAGATCCACTCACCCGCAATCGCCGGGGTGGAAATCCCTGCCAGGTTAAGCTCCCAGATGCGCTGACCCGACAGGAGTTCATAGGCCGCCATCCGGCCACCCTGCCCGAGCGCATAGACCCGGCCGGAATCAATGATCGGATCGGCATCAATATCGGTGAGCGAGCTGACCGCGGTCGAAATATTGGTGCGCGCCAGCGCATCCGACCACAGGATGCGCCCGTTCTCGTAGCGATAGGCGTTGAGTTCACCGCTCGAAAAGCCCGCAATCACCGTGCCCTGACCAGCCGCGGGTGCCGCCACACCGAACACGCCCGACTGGGTGGTGGAGGCGGTTTCCAGCCAGTTCACCGCTCCGTCCTTGGCACTCAGCGCAAGGATCTGGTTGTCCTGCGTCATCACGAAAACCTCGCCAAAGGCGATGGTCGGTGAACCGCGCAGCGGCCCGGCCGGCGTGACCTTCCACAGCACTTCGCCGGTTTTGGCATCAAGCGCCTTGGCCTCGCCAACCCCGTTGGTGGCGTAAAGGCGGCCATTCTCGTAGCTGACCCCGCCGCCGAAGGCCGAAGCCTGCGCGCCTTGCGCAACATCAGAGCGTGATGTCCAGCGCACTGCGCCCGTCGCCTTGTCGAAAGCATGAATGGTTCCATCCGATCCGACAGCGAAGAGACTATCGCTGCCCACCACGGGCGAAGCACCCAGCCGCACCCGATTGGTCGAGCCTGCGATCCGCGCCGTCCAGACCTTCGCCGGATTGGCGGAGAGCGCGAGATGGCCATAGGATTTGGCCGCATTGCCGCCAACCTGCGCCCATTCAGCGTTGCGCCGTTCAGGGGGCAGAACGATCGAAACGCTGGCGAGCGCGCTATCAACCTCGGCGCCGCTCTCGATCCGCGAGAGGATCGGGACGCGCTGGCCGACAGTAGGCGTGACTTTCTTGTCGCCCTTGCCGCCGCAGCCTGTGAGGGCCGTGGCCAGCAAACCGGCGGCGAACGCAACGCGCCCGTAATGTACAATCGCTTTCATCAATCCGTCCAACCTTCAGCCCTATTCGGCAAGCGCAGCGCCCTCGCCATCCCCCTCGGACGCGACCACCCCTTCGTCCTTAAGCAACTTCGTCACATCATCAATCGCATCGACACCCAGCAAGCCAGCCATTTGCCGTGCACGCGAGCGCAGGGTTTCGGGCAGGGCCTCGTCCTTGGCAATCGCGGCAAACAGCGCGCCGGCTTCGCGGCGGTTGCCCGCTTCGAGCTGCGCCATCGCAGTCAATTCCGCAGCGCTGCCGAACAATGGATGGCCCGGCACGGCCAGCGGCTTGAGCCGCGCGATCACATCGGCAGGCTTGCGCTGGTCAAAGCTGACGGACACCTCGCGCACCAGCGCGAGATCGCGCAGCGCTTGCGGGGCTTCGGCATCGGCGGCAATGGCGGCGTAAATCTTGGAGGCCTCGGCATCCTTGCCCGCTTCGAGCGCAGCACCTGCCTGGATGAAGCGCGCCGCCGCGCGGGCAGCCGGGCTGCCATCGGCAAGCAACGGCGCGACCTTCTCGCTCGCGCTCTTGAAATCATTCGCCCCGGCAAGATCGAGCGCGCTGATGATGGTTTCGGACTGGGTTTCCAGCTTGCTTTCGCGGCTTGCATCCCACCACAGATAGCCGCCAAGACCGGCCAGCCCGGCGATCACCAAACCGAGGATTGCCGCGCCATACTTTTTGACAAAGTTCAGCGCATCATCCTGCCGCACCGCTTCGTCGATCTCGCGGATGAGGATATCATCCTCGGGGCTGGGCGCGCCATCCGGGCCATTACCGGAAGCGCCTTTGGACAATGACGGGGTAAGATTGCGTGCCACTTGGCTTCAAGTCCTTTGGTCAAGCACGGGCGCACAGGCGCGCCTGAATTCGCGCGGTCTTTAGGCCGCTACCCGCCCTTCCGCAATGGCGGATCGGCCTTGACTGCGCCACTCTTGCGCCGCCCATCGCTAGGATTGCGCGCTTGAACGACAGGTGAAGCGGATATTCATGCCGCACGCCCAGCGGCCTGCCAATAGAGGGCGCGATAGTGGGCCATCATCCGGTCGGCGGCATATTCGGTGCTTGCCCGCGCGCGATTGGCAGCACCGATGGCGGCGCGCAGTGCGCCATCCTCAGCCAGATCAGCCAGCATTTGCCCGAGTGCCACCGCCTTGCCGGGCACCGCGATGAACGGCCGGTTAGGCTCGGCCACCATGGCGCGGAGATCGCCGATATCGGGCGCGGCGACCGGCAGGCCCGCCGCCATGGCCTGAGCCACGGCAAGAGAGTGCGGTTCGCCGGGCGCGGCCAACGCATAGATATCGAACAAGCCCATAACACGCGCCAGTTCGGCCATCGCGCCCGCGAGATGCACCCGGTGGCTCAATTCCCGCGCCGCCGCCTCGGCCCGGATCGCATCGCGTTCCGGCCCCTCGCCCACGATCACCAGATGCCATTCCTCGGGCAGCGCGCACATGGCTTCGACCAACAGGGGCAATTGACTGGCCGGATCGAGGCTGGCGACGGTGCCGACCCAGCGCTCGCCCGGACGCTTGATCACCCGGATCGCATGCGGATCAGGCGTGGCGGCAAAGGCCGCCGTGTCGATGCCGGGGGGAATGTGCACCACCTTGTTGGCGGGCTGTTGCCAGGCTTGCTGCGCGATCCGTGCGATCAGCAGGCTCGGCACCACCAGCGCATGGGCATGGCGCAGGGCCGCACGGCGATAGAAATTGCGGGTCGTCCGCAGGCGCTCGGCCTCGATCGCATCAAAAGCATCCTCGTGATGGATCAGCGGCGGCAGCGTGAGACTTTTGGCAAACACCCCATGCGCCATCGCCGCATCAATCGCCCCCCAGTTGTAAGTGCAGACGAGATCATAGGGCTGCATCGCTTCGGCCAAGGTGACGAGCCGCCCGGGTGTCGGCTTGCCCGCAAGGCTGGGGAACGAGGCAGGGGTGCTGACCTTGCAGCCGGGCGCAAGATGCGCGCGGATTGCCGCCACAGCCGCTGGATCGCCCACGAGGCTATGCGCGGCATCGCTGCCCAAGCCAGCGATCAGCGTGGCAAGGCGCGGCGCACGATCCTCCCCCGGCAGGGAGGACAAACAATGCAGGATACGCAAAGGGGGAAGCGGCGGCGCGCTCATTCCACCCCGGCAAACAAGGCATCAATCGCGGCGACCACCTCCGGTTCGTCCAGCGTCGGCGCATGGCCCACGCGCGGCACGGTGATCACCGTCATCGCCGGGTTGCGGGTCTCCATCTGCCGGACCGTGCCGGGGGAGAGCAAGTCGCTCAATTCGCCGCGCACCAGCAGCATCGGCACCCCGCGCAAGGCCTCGAACGCGAGCCAGAGATTGGGCGGCGCGGCATTGCCGGGCTTCGCGAAAGGCTCGGCAATCGCAATGTCGTAATCATAACTGATGCGGCCGTTCTGCGTCACCACCATGGTGCGCTTGGCCATGTCGAGCCACATGTCGAGATCGTAATCGGGAAAGGCCGCGCCGTGCACTTCGGCAAGGCTGCGCGCGGCGTGGATCCAGGTGGGGTAGGAGCGCCCCTGCCCGACATAACCCGAAATCCGCGCGAGGCCGACCGCATCCACTTCGGGCCCGATATCATTCATCACCACGGCTGCCATGCGGCCGGGCGCGCCTTGCGCCATCAGCATTGTCATCAGCCCGCCCATCGACGTGCCGACCACGCACAAGCGGGTGATGCCCTGTTCGGCCAGCAGCTTTTCGACATCGGCGACATAGGTGATGGGGGTGTAGCTATCCGAATTGGGGGCATAGTCGCTCAGCCCGCGCCCGCGCATTTCGGGCACGATGACGCGGCGGGTCGCTGAAAGATGTTCGGCGAGCGCTGCGAAATCGCGGGCGTTGCGGGTCAACCCGTGCAGGCACAGCACCGGCAAGGCGGTGGTTCCGGCGGGGGCAGGATAGTCGCGGTAATGCAAGGTGAGACCATCAGCGCTGGTCCAGCTGCAATCTTCATATCTGGCGGCCATGGGCGGCGTAGTTCCCTGACGAATGCGGCGATCGGGGGATGTGGCAGATGTTGCCAGCTTGCACCGCCGGATTCTTCGGCCCACTATCGCGGGATGAACGGCGCGGCGCAACAATCCAATTCACCCCACCCCTATCAACCTGATCCGGCGATCCTTGCGCTGGCGGATTGGCTGGGTCATCCGGTTGCCGCGGCGGACTTTCCCTCAACGCAGTTGCGTTGGCGCCATGATGGCGCAGCGACGCGCGTTGGGCTGGCCGATCTCGATGATGCGGCGTGGACCCAGCACTTCGGGCGCTTCGCCGCGCTGCAGGGCAATCTGCCGCAGCCGCTGGCGCTCAAGTATCACGGGCACCAGTTCCGTGTGTACAATCCCGAGATCGGCGACGGGCGCGGGTTCCTGTTCGCCCAGCTGCGCGATGATCGTGGCCGCCTGCTTGATCTCGGCACCAAAGGTTCGGGGCAGACCCCGTTCAGCCGCAGCGGCGATGGGCGGCTGACCCTGAAAGGCGCGGTGCGTGAAATCCTCGCCACCGAAATGCTCGAAGCGCTGGGCGTGAACACGTCGAAAACCTTCTCGGTGATCGAGACGGGCGAAGCGCTGTGGCGCAATGATGAGCCCTCGCCCACGCGCTCGGCGGTGCTGGTGCGGCTCAGCCATTCGCACATCCGCATCGGCACCTTCCAGCGCCTGCTGGCGCTGGAAGAACGCGATCACATGGCGGCGCTGATCGACTATTGCCTCACCCATTTTCCCGGCCCGCCCCCGCCCGCTGAGGCACCGGGAGGCGACGAACCGGCGGTGCGCCTGATGCACCAGGTGGTCGAGCGGATGGCCGATCTCGCGGCGAGCTACATGGTGGCCGGGTTTGTCCACGGGGTGCTTAACACCGACAACATGAACATCACTGGCGAGAGTTTCGATTACGGCCCGTGGCGCTGGCTCCCGCAGTGGGATCAGAGCTTCACCGCAGCCTATTTCGATCATGGCGGGCTTTACGCTTTTGGCCGCCAGCCCGAAGCGCTCCACTGGAATTGCGGGCAATTGGCGGTGGCGCTGCGTTTGCTGGCCGATAGCCCGCCGCTGATTGCCGCGCTCGAACGGTTCGGCCCGCTCTACATGCAGGCGATCACCCGGCGCTGGCTGTGGCGGCTCGGGGTCGAACCCACCGGCACGGATGCCGATATTGAGCTTGTCGCGCTGTGCGAACAGGCCATGCGGGAAGGCGAAATGGGGCCCGATGCTTTCTTCTTCGCGCATCGCGGCCGGCGCGGCGCAGGGGAGGGCGCGTTGGGCGACATGCTCAGCCGATATCAGCCGATCGGCAGCAGCCATCCCTATTGGGCCGATGATGCTCCGCAATCGCTGCTGATCGACGAGGTCGAGGCGATCTGGGCGGCCATCGACCAAGCCGACAACTGGCAGCCGCTTCACGACAAGATCGCCGCGATCCGCCGGATGGGCGAAGCCCATGGCGCCCCGCCACGTCCGCAAGGGCATTGCTAGCACAGGCCTGCACCCTATCTTTTTGCGATACCTGAGGTTATGGGCGCACAAAGGTGTGTGCAGGCGATCACGGCTCGCCTTGGCGGCACCCCCAACAGGACGGCAGGCAAGCAGTGACGGCACAAACGCTTATTTCCTACGAACCCGCCAGTGGCGAAGAATTGTGGCGCGGGGACTACAGCGATGTTGATGAGGCCGTCAGCCGGGCGCGCCGCGCCTGGCCGGAATGGGCAGCACTTGCGCCGTCCGAACGGATCGAACGCCTCCGCCGCTTTGCCAATGAAGTGAAGCGCGAGGCTGAAGGCTTTGCCGAACTGATCGCGCGCGAAGCGGGCAAGCCCTTGTGGGAAGCGCGCACCGAAGTCGATGCCGTGGTCGCCAAGGTTGATATCTCGGTGCAAGCCTATGCCGAACGCACCGGCAAGAAAAAGCACGACAGCGCGCTCAATGGCAGCACCGCCCTGCGGCACAAGCCGCACGGGGTGATGCTGGTGCTGGGGCCATATAATTTCCCCGCGCACTTGCCCAACGGGCATATTGTCCCCGCGCTGATCGCCGGTAATGCCGTGCTGCTCAAGCCGTCGGAGAAGACCCCGGCAGTGGGCGCGGCGCTGATCGGCTTCATGCACAAAGCGGGCGTTCCGCAAGATGTCGCGCAGGTGGTGATCGGCGGACCGGACGAAGGCAAGGCGCTGGTCGCCCATCCCGGCACCGATGGCGTACTGTTCACCGGCTCACCCGAGGTCGGCATCGCGATCAACCGGAAACTGGCGAGCAATCCGGGCAAGATTGTCGCGCTGGAGATGGGCGGCAACAATCCGATTGTTGTCACCAACACCCGCAAGATTGCCGATGCCGCCACGCTGATCGTGCAATCGGCCTTCACCAGCGCCGGGCAGCGCTGCACGGCGGCGCGCCGCCTGATCGTTGTCGAAAGCATGTATGATGAGCTGATTGAGGCCGTGCTTGAGCTGACGCGCAAGCTGATCGTCGGCGATCCGCTCGCCGGGCAGCAGCCGTTCATGGGCCCGGTGATCGACAATCGCACCGCGGATAACCTGATGGAGAGCTTCCTTGCACTCATGACCGCTGGCGGCAAACCGCTGGCCCATATGCGCCGTCTCTATCCCGACCTGCCGTTCCTGACACCGGGCATCATCGATGTGACTGACGTGCCCGAGCGTCCCGATATCGAGCTGTTCGGCCCGCTGCTGCAAGTGATCCGGGTGCCCGATCTCGACAGCGCGATTGCCGAGGCAAACAACACCCGCTTTGGCCTCTCGGCCTCGCTGATCGGCGGATCGCCCGAGGATTACGGGCGCTTCTGGGCGAATATCCGCGCCGGGATCATCAACTGGAACCGGCCCACCAATGGCGCCTCCTCCGCCGCGCCCTTTGGCGGGATTGGCCTGTCGGGCAACCACCGTCCGGCGGCCTATTATGCCGCTGATTACTGCGCCTACCCGGTGGCGAGCAACGAAATGGAAGAGCCGCGCGCCAATATCGGGGTCGGCCTCAAGGGCTGATCCGCGCAGGCTCAGGGCGTAGACCCGATCATGTGAAAGCGCCCCTGCCACACGCGGCGGCAAGGGCGCTTCCCGCAGCATGGATATGCCGCGCCGGGGCCATTTGGTGGGAATGGCCCAAGATGATCGCAGAGGGATTCGGTTGTGACGGCCGCAACCCTGCTTTCATTCATCTATAGCTTGATAATTCTGAACGCAGAGCAAGCGACGCTGCAAGCCGCGGTTCAGCCAAAGCGCCATGCAACGCCGCTTGCCATGCGCCGCCGCGCCGCCTAGGCCGCGCGCAGCATGGCCCAGCCCCCCTCCTCTTCCGAACCGTCTCAGCACAGCCCGTCAGGCCTGCCGTTTGCGCTTGGCGCCTATCTGATCTGGGGCTTCCTGCCGCTTTACCTGATGCTGGTGGCAAGCGTTCCGCCGTTCGAATTCGTCGGCTGGCGGATCATCTGGACGCTCCCGCTGTGCCTGCTGATCGTGGCGTTTCGCCGCCAGTTCCCCGAGCTGCGCGGCGCGCTCACCAACCGCCGCACCATGCTCGCGCTGGCCGGCAGCGCAGGGCTGATCGGGATCAACTGGTTTGTCTATGTCTGGGCGATCATGGCGGGCGAAGTCTATGCGGCGAGTATTGGCTATTATCTCAACCCGCTGCTCAACGTCCTGCTCGGCACGGCCTTTCTCGGAGAACGCTTGTCGCGCCGCCAATGGTTCGCGGTGGCGATTGCCGCGCTGGCCGTGGCGCTGCTGGCTGCGGGCGCCATCACCACCTTGTGGATCAGCCTCAGCCTCGCGCTCAGCTTCTCGCTCTACGGGCTGGTGCGCAAGCAGGTTACGGTCGGCTCGCTGCCGGGTCTGACAATCGAAAGCGGGCTGTTGCTCGTGCCCTCGATCGGGATCGCGGCATGGTATGCGGCCAGCCCGCAAGGTTCGGCTTTCGGGCACGACTGGGCGATGAGCGGGCTGATCATCCTGTCAGGCGTGATCACCGCTGTGCCGCTGCTGCTGTTTGCGATTGCGGCGCGGCGGATGGAATATTCGACGCTCGGCTTCATCCAGTATCTCGCGCCGACAATTGTGTTCTTTCTCGGCCTGTTCGTCTTCCACCAGCCGCTGGCGCCGACCAAGCTCGCCAGCTTCGTGCTGATCTGGGTGGCGGTTGCCGTGTTCGTATGGGATCTGTGGGCGAAGCGACGGGCGCGGTGACCAACGATCCGTTCGTGTCGAGCGAAGTCGAGACACATGTCACAGCCTCTCGACTACGATCGAGACGAACGGGCTCAAGTCACCCCAGGAATTTCCACCCCAGCGTCTGCCCGCCGTGCCACGGCACAATCTCGGCGCCGACAATTGCGAGCATCGGCGGCACGGCCACAGCAGCGCGTTCGAGCGTCACCGTCTCCTCGTTCACCGGCAGCTTGTAGAACGCCGGGCCATGGAGCGAGGCAAAGCCCTCGAACCTGTCGAGCGCGCCCTCTTCGTCAAACACCGTGACATAGCTTTCGAGCGCATAGGGCGCGCCAAAAATGCCCGCGCAGCCGCAGGCGCTTTCCTTGTCCTTCCGGAGATGCGGCGCGCTGTCGGTGCCGAGGAAGAACTTGGGGCTGCCACTGGTCGCTGCCTTGCGCAGCGCCAGCCGGTGGCTTTCGCGCTTGGCGACCGGCAGGCAGTAATTATGCGGCTGGATCCCGCCGACCAGCATCGCATTGCGGTTGATGTGGAGGTGCTGCGGGGTGATGGTCGCCGCGACCTGTGGGCCGGATTCCATCACGAAATCCACGGCATCGCTGGTGGTGATATGTTCGAACACCACGCGCAGCTTGGGGAAGGTGGCGACAATCGCGCGCAAATGCCGCTCGATAAATTCTTTCTCGCGGTCAAACACGTCAATGTGGTGATCCGTCACCTCGCCATGGATGCACAGCACGATGTCTTCGGCCTCCATCCGCGCGAGCACGGGGTAGAGCTTCTCGACATTGGTGACCCCGGCGGCCGAATTGGTGGTGGCGTTCGCCGGATACATCTTGGCCGCGGTGAACACGCCTTCAGCCGCGCCGCGCGCCAGATCATCGGCGTCGGTGTTGTCCGTGAGATAGCACGTCATTAGCGGCATGAAGCGCACGCCTTCGGGCACGGCCGCAAGAATCCGCGCGCGGTAGGCCGCGGCCAGCGCGGTGGTCATCACCGGCGGGGTCAGGTTCGGCATCACGATCGCCCGCGCGAATTGCCGCGCGGTATAGGGCACGACCTCGCGCATGATGTCGCCATCGCGGAAATGGAGATGCCAGTCATCTGGGCGGCGGATGGTGAGCGTGTCTGTCATGGCTTCCCCTTAAAGCATCGCGCCGAAAAGTGGGAACCGGTTTTCGGCACCAAGTGATGCGAACACAACGGGCTGGCGCAAAGTGGGTAATTCCTTGATCACCCACTTTGCGCCAGCTTTGGCCATGCCTATCTGTCACGCATGATGGCAACGCAACTTAATGAACGGGCGATCATCCGCCTCTCGCCCCTCGAGGAAGCCGAGGATGTCGCCGCCTTCCTCCAAGGCCTCGTCACCAATGACGTGAAGGGCGCCCTGCCCTGCTACGCCGCGCTGCTCACGGCGCAGGGCAAGCACATGTTCGATTTTCTTGTCTGGGGAGATGGCACGGATCTCCTGCTCGACTGCGAAGCCGCGCATGCCGACGAGCTGGCAAAGCGCCTCTCGATGTATCGCCTGCGCCGCAAGATCACGATTGCGCGTGACGATAGCCTTGCGGTGCATTGGAGCCCACAGCCGCAAGATGGCGCTGTCCCCGATCCGCGGCTGCCCGGGCTCGGCTGGCGCTGGCTGGCCGCGCCGGCTGGCACAAGCGCGGATGCCGCATGGCTGGCCCACCGCCTCGCGCTGGGCGTGCCCGAAGGGCGCGCCGAGTTCGGCGATATCCTGTGGCTCGAAACCAACGCGGTTGCGCTGCACGGCGTCAGCTTCACCAAGGGGTGTTATGTCGGGCAGGAAAACACCGCGCGGATGAACTGGCGGCAAAAGGTCAACCGGCGCTTGGTGGTGGTGCCGCTTGGCGAATCGGACGAAGCGCGCCAGGTGGTGGCCTATCCCGAACAAGGACTGGCGGTTGATCACCTCCGGGTCGAGAGCCTCGATCCGGCGAAGCTGCCCGCATGGCAGGCTGCCGCACTGACCGAGGAAGCGGGTTAGGCCTGTTCGTAATCCGCGAGCGACTGCGCCAGCATCGCTTCGGCCCGGACCCGGGCGGCATCGCGCGGCAGGCCGAGCGATTTCGCCAGCGCCCCGCCGATCAGCGCATCGCCCAGCGCCAACAGCACCAGGCTAAGCGTTTCGCGGTGGATGCGCCGCGCGGCGACATCATGCTGCGCTTCTTCGGGGGCAATTTCATCGACCAGATCATGAATCGTCGAAATGATCGGATCGAGCGCATCTTCATTGCCCGTCAGCAGCATCCAACTGGTGAGTGCGCCCGCGCCTTCGCGGTCAAACGCATCGAACGCCAGATCCACCACCTCACGCGGGCTGCCGAGCCCGGCACGGCTGGCATGAACCGCGTCGATGATGGTCTCGCACACCGATTTGGCGAGGTGTTCCGCCAGCGCCCGCTGCAAGCCCGAAGCCGAGCCGAAATGGTGCAGCAGATTGGCGTGGGTCCGACCGATCCGCGCCGACACCGCCTTGAGCGTAACCGCCTGCGGCCCGGCCTCGATCAGCAAGGCGCGCGCCGCTTCGAGTGCGGAATTGCGCGACTCTTCGGGACTCAGGCGTTTGCGGACAGTCATCGTGAAGACCGCCTAGGCTCTTTCACCGGGCCGAACAAGCCCGCAAGGGCCTATCCCGTCAGGCGGCACACCTGACGGGAGAAGCGATTTCACATTGCAGATCAAGCGTATATTCGACCGCATCGGCCAACCCGTCGCGGGCACGGCTGAACCGCGGCATGATCCGCCCGGTCGGCACAAAGCCAAGCTTGCGCAGCACCCGGCCCGAGGCCGGATTGTCGGTGAAATGCCCGGCCATCACCCGGCGGTGACCCAGCGTGCGGGCAATTTGCAGCACGGCTTCGGCCGCTTCGGTGGCATAGCCCTGCCCCCAATGCGGGCGCGCGATCCAATACCCGATCTCCGCCTGTCCTTCGTGCGCGCACAGCCCCGCGCTACCGATGATCCCGGTGCCGGGCAGCGTGACGAGAAAGTGCGGCAGGCGCTGATCCTGCGGCATCGCGGCAAAGCTGCGGGCATCCGTGATCCCATAGGGCCACGGCGCGCTCGCGAGATTGCGCACGACACCGGCATCGCCGATGCTGGCCAGAATGGCCTCGCCATCCTCGGGGAAAGCGGGCCTCAGGAACAGTCTTTCGCTGCGATGAAACACGAGAATTCTCCCTACCTCGCCCTGCAACGCCCTAGGGACACTGCATGACAATTTCATGGCCGTGAAATTTTATGATTCCAACGGCATGGTGAAAGGGAGAAACGCAAAAGGGAGACAAAACCTCCCCGCTTGGGGGCGATCCTGTCTCCCTTTCATGAATTGCTGGCCCTAAGGCCCGCCAGGATCGCCCGGTTGGACGATCCCTTTATCGAACCGTCCGCTTATTCAGCGGCTTCGGCCACCGCGTCGACCGACACGTATTTGCGGCCAAGCTTGCCTGCGTGGAATCGGACTACGCCTGCACCGAGCGCATAGAGGGTGTGGTCCTTGCCCATACCCACGTTGACGCCCGGATAGACGCGCGTGCCACGCTGGCGAATAATAATGTTGCCGCCGATCACTTCCTGACCGCCGAACTTCTTCACGCCAAGGC
>ERZ1066122.971-NODE-971-length-26132-cov-10.767228_pt1 | contig 26132 bp, 20 predicted proteins | sample MGYA00382769_ERZ1066122 | MGnify/ENA primary metagenome ERZ1066122 (study PRJEB33369, sample SAMEA5778352) | biofilm metagenome | biome: Industrial cooling water; feature: Water cooling tower basin; material: Biofilm | place: United Arab Emirates | collected... | reverse complement strand
ATGCCGAAGCGACGGTGCCGAAGATCACCGTCATCACCCGCAAGGCCTATGGCGGCGCCTATGACGTCATGGCGTCCAAGCATCTGCGCGGCGACCTCAATTACGCCTGGCCGACCGCGGAGATCGCGGTGATGGGCGCGAAAGGCGCGGTCGAGATCATCTTCCGCCAGGACATCGGCGATCCGGACAAGATCGCGGAGCGCACCCGCGAATATGAAGAGCGCTTCGCCAACCCGTTCGTGGCCGCGTCGAAGGGCTTTGTCGACGAAGTGATCATGCCGCATTCGACGCGCCGGCGGATCGCGCTGGGCCTCCGCAAGCTCCGCAACAAGCAGCTCGAAAATCCGTGGAAGAAGCATGACAACATCCCGCTCTGACAGCCGCGGGCGTGCAACGGACAAGTCTGAAGGATCGCCATGAAGCTCGGCCGTTTGAACCATGTCGGCGTGGCGACGCTGTCGATCGAGGCGTCGATCGCCTTCTACCGCGACGTGATGGGCGCGGAGGTGATCCGTGAGCCGTTCGACCTGCCCGCCCAGGGCGTGCGGGTCTGCTTCGTCGACACGCCCAACAGCCAGATCGAGCTGATCGAGCCGCTGGGCGAAAGCTCGCCGATCCACGGCTTTCTCGCGAAGAACCCGGCCGGTGGGCAGCATCATCTCTGCTACGAGGTGCCAGACATCCACCAGGCCAAGGCGTGGTTCGAGAGCAAGGGCGCCAAGGTGCTCGGCGAGCCGCGGATCGGCGCGCACGGCACCCTGATCTTCTTCGTCCACCCGAAGGACATGGGCGGCGTGCTGACCGAGATCATGGAGACGCCGAGGGACGGTCATTGATCTGCCTCTCTCCGCTGGAGAGGTGGAATGGGAAGGAGCGCCTGTGAGCGATTATGACACCATCCGCGCCGCCCGCGACGGCGATGTCCTCACCATCATGCTCGATCGCCCGGAGCGGCTGAACGCCGCGCCGCCGCTGATGTTCGAGGAGATCGGCGCGGCGCTGAAGGATCTGGGCGGCGCCCGTGCGGTGCTGTTCACCGGCAATGGTCGCGCTTTCTGTTCGGGCGCCGACCTCGCCGGCCGCGACGATGCCGGGCTCGACCGGGCCGAGGCGACCCACCGGGCGCTCAGCGAAAGCTACAACCCGACGATGCTGGCGATTGCCGAGCTCGCGGTGCCGGTCGTGAGCGCCGTGCGCGGCCCGGCAGCGGGGATTGGCTGCAGCCTCGCGCTCGCCGCCGATTTCTGCGTGGCGAGCGAGACCGGCTATTTCCTGCAGGCGTTCGTCAACATCGGGCTGGTCCCCGATGGCGGCGCGAGCTGGATGCTGCCGCGGCTGATCGGCAAGGCGCGCGCGATGGAAATGATGCTGCTTGGCGAACGCATCCCGGCGGCGCAGGCGCTCAGCTGGGGGCTGATCCACAAAGTGGTCGCGGACGATGCGCTGGACGCAGAGGCGCGGGCACTCGCCGAGCGGCTCGCGGCCGGACCAACCCTGGCCATGGCCGGCATCCGCCGCAATCTGTTCCGCGCGCTCGACGGCGATTATCCGGCGGCGCTCGCCCGCGAAGCCGATATGCAGCGCGACATGGCCCGCAGCGACGATGCCCGCGAAGGCGCCATCGCGTTTCTCCAGAAGCGCAAGGCAGTGTTCAAGGGGCGGTGATTCGGGTCCCCTCGACGGCGGGAGAGGGCGCCGCGCGACACGCGCGGCATGAAGGGCTCTGCGCTTGACAAGCGCGCACCGATCCCCCTCACCAACTTCGCCTGAGCGGCCTTGCCGCCAGGACTCAGTCTCCTCTCCCCCCGGGGGAGCGGAAAGGGAAAGTGCATGACCGACAAACCAACCCTCGCGGACTGGTCCGCGCTCGCGGAAAAGGAAGTGAGGGGCCGCGATCTCACCTGGCACACGCCGGAAGGAATTGCGGTCAAGCCGCTCTACACGGCCGAGGATGTGGCGGCGATCGATTTCGGCCTGCCGGGCTTCGCCCCGTTCACCCGCGGCGTGCGTGCGTCCATGTATGCGGGTCGGCCCTGGACCATCCGGCAATATGCCGGCTTCTCAACGGCGGAGGAGTCGAACGCCTTTTACCGTCGCAACCTCGCCGCCGGCCAAAAGGGGCTGTCGGTCGCCTTCGATCTGGCGACCCATCGCGGCTATGACAGCGATCACCCGCGCGTCACCGGCGATGTCGGCAAGGCGGGCGTCGCGATCGACACCGTCGAGGACATGAAGATCCTGTTCGACGGCATCCCGCTCGATCAGATGTCGGTTTCGATGACGATGAACGGCGCCGTGATCCCCGTCCTTGCCTTCTTCATCGTCGCCGCGGAAGAGCAGGGCGTTTCTCAGGAACAGCTGGACGGCACGATCCAGAACGACATCCTGAAGGAGTTCATGGTCCGGAACACGTACATCTATCCGCCCGCGCCCTCGATGCGGATCGTGTCGGACATCATCGCCTACACCTCGGCCCATATGCCGAAGTTCAACTCCATCTCCATCTCCGGCTATCATATGCACGAAGCCGGGGCGACGCAGCTGCAGGAACTGGCATTCACCATTGCCGACGGCGCCGAATATGTGCGCGCGGCCATGGCGTCCGGGCTGGACATCGACAGGTTCGCCGGTCGGCTGAGCTTCTTTTTCGCCATCGGCATGAACTTCTTCATGGAAGTGGCGAAGCTCCGCGCCGCGCGGCTCCTCTGGCACCGGGTGATGACAAAGCTGGGCGCCAAGGACGAGCGCTCGAAGATGTTGCGCACCCACTGCCAGACCTCCGGCGTGTCCCTGCAGGAGCAGGATCCCTACAACAATGTGATCCGGACCACGGTCGAGGCGATGGCGGCCGTGCTGGGCGGTACCCAGTCCCTCCACACCAATGCGCTCGACGAAGCGATCGCGCTGCCGACCGATTTCTCCGCCCGCATCGCGCGCAACACGCAGCTGGTGCTTCAGGAAGAGACCGGCATCACGCGCGTGGTCGATCCGCTCGGCGGCTCTTACTATGTCGAGGCGCTGACCAATGCCCTTGCCGAGCAGGCCTGGGCGCTCATCGAGCGGATCGAGGCCGAAGGCGGCATGGCGAAGGCCGTGGCCGCCGGCTGGCCGAAGGCGATGATCGAGGAGTCCGCGGCCGCCAAGCAGGCCCGCGTCGACCGCGGCGAGGATGTCATTGTCGGCGTCAACAAGTACCGGCCTGCCGCGGCGGACGAGATCGAGATCCTCGACGTCGACAATCATCGTGTCCGCGAGGCGCAGATTGCGCGGCTGAAGCACGTCCGCGCGAGCCGGAATGAGACCGCGTGCGCGGCGGCGCTGGCGCGGTTGCGGGAGGGCGCGCGCCACCAGGCTGCTCCCCGGGCGGGGGAGGGCGGCGGAATGGAACATAATCTCCTCGCCCTTGCCGTCGACGCCGCCCGCGCGCGCGCGACGCTGGGTGAAATCTCGGCGGCGATGGAGGACGTGTTCGGCCGCTACGAGACCGTCCCGACGCCGGTCCGGGGGGTCTATGGCAAGGCCCATGCCCAGGATCCCCGTTGGGCGCAGGTGGTGGACGGGATCGCGGCCTTCTCGCGCCGGCGCGGGCGCAAGCCGCGGATCCTCATCGCCAAAATGGGCCAGGACGGGCATGACCGCGGCGCCAATGTCGTCGCCTCGGCCTATCACGACATGGGGTTCGACGTGGTGAGCGGGCCCTTGTTCCAGACCCCGGAAGAGACGCTTGCGCTCGCGCTCGAGCGGGATGTCGACGTGATCGGCGCATCGAGTCTCGCGGCCGGGCACAAGACGCTGATTCCCGAGCTGATTCGGCTGCTGAAGGAAAAGGGCCGGCCGGACATCCGCGTCGTTGCCGGCGGGGTCATCCCTGCCCAGGACTATGATTTCCTGCGTGACGCCGGCGTGGCGGGCATTTACGGCCCGGGCACCAACATCGTCGAGAGCGCGGCGGATCTGCTCCGTCTGCTCGGCCACAACATGCCCCCGATCGAGGACGCGGCGGAATGACCATCGACATGACGACGATCACCCCGGCTTCCGCCGGCAACGGCCCGAGGACGGACTGGACGCGCGACGAGATCGCCGCGCTGTTCGATCTGCCCTTCACCGAACTGCTGTTCCGGGCCGCGACGGTCCACCGCGCGCATCACGTGCCCGATCAGGTGCAGCTGTGCACGTTGCTGTCGATCAAGACCGGCGGCTGCCCCGAGGATTGCGGCTATTGCGCGCAGAGCGTGAAGGCCGAGTCCGGCGTCGAGGCGACGAAGCTGATGGAGGTCCAGTCGGTCCTCCAGCGCGCGGCCCAGGCGAAGGACGCCGGCTCCCAGCGCTTCTGCATGGGCGCGGCCTGGCGCAATCCCAAGGATCGCGACATGCCGAAGATCGTCGAGATCGTGAAGGGCGTCCGCGCGATGGGCCTCGAGACCTGCATGACGCTCGGCATGCTGACGCCCGAACAGGCGGCGATGCTCGCTGACGCCGGGCTCGATTACTACAACCACAATATCGACAGCAGCCCCGAATATTATGAGCGGGTGATCACCACCCGGACGATGGCCGACCGGCTCGACACGCTGGCGAATGTCCGCGCGGCCGGCATCAACGTCTGCTCCGGCGGCATCATCGGCATGGGCGAGACGCGGGCCGATCGGGTCGGCTTCATCCACACGCTGGCCACGCTGGAGCATCACCCGGAAAGCGTGCCGATCAACGCGCTGGTGCCGGTCAAGGGCACCGTGCTCGGCGACATGCTGGCGGACACGCCCATGGCCAAGATCGATGACATCGAGTTCGTCCGCACCGTCGCCGTCGCCCGCATCACCATGCCGATGAGCATGGTCCGCTTGTCCGCCGGCCGCGAAAGCATGTCGGACGCCACCCAGGCGCTGGCGTTCCTCGCGGGCGCGAACAGCATCTTCACCGGCGACAAATTGCTCACCGCCCCCAATGCCGGCGACGACAAGGATGGGGCCTTGTTCGCGAAGCTTGGTCTGACATCCCTCTCCCCTGAGGGGAGAGGGCGACTCGACGAAGTCGAGCGGGGTGAGGGGGCTCGGTGCCCGGTCGCCTGACATCGATCCCCCTCACCCGGACGCGCCAGGGCGCGTCTCGACCTCTCCCCGCCGGGGAGAGGTGAACGGGGTCACTTGATAAGCCGCGTTGCTTGCCGCTTAGGTGCCGCGCAACGCCTGTCGACAAAGGCCGCCAAGGGGAGCCGGATGTTCAAGAAAATCCTGATCGCCAACCGGGGCGAAATCGCGTGCCGCGTCATCCGGACCTGCCGGCGGCTCGGCATCGCCACCGTCGCCGTCTATTCGGACGCGGATGCGCGGGCGCCGCATGTGATGATGGCGGACGAGGCGGTGCGGCTCGGGCCCCCGCCGGCGGCGCAGAGCTATCTCCTTGCCGACGCGATCGTGGCCGCGTGCCGGGCGACCGGCGCCGAAGCCGTCCATCCGGGCTATGGCTTCCTGTCCGAACGCACGTCCTTCGCCCAGGCGCTTGCCGAGAACGGCATCGTCTTCATCGGCCCGCCGCCGAATGCGATCGCCGCGATGGGCGACAAGATCGAGTCGAAGAAGCTCGCGAAGGCGGCTGGGGTGAATGTCGTGCCCGGCTATCTGGGCGAGATCGCCGACACCGACGAAGCGGTCCGCATCGCCAAGGACATCGGCTTCCCGGTGATGATGAAGGCCTCGGCCGGCGGCGGCGGCAAGGGCATGCGGCTCGCGTACAGCGAGCAGGATGTCCGCGAAGGCTTCGAGGCGACCAAGCGCGAGGGGCTGGCGAGCTTCGGCGACGACCGCGTGTTCATCGAGAAGTTCATCGAAAGCCCGCGCCACATCGAGATCCAGGTGCTGGGCGATCAGCAAGGCAACATCGTCTATCTGGGCGAGCGGGAATGCTCGATCCAGCGCCGCCACCAGAAAGTGGTCGAGGAAGCGCCGTCGCCGTTCGTCACGCCGGAGATGCGCCGCGCGATGGGCGAGCAGGCGGTCGCGCTCGCCCGGGCGGTCGGCTACTACAGCGCCGGCACCGTCGAACTGATCGTCTCCGGCGCCGATCCGACCGGCAAGAGCTTCTACTTTCTGGAAATGAACACCCGGCTTCAGGTCGAGCATCCGGTGACGGAGGCGGTGACCGGGCTCGACCTTGTCGAGCAGATGATCCGGGTCGCCGCCGGTGAGCCGCTCGGCTTTCGCCAGGAGGATGTGACGCTCACCGGCTGGGCGATCGAGAACCGCGTCTATGCGGAAGATCCCTATCGCGGCTTCCTGCCCTCGACCGGGCGGCTTGTCCGCTACCGGACGCCGCCCGGCCGTGCCCCCGATGCGCCGGCGGGAACTCCCTATACCCGTGTCGATGACGGTGTCGCAGAGGGTGGCGAGGTTTCGATCTTCTACGATCCCATGATCGCGAAGCTGGTCACCTGGGCGCCGACGCGCGACGGCGCGATCGACCGGCAGATCGCGGCGCTCGACCGGTTCGAGCTCGACGGGCTCAGCCACAACATCGATTTCCTCTCCGCGCTGATGCAGCATCCGCGGTTCCGGGAGGGGCGGCTGACGACCGGTTTCATTGCGGAGGAATACCCGGACGGCTTCCACGGTGCCCCGGCGTCCGATGCGCTGATTCGGCAGCTGGCGGCGATCGCGGCTATGGTCGACGGCGAACACCAGGCCCGCGCCGCGACGATCAGCGGCCAGCTGAACGGCGGCCGGCCGGCATCGCCCGACCGCGTGGTCCGCATCGACGGCCGGCAGTTCGAGGTGGCGATCGACGGCTTCGAAGGCGGCCTGTCCGTCACCGTGGGCGACGCGCCGGCGGCGGTGGTGCTGGAAGGATCGTGGCGCCCGGGCCAGGCGCTGTTCGAGGGCAGCGTCGATGGCGAACCGATCGCCGTCCGCGTCGCCCGCCGCGGCCGCCGCTGGAAGCTTACGGCGCGCGGCGCCAGCCATTGGGTCGATGTCTGGCCGCCGCACGTCGCGGCGCTCGCGCGTCACATGATCGAGAAGACGCCGCCGGACCTCTCGCGCTTCCTGCTCTGCCCGATGCCGGGCCTCCTCGTCTCGCTGCTTGTCGGGGAGGGGGACAGGGTGGAGGCCGGCCAGCCGCTCGCCGTCGTCGAGGCGATGAAGATGGAGAACATCCTCCGCGCCGAGAAAGCGGGCGTCGTGAAGGCACTGCAGGCGAAGCCGGGCGACAGCCTGGCGGTCGACGCGGTCATCCTCGAGCTGGAATGAGGATCCGGAGGCCGGCCCTTCAGAGGCTGGCGCGGTATCCGGCGCCGGGCCGTGGAAAGGCTCGATGCCCGGCACGCCGGCCGACGCGGCAGGTGCCGCGCCCGGGGACGAGCAGTGGCGCGATCACGCGATCCAAAGCCGGATCAGCCCGGCCACGGCGGCGAGCGTCGCCACGCTGAGCGCCCAGATCGCCGCCAGCCAGGCAAGCCGCCGCCACCATGGACCGGGATCGGCCCCGGGATCGGGCTCGATCAATGATAGCCGTCGTCCGCGACCTTGCCGCGGAACACCCAATAGGCCCAGGCCGTGTAGGCGAGGATGATCGGGATCAGCACGGCCGCGCCAACGAGCATGAACATCTGGCTCTTCGCGGGCGCCGCCGCCTCCCAGATGGTGACGGCCCCCGGCACGATTTCCGGGAAGATCGAGATGCCGAGGCCGAGCAGGGACAGGCCGAACAGCGCGAGCGTGTAGAGAAAGGGCGCGCGTTCCTGGCCCTTGGCGAGCGCGCGGAAGAGCAGGAACGCGGTCAGCGCGACGAGCAGCGGCACCTGCGCCGTCGCCAGCACGCTCGGCCAGGCGAACCAGCGTTCGAAATAGCGGTTCTCAAGAAAGGGCGTGTAGAGGCTGACCAGCATCAGCGCGAGCAGCGTCGCGATCGCGAGCGGCTTTGCGAGCGCGCGGGCATCGTCATGGATGCGGCCTTCCGTTTTCCACAGCAGCCAGCAGGCGCCGAGCAGCGCATAGCCGGCAACGAGGCTGAGACCGGTCAGGACGCTGAACGGGCTCAGCCAGTCCCACCAGCCGCCGGCATAGGCGCGCCCGTCGACCGCGATGCCCTGCAGCAAGGCGCCGAGCGTTATTCCCTGGGCGAAGGTGGCCAGCACTGAGCCGGCAAAGAAGGCCCAGTCCCAGAAGGCGCGGTGACGCGGGTCGCGCCAGCGGAACTCGAAGGCGACGCCACGGAAGATCAGGCCCAGCAGCATCGCGATGATCGGGGCGTAGAGCGCCGGCAGGATGATTGCATAAGCGAGCGGAAATGCCGCGAGCAGGCCGCCGCCACCCAGGATCAGCCACGTCTCGTTCCCGTCCCAGACCGGGGCGATCGAGTTCATCGCGGCGTCCCGCTCCCGGCCGACGGTGAAGGTCGGGAACAGGATGCCGATGCCGAGGTCGAAGCCGTCCATCACCACGTACATCGCGACCGCAAAGGCGATCACGAACGCGAAGATGACGGTCACGACGGGATCGGGGGTCATGTGGGATGCTCGGCCAGATCGGGGCGCGGGCTGCCGCGATCGACCTGCTGCGCCGCCGGCGTGATGCCGGCGGTCCGGATCGGGGCCTCGGCCGGCACGCTTTCATGAGGCTTTGGTGGCTGGTGCATCAGCCGCAGGATGTACCAGGTGCCGATGCCGAACACCGCGAAATAGACGATCACGAAGGCGGCGAGCGACGAGGCGATGGCGGGGGCCGCGAGCGGCGCGACCGAGTCGGCCGTGCGCAGCAGTCCGTAGACCGTATAGGGCTGGCGCCCGACTTCGGTGGTGATCCAGCCGGCAATGACGGCGACGAAGCCGGCCGGCCCCATGGCCAGGGCGAAACGGTGGAGCAGCGGCCAGTCGTAGAAGCGCCGGGCGGCGCGGGCATAGAGGCTCACCAGCCCCAGCAACGCCATGGCGAGCCCCAGGCCGACCATCACCCGGAAGGACCAGAAGACGGTCGCGACCGGGGGTTCTTCGCTGTCCGGCACGGTGTCGAGCCCGGCGAGCGGCGCGTTCCACTCATGCTTCAGAATGTAGGAGGAGAGCTTCGGGATCTCGATCGCATAGTCGACGCGCTTCTCGGCGTCGTTCGGCAGGCCGAACAGGATCAGCGGCGCCCCCTCCGGGTGGCTGTCGTAATGGCCCTCCATCGCCATCACTTTCTGCGGCTGGTGTTCGAGCGTGTTCAGCCCGTGCAGATCCCCGAGCAGGATCTGCGCCGGCGCGGCGATGGTCAGCATCCACATCGCCATCGAGAACATCTTGCGCGCGCCCGGATTGGCCCGGTCCCGCAGCAGATGCCAGGCGCCGACCGCGCCCACCACGAGCGCGGTCGTCAGATAGGCGGCCGTCACGGTGTGGGCGAGGCGATAGGGGAAGCTGGGATTGAAGATGATGTCCCACCAGCTTCCGGTCGGCAGGAACTGGCCGTTCGGGCCGACCGTGTAGCCGACCGGCGTGTGCATCCAGCTGTTGACGGACAGGATCCAGAAGGCGGAAATGGCGGTGCCCGCCGCCACCATCAGCGTCGCGACGAAATGCATCGTCCGGCCGACCTTGTTGATCCCGAACAGCATCACGCCCAGGAATCCTGCCTCCAGGAAGAAGGCGGTCAGCACTTCATATTGCATCGGCGGGCCGATCACCGGCCCCGCCTTGTCGGAAAAGACCGACCAGTTCGTCCCGAACTGGTAGGACATGACGATGCCGGACACCACGCCCATCGCAAAGGTGATGGCGAAGATCTTCAGCCAGTAGCGATAGAGATTGGCGTAAACACCCTTGCCCGTCTTCAGCCACAGCGCCTCCAGCACCGCCAGATAGCTGGCGAGCCCGATCGAGAAGGCCGGGAAGATGAAATGGAACGAAACCGTGAACGCGAACTGGGCGCGCGCAAGCAGCAGGGCCAGTTCGCCGTCGGTCACGACATGCTCCGCTCGGACAGGCGACGCTCCCAGGCGAGCGCGTCGGCGATGATCAGGTTGAGATCGTCGCGCTGCGGCCGCCAGGGCAGCGTCGCCAGGATCGCTCTGTTGTCGGCCACCAGCTCGGGCGGGTCGCCGGCGCGGCGCGGCTCGAGCCGTCGTTCGATCCGCATGTTGGTGACGGCATCGACGGCTTCCAGCACGTCGAGGACGGAAAAGCCGCGGCCATAGCCACAGTTCAGGATGTGGTTCCGGCCCGGATCGGCGATCAGCGCTTCGAGCGCGCAGAGATGCGCGGCGGCCAGATCGCTGACATGAATATAGTCGCGCACGCCGGTGCCATCGCGCGTCGGATAGTCGGTGCCGAACACGGAGACGTGGCTGCGTTTGCCGGTCGCCGCTTCCACCGCCACCTTGATCAGGTGGGTGGCGCCGGCCGTCGACTGGCCGCTGCGCCCCGCGGGATCGGCCCCCGCCACGTTGAAATAGCGGAGCGCACAGAAATTGATCGGATGCGCCGCCGCGACGTCCGCCAGCATCTGCTCGGTCATCAGCTTCGAGCGGCCATAGGGATTGATCGGCACCGTCGGCATCGATTCCGAAACCGGCGAGGTCGGCGGCTCGCCATAGGTCGCGGCGGTCGAGGAGAAGAGGAAGTGGCGCACGCCCGAATGGACCGCCGATTCGATCAGCGCGCGCGAGGCAGCGGTGTTGTTGCGGTAATATTTGAGGGGATCGGCGACCGATTCCGGGACGATGATCGATCCGGCGAAGTGCATGATCGCCGCGATGCCGTGCGCCGCCAGCGTCTCGCGGACAAGCGACTCATCCTCGACTCCCCCTTCGACAAAGGTCGCGCGGGGATCGACCGCGGCGCGGAATCCGGTCACCAGATTGTCGAGCACCACCACCGGATAGCCGGCATCGAGCAGGGCCAGGACGGCATGGCTGCCGATATAGCCGGCACCGCCGGTCACGAGCACGCTGGGTTTCGTCATGAAGCTTCCGTAATCCCGATCGTTGACGGCTGAAAGCCCGCGACACATTCGGGGTTCCCGCGCGTTCGCTCGGTCAGGGAGAGATGATGCACCGGCTGTTCCATGTCAGCGACCTGCATTTCGGCTGCGAGGACCGCGGCGCCATGGACTGGTTCCGGCGCTGCGTCGTGCAGGAACGGCCGGATGCCATTGCGATCACCGGCGACTTGACGATGCGCGCCCGCCAGCGCGAGTTCGCGGCCGCCTGCGAGTGGATCTTGTCGCTCGACGCGCCGGTGACCGTGGAAGTCGGCAACCACGATCTGCCTTACTTCAACCTCGTCGAGCGTTTCGCCGACCCCTACCGCCGGATTCGCCGCATCGAGCGGCTGGTCGAGCGGGAGATCGACCTGCCGGGCGTCTCGATCGTGCCGCTCAAGACGACGGCGCGCGCTCAGTGGCGGCTCGATTGGTCGAAGGGCTGGGTCAGCCGGGCGGCGCTGGCGAAAACGGTGGCTCTCGTCGCCGCGCTGCCCGATCCCCGGCTCGTCCTCATCACGGCCCATCATCCGCTCGTCGAGGCGAACACGCGCGGCTCGGCGCTCACAAGGGGCGGCGAGCGCGCGCTTGCCGCGCTCGCCCGCGCGGGCGCCACGGCGGTCCTGACCGGCCATGTCCATGATCCGTTCGACATGATGAAGATGACGGATCATGGTCCGATCCGGATGATCGGGGCGGGCACCATGTCCCGTCGCCTGCGCTCGACGCCGCCGAGCTTCAACGAGCTTCGGATCGCGGACGGACAGCTCGAGGTTCGCGTGCGCACCCTGGGCGAAGTTCCGAAGAGCGAAATGCTGATCGACGACATCCCGCCCGATGCCGACCCGCCGGAGCCGGGCGATCCGGTCGCGCCGATCGGGGCGGACGGGCGCCGGCTGCGCTCCGCCTTCTGAGCGGCGCCCGCTCCCGGGGCGGGAGCGGGCACGCGCCTCAAGCGTAGGTCACCCGCACCCGGCGCGACCGCAGCCGGCCGCCGATCAAGCCGAAGCCCGCGATCATCATCGCCCAGGTCGCCGGCTCCGGGATCGCGGCGGCGATGAAGTCGGCGTGGATGTAGAGGGGCACGAAGCCGCTCAGCTCGCCGAAGCTGCTGTTCAGCTCCTCATCGACATCGCCAAAGCCGGGCCCGAACGACAGCCCGTAGGACGTGACGGCGAAGATCCGGTCATCGAACCCGAATTGCGGCCCGCCGGAATCGCCGCCGGCGACCGCCACTTCGCGCAGCCGGCCGAGATCGCAATATTTGGGCCCACCCAGGCCGAAAACGCCGCCGATCCGGCACGACGCATCGTTGGCGCCGAGGCCGCTGTCAAAGTCCGACAGATAGGAGAAGTCGATGGCGGCGGTGCCGAAGAAATTCTCGCCATTCGCATCGGGTGCCGTCCAGAAGCTGCCGAAATCACTGTCTCCGAAACGGAAGTCGAAGCGGTTCTCGCCCTCGCGGAGCCGGCCGGTGCCGAGATTGGCGCCGACCATGCCGCCGGTGTCGGACCGCGCCCCGTAGCCGGCGACGGTGAACGTCCGGCCGGTCAGGCCGGGGGTGAAGTCCAGCTCGTAGCTTCGGGCGAACTCCGGCGCGACCTCGCCGAGGCGGAGCACGGCGATGTCGTTCTGATCGATCACTTCGCCGGTATAGCCCGGATTGACCATGATCGCGCTGACGCTGCGCGACGTCGAGGCCGGATTGCGGGGCACGATCGTGTCGGGATCCGGCCCGCCATAGAACCATGCCGTGGTCGACAGCGGCCGGCCGGTCGTCGCGCCGTCCGCCACGCAATGGGCGGCGGTCACGATGTGCCGGCGATCCGGCATCAGGCTGCCGCTGCAGATGAAGCTGCCGCCTGGCCCGTAATCCATGATCAGCGCGACGACGCCGCTCCGGCGCGGCATCTGCGGCAAGTAGATCGGATTGCCGCCGCCGGCGATCGTTGCCGTGGACGAGACGCCGACCAGCCGGTTGCGCGCCTGCCAGCGCAGCCCGTTCGATTCGCCGCTCACGATGCGTTCGGCCTGGGCCGAGACAGGCAGAACCAACGCTGCTGCAAGCAGCGCCCAAGTCAGTTTGTGCATGGGACTACCCCTTTCCCGAGATGCGCATCTGCCGGGGAGGGGCGATCGCGGCCGGCCATTACCGGCCCGCACCGTCCGCTGCCGTCAGGAAGGCTGCGCAGGTTGAAGGCCGACCCGGGTGCGGCCAGAGGATCAATGTAGCTCAGAAAAGGGGCTAAGCAATTGATTAATAGTCCGTTTCGGTTCGTCCGTCGGACGGGGCCATTGGCCGCAAAGAAAAGCGGCCCCGGATCGCTCCGGGGCCGCCTTGTCTGACGCGTCTGCCGTCTCGGGCGATCAGCGCTTCGAGAACTGGAAGCTGCGACGCGCCTTTGCGCGGCCATACTTCTTCCGCTCGACGACGCGCGGATCGCGCGTGAGGAAGCCGGCCGCCTTCACTGCCGAACGCAGCGCCGGCTCGTAGCGGCTGAGCGCCTGCGCGATGCCATGCTTGACCGCGCCGGCCTGGCCGGAAAGGCCGCCGCCCTTGACGGTCGCCACGACGTCATACTGGTCGCGCCGCTCGGCAACGTCGAACGGCTGATTGATCACCAGCCGCAGCGTCGGCCGCGCGAAATACACCGTCTGATCGCGGCCGTTGACGACGATCTTGCCGGTGCCGGGCTTCAGCCAGACCCGGGCGACGGCGTCCTTGCGGCGGCCGGTGGCATAGGCGCGGCCCTGCTTGTCGAGCTGCTGCTCGCGCAGCGGTGCTGCGGCTTGCGCCGGCGCCATGCCGGCATCGCCGGCCGTCGGCTCGACGCCCTGGGTGATGTTGCCGAGATCGGCAAGGGACTGACGAGTGTCGGACATTAGGCGCCCACCTTGTTCTTGCGGTTCATCGAGGCGACGTCGAGCACCTCGGGGTTCTGGGCCTCGTGCGGATGGTCGGGCCCGGCGAAGATGCGCAGGTTGCGCATCTGCTGGCGACCGAGGGGGCCGCGCGGGATCATCCGCTCGACGGCCTTTTCGAGGACCCGCTCGGGAAAGCGGCCGCCGAGCACCTTGTCCGCCCGATACTCCTTCAGGCCGCCCGGATAGCCGGTGTGCTTGTAGTAGAATTTCTGGGTGAGCTTGCGGCCGGTGAACTTCACCTTGTCCGCGTTGATCACGATCACATTGTCCCCGCAATCGATATGCGGGGTGAAGCTCGGCTTGTGCTTGCCGCGCAGGATGTTGGCGACGATCGAGGCGAGGCGGCCGACGACCAGGCCCTCGGCATCGATCAGGTGCCACTTCTTCTCGACGGTCGCCGGCGTCGCCGACTTCGTCGTCTTCATGAGCGCCTTCATGGCTGCTCCCTCCGGATCTTCGCTGAACGAACGACGCCGCCCGGGGGCCGGACGGCGCTGCTGGAGCCGCCAATGCGCGAAAGGCGTGCCGAAGTCAACAAAACCGCCGCTTTGCTGACGGGTAAAAAGATACCTGGCCATGTTCGGCCGGCTGCGCGCTGTCGGGAACCTCCGATTAACCATTGTCTGCCAAGAAGCATCCGGCATCTCCGGAGTGATCGAGTGGTCGAAGTTGCAGAACGCCAGCGCCGCAGCCGCTCGGTCGGATTCGCGCCGCGCGCACCGCGGCAGGAGCTTGAGCTCACCATCGTCATTCCATGCCTGAACGAGGCCGAGACGCTCGGCCAGGTGATCGACCGGGCGCAGCGCTTCCTCGTCGCCTATGGCATTGCCGGCGAAGTCGTCGTGGCCGACAACGGCTCGGTCGACGGCTCGACGGCGATCGCGCTGGCCGGCGGCGCCCGGGTCGTCGCGGTCGAGGAGCGCGGCTATGGCGCCGCGCTGCGCGGCGGGATCGCCGCAGCCCGCGGCCGCTATGTCGCGATGGGCGATGCCGACTGCAGCTATGACTTTATGAGCCTGATGCCATTCATCGAGCGGCTGCGCGCCGGCACCGATCTGGTCGTCGGCAACCGCTTCCTGGGCGGCATCGGCCGCGGCGCGATGCCGCCGCTCCACCGCTATTTCGGCAACCCGGTCCTGTCGCTGGCCGGCCGCCTGTTCTACGCCGCGCCGGTCGGCGACTTTCATTGCGGGCTGAGGGCGTTTCGGCGCGATGCGATCCGGGCGCTCAACCTGCGGTCGAGCGGGATGGAGTTCGCGTCCGAAATGATCGTCAAGGCGCAGCTCCATGGCCTGGCGATCGGCGAAGTGCCGACGACGCTTGCCAAGGACGGCCGATCGCGTCCGCCGCATCTGCGCAGCTGGCGCGACGGCTGGCGGCATCTGAAATTCCTGCTGGTCTTCGCGCCGCGTTGGCTGTTCGCCTATCCCGGCATGATCCTGTTCGGCCTTGGCCTCGCGCTGTTCCTGGCGCTGCTGCCCGGAGATCTGACCTTCGCCGGGGTCCGTTTCGGTATGCACAGCCTGTTGTTCGCGGGCGCGAGCATGCTGATCGGGTCGCAGCTGCTGAGCTTCGGCCTGCTCGCCAGCGTCTTCGGCGTGCGGGAGCGCTTCTGGCCGCTCAGTCCGCGCATGCAGAAAGCCCGCGCCTGGCTGACCATCGACAATGGCTGTCGGGTCGGCGGCGGCATGATGCTGCTTGGCTGCCTGGGGGCCGGCGCCGGCGTCGTGCAATGGGCCGTCGCCGGCTTTGGCGACATGGATCCGGGGCTGCTGATGCGCCTTTCGATCCCGTCGCTGATGATCCTCTGCATCGGCCTACAACTCGCCCTGACCGCGTTCCTGGTCGAACTCTTGTCCCAGCCCGCCAACTCGAACGAAGGATAGCCCATGACGGCTGCGCGCGCGCTCCACACCGCGGTGCACAAGGAAGCGGTGTTCCGCCGCCGGATCGACGTGATCGCCCGCGCAATCGCGGCGATGCTGCCGGCCGATGCCCATGTGCTGGACATCGGGTGCGGCAGCGGCACGCTCGCCCACACCGTGATGCGGCTGCGGCCGGACGTGCACATCGAAGGCGTCGATGTGCTCGTCCGCCCCGACACCGAAATCCCGGTGACCGGCTATGACGGGCAGACGCTGCCCTGGCCCGATGCGGCGTTCGACGTGGTGATGCTGGTTGACGTCCTGCACCACACCGATGCGCCCGAAGCGGTGATGGCCGAGGCGAAGCGCGTCTCCCGCGGCGGCATGATCATCAAGGATCACTTCCGCGACGGCCTGCTGGCCGGCCCGACGCTGCGCTTCATGGACTGGTTCGGCAATGCCCAGCACGGCGTGCGGCTGCCCTATAATTACTGGTCGTCGCGGCAATGGCGGGAAGCCTGGACCGAACTCGGCCTCCGCCCGGAGTCGCTCAAGGAAAAGCTCGGCCTGTATGCCCGGCCTTTCTCCTGGGCGTTCGACCGGCGGCTGCACTTCGTCGCGCGGCTGGTCTGAGCCATGGACGGCATTGCGGGAAAAGCGGCGTCGGTGCGGACGATCTCGCCGGTGCGCCTGTTCTGGATGGTCGGCGTGATCGTCTATGGTGGCGCGGCGCTCAACTTCGCGCACGGTCATTTCCTCGATCAGGCCAGCCGGGACATCTGGCAGCATCTCGCCGCTCTCCGCGCGCTGATGGAGAATCCCGTCGATCCGCTCAATCCGTTCCTGCCGGGCGGCGGCGGATCGCGCCACTTCCATCCGCAATGGGTGTCGCTGGCGTTCCTGGCGCGCACGCTGGGCTGGGATGCGTGGCAGGCGATCGCTTTCGCGGGCGGGGTCAATGCGCTGCTGCTGCTTGTCGGCATCCAGATCTTCGCCCGGGCCTTCTACCGGTCGGACTGGGGCCCGATCGCGCTGCTCGGCGCGATGGTGCTCGGCTGGTCGCTCCCCAGCAGCCACACCGGCTATCATTCGATGGGCACGCTGATCGAGGGCATCGCCTATCCCGCCGTCCTGCTGATCGCGCTCTCGTTCATCCTGTGGGGCGCGATCATCCGCGCGCTTGAGGATCGGGTCTCGCCAGCCTGGCTGTGCCCGCTTGCCGCCCTGATGATGGCGACCCATCAGCTGGGCGCCGGCATCGGCTTCATTGTCGCCGGGTGCCTGATCCTCTGCTGGCCGGAGGGCCGATTCCGGCGCCGCGTCGAAATCAGCGGCGCGCTGCTGCTCGGCCTCGCGCTGTCGGCGGCCTGGCCCTATCACAGCCCGTTCACGGCCATCGTCCAGGCCGGCAACCCGACCTGGACCGGCGGCATCGACTATTACAGCATCCAGCAGATCTGGATCGCGACCGTCCCGGCCGGCCTTGGCGTGATCGGCCTGGTCGGCTCCGGCCTTGCCGGCCGCGGGCGACCGATCCTCCTCGCGCTTGCGGTCTTTGTGGCGCTGTTCCTCGTCGGGCTGTGGGACGTGCCGATCGCCACCCGCTTCATCATGCCAGCGGTGCTGATGCTGCACATCGGCCTCGGCGCGCTGTTCCTGCGGCTTGCGCGCCGCTGGGAGTCGTTGCCCAAGGCCGCGCAGCTGTCGATGTTCGCCTTCGCGCTGGTCTGTCTTGGCCTCTACGGCTCCACCACCGCCTGGTATCTGCTCCGCGAGCAGGAGCAATATGCGCGCGCCGGCGACGCCTTCTCGACGATGCTGCCGCTCACCGCGGACATCCCGGATCAGGAGCCGGTGGCGGCCTATGACGTCGCCGCCTGGCTGCTCGTCGCCAGCGGCCAGCGCGTCGCCTCGGTGCCCTGGCCGGAGCCGCTGATCGCGGATCTGCCCGCGCGGCAGGCAGCGATTGAGCAGCTGTTCGATGCGGATCTGCCGCCGGCGGAGCGGCTGGCGCTTGCCCGCCGGCTCGGCGTTCGCGTGCTCGTGATCGATGCCCGGGGTCCGCTGCGACGGCCGCTCGACCCCCGGCTGCTGCCGGCGCTTGCCGCCCAGGCCGTTGCGGCGCGCCAGTCCGGGCCGTTCCGCCGCTACGATCTCTACTGACGCGAGCTCTGCCGGCGCGGGCGCCGTCAGGTCCGCGTCGCGGCGGCGGGAAGGAGTGGAGGCCCGAGCCGGAATCGAACCGGCGTGCAAGGATTTGCAGTCCTCTGCGTAACCACTCCGCCATCGGGCCGAAGTGCCATGCTCTTGCAATCTCCGGTGGCAGGGGTCAATCGAAACTTCGAAGGCCGCCGGCATAGAGCGGACCTCGGGAGGGCGGCCGCCGGGCCGCAGGAGGGAGTGCGCGTGTCGTTGATCGTTGCCGGGAGCCCGTTGCTCCTTGCCTTTGCCTTGCCGCCGGAAGCGGAGGCATGGGGGACGATCACCGTCGCTGCTGCCGCCCCGCAGCGGGTGCTGCCGCCGGATGTCGAGCTGTCCGAGGACGCGCTGGTCGAGCGCCAGCCGCGGAGCGCTGCGGAAGCGCTGGAAGGGCTGGCGGGCGTGTCGGCACGGACCAACTCCCGCGGCGAGACGATTGCCCGGGTGCGCGGCGCCGAGGAGCGGCAGACGCAGGTGTTCCTCGACGGCGCACCGCTCGCAGTGCCATGGGACGGGCGCGCCGATCTGGGCATCGTGCCCGCCGGGCTGATCGGCGTGGTCCGCGTCGTGAAGGGCGCGGCGCCGATCGAATTCGGCGCCAATGCCGTCGCCGGTGCCGTCGATTTCCAGACCCGTTCGGGCGGCCCGCGCAATCTGCGGCTCGCGGCGAGCGCTGGGACGCTTGGCTTTGGCGACGCGACCGCGGTCGCGACGCTGCCCCTCGGCGCCTTCGATTTCACCTTTGCGGCCGCTGCCGTCACGCGCGATGCCGAGCCGGTCGCCGATCCCGATGCGCTGCCGTTCAGCGAGACGGCGGGCGACGGGCGGCTCAACACGGCGCTCGTTTCGGCGACACTGTTCGCCGCGGCACGCTGGCAGAACGACGCCGTTTCCGTCCGCGCCTATCTGCTCCATCTGGACGCGTCGCGCGGCATCGCGCCCGAATCGGACCGGGATCCGGCGGAAGCGACGGTCCGCTACTGGCGCTATCCGGCTGTGGCGCAGACCCAGGCGAGCGTCACGGCGTCCGCTGATCTGGCCCAGGGCATGTCGGTGAAGCTCGTCGCCTGGCGGCAATGGTTCGGCCAGCGAATCGAGCAGTTTGCGAGCGCGGACTTCGACCGGGTGGTCGGCGGCCAGCGCGACTGGGACGATACGACAGGCGGCCGCCTGCTGCTCGCCGGGGGGCTCGGGGCGGCCGGCTTCCGGATCGTCGCGACGGCCCAGACGAGCCGCCACGCCCAGATCGACAGCCGTCCCGATGCCGGACCAGGGCCACGGCTCGTGTTCAGGCAGAATCTCTACACGCTTGGCGGCGAGCTCGACGCGCCGGTGGGCCCCATGCGGGCGACGTTCGGCATTGCCTATGACCGGTCGACCAACCCGTTGACCGGAGACAAGCCCGCTCAGCCGGCCAAGGATGCGCTGGCGCTGTCCGCAGCGCTGCGCGCGCCGCTGGCCGACGGGCTGGGCCTGACGCTTTCGGCCGGTCGGCGGAGCCGCTTTCCCTCCGCACGGGAGCTGTTCGGAGAGGCGCTGGGCCGCTTCGTCCCCAATCCCCAACTGCGTCCCGAACAGGCCTGGCTCGCCGATGCCGAGCTGCGGTTCACCCGGCCGGGCGTGACGCTCGCGGTCAATCCCTTCCTGGTCCGGAGCGAAGACACCATCGCCCAGCAGGTGGTGACGGTCGGCGGCCGGCGGTTGCGGCAGCGCATCAACCTTGAAGGTGCGACGAGCTTCGGCCTCGACGTGACGGGCACGTTCGACCTGGCGCCGACGCTGGAGCTCGAACTGGCGGCGAGCCTGCTCGATGCACGGGCCGATCGCGGCACCGCGCCGTTCCGGCGGCTCCCGCAGCGGCCGCAGTCGGAGCTGTTCGCCGCGCTCGACTGGATGATCACCGATGCGGTCGAGCTGCGTGCGGAGGCGCGGCGGGTCGGAGAGGCGGTCGATCTGGCCGCCGATGGCAGCGTCGCGCACCTTGCGCCCGGGACGGAGTTCAACGTGCGGATGCGCTGGGGCGTGGCGACGATCGGCGATGGCGGCCGGCTCTCGCTGGTCGGCAGCGTCGACAATCTCGCCAACGACGTCATCACGCCGCAGCTCGGGCTGCCCTTGCCCGGGCGCACCTTTCGCATCGGGTTTCAGCTCAGTTAGGAACGGGTGCGGCACAAGCGAGTTGGCCGGCCGGAGGTGGCATGAACGGCAACGGCGATCTGGAGTTTCTGCAGCCCGGGCGGAATTGCTGGCGGGTCGAGACGGCGGCCCGTGCCCGGGTGGTCGTCGATGCGTGCGAATATTTCCGCGTCGTCCGCCGGGCGATGCTCCGTGCGCGGGAGCAGATCCTGCTGATCGGCTGGGACTTCGACACCCGCATCACGCTCGATCACGATGTCGATGGCGAGGACGGCGCGCCGGCGCGGCTCGGTCCGTTCGTGCTCTGGCTGTCCGAACACCGGCCGGATCTGCGGATCTACATCCTCAAATGGGATCTGGGCGCGCTGAAGCTGCTCGGCCGCGGGCGATCCATGCTCATGGCTGCCCGCTGGGCCGCGCATGAGCGGATCACCTTCAAGCTGGACGGCGCCCACCCGCCCGGTTGCAGCCATCACCAGAAGATCGTGGTCATCGACGACGCCTTCGCCGTCTGCGGCGGCATCGACATGACCGCGGACCGGTGGGACACGCCGGAGCATCTCGACGGCGATCCGCGCCGCCGCCGCCCGGGCGGCCAGCCTTACGGGCCGTGGCACGACCTGACGATGGTGGTGGATGGTGCCTGCGCCAAGGCCCTTGGCGAGCTGGGTCGCGACCGGTGGGAATGCGCGAGCGGGGACCGGCCGCCGCGCCCGGCGCCCGGCGCGGACCCCTGGCCGCCGGAGCTTGCCCCGATGTTCGCGCAGGCCGAACTCGGCATCGCCCGCACCCGGGCGGCCTATGCCGAGCGGCCGAAGGTGGCCGAGATCGAAACGCTGTTCGTCGATCAGATCGCGACGGCCGAGCGGCTGATCTACATCGAGACGCAATATTTCACATCCCGCCGGATCGCCGAGGCGATCGCCGCGCGGATCGCCGAGCCCGATCCCCCCGAAATCGTGATCGTGGGCCCGCTTCAGGCCGATGGCTGGCTCGAGCAGGTGGCGATGGACCATGCGCGGGTGCGGCTCGCCCGGTCGATTGTCGCCAGGGACCATGGCCGGCGTTTCCGCATCTACACGCCGCACACGGCGGCGGGCGACCCGATCTATGTTCACGCCAAGCTGCTGATCGCCGACGACCGCATCCTGCGCGTCGGCTCGGCCAACATGAACAACCGGTCGATGGCGCTCGACAGCGAATGCGATCTGGTGCTCGATGCCCGGCTGGCGGCGAACGCCGCCCATCGGCCGGCGATCCGGGCCCTTCGCCACCGGCTGCTCGCCGAACATCTCGGCCTGCCGGTGGCGGCGCTCGCGGCCGAGCTGGACCGCCATCAGGGATCGATGATCGCCGCGATCGATGCGCAGCCGGCGGGCGGGCCAGGGCTCCGCCCGCTCGATCTGACGCCGCCCGGCGAGGTCGAGACCTTCATCGCCGACAATGAGCTGCTCGATCCCGAGCATCCGGACGGCTTTCTGGAGCCGATCGCCCGGCGGAGCCTGTTCCGCCGGCGCAGACTGCTGCAGCCGCGCTAGCGTCCGGACGCCGGAGCGGCGCCATGGCGTCTCCCGATTGTGCATGGATCATGATCCAGCCGCGGAAGCGGCGTTCGGAAGCGGACGTTCCTGTCCGGATTCGGACAGGGCCGGAAGACCTGCCGGCAGCGGCGGTCGATCTGGTACGAAACTTGCTGTGATTTGGCGGGAACGATGGCGGCGGCAGCGGGCGGGGCATGAGGCGAAATGGATCAACTGCGCTTGGCGGCGCGACGCCTTCCCGATAGAAGCCAATGCACAAAGTGTATTGTTCCACTAAGACAGTTGTGCGAAGAAGCGAGCGATGACGGAGCAGAATTTCGAAGCGATGCGGCGGGCGATGGTCGAGAGCCAGCTGCGCACCACCGGGGTCGCCGATCCGCGCGTGGTGGCGGCGATGGCGGCCGTCCCGCGCGAGCGGTTCGTGCCGGACGAGCGGCGCGCGACCGCCTATGTCGACCGGCCGGTGCCGCTCGGCCATGGCCGCGAGCTGAACCTGCCGGAAGCGACCGGCAAGCTCCTGGCGACCGCGCGGGTCGAGACGGGAGACCGCGTGCTGCTGATCGGCGCGGCGTCCGGCTACACCGCGGCGGTGCTGGCGATGCTGACGGCGGACGTGGTTGCGCTTGAGGAGGAGCCGGCGCTGATCGCGCTGGCGCGGGCGGCACTGGCCGAGGCTGCGGGCGTGCGGCTCGTCGAAGGGCCGCTGGCGGCGGGCTGGCCGGGCGACGCGCCTTATGATCTGATCATCATCGACGGCGCGGTCGAACAGGTGCCCGACGCCGTGGTCGGCCAGCTCGTCGATGGCGGCCGGCTCGTCTGCGGGCTGGTCGACGACGGCGTCGTGCGCCTCGCGCTCGGCCGTCGCGCGGCCCACAGCTTCGGCGTCGATCTGTTCGCCGATTGTGAAGCGCCGCTGCTGCCTGGTTTTGCGCGTCCGAAGACCTTCACATTTTGAAAGAGAGCGAATGCGGGCGAGACTAAAGGGTTTGATCGCGTCGGTTGCGACGCTCGCGCTGGTCGCGCCGGCGCGGGCGGACACGCTGCAGGAAGCGCTGGCGAAGGCCTATCAGACCAACCCGACCCTGAGCGCGGCCCGGGCGCAGCAGCGGGCGACCGACGAGACGGTCGCGCTCCAGCTGGCCGATGCGCGGCCCTCGGCCAGCGTCGACGGCAGCTACTCGGAAAACGTGCTCGCCCCGGCCAACGCGTTCATCTTTCCGTCGCGCCAGCTGGCCGGCACGCTCAGCATGAACGTGCCGATCTACAATGGCGGCGCGATCCGCAACGGCATCAAGGCGGCCGATCGGCGCGTCGCGGCCGGAGCGGAGCAGCTCCGCGGCACCGAATCGACGATCTTCAGCCAGGTCGTCGCTGCCTATAACGATGTGATCCGCGACCGTTCGGTGGTCGAGCTCAACCGCGCCAATGTCCGCCAGCTCGAGACGAACCTGCAGGCGACCCGCGACCGGTTCGAAGTGGGCGACCTGACCCGCACCGACGTTGCCCAGTCCGAGGCGCGGCTGTCGCTTGCCCAGGGCGATCTGCGCACCGCGGAGGCCAATCTGATTGCCAGCCGGGAACGCTATATCCAGCTGGTCGGCGACGTGCCGGGGGAGCTGGCGCCACCGCCGCCGCTGCCGAACCTTCCCGATGATCCCGAGCAGGCGATTGCTGTCGCGCTCCGGGAGAATCCGGATCTCGCCGCGGCCGAGCGCAACCAGGAAGCCGCCCGGTTCGAAGTCCAGGTGGCGCGCGCCAGCACGGCGCCGCGCGTCTCCGCGTTCGGCCGGGGCGATTATTCGAACGCGCTCGGCACCGCCACGTCCCCCCAGCTGCCGGTGCAGCCGGCGCAGCAGCAGAGCCAGGCGTCGATCGGGCTCCAGGCGACGATCCCGATCTACCAGGGCGGGCGCCCCGCCGCGCAGGTCCGCCAGGCGACCGCGCGCCAGTCCCAGGCGCTGGAGCAAGTGATCGAAGTCGAACGCAACATCGTCCAGCAGGTCCGCGCCGCCTATGCGAGCTACCGTTCCGCGCTCGAGGTGATCGAGGCGGCCCAGGCGGCCGTGTCGGCCAACCGGCTGTCCCTCGAAGGCGTGCGAGCGGAGAACAGCGTCGGCAACCGCACCATCATCGAAGTCCTGAACGCCGAGCAGGAGCTGCTGAACGCGCAGGTGCAGCTCGTCACTGCAAAGCGGAACGCTTATGTGGCGGGCTTCACGCTGCTGGCGGCGATGGGCAAGGCCGAGGCGCGCGATCTCGATCTGGAAGGCGTTACCCTCTATGATCCGGCGGCCAATTATGGCCGCATCCGCCGCAAGATCTGGGATATCGACACGTCGGTCGATCCGGTTCCGGTCGCCACGCGCACCGTTGACACGCCTTCGCAAAATCCGGAAACCGTGCCTCTGCCGAACTAAGCGGGGGTCTGCGGACGCGATGGGCCAGGGGAATAGCGAGCCGTCGATGGAAGAGATATTGTCTTCCATCAAGCGCATCATCGCCGAAGAGGGCGACGCGCCATCGCCGCGGCCGCGCAAATCCCGGCCGGTGCCGGTGCCGCCCGCGGCCGAAAGCGAGGTTCTTGAGCTCACCGAGACGGTCGGCGATCTGCCCGACGTCCAGCCGGTTGCGTTTCCGCCGGCCGATCCGGTTGAGCCCGCGGCCGCCGCGCCGGCGGCGCCGCCTTCCGCCGACGAGCTGATGTCGGCGAGCACGGCGGCGGCCAGCCGCGCCGCGCTTGCCGCGCTGTCGCGCATGGTGGTGCGGCCGGAGGATCCGAAGGCCGACAACACGCTCGAGGGCCTGGTGCGGGAAATGCTGCGGCCGATGCTCAAGGAATGGCTCGACGCGCACCTGCCGGACATCGTCAATGCCGCCGTCGCCCGGGAAGTCGCCCGGATCAGCGGCCGCGCCGCCTGATCGGGTCCGGCGGGCGCGCCGCCGGCCATCGTGCAGGCGAGGCTTGGAGGATGGCCTGGCTGTCGTCTAAGGCGCTCCGCTTATGAGCGAGCTGCCCAAGACATTCGATCCGAGCGCCATCGAGGCGAAATGGTATCCCCATTGGGAGGGACGGGGCCTGTTCCGGCCTGAACGGCCGAACGCGGCCCCCTTCACCATCGTCATCCCGCCGCCGAACGTCACCGGCTCGCTCCATATCGGCCACGCGCTCGACAACACGCTGCAGGACATACTGATCCGCCACGCCCGGCTGAAGGGGCGGGACGCGCTCTGGGTGGTCGGCACCGATCATGCGGGCATTGCGACGCAAATGGTCGTCGAGCGCAACCTGGCCAGCCAGGGCATCAAGCGGACGGACATGAGCCGCGAGGCCTTTGTCGAGCATGTTTGGGAATGGAAAGCCCGGTCGGGCGGCCAGATCACCGGCCAGCTCCGTCGCCTCGGCGCGTCGTGCGACTGGGCGAACGAGCGCTTCACGATGGACGAAGGCTTCAGCCGCGCGGTCGTGAAGGTGTTCGTCGATCTCTACCGCCAGGGCCTCATCTACCGCGACAAGAGGCTGGTGAACTGGGATCCGAAGTTCGGCACCGCGATCTCCGATCTCGAAGTCGAGACCCGCGAGGTGCACGGCAGCTTCTGGCATTTCCGCTACCCGCTCGCCGACGGCTCCGGCCACATTTCGGTCGCGACGACGCGGCCGGAGACCATGCTTGCCGACATGGCGGTCGCGGTTCATCCCGACGATCCCCGCTATGCAAAGCTGATCGGTGCGAAGGTGAAGCTGCCGATCACCGGCCGCGAGATCCCGATCGTCGCCGACGAACATGCCGATCCGGAGCTCGGCTCCGGCGCGGTCAAGATCACGCCCGGTCATGATTTCAACGATTTCGAAGTCGGCGTGCGCGCCGGCATCAAGCCGGCCGACATGCTCAACATGCTCGATGCCGAGGCCCGCATCGTGCAGACCGGGGACGGCCTGGTGCCGGCCGAGCTGATCGGCCTCGACCGGTTCGAGGCCCGCAAGCGCGTCGTCGCCCTGATCGAGGCGGCGGGCCTCCTCGAAAAGGTCGAGGACCGGGTGATCCAGACGCCGTTCGGCGACCGCTCCGGCGTCGTGATCGAACCCTGGCTGACCGATCAATGGTATGTCGACGCGAAGACGCTTGCCGGCCCCGCGATCGAGGCGGTCCGCTCCGGCGCGATCAAGGTCGTGCCCGAAAGCTGGGCCAAGACCTATTTCAACTGGATGGAAAACATCCAGCCCTGGTGCGTCTCCCGCCAGCTCTGGTGGGGCCACCGGATTCCCGCCTGGTTTGCCGAGGACGGTCGGGTGTTCGTCGCGGAGACCGAAGCGGAAGCCCAGGCGCAGGCCGGGGAGGGGGTCGCCCTGACGCGCGACCCGGACGTGCTCGACACCTGGTTCAGCTCCGCGCTGTGGCCGTTCGGGACGCTCGGCTGGCCGGACGATCACCCGCTGCTCGCCCGCCACTACCCGAATGACGTCCTGATCTCCGGCTTCGACATCCTGTTCTTCTGGGATGCGCGGATGATCATGCAGG
>ERZ1066122.970-NODE-970-length-26149-cov-10.401548_pt1 | contig 26149 bp, 29 predicted proteins | sample MGYA00382769_ERZ1066122 | MGnify/ENA primary metagenome ERZ1066122 (study PRJEB33369, sample SAMEA5778352) | biofilm metagenome | biome: Industrial cooling water; feature: Water cooling tower basin; material: Biofilm | place: United Arab Emirates | collected... | reverse complement strand
GATTCGAACCAGCGACCTACTGATTAAAAGTCAGTTGCTCTACCGACTGAGCTAAGGGCCCCCGTTGAAAGGCCGCTCACTTAGGGGCGCGGGCGCGGGCGGTCAACCGCGCGCGGAGCTGGCGGACCGTGCGGCCGGTCTCCGGATCGCGCCAGCCGGGCATGATGGCTGCAAGGGGTGCCAGCACGAACTCCCGCTCACGAAAGGCCGGGTGCGGCACCGCGAGGCCCGGCCCGCGGAATCGTCCGCCGGACCAGAGGATGATGTCGAGATCGAGGACTCGGGGGCCCCAGCGCCGCCCGCGCCGCCGGCCGAATTGCCGCTCCAGCCGCTTCAGCGCCGCAAGCATGGCCGGCGGATCGAGTGCACTCTCGATCCACACCGCGCCGTTCGCGAAACGGCGCCCGCCCGGCCCCAGGGCCGCGGTGGCGCGGACCGGCGCGATCGCGCGCACCTCGCCGAGCGCGGCAAGCGCCGCCGCTGCCGCCGCGACGACACCCGCCGGGCCGCCATGGCGGCCATGGCGGCGGTTCGATCCGATCGCGACGGCATAGCTTGCCCGGCCCATGCCGCCCGGCCTATCCCGCCGGCGTGACCTTCGAAAGCCCTTTGCCCGCGACCGAGCCGCCGCGCGATTGCCCCCGTTGCCCGCGCCTTGCCGATTTCCGCCACGCGCTGCGGGCGGAATATCCGGACTGGTGGAACGCGCCGGTGCCGGCGTTCGGCGATCCCGATGCCTGGCTGGTGATTGTCGGCCTTGCACCCGGCAAGCATGGCGCCAACCGCACCGGCCGGCCCTTTACCGGCGATTACGCCGGCGAGCTGCTGTTCGAGACGCTGTTGAAGTTCGGCCTCGCGCGCGGCCAATATCGGGCCGATCCGGGCGACGGGCTGCGGCTCGAGGGCGCGATCATCTGCAATTCGGTCAAATGCCTGCCGCCCGAAAACAAGCCGCTGCCGGCCGAAATCGCCTCGTGCCGACCGTTTCTGGACGCGCAGCTTGCCGCTCTGCCCCGCGCCCGCGTCCATGTCGCGCTTGGCCAGATCGCGCATCAGGCCGCCGTGCGGGCGCTGGGCGGCAAGGTGTCAGCCCACAGATTCGGCCATCTCGCCGAGCACCGGCTGCCCGGCGGCGCGCTGCTGATCGATAGCTATCATTGCTCGCGCTACAATCAGAACACCGGCCGGCTGACCGCGCCGATGTTCGAGGCCGTCTTCGCCCGTGCGCTCGAGCTGCGGGGCCAGACCGGCCGTTGAGCGGCCCGGCGGCCGTCCCTATCTTGCCGGCACATGCGCAGCCGCCTTCCGCCAAGCCTTGCCGCCCGCAGCGATGCCCCGTTCGATACGCTCCAGCACGAGGTGGCGGCGGAGATCGCCGCATCGCTCGGCCGCGCGGGCCGGAAGGTCGAAAGCGCGATGGCCGCGCTTCGTGCCGATCCCGGCAGTGACGCGGAGGCGCGCGCCGCGCTCGTCCGCGCCGCCGCCGATGCGGTCTTCGGCTATGTCGTCCAGCGCGAGCTGTGCGGCCTTGCCGACCATGACGCCGCGCTCAATCTCTTCGGCGTCACCGGCGAAGTGAAGGCGCGGATCGGCGCGCGTTAGACGTCCTCGACCAGCCGGCCGTACAGCTCCGGCCGGCGATCGCGGAAGAAACCGAAGGCGGCGCGGTGGCGCTTCACGCGGTCGAGATCGAGCGTCGCCGTCAGCACACCGGTCTCGGTGGCGCCGAACTCCGCGATCAGATCGCCGCGCTCGTCGCAGATGAAGCTGTGGCCGTAGAAGCGCTGCCCGCATTCGTCGCCGATCCGGTTGGCGGCGACGACGGGGACGACGTTCGACACCGCGTGGCCGATCATCGCCCGCCGCCACAGCCGGCTGGTGTCGAGCGAGGGGTCGTGCGGTTCGGTGCCGATCGCGGTCGGGTAGAACAGGATCTCGGCGCCCATCAGCATCATCGCGCGGGCGGTTTCCGGATACCATTGATCCCAGCACACGCCGACGCCCAAGGTGGCGGCCGGCGTCTTCCACGTCTTGAAGCCGGTGTTGCCGGGCCGGAAATAGAATTTCTCCTCATAGCCCGGGCCGTCCGGGATATGGCTTTTTCGGTAGAGGCCCATGATCGCGCCCTTGTCGTCGATCATCGCCAGGCTGTTGTAATGATGGGGCCCGTCGCTTTCGAAGAAGCTGGTCGGGATGAACACGCCCAGCTCCGCCGCCAGCTTTTGCATCGCCAGCACGGAGGGATGCTCCGCCATCGGCCGCGCGGTCGCGAACAGGGCTTCGTCCTCGACGCGGCAGAAATAGGGGCCCTCGAACAGCTCGGGCGGCAGGATGACCTGCGCGCCGCGGCCCGCCGCGTCGCGGACAAGCTCGGAGACCTGGGCGATATTCTCGTCGGTGCTGCCGCCCAGCGGAAGCTGGAGCGCGGCGACGGTAAGTTCGGTCATGCGGCTGGAACCTGCTGGCTGATGCAGTGAAAGCTGCCCCCGCCGGTCAAGATATGATCGGCGCGGAAGCCGACAACCTTGCGCGCGGGAAAAAGCGCCTGGAGCGCGTCGACCGCCGCCTGGTCGTTGGCGGCGCCATAGAGCGGCACCACGACGGCGGCATTGCCAATATAGAAGTTCATATAGCTGGCCGGAACGACTTCGCCATCGCGCAGCACGCGGCCGGGGGCGGGCAGGGGGACGACCTCCAGCCCGAAGGCGCGGGCCCGGGCGGCGGCATCTGCATAGACGGCGGCGTTGGGATCATCCGCGCCGGCCGCAACCGGGATCGCCAGCCGGCCCTCGCCGACGAAGCGGGCGAGATTGTCGACATGGCCGTCGGTATGGTCGTTGAGCAGGCCGTCGCCCAGCCACAGCACGCGATCGAGGCCGAGATCGCCTTTCAGCCGCGCCTCAATCTCCGCTTTGTCCAGGCCCGGATTGCGATTGGGGTTGAGCAGGCATTGTTCGGTGGTGACCGCAAGGCCGGTGCCGTCGACATCGATTGCGCCGCCTTCGAGCACATAGGCGCAGCGCCGCGCGGCGAAGCCGGCGGCTTCGGCGAGGCGCAGCGACAGATCATCGTCGCCATCCAGCCGGTATTTGCCGCCCCAGCCGTTGAACAGGAAGCTGCGCGCCGCGCGGTGGCCGTCGGCGTCGGCGACGATGATCGGGCCGGTGTCGCGCAGCCAGATGTCGCCGAACGGCGCCACCTGCACCTCGATGCCCGGCGCCGCCAGCCGGCGCGCCACCTCGGCCGACTCAGGATCTGCCGCAACGAGCCGCACCGTCTCGCCTGCACCGCCGGCGTGAACCGCATTGGCAAAGGCGATCACTTCCGCCCGCGCCGGCGCCAGATCCTCTTCCCAAAGCTCGGGATGGCTGGGAAAGCCGATCCAGACGGCTTGGTGCGCCGCCCATTCCGGCGGCTGACGTTCGGCGATCATGCACGGGTCCTTCGAGCGAGAAAAGTCGACGGGAGAGGCAGTGTCGCCGGCACGGCGTTCCGGCGGCGCCGCTATAGCCCGGCGAACCGGGCAGGAGAAGATGGGCCAACGGCAGGCCGCGACCCGGGGCTCACGGGCTTGGCGCGCCCGCACGAAAAAGGGCGGGGGAGGCCCCGCCCTTGTTCGCGTCCGGAAAGATCCGCCCGATCAGCGCGAGTAGAACTCGACGACCAGGTTCGGCTCCATTTTCACCGGGTACGGCACTTCGTCGAGCGTCGGCACGCGGGTGAAGGTCACCTTCGCGGCACCGTCCGGCGCCACATAGTCGGGCACGTCGCGCTCGGCCAGGCTCTGCGCCTCGAGCACCAGCGCCATTTCCTGCGCCTTCGTGCCGAGTTCGACCACGTCACCCGGGCGCACCCGGCGCGAGGCGATGTTGCACTTGACCCCGTTCACGCGAACATGGCCGTGGTTGACAAGCTGGCGGGCGGACCAGATCGTCGGCGCGAACTTCGCCCGGTACACGATCATGTCGAGCCGCTGCTCGAGCAGGCCGATCAGGTTCTGCGAGGTGTCGCCCTTCATCCGCGACGCCTCTTCATACGCCTTCTTGAACTGCTTCTCGGTCACATCGCCATAATAGCCCTTCAGCTTCTGCTTGGCGCGAAGCTGCAGGCCATAGTCGGACATCTTGCCCTTGCGGCGCTGGCCGTGCTGGCCCGGGCCATATTCCCGCTTGTTCACCGGGGACTTTGGCCGTCCCCAGATGTTTTCGCCCATGCGGCGATCGAGCTTGTGCTTGGCGCTGTGGCGCTTCGACATTCGTCAGGTCTCCAATTGCGACGACGTTGGTCCGGTACCGCCTGCGATTCTTGCCGAAAGGAAAGAGGCAGGGCCACCGCTTCACCGGAGTGCGGGGCCAATTGCGAAGCGGCGCGCTTAACCGCGCGGCGCGCCGGCGTCAAGCCTGGCTCAATTTCCGCTCGGCCGGCCCTGATTGTCCTGCACCATCTGTCGGGCCACGTCGTTGCCGACGCGTTCGCGCTCTGCCCATTGCGTCTTGGTAAGGCAGATCTTGCGGGTTGCGATCAGCGAGCCGATCGGCGTCTCCCTTCGGCAGACGAGCTTTTCCTTCTCGGCAGGCTTTTCCGCGCCCGCAGCAGATCCAGCATCCTGCGCGAAAAGCGGCGCAGGCAGCGTGACGGCGAGCGCAAGACATGCAAGGGGGAAGCGCATCTGAAATCTTCTCCTGCGACGGTCGGTCAACCGGCCAACCATTAAACCGGAAAATGTCTATGATCAAAGGTCAGGCGCAGAACACCTCCGAATCGGACACGATTGCGGCGGGATGCGCGCCGGTGCCCCCGGCCGACTGCCGGACGATGACGGAAGTGCGGGCGGGCGTCGATGCCGTCGATCGCGCGCTGATGGCGCTGCTTGCCGAGCGCTTCGCCTTCATGACCGCCGCTGCGCGCATCAAACCGAGCCGGGCCGACGTCCGCGACGAGGCGCGCAAGCGGCAAGTGATCGACAATGCCCGTGCGGATGCCGTGGCCCGCGGGCTGCCGGCCGACGCGGTCGCCGACATCTGGGACCGGCTGGTCGAAGCCTCGATCGCTTATGAACTCGAGGCGTTCGACCGGATGCGCGGCTGAAGCGCCGCGAAGATCCCGCGCAGCATCTGGAGTTCGCGGCTCGACCAGCCGGGCTTGGTCAGCAGCGTCCGGAGGCTGCGCCGCGTCGCCGCCACTCGGCTTTCCGGGAAGAAGTACTTGGCCGGCGCCAGCAGCTCTTCCACCTGCGCGATCAGCTGCTCGAGTTCCGCCTGAGGCGCCGGCGCTTCCAGCGGCATTTCGGTCGGCACCGCAAGGCCGGCACCCTTCGACCATTCATAGGCGATGACGGCGACGGACTGGGCCAGGTTGAGCGATCCAAAATCGGGATTGATCGGGATGGTCAGGATCGCGCGGGCCAGCGCGACGTCGGCCTTGTCGAGGCCCGAGCGTTCCGGCCCGAAGAGCAGCGCGGTGCGTCCGGCGCCGCTCCAGATCGCCGTGGCCGCCTCGGCCGGCGTCACCACCGGCTTCACCAGCCCGCGCTTGATCATCGTCGTCGCGTAGACATGGGCGCAATCGGCGACTGCGTCTGCCGTGTTCGCATGCAGCGTTGCCTGATCCAGCACGATATCGGCACCGGAAGCCGAGGGGCCGGCCGCCGGGTTCGGCCAACCGTCCCGCGGCTCGACCAGCCGCAGCTCGGTCAGGCCGAAGTTCAGCATCGCCCGGGCGACCGCGCCGATATTCTCGCCCAGCTGCGGACGGACAAGGACGATGACAGGCGGCTGCGCACGATCGGACATGGTCGGCGCGCTTAGCCCTGCACGCGGCCGGGCGCCAGCATCTCCCTCGCGTCAATCGTCCCGCGTCGCATCCACGATCGTGCCGGCGAACTCGCGGAAATCGCGGGCCTCCGAGAAGTCCTTGTAGACGCTGGCGAAGCGGATATAGGCGACGCTGTCGAGGCCGCGCAGCCCTTCCATCACCAGCGCGCCGATCAGGCTCGCCGGCACTTCGCTTTCGCCGCTTGTCTCCAGCTGCCGCTGAATGCCGGAAATCAGCCGCTCGATGCGGATCGCCTCGATCGGGCGCTTGCGGCAGGCGATCTGGATCGAGCGGGCGAGCTTGTCGCGGTCGAACGGCTCGCGCCGGTCCTCGCTCTTGACGACGGTCAGCTCGCGCAGCTGGATCCGTTCGAAGGTCGTGAAGCGGGCGCCGCAGCCTTCGCATTGGCGCCGCCGCCGGATCGCCGCCCCGTCGTCGGTGGGGCGGCTGTCCTTCACCTGGCTCGCTTCATGGCCGCAATAGGGGCAGCGCATCAGCTGTAGATCGGGAAGCGCTCGCACAGGGCGCGGACGCGCGCGCGGACATCCGCTTCCACGTCCGGATCGCCATGTTCGCCCTTGGCGCGAAGCCCTTCCAGCACATCGGCGATCATGTCGCCGATCTCGCGGAATTCGGCGATGCCGAAACCCCGGGTCGTCCCTGCGGGAGAGCCGACGCGAATGCCGCTGGTCTTCATCGGCGGCAGCGGATCGAAGGGAATGCCGTTCTTGTTGCAGGTGATCGCCGCCCGCTCCAGCGCTTCGTCCGCGTCGCGGCCGGTGACGCCCAACGGCCGGAGATCGACCAGCGCGAGGTGCGTGTCGGTGCCGCCGGCGACCAGATCGGCCCCGCGTTCCTTGAGCCGTGCCGCAAGGGCCTTCGCATTGTCGACGACCGCCGCGATATAGCCCCGATATTCCGGCCGCAGCGCCTCCCCGAACGCCACCGCCTTGGCCGCGATCACATGCATCAGCGGCCCGCCCTGGAGGCCGGGGAAGACGGCCGAGTTCAGCTTCTTGCCAAGCTCGGCATCGTTCGACAGGATCATCCCGCCGCGCGGTCCGCGCAGCGTCTTGTGCGTCGTCGTCGTGACGACATGGGCGTGCGGCAGCGGGGAAGGGTGGTGCCCGCCCGCCACGATGCCGGCGAAATGCGCCATGTCGACGAGCAGATGGGCGCCCACCTCGTCGGCGATCGCCCGGAAGCGGGCGAAATCGATGATGCGAGGATAGGCGGAGCCGCCCGCGATGATCAGCCGCGGCCGGTGCTCCTTCGCGAGCCGCTCCACTTCGTCATAGTCGATGAGCTGATCATCGGCGCGCACGCCGTACTGAATGGCGTTGAACCATTTGCCGGACTGGGATGCCTTCGCGCCATGCGTCAGATGGCCGCCGGCATCGAGGCTCATGCCGAGGATGGTGTCGCCGGGCTTGGTCAGCGCAAGCATCACCGCACCGTTCGCCTGCGCGCCGGAATGCGGCTGCACGTTCGCATAGGCGCAGTCGAACAGCCGCTTCGCCCGGTCGATCGCGAGCGTCTCGACTTCGTCGGACGGCGCACAGCCCTGATAGTAGCGCTTGCCCGGATAGCCTTCGGCATATTTGTTGGTGAACACCGATCCCTGCGCTTCGAGAACGGCGCGCGAGACGATGTTCTCCGAGGCGATCAGTTCGATCTGATAGCGTTCGCGCTCCAGTTCGTGGGCGACACCGGCGAACACGGCAGGGTCGCTCTCGGCAAGCGAGCGGGTGAAGAAGCCGTCGGGCTGGACTTCCTGCAGCTGGGCGGGATGCGGGCTCATGCGGGCTCCTTCATGCTCACGATCGGGGTGGAAAGCTTGTCGACGCGGCGCTGATGGCGGTCGCCGAGGAACGGCGTGGCGAGAAACGCCTCGAGACAGGCTTTTGCCATTTCGATGCCGACCAGCCGCGCGCCCATCGCGATCACATTGGCGTCATTATGCTCGCGCGCCAGCCGGGCCGACAGCGGCTCCGACACCAAGGCGCAGCGCGCAGCCGGGTGGCGATTGACGGCAATCGAAATGCCGATGCCGGATCCGCACAGGGCGACGCCGCGTTCCGCCTGGCCCTCGCCGATCGCGCGGGCAAGGGCATAACCGAAATCCGGATAGTCGACGGAAGCCGGACCATCGGTGCCGAGATCGATCACTTCGTGCCCGGCGTCGCGCAGCCACGCGGCAAGCGCCGCCTTCAGCTCGTGGGCGGCGTGATCGGACGCGATGGCGATGCGTGCGGGCATGGTGCGATCCGGCGATGACTCGGGATTGGCCGCTCATTAGGGTCGGCGCCGCCAGAAAGAAAGAACAGACATGCACCGCGCTGCGCCCGAACTCCGCACCGATCGCCTGCGCCTGCGCCCGAATGTGCGGGACGATGCCGGGCCACTGACCGCGCTGTGGCAGGATCCGATCGTCGTGCGCTTCTTCGGCGGCGTGCCGATGCCGGCCGAGGATTGCTGGCACCGGCTGCAGCGCGCCGTCGGCCACTGGGCGCTGAACGGCTATGGCATGTGGGCGGTCGAGGAGCTGGAGAGCGGCATGTTTGTCGGGCAGGCCGGGCTGTTCGAAGGGCGGCGCGGGCTCGGCCCGGGCTTCGATGACGTGCCGGAAGCCGGCTGGGCGTTCATGCCGGCCGCCCATGGCAAGGGCTATGCCCGCGAAGCGATGCGGGCGGCGTTGCGCTGGACCGAAAGCGAACTTGGCGTGGCGCGCACCGTGTGCATCATCGATCCCGAAAATCTGCCCTCGATCCGGACCGCGCAGGCACTTGGCTATCGGCAATTCGGCGATTGTATTTACAAGGAAAAACCGCTGCTGATGTTCGAGCGCGCGGCCGCATCGGGATCGTCGCCAGCCGCCGGTTAACCGCATGTCGAAACGTTTTGCGTCCTGCTCCGCGCCGATACTGGCAGCGGGTCGCAACGGGGCGGCCCGTGGCCGGGAGCGGGAAGATGTTCAGTTTGGCGAAGGGGCTTGCAACATTGCTGGCGCTGGCTGTGCTGGCGTCGCCGGCGAAGGCGAGCTGCTGGTCGGAGGACGCCTGGGAAGCGGCCCGCGTCCGCGAACTCGATACGATGCTGATGGTGGAGGCGCTGCGCTGCCGGCGGACGACGGCGGATTTTCTCGCAACCTATAACCGCTTCGTCGAAGGCAGCCGGCCGGCGCTGGTCCGCGCCAATCTTCTCCTTCGGGCGCATTTCGCGGAGACGGTCGGCCCGCGGGGTGCGCTCGACGCCTATGACCGCTACGTGACCGCGGTTGCCAATCGGTACGGCGCCGGGACGGCCGGGCTTGCATGCGCGGATCTCGCCTCGATCGCCGCCGCGGCGGCCGCCGCTGCCCAGTCCGGCCAGTCGCTCGAGGCGCTCGCCGACGTTGCCGATCTTCAGCCGGCGCCGCCGGGCGCACGCTGTTCGGCGCCCCCGGCGGCCGCCATCACGGTTGCCGCGCGATGAGCGTCGAAGGTTGCGGCGCCGGCCGCTCGCCTGCGGGCGGCCGGCGCGCGGGGCTCAGTAATCGATGCCGTAATAATCGTGCACGCGACCGCTGAACCGGCGATCGTAGCGCGGCTCATCGTCCCGGTTGAAGCTGGGCGCGCTTTCCAGGTCCCGCTCGGTCATGTCGATATGGTAGCCGCCCTCTCGCGTGTTGTAGGTCAGCATGCGCCACGGGATCGGGTAGTAGCGCGATCCCATGCCGAGAAAGCCGCCATAGCTCATCACCGCATACTCGACCTGGCCTGACCGCTTGTCGACCATGAAATTGTAGATGCTGCCCAGCCGTTCGCCGTCGCGGCCATAGACGGCGGTGCCCTCCACCTTGTTGGATGCGATCAGGTGGCTGGTCTCGTCCCGGGCCAGTCCCTCGCGCGTGTCGTCCGGCCCGTAGAAGCGATCCCGGTCCATGTCGCCGGCGCGGCCATAGGCGCTGCGCCCACGGCCGCGATCGCCGTCCTCGTCGCGGCGTCCGCGCCCGCGCCAATCGTCGTCGCGGCTGCGGCCGCTGCCGCTGCCGCCGAAGCTGAAGATGCTGCTGTCGCGGCCGGCCCGGTCGTCGTCGCCGCGATAGCGCCCGCCGGGGCGCCCGCTCTCGGTGCGCGTGCCGCCGAAGCGATCGTCATAGTCTGCCATGTTGGTGTCTCCCGTCATTGATGGTGATTGCCCCCGCCCGAAGCTCAACCTCTGGTTCGGCTTCCCCGGCTTCCCCGGCTGCGCGGCGTGCCCGCGCCCTCGCTGGACGGTGCATCCGCCCGTTCGCCGTCGCCCCTGTCCGGCAGCTCCGATTCGGTGGGCGTCGGGGCGGCCGCGGCGGCGGTGTCCCGCGCGCGCCGGCGCTGCCGCCATGCCGCGAAATCGGCTTCGAACCGGCGCTGCTGCTCGCGCCTGAACTCTGCATAGTCACGGTCGCACGCGGCGAGTTCACGAGCGCGCCAATCCCGGTAGGGCGCGTGCATCTCGTCCTCCTCGTCCTCGCCCGGCCAGTCGGTGTCGGCGCGGTTCGCTTCGCCCCAGCTCTGCGGGTGGCCGGGGGCCGCGCGGCGGGGCCGGGCCTGACCGAAGATCGAATCGCGCGGCGGGCCGGCGCCCGGGCGGCGCGCGTCGCTCTGCTCTGCCACAATCTCCTCCATCGGTTTCGATCGGACCGGTTTTCCGGCCCGGTCCTGCCGGATCAACGGGCGGGCGATCCGCGGCGTTCCGCACAATCCGCCATGCGTGGCGGGCAGGCTGCCGCAATGGGGCATCGCGGCGGGCCGATGGTTGGCGCGCGCGGACAGGAACGATGCCGGAGCGGATTTTTCCCTTCACCGCTGCTCTGGCGCGGCTGCTTGCAGGCCGCGGCGCCCTCGATCCGACCGAGTTCATTTTCTACTGACCGGCCCCGCGATGAGCGGGTGATGGCCGGCGCCGCCGCAAGGCTGGCGCCGGGGGCAAGGCTCGGAGCTCTCGGGCGAGGCGCCAGAGCGCGACGACCGGATAGGGAAGTGCGCCCGGCGCCCACATGATCAGGCCGGCGAGCTGCTGGTCGGCAAGTGGCGTCAGGCCCCAGGCGGCGGTGCTCGCCAGGTGCGGCGCGTAGAGCGGCTGCCGAGCCAGGGCGATGATCGCGCCCAGCATCCCCGTGCCGAACATCGCCAGCACGAGCACGCCGATCGCAGCCGGCAGCGGGGCCTCGCGCGTCGCGTGCCAGAAGCCGACCGCGCTTCCGAGCAGGCTGAGCTGCATCGCCCAGAACAGGCCGCCATGGCTCAGCGCCGCGGCATAGGCAGGCGGCGCGTGCCAGATCCACATCAGCGCGATATGGGCGGCCGCCCATGCGAACAGCCCGCCTGCCGGCCGCCCGGGCTGTCGCGCCGGCGCTGCCCAGGCGAGCAGCGGTGCGACGAGGCCGGTCAGCACGAGATGATGGACCACGCGGACCGAGAACAGGGCCGAGCTCCAGGCGCAGAGCGGCGAGACGAACAGGATGACGGCGAGCGCCCAGCCCCAGGCGAAGCGCCGCCGCCGGTCGGCCGAGCCCGCGGTTGCGGCGCAGCCGGCCGCGAGAACGAGCGCCAGGGCTGCCAGCAGCACCGGGTCGAGCGTCCACTGGCCGATCAATTCGGCCGGGATCGGCGCGGCGCCGCAATAAGGCGTCCAGAGGGACGGTCTCGTGATCGATTCCTCGCCGTCTGCGGGTGAACGGAGCGGTGAACCATCCGCCGCGGTGCGGGGTTCCCGGACGGGCGCTGGGTCGCCTGCGGTCCGGCGAGGAGTCGCGGCCGGAGGGAACGACGCGCGCGACCGACGAGTTGACCGGGCAACCCGGGAGAGGCGCACTGCAGGATTTCATCACGGATTTCCCCGTCTGGCTGCAGACGCTGATCGTCATCTCCGTCGCGGTGCTCGTCGCACTTGCCGTCCACCGGCTGATTTTCACGATCCTCCGACGCGGCGCCGCCCGCACCGACAGCGAGACCGCTCCGCTGGTGATCAAGCGGCTCTGCCGGCCGGCCCGCTGGCTTTTCGTCGCGATGGCGCTCGGTGCGGTCGAGCCGCTCGTCCATCTCAGCCGCTCGGGCGCGCAGATCTGGGCCCGGCTGGCCGGCTTTGCGACGCCCGCGCTGACCGGCTGGCTGGCGGTCGCCTTCCTTGGCGCCGCCGTCGAGATCGCGCTCGCACGCGCCAGGATCGATGTCGCAGACAATCTTCAGGCGCGGCGGCGACGGACGCGGATCGCCATCCTCTACCGCGTTGCCGTGTTCCTGATCCTGCTCGTGACCCTGTGCCTGATGCTGATGAGCATTCCCAGCGTGCGGAACATCGGCGTCACCCTGATTGCGTCCGCCGGCCTGGCCGGCCTGGCGGTCGGCGCCGCGGCGCAGCCGGCGCTCAAGAATCTGATCGCCGGCATCCAGCTCGCCTTCACCGAACCGATCCGCATCGACGATGTCGTCATCATCGACGGCGAATGGGGCCGCATCGAGGAAATCCGGCTGACCTTCGTTGTCGTCAAGATCTGGGACGAGCGGCGGCTGGTGGTGCCCGTCTCCAAGTTTCTCGACGAGAGCTTCCAGAACTGGACGCGGACGACCAGCCAGCTGCTCGGCACCGTCTTCTTCTATCTCGATCCGACCGCCGATGTGGCGCGCCTCCGCGCAGCCTTTGAAGACATGGTCAGGGCCAGCCGCCATTGGGACGGCCGCGTGGCGGTGATGCAGGTGACCGACATCCAGCGCGACGTGATGGAAGTGCGGGGCCTGGTCAGCGCCGCCGACGCCGGCCAGGCGTTCGAGCTGCGCTGCGAGGTGCGCGAGCGGCTGATGGCGTGGATCGCGCGCGAGCTCCCCTCGGCCTTGCCGCGGCGGCGCGGCGAGCTGGCGCTCAGGCCGGCGCCGGAACCGCCATCAGCGCATCCGTGAAGCGCTGCCGCCACCACATCACATCCTGTTCGACGACGCTGGCGTGGAGCCGGCGCCAGCGGGCGATGCGTTCCTCAAGCGGCATGCGCAGCGCGGTCCAGATCGCGTCGGCGAGCTCCTCGGCACTGTAGGGATTGACCAGCAGCGCGTCCTGCATCTGCGCCGCCGCACCGGCGAAGCGCGAGAGGATCAGCACGCCGGGATCCTCCGGGTCCTGCGCGGCCACATACTCCTTGGCGACGAGGTTCATCCCGTCCCGGAGCGGGGTGACGAGGCCAATCCGTGCGGCCCGGTAGACGCCGGCCAGCACGTCGCGCGGATAGCCTTGGTTCACATAGCGGATCGGCACCCAATCAATGTCCGCATGCGATCCGTTGATGCGGCCTGACAGGCTTTCCAGCGTGCTGCGGATGCGCTGGTAGCTCTCGACGGCACCGCGGGACGGCGGTGCGATCTGGAGCAGGAACACTTCCTTCCGCTCGTCCGGATGCTCGCTCAGGAACCGCTCATAGCCGAGGAACCGTTCTTCCAGCCCCTTCGAATAATCGAGCCGGTCAACGCCCACGATCATCGCCCGGCCGTTGCTGCTCTCGCGCATCCGCCGACAGGTCTCCCGCGCGACCTCGCTGTCGGCAAGCGCCGCGAACTCCTTGGAGTCGATGCCGATCGGGCAGGTGATCAGCCGCACATCGCGGCCGCCGCCGCGAATCCATCCGTCGCCCACTTCGACATCGCACTCGGCGCGGACGAAATCGCAGAAGCTTTCCAGCCATTCGTCGGTGTGAAAGCCGATCACGTCATAGGCGAACAGCGTCTCGACCAGTGTCCGCGCTTCGGGGAGGGTCGCGAGCAGCCGCCGCGGCGGCCAGGGAATGTGGAGGAAGAAGCCGATCCGGTTGCGGCAGCCGCGCTTGCGCAGCTCGTTGCCGAGCGGGATCATGTGGTAATCCTGGATCCAGATCGCGTCGTCCGGCTCGATCAGCGGGTGGACCGTGTCTGCGAACCGTTCGTTCGCGCGCTGATATCCGCCGGCGAAATCCCGCTCATATTCGGCAAGATCGATCCGATAGTGGAAAAGCGGCCACAAGGTCCGGTTGGCATAGCCGTTGTAGTATTCGTCAATATCCTGTTCCTCGAGGTCGACGGTCGCCGTCGTCACCCCGTCTTCGCGCTCGAAATGGATCTGGCCGGTGAAATGCTCGGTCTGCTGGCCGGACCAGCCGAACCAGAGCCCGCGATACTCGCGCAGCGCCGCCGTGAGCGCGACGGCCAGTCCGCCCTGCGCTCCGGAGGCCTGGCCGGTGGCGGCGGACACGCGGTTGGAGATCACGATCAGGCGGTTCATCGAATGCGGCTCCAGGGGTGACTCAACAGGACGGCGCAGTTGATCATGCCGACAAGCGAATAGGTTTGCGGATAGTTGCCCCACAGCTCGCCCGTCACCGGGTCGATGTCTTCGGAAAGGAGGCCAGCAGCCGTCCGCCGCGACAGCATCTCGTCGAACAGCGCGCGCGCATCGCCGGTCCGGCCGGTCGCGTGCAGCGCCTCGATCAGCCAGAAGGTGCAGACGTTGAACGCCGTTTCCGGCAGCCCGAAATCATCCTCCGTCGCGTAGCGGAGCATGTGGGAGCCGCGCCGCAGCCCCTGTTCCACGGCCGCGAGCGTGCCCTGGAACCGCGGATCGTCCGGCGCGAAGAAGCGCAGGTCGAGAAGCTGGATCAGGCTGGCGTCGAGATCGTCGCCTTCGAAGGTCGCCGATATGCGGCGCGTCTTCGGCCGCCATGCCGCTTTCTCGATCCGGCGACGGATCGCCTCCGCCCGCTCGGTCCAGAGCGCGGCGCGATCGGCCAGCCCCAGCGCATGGGCGGCATTGGCGAGCCGATCGCAGCCGGCCCAGCACATCGCTGCCGAATAGGTGTGCGTCGACTGGCGGGTGCGCAGTTCCCACAGCCCCGCGTCCGGCTGATCGTGCAGCGCCCAGGCGCGCTCCCCGATCCGCTCGAGCGATTCAAAATCCTCGATGCGCGCCTGCCGGAACAGCCTCTGGTCGAAAAAGGCCTGCACGTTCGATAGGATGATCTGGCCATAGGCGTCGTGCTGGACTTGCTCATAGGCCTGGTTGCCGACGCGGACCGGCCCCATGCCGCGATAGCCGGCGAGCTGCGGCGCGACCCGCTCCTCGAGCAGCGTCTCTCCGGTCACGCCGTAGAGCGGCTGGATCTGGCCACCCTGGGCCGCGTCGACGATGTTGCGGAGATAGGCGAGATAGCCTTCGAGCACGTCGAGCGCGCCGAGCCGGTTCAGCGCCTGCACGGTGTAATAGGCGTCGCGGATCCAGCAGTAGCGATAGTCCCAGTTGCGTTCGGACCCCGCATGCTCCGGAATCGAGGTTGTGAGCGCGGCGACGATCGCGCCCGTTTCCTCGTGCTGGCACAGCTTGAGCGTGATCGCGGAGCGGATCACCATGTCCTGCCATTCGAGCGGGATGGCGAGGCCGCGGACCCATTCCTGCCATTCGGCCCGGGTGTTCGACAGCATCTCGTCGACGGTCGACTGGATGTCGCCGGCGAAGCTCTCATCCGGCCCGAGAAAGAAGCTGAGCGGGCGCTCGACGCGGAACAGCCGCTCTTCCCGGATCAGGCCCACTGGCGCCGTCGTCGTGAGCCGCATCGGCACCGACTCGAGCGGGTAGCGGAGATGATTGGAGCCGCCCGGAAGGGGCGGGCACAGCGCGCCCCAGCGATGGGTGAGGCGCAGCCGCACCCGGATGCGAGGACTGCCGGCGACCGGCCGGACGATGCGGGCGAAGGCGACCGGCCGATAGACCCGCCCCATGCGCGTGAAGCGCGGGCAGAAGTCGATGATTTCGATGGCATTGCCGCCGGCGTCGGTTTTGCGGGTAACGAGAATCGCGGTGTTGCGCTGATACTGCTGCTCGACCCGCTCGCAGCCATCGAGGTCGATCGCCCAAAGCCCGTCGTTCGCCCCATCCGCGGCGACGAGGCGAGAGAAGACCGGATCGCCGTCGACCCGCGGAACGCAGCCCCAGACGAAGTCGCCCGATCGGTCGACCAGCGCGCTCACCTGGCAATTGCCGATCGGCCAGAGATCGAGCGAACTCATGCGAGCGCCTCCGCTTCCTCGGTCAGCCAGGCACGCGCCGCGGCCACGCCGTCGAGGCGGAAACGCGCCGCCGTCGCGCGCGCCTCGCCGACCAGAATGCCGGCCCCGCCTGCCGCGGCAGCGGCCGCGAACCCCGCTTCGTCGGTCAGATCGTCGCCGAGGAACACCGGGTGCGTGCCCGCGAACAGCGGATCGGCCATGAACAGGCCGAGCGCGCGACCCTTGTCGCCACCGGCAGGCTTCAGCTCGAACACCATCTTGCCGGGCTGGAGTGCGAGGCCGGTGACGTCGGCGGCCTCCGCCGCCAGCCGCCGGCAGGCCGCTTCGGCTTGCGGCGCGCCGCGATAATGGAGCGCCGCGCCGAGCGGTTTTTCCTCGACCAGCACGCCCGGCCAGTCGGCGGCGAGCGCGTGCATCCGCGCAAGGGCCTTGTCCAGACCCTCTGGCCGCGACGGCGTATCGAGCGAGCCGCCGGGCAGCCGAAGCTCAAGGCCATGGCTGCCGCCGATCGGCAGCGCGACCGGGTGGAGGAATGCGGCGATCTCCGCGAGCGGGCGGCCGCTCACGATGGCGATCCGGCCGCCCAGCCGGTCGTGCAGGCCGGCGACAAGCGCGCGGAGCGGTTCGCCGACTTCGACCTCGCCGGGCGTCGGCGCCAGATCGACAAGCGTGCCGTCGAAATCGAGGAACAGGCTGGCGCCGCGCAACAGGCCGTAGGGCGGGCGCGGCCGGTCATTTGGATCGGTCCCGGTCACGCCGCGCAGCTCTACTGCCATCGGTGCGGCCTGTCAGGCCTTTGTTTGGCCGCAACCAGGACTTAGCTGCGTTCCTTCGTGGCCGAGAAGCGCACGGCCGGGTGGCGTTCGCCGAGATAATTGAGCTCCCACGCGTCCTTCGCCAGGAACACCCGGGCGCCGTCCCGGTCCGTTGCGAGCTGGTTGCGGTGCAGTTCCGCAAACGTCTTCAGATCGGCCTCGGCGCCGCCGAGCCAGCGCGCCGTCTCCCAAGGGGAGGCCTCCAGCCGCGCATCGACCTTGTATTCGGCCTCCAGCCGCGAGATCAGCACTTCCAGCTGCAGCTGCCCGACGACGCCCACGATCCACTGGCTGCCGAATTCCGGGTAGAAGACCTGGATGATGCCTTCTTCGGCCAGATCGTCGAGGGCCTTTCGCAGCTGCTTGGTCTTGGTCGGGTCCTTGAGCGCGACGCGGCGAAGCAGCTCGGGCGCGAAGTTCGGCAGGCCGGTGATCGTCCGCGCCGGCCCGTCGGTCAGCGTGTCGCCGACCCGCAGCGTGCCGTGATTGGGGATGCCGATGATGTCGCCCGGCCAGGCCTCTTCGGCGGTTTCCCGCTCCCGGGCGAAGAACAGGATCGGGCTGTGGACGGAAATCGATTTGCCGGTGCCGACCTGGCTGAGCTTCATGCCGCGCCGGAACCGGCCCGAGCACAGCCGCATGAACGCGACGCGATCCCGGTGCATCGGATTCATGTTGGCCTGCACCTTGAAGATGAAGCCGGTCACACTCGCATCGTCCGGCGAGACCGGTTCCGGATCGGCCGGCTGCGGCCGCGGCGAGGGCGCAAAGCGGGCCAGCGCATCGATCAGCTCGGCAACCCCGAAATCCTTGAGCGCCGACCCGAAATAGACGGGCGTCAGGTCGCCCGCGGCATAGGCGTCGGGATCGAAGGCGGCATAGCCCGCTTCGGCCAGTTCGGCTTCCTCGCGAAGCAGAGCGAGGCCGTCGGCGCTGATCAGCGCCGGCAATGCGGGATCGTCGAGCCCGGCAAGCTGGCGTTCGTCGCCTTCGTAGCTGGCACTGTCGGTCCGGGACGGCCGCTTCAGCCGGCCATGCTCCAGGTCCCACAGCCCCTCGAACGTGCCGCCCATGCCGATCGGCCAGTTCCGCGGCGCGACGTCCAGCGCCAGCTGGTCGGCGATCTCATCGAGCAGATCGAACGGCGTGCGCCCCTCCCGGTCGACCTTGTTCACGAAGGTGATGATCGGCACCGAGCGCAGGCGGCAGACTTCGAACAGCTTGCGCGTCTGCGCTTCGATCCCCCTTGCGGCGTCGATCACCATCACCGCGGAATCGACCGCGGTCAGGGTTCGATAGGTGTCTTCGGAGAAATCCTCGTGGCCGGGCGTGTCGAGCAGGTTGAAGGTGAGGCCTTCCCGCTCGAACGTCATGACCGAGGACGTGACGGAGATGCCGCGCTGCTGCTCGATCTTCATCCAGTCCGATCGTGCGCGCCGCGCCGCGCCGCGCGCCTTCACTTCGCCCGCGGCATGGATGGCGCCGCCGAACAGCAGCAGCTTTTCCGTCAGCGTGGTCTTGCCCGCGTCCGGATGGGAAATGATCGCAAAGGTCCGCCGGTCCGGCCGGTCCACGGGTCTCGAAGTCATTGCCGCGGCCCCTTAGCGGGAAGGAGCGGGCATGGCGAGAGGCAGGCGGCAGGGGCGGCCGCGCCGGTGCCTTGCCCTCAGAACGTGTAGGTAAGGCCGAGGCCGCCGATCAGCTGGTCCGCATCCCCCGCTTCCCGGACCACCGGCGACCGCGCGAACTCACCCAGCATCCGATAGTAGCCGACCAGCGCGATCGCGCTCAGCCCTTCCGTCAGGTCGCCGGTCAGGGCGCGGCTGAAGACCAGGTTCACGCCCGCCCGCTTGAAGCCGCTGCCGGCACCGTCATAGGCGGAAAGGCCGCTTGCCGCGCTCCCTGCGGAATCGATGTTGAAGTAGTAATCGCCGAACCCGCCGCCGACATATTCGGTGAGCACCGACACGCCGACAAAGGCGCGGCGGGATACAGGCGTGCCATATTCGACAGTCGGCACCACGACATAGCTGCCATGGGCGCCGGCGACATCCGCCGCAACCGAGACGCGAAAGCTCAGCAGATCGAAGTCGCTGGTCAGGACGCCGGTGCGGGTAACGCCGACCCAGCCGCCCAGCTCGACGGCCACGTCGCGCTTGCCGAGCGCGCGGACTTGCCGATCCTCGATCCGGGCCACCCGATCGAGCCGGAGGCCCGCCACCGGACCCAGCCCGACGTCCCAGCCGGGCCCGGGCTTTGCATCGCGGATCCCGTCGATGAACAGCACCGGGCCGCGCGAGAAGAAGGAAAAGCCGTCGACCTGCCCGCGGACGACGAGCTCCGGCAGCAGGATGTTGGTGTCCGACCCTTCGTAGCTCGGCACGGTGATGATCCCGGTGCCGATCGAGACACCGTCGCCGCCGGCCTCCTGGGCAAAGGCGGACGGGGCGAACCCGGCCAGGAGAAGGGCAATGCCGGCCCGCGCCGCTGCACCACGCCAGTCGAACAGGCCGGACGCAGGAGCCGGCATTACGCTGAAAACGCTCATCCCAGTCATTTGACGGCTTGCCGCGTTCCGCACAAGGGCATGCATTGCGCTCAGGCGGCGAGCAGCACCGCGCGATAATCCGGGTCCTCGAGCGCGCGGCCCGCGCCTTTGGCGACGCACGTCAAGGCTTCGGGTGCGATCCGGACGGGCAGGCCGGTCGCGCGTGCCATGGCTTCGTCGATCCCGCCGAGCAGCGCGCCCCCGCCGGTCACGACGATGCCGCGATCGACGATGTCGGCGGCAAGCTCCGGCGGCGTGTTCTCGAGGGCCTGGAGAACGGCGCCGAGAATCTGGCCGACCGGTTCCGCGATCGCTTCGGCCACTTCCGCCTCGGTGGTGCCGATCTCGGTCGGGACGCCGGCGACCAGATCGCGGCCCTTGATCCGGATCGTCCGCCCGTCGCCGGTGGGACGCGTGGCACTGCCGATCTCGTGCTTGATCCGTTCGGCCGTCGCTTCGCCGATCATCAGATTGTGCCGCCGCCGGATCGACGCGGCAATCGCCTCGTCCATCTTGTCGCCGCCGACGCGGACCGACGCGCTGTAGGCAAGGCCGCGCAGGGAGAGCACCGCCACTTCCGTGGTTCCGCCGCCGATGTCCACCACCATCGCCCCGACCGGCTCGATCACCGGCAGGTCGGCCCCGATCGCCGCCGACATCGGCTCCTCGATCAGCCAGACTCGCGCCGCGCCGGCATTGCTGGCTGCATCGCGGATCGCGCGGCGCTCCACCGTGGTCGATCCGGACGGCACGCACAGCACCACTTCCGGCCGGCGCGGCAGGCGGGAGCGGCCGCCATGGGCCTTGCCGATGAAATGCTTGAGCATCTGTTCGGCGACGTCGAGATCGGCAATGACGCCGTCCCGCATCGGCCGGATCGCGCGGATGTTCCCAGGGGTCTTGCCCATCATCAGCTTTGCGTCGCTGCCCACCGCTCGGACGCGGTGCTGGCCGGCCACGGTCTCGATCGCGACGACGGACGGCTCGTTCAGCACAATGCCGCGCCCGCGCACATAGACGACGGTGTTCACCGTGCCGAAATCAATGGCCATATCGTGCGAAGAAAGGCGGAACAGATGCGAAATCGGGCGCAAATCGGTACTCCGTGCAGCAGATCGCACGGCAGTGGCCGCACATCCGCCGGGTGATAAGCGGCCCTAGCCGCGGATCATCCCGCCTCGCGCACGCTTCGCGACTGTCCGGTCCGGTTCGGGGACGAACCGAGCCGCGGCCGCAACGGCACGCGAAAATGCTGGTCTGTCGTGGTGTTGCGCTCGTCGTTCGGCCCGCCGCTCGGCTCGTCGCCCGGCGCCGCCCCGTTCGGCGCGTGGAACCTGATCGGTTCACATGCCGTTCACCGCGCTGGTCGGGAAAAGGCCTTGGGCAGGACATTCACCTGTCTGTGTACCAGTTGCGTAAGGATTACCCCCAGTCATGAAGACACTGATCATGGTCGGCGCCGCAGCGCTGTTCGCCGCCACGTCCGCCATCGCGCAGATGCCGCCGGCTCCGGGCGCGCCGACCCCGCTCCCGACGCCGAGTCCGACGCCGCCGGCCGAGACCGAGGCGACTGTCCCCGGCGAAGCGGTGCAAGACGCGCCGGCGCAGGATACGACCGACACCGCCACGCCGCCCGCCGGCGAGGGCGAGCACGACGCGCATGTCCCCGAAAAGGGGAAGAAGCCGCCCAAGGGTGGACCGGTCCCGCGCGGCTGAGGCGCCGGCATGCCCGTTGCCCCGGCATCCTGCGCGGTGCCGGGGCAAGGGGCGTCAGAGCAGGATCCGGAACAGAGCGCCGCCGGTCGCACCCGCGGCGACGCCGATCTCGCCGTCATGAGCGAGCACCACCTGGCGCGCAAAGCTCAGGCCGATGCCGTTTCCTCGCGCCTTGGTGGTGAAGAAGGGGAGGAAAATCTCGGTCATCCGGTCGGCCGGGACGCCCGGGCCATTGTCTTCCACTTCGATCGTCACGCCGGGGCCCCGGCGGGCGCCGATCCGCAGCGTCACGCAAGGCGCCGGGCCATGGTCCAGCGCGGCTTCGGCCGCGTTTCGCAGCAAGTTGATCAGCACCTGCGCCAGCAGGTCCGGATCGGCATCGATGCTGAGCGTGTCGGGCACGATGGTGCAGGCAAAGCCGATGCGGTCCTGCGGCCAATCGGCCTCGAACAGGCGCTGGAGCTCGCGCGCGAACGGTGCGGCCGGAAAGCTGCGCCGGCGGATCTGCGGCGCGCGACTGATCTGGCGGTAGGACTCGACGAAATGCATCACGCCGTCGGCGCGGCGGGCGAGGGTGTCGACCGCGGCGCGCGCATCGGCGATCGCCGCTGTGTCGGCGGGGTCGAGCCGCTCCATCAGCGCCGATGCAGTCCGGGCCAGCGACGTGACCGGCGTCATTGAGTTCATGATCTCGTGCGTGAGAACCCGGACGAGATCGCTCTGCGTTGCGAGCTCGACGGCGTTCAGCGCATCCTGGATCGGCTGGACCGCCAGCACGCGGTGCTGCCCGCCGAGCCGATGGACGGTCGCGGCGCGCAGCAAGGCGCGCTGCTCGCTGCCGTCGATCTCGATGCGGACCAGCTGCCGGCCGCCCGGCGAAAGGCCGGTCAAGGCTGCCGCGAACTCGGCACCGAACCGCTGATAGGCCTCCTGGCGCACGCCGGTCGCAGCGCCGAACATCCGGCGCCCGGCCTTGCCCAGCGGCGTGATCCGGGCGTCGGGATCGATGAGCAGCAGCGGAATCGGCACGTCGTCCACCACGGCCTGGTAGAAGCGGCTCTCGTCGGTCAGCCGGGCGCGCTCGTCGCGCAGCCGGCGAATGGCGGCGTCCAGTGCCGCGCCGAGCGTGTCGAAGCCGCCATCGGCGCCCGGCCGCGCGAAGCTTGCGGACAGGTCGCCGAAGCGGATCGCCTCGATGAAGCGGGCGACCTCGCGGTTGGTGCGCTGGATATAGTGCCAGAATTCTGCGCCGCAGGCGGCGACGATCAGCACCGCCAGGATCCGCGCGGCGAACAGCCCTGGCGTCACCATCGCCGCGACGGCCGCGGCGAGCGCGAGCGCGACGAGGGCTAGGCGCAGGCCGAGGCCGACAGCGAAGCGGCGGTCAAAGGCCATGTTTCTCCATCCGCCGGTAGAGGGACGCGCGGGTCAGCCCCAGCTCGGCGGCGGCAAGCGAGATGTTGTAGCCGTGCTTGGCGAGGGCGCGGACGATCATCTGCCGCTCGGCACGCTCGAGATTGAGATCCTCATAATCAGCGGCCGTCGCTGCCGCCGCTGCGGTGCCGCCGGCGAGTGCGCTGCGGCCGATCGAAAAGTCCTCGGCCGTGAACGGGCCGTCCCCGGCCAGGATCACCGCGCGCTCGGCGGCGTGGCGGAGCGCCCGGACATTGCCGGGCCAGTCATAATCGGTGAGCGCGGCCATGACGTCTCCCGGGACGGGACGGGGCGGCCGGTCATATTTCCGGGCATAGAAGGCCAGATAATGGTCGACGAGCGCGGGAATGTCGTCGCGCCGGGCGCGCAGCGGCGGCAGCTCGATCTCGACCGTGTTCAGCCGGAACAGCAGATCGGGCCGGAACCGGGCCGGGTCGGTCAGCGCCGCCGCGCCGAGATTGGTGGCGGCGACCACGCGCACGTCGATGGGCACCGGCCGGTTCGCGCCGACCGGCGTCACGCGTCGCTGCTCAAGCGCGGTCAGCAGCTTCGGCTGGAGGTGGAGCGGCAGATTGCCGATCTCGTCGAGGAACAGCGTGCCGCCGTCGGCTGCTTCGAGCCGCCCGACCCGGTCGGCGCGGGCATCGGTGAATGCCCCCTTCACATGCCCGAACAGCTCGGAATCGAACAGGCTCTCGGCAACGGCGCCGAGATCGACCGACACCATCACCCGGTCCGCGCGGCGCGAGCGGCGATGGATTTCGCGCGCGACCAGTTCCTTGCCGGTGCCGTTCTCGCCAAGGATCAGGACATTGGCGTCGGTCGGCGCCGCCCGCTCGATCAGGGACAGCACGCGGCGCATCGCGGCCGACCGGCCGATGAACGGCGTCTCGCCGGGCGGCGCCGCGAGCGTCGAGGCTTTCTGCCGCTCCGTCGAGACCTGGCGGCGGGACTGGCGCAGCGCCGCGGCGGTGCGGACGGTGGCGAGCAGCCGTTCATTGGCCCATGGCTTGGACACGAAGTCGGTCGCGCCGCGCTTCATCGCCTCGACCGCCACCTGCACCCCGCCATGGGCGGTGATCATCACAACGACAGCGTCCGGATCGCGGGCGAGGAAGCGTCCCAGCCATTCGAAGCCTTCGGCCGCGTTGGTCGCTCCGCGGGCGAAATTCGCGTCGAGCAGGATCACGTCCGGGGCGCGGCTGGCGGTCGCAGCGAAGCCGTCCGCCGGCGTTTCGCTGGTGATCACCTCCGCGAACACGTCCCGCAGCAGCAGCCGGGCGGCGAACAGGATGTCCGGATCGTCGTCGATCACCAGCGCCAGATCGAAGGGCCTGCCGTTCATCGCGTCCGTCTCCGCACACCTACTGTCCGGATGCGGACATTCACCGATCGTGCCATGTCGCTGGGCACCCCGGGGCGGGTCCCGTCCTGACGTCGAAAACGACGGAATTGCGTGGTTCTGCGCAGATTGGCACGAGGTCTGCGAAGCATGCGCCGACCGCGCCGTTGCGCTGCGTCCCCAATCTGACGGGAGTTCGCCATGCTGAAGATCCGCCTCTCCTCCGCCCTCGCGGCCGCTGCCGCGGCAGCACTGATGACATTTGTAACCGTCGTACCGCCGCCGGCAAGCGCCGAAACCGGCACCAGCATCGCGGCGCTCCGTCAGCCGGTGCTCGTGTGACCGGCGCAACCCCGGCAGATGCGTTCGCAACCGGACAGTCAATGTTCGGATCCGGACACTCTGGCTGGCGGCGGCCTTGGCGATGAGCATCGTCCGCATGGTCGCCGAGCCGAACGCCGCGCCGGCAACTGGGAGCGCGATGGATCGCGAAGTGCCCCGCCGCACTTGGTCACCGCGAGTGAAGGCGGGGGCAGCGGCGGCAGCGCTCGTTCTCGGTGTCGCAGGGGTCTGGGCCTGGGCGCCCAGCGGAGACAGCCAGACGGTCGCCGCTGAACGCGTCACCATCTCGCCGGTGACGCGCGGCACGTTCGACGATTTCCTGCCGCTTCGCGCCCGGGTCACGCCGCGAGTCACTGTGTTCCTCGACGCGATCGAAGGCGGCCGGGTGGAGCAGGTGCTGGTCGAGGACGGGGCAACGGTCGCCAAGGGCCAGTTGCTTGCCGTGCTTTCCAATGCCGAGCTGCAGCTCTCCGTGCTCGCCCGGCAAACCGAGGTTACCCAGCAGATCACCTCGCTCGCCAGCCAGGAGCTGGCACTGGCCCAGACTCGCCTCAACGACGAGCGCAGCCTGTTCGAAGCGCGCGCCGAGCTCGACAAGATCGAGCGCCAATATGCGCGCGAACAGGCCCTGGTCGAGCGGGGGTTTCTGCCGCGCCGCCAGTTCGAGGACACCCGGGCCGATCTCGCGCACCAGCGTGGGCGCTATCAGGTGCTCGAACGGACCCGGGCGACCGACGAGCGGCTCCAGTCGGCGCAGCTCGGCCAGCTCCGTCGCGCGGTCACGTCGATGAACTCGGGCCTCGAGATTGCCCGCCGGAGCCTCGACGCGCTGAACCTGCGCGCGCCGGTCGCCGGCCAGCTGTCGGGCTTTTCGATCCAGCTCGGCCAGTCGATGAGCCGCGGCGAGCGGATCGGCCAGATCGACAGCCCCGGCGCGAACAAGCTGATCGCCGGCGTCGACGAATTCTATCTCGGCCGCGTCGCGGTGGGCCAGCGCGCCGCGATCGAGACCGGCGGCCGGAGCTATCCGCTGCGGGTCTCGAAAATCTATCCGCAGGTCCGCAACGGCCAGTTCGAAGTCGATCTGCAGTTCACGGGGGCGGAACCGGCGGGCCTCCAGCGCGGCCAGACGCTGCAGGCCCGGCTGACGCTCGGCGATCCGGAACCGGCGGTGCTGATCCCCAATGGAAGCTTCTACAACGACACCGGCGGCGCATGGGTGTTCGTCGTCAGTGCCGACGGCACGGAAGCCGTGCGGCGGCCGGTCCGGCTCGGCCGGCGAAATGCCGACGTGATCGAGGTCCTGGACGGCCTCGATCCCGGCGAACGCGTCGTCACATCCCCCTATACCGGGTTCGTCGACAAGGACCGGCTGGATCTCCAGGCCAAGTGAAAGGATGCCCGATGCTGAGCATGCGTGAACTCTCGCGGGTCTACCGCACCGACACGGTCGAGACGACCGCGCTTGACCGGATCGATCTCGACATCGCGGACGGCGAGTTCGTGGCGATCATGGGGCCTTCCGGCTGCGGGAAATCGACGCTGCTGAACGTGATCGGCATGCTCGACAGCCCGACAAGCGGATCCTACGTTTTCGCCGGCCAGGAAGTGGCGGGCCTCCCCGAGGCGCGCCTGGCGGACATCCGCAAGCGCCACATCGGCTTCATCTTCCAGAGCTTCAACCTGATCGACGAATTGTCGGTACGGGAGAATATCGAGCTCGCACTTCTCTACCACGACATTCCGGCAGCGGTGCGCCGGGCGCGGGTGGAAGCCGTGATGGACAAGGTCGGCATCGCCCATCGGGCGCGCCACCGGCCGAGCCAGCTGTCCGGCGGCCAGCAGCAGCGCGTGGCAGTCGCGCGCGCGGTGGTCGGCGAGCCACGCCTGATCCTTGCCGACGAGCCGACCGGGAATCTCGACACCCATCATGGCGAGGAAGTGATGCGGATGCTGCAGGCGCTGAACGGCGACGGCGCGACGATCGTGATGGTGCCGGTCGCGATCAACCTGGCGCTGGTCGCCGGCGGCGAGCCCACCGCGTTCGCGCTGATCGTCGCGCTGTCGGCGTCCAACAACTTCATGACCGCCTCCAACC
>ERZ1066122.969-NODE-969-length-26151-cov-12.938880_pt1 | contig 26151 bp, 31 predicted proteins | sample MGYA00382769_ERZ1066122 | MGnify/ENA primary metagenome ERZ1066122 (study PRJEB33369, sample SAMEA5778352) | biofilm metagenome | biome: Industrial cooling water; feature: Water cooling tower basin; material: Biofilm | place: United Arab Emirates | collected... | reverse complement strand
CACCGACGATGCCAAAGTCGCGATGCTGGCGATCAATGTCCGACCGCCCTCGGACTATCGGTTCGCAGAACAAGGGTACGACAGCCACGCCTTGCGCTGTTAGCTGCTCGACCACGGCACCACACCGATGATCCCTTCAAGGTCCAACCGCAAGGTCCAGATCTCGCGCACTTGGCAGAACTACCGCCAGCGCAACTTTGTCGAGCGTGTGCCTTGCCGGTTCTTGGACTGGCGCCGCATTCGCCGCACTCGTCACGTGGCGGCTCCGATGAGTCAGGATGCTAGCGACTTCCATCGTATGCTTGATGATTTGTTAACCTCATTTGGTTTAATCCCAGCCTGGCGATTAACCAAAAATCTACCGGACCCAAGCGGAGACCCAAGAAAATGAGTAAAAATTTAAAGCTTGCAGTAATCATGTTTGCGGCTGCATCCACGATTTCCACCGAGGCTCATGCAGAGTCACGTTTTGTGACCGGAACGGCCAGCCCGCTAACGGCAACCGCAAACCTTGACTTCACAGTGACCATTCCGCGGTTCGTTTATGTCCGGATCGGGACCGGAACGGATCGGGCCAACAACACGACCGTCGACAACCTTGTCTTCAACGTACCGGCAGCCAACGTTGGTGACGGCACGTCTATTGCAGGTACTGGCGGTGACTTGACCGGTGGGCAGGTTACAGCGCGTGTGCTTGGGAACAATGGCACGATCGCGTTCAGCTCGACTACGCTGGGGCCGCTCAACAACGGAGCTGGTGATACCATTTCTTGGTCGCAGATGAACGTTGCGGTCACAGCCAATACCACTGCTACCGCACTCGCTCACCCGACGCTGGTTGATGCAGCGACCACTAGCATCAACCTGACCCCCACGAGCGGCACAAGGGTCACCAACCTCGATGCACGCTGGACTTTCTCGTACCGTAACCAAACCATCGTTCCTGCGGGCACTTATGGTGGAGTGAACACGCAGAATGGTCGTGTGACCTATGCCGTATCGATGCCCTGACTGGATTGACCGGGCCCCAGCGCAAGCCCCCGCAGCTCCGCTCAGCGAGCACGGGTGGCCTTGGCAGCTGGTGTAACCATATTTCTAAGTGGTGTGCCATATTCGTGCCCGAGTAATTTACCATACCTCAGGCCTTAAACTGACTTACTGTCGCCCGTTTTACCAAAGCGGAGCCACAGGAGGTATGAGGCGTGATGCGATGGCCAATAGCAGCGGCAGTTGTTCTGGGTGCCGCCCTTGCATCGGCCATCGCACCACTAGGCGCGCTAGCCGGATCGAGGTTCGAGACAACCCCGACTCCCAGCGCTGAAGCGGCTGCAAGCTTGGATTTTTCAATTGTCGTGCCCAAGATTGTCTATCTCGGCCCGCTAAGGGGCGACGATGACAGAGACGCGGCGCGCCCGTTCGCCTCAGGAAAATCTGTGCGTCTGAAGGTTCGTGAGCCGTACACCGCAATAACCAACGGTGGCACGATCGCCTTCTCGGCTGCAGAGCAGGGCCAGATACGACCCCCAGAAACGGGTGACGCGAACGTGCGGCGTGAACCGCCAACGAACCGGGTATATGTGGTAGCCATCCCTTGAAATAAGGGCCAGCGTGCGCAAAACGCCTGTGGTGTACTTCACCAAGGGGGGCGACCGCAGTGATCGAAGGGGCTCAGGGGCGGAAACAACAGACCACGGGGAAGCTTTACCTTAGCTACAAAATCGCAAGGCGAAGCGCTATCGTAGCAGCTGGCTTGTTATGCGCCTTTGGAGCACAGACGGCCCACGCCTATGTCATCACCATAACAGCGGGCCCACGCTCGATTTATCTGCAAGTGGGGGCTGGCGGGTATGCTGGCACCTATTCGTCGGGCGGCACCCCCGGCAACAATGCAACAATCAATGTTGTATCTGTGAGTGTTCCAGCGGCAGTTGTCGGCTCGGGCGCAGCTCAGGCAATGACCTCGAACAGTAACGTTGCGCAGAGCCCGATTGACGGGTTCGTTTTCTGCAACCCTCCAACGCAAGTGTACATAGGGGCGTGGTCTCGACCTGGTTCAAGGCCAGGTGTCGCCACCCTTACGGTCACATCGCCTGTCAACTTGACGAGCGGCACCGACACAATTCCCTTCAGCCAGATCAGCTGGGTGATGTCCGGCAATGGAGACACGGTGTTTCAGTTTCCCAATGGCACTTTCACGGGAACAACGCAGACACTTGCCACCTTTCAGGCGAATACCTGGAAAGAGCAATGCATGACATTTTCTTATGCAAATTCGGTAGTGCCTGCAGCAGGCACTTACACGGGTCGCGCTGTCTACACCTTGAGCCTTCCATGAAAAAGGTTTGTTCTTTTATTTTGTTGTGGAGTGCCGCGGCGGGCTTTTGCCCCCTAGCTGCTGCGCAGGATCAACCGACAGCTTCTGCCCGCGTTTTGAAGGTTGATGACAGCGGAACTGTTGTTCTTGATCCAGTTCTGGAAATGCAGTGGCAACCGCCGGGCCGGAGTGGCTCGACCTCGCTGGTATCAGCCTCAACTCGTGTGAGCGTGCAGTTGAACCTTGCTGCCTGGGTCGGAAGATCGGGCAGGATCTACATGACGTTGCCCCGCGCACCGGGCCCCACGGTTCGAGCCACTTGGAAAACGGGCGGAACGCTTTTGCCGGGGACCTTGCTTTCCGGTGATCGAACGCTTGTTTACGCTGGGCCCGTGACAAGCCCCGTCATACGTGACCTCATCGAGATCGCGCTTGAAGCTGATGGTGCGCGCCTGACCCAGCCGGAGGCATTGGCATTCGGATTTGAGATCGAGTTGGATCAGTGAAAAAAAAGCTGCCCCGCGTGTTTAGCGCCTTGGCCGTCCCTTTTGTTGTCGGCCTAGCGTGCACTCTTCAGACTGGCTCTGCCAAGGCAAATGAATTTGCCCTTTCGGTATCACCGCCGCGTTTTGAATTGGCCACAAAGCCAGGTCAAACGGTGCGCGCGGTGGCCGAACTGAGCAATCGATCAGATGCACCGGCTGACCTCACTTTCGCCACGGCGGAATGGGAGCTTACATCAGATGGAGGCGTCGCACTCAGCCAAGCGCTGAAGCCGGATTCCTGTCGTCAATGGGTTGCGATTGAACGACGACAGACCGTGTTGCCAGGCAGAACCTCTTTGCGTTACCGGTTCGAAGTTACCCCGCCCGCCGATACGCCTCCCACCGAGTGCCGGTTTGCTATCGTAATCGCGGGCGGCGACAGCAACGTAGAAGCTGCGGAGAATGTCCAGTTTCCCGTTGCTGGCCAGATTGCCCTTATTGTTTATGTTGCAGTCGGCGATGTTAAGCCGTCGCTCAAAATCGTGAAAGCAGCCGTCGTCGAGATCGGCGGCGTGAAGACGCCCGTTGTAATGGTAGAGAACTCTGGAACGGCGCATGGGCGCCTTTCAGCCTTCCTTAACGGCACTGATGCTGCCGGTGTACGAAGAGAGTTTTCCCCATCAACTCTGCCTATCCTGCCAGGAGAGACGCGAATGATCGCCCTCAACCCTGACAATGTTGAAGACTCTCTCGAAATGGAAGGTCGGGAATCGACAAAGACCAAGTCGTTGGGGCCCATTGTGTTCCCTTTGACAATCAACGGTACAATGAACGATTCTATTAACTCCTTCCGATTTGAAGGGGTATTCGAACCTTGATGCAAGGTGGTGTTTTACAATTCCTAGGACAGGAATACGTCTACTGCAAATATGCGACCAGATTTGCAATCCTAGCAACAGGCTGTGCCGCTACAGTCGTATACGGCCAGCCGCAGCCAGCAACAGATGCCGCTCCCGAGACAGAAGACGAATACGTCGATCAATTGATCGCGGACGGCAATCTCAAGCCGCTGCTAACCGGCGATGACAGCACTTCACGCAACACGAGCGGCAACCTTCGCTCGCTTATGGTCGAACTCGGTGGCGCAAGGATCACGACCAATTCGCAAAATGATAGCTTTGACACCTCAGCGCTTGACCGGCCGCTGCAGGAAGCAGGCATCCTCGTTTCAGGACGGTACGAGACGGACAACTTCGGTACTATCGGGTTGGAGGCACAAATCCGTCGTGGTTCCAGCCTGAGCCTTCTCAACCAAAACGATGATGATCGCTGGAACGGCTTGTTCAAGCTATCCACGGATGATCTGCCCTTGGGAGACGGCTGGCTCGCCGACGGTGCATTAGGTGCAACCTCTACGCCGCTCATTGGATTGCTCGATAGGCAAACCCGCTTTTTTCTCCCAGTTACCCCAATCATGGGCGCGGCCATATCGCTCGACTCCTACAAACCGCTCGCCCCCGGCCAAGTGGAAAAGGATCCGGTTCCTTTCGCAGGTTTGAATTTATCAATCGGAGAGCCCGGCTTGCTGGGTGGCTTGCGCCTTAACGATTACACAGGTTTGTCTGGCCTGTTGATTTCCGGCGGCGGACAGATCGAGATTTCGCGCGGCCTCACGATAGGCGGTCAAGCGATAGCCGTGGACAATACGCGCGACCCGTTCGCTGCAGTCCTTCAAACACTCGACGGAGACGAGGTTGTTCCCCTGATATCTTCCGGAGCTGTTGTCGGCTCCCTCGGCTACGTGCGCCCCGGCTTTCGCGTTCAGGCGAATGCGATATGGTCTGCCCGTTCCAGCAATCAGACCGGTCCCGCGATGTTTTCACAGGACGGTGAAGCATTTGGGGGTTCGCTCGACATAAGCTACCGTAAAGGCAGGACATCGCACAACGGGGGTCTGTACCACTTCGGCCCTGGGCTCACATGGGGAGCGTCGGCCATTCTCAGCAACGCCTATGGGGCATATTATCGCCTTTCGCGCTCGTCTCAGCGCTGGCGATGGACTTTCAACATCGACGCCATCGACTCTGTTAACGATGCGGGCGCGAGCGGTGTCGTCATAAATGCAGATACACGCAGGAACATAGGATTTACGACTGCGGTCGGTCTCAACTCAAGCTTGCGCTTCGCAAACGGACAAAGCGCGGGACAATTTCTTGGCTATATCGACTTTGAGACTGGCCTCGGAACATCCCGCGCCGAGGCGGGCTGGAGTAAGGATCCGTTCGCAGATTTTTATCGGGTCGGCCTTGTCCAGAACTGGTCCCTTCATCAGAGCTTACCGGCCGGCAGTCGGCTGAGCACGCAAATCGCCTATCAATATCGGGAACAGTCAGAGGATGTGTTTCTCGGTGTAAACCGCATTCAAAGCGAGCGCGCAGACGGAATCTCGATAGCTGCAAATTTTGGACTGATGCCCTTCAAGGATGTAACACTCGACGCCAACATCGCCTACAGCAGTGATGCAAGTTCGGTTGCTTCGGAATTCTTCGGGCCTTTTCAAACAACAGGTGCGTCGTTTGGGAGCTTTGCCTCGCAACAGACTGACTCATTTGCCGCAACGCTGGTCGCATCAGCAAGGCTCTCGGACAACTGGAGCCTGTCAGGCTCGTACACGGATACAACTTCGAGCCTCGTTTCGAGATTCGGCATACCCGTTTTTGCTTCTCCTCTCGGTCCTGACCAAGAGCAGCTTGATGATTTGCGGCGAAGCTCGTTCAGGTTGCGCGCAGCTTATCTAACCTTGCGCTACTCGCACTCTGCCGGACGTCCGCGTGGAACGATTGGCAACCGACAATACCCTCTTGGCGGTACCGGAAACATAATTGGTCGGGTGTATCTCGATGCCAACGGAAATGGCTCTCACGATCCTGCGGAACAGGGTGTGCAGGGGATCCTCGTCATTCTGGACGGTCGCGATGCCGTACGTACTAACGAGGCAGGCTTTTATCAGTTCAGGGGTGTGGCTGACGGCCAGCATCGCATCACGGTCAATGCGGATAACCTGCCGCTCCCATGGTTCATTGAGTCCGCAGGTAAAGATGAGGTCGGAATGGCTTATGCTGCGACGGTCGAGGTCAAGGTCCGGGGAACAACACAGTTGGATATCGCGGCAACCAGGTAACGTCACCTAGGGGGAACAGACGACTGATTGATTGAAGACTGATGACGTTCTCCGCTTTTTGTCCGTGTCATGGAAAGCTCGCGCTCCGGTCAGTTTCCATCGTCGGTCGCGAAGGCTGTCTATCCAGGGTGCCGACAGCGGCATGACAGCTTCAGGCACAACCAGACGTTCAATTTGGCGGCCGTCAGATCCTGATCTGAGTCGAGAGCTGCTGATGCTGACTTCCTGATTGCACTGCGACTTTTCGCACCAAGCGGCCGGAGTCTTCCTATGTGTGGCGCCGCTTTATCTTTGCCGCCCGCGTGAGGCGCTTTCACGAGCAACATCAGCTCGCGAAAGCCAGCCCGTTAACTACTTAGGTTATTGATTTTAAGCAAAAATAGGTTGGCGGAGCAGGAGGGATTCGAACCCTCGATACGCTTTTGACGTATACACACTTTCCAGGCGTGCGCCTTCGACCACTCGGCCACTGCTCCGTGCACCGGCTGGCGCACCCACTTCGCAACTTGAGCGCGAGAACGGGAGCACCTTTCGGGGCAAGTGCGGCCCACTAGCCGCGAATGCCCTGCTTCGCAAGGCGCTGCATGGCGCGCCATTTGGCCGTCATCACGAATAATGGTATGAGACTCGCCAAGGTACAGCGCTGCGCGGATGTGGCATTCCCTGCGAACGCTGCCTCGAAAACCCCTTTCCGCCCTCCAAAACGCGTGGAAAGGGGTTTTTGATTGGGCGGGTGGTGTGGCACTATACCGGCATGAACAAAGCCTTCCTCGCCGCTGCGACGGCCCTCGCCCTGACCTTGCCGCTGGCCGCGCAGGAGACATCCCAACCGGCATACCCCGCCCCATCGGAGATCTTCGCCGCCGCGCTCAAGGCCGACTGGGTGGCGATCCCGGCGGAGGACTTGCTGGTGATGACCCTCGCGCCGGACGCAGAGGGCAAGCCGCGGCAGGTGGTGATCCAGCTGATGCCGGCGCCCTTCTCGCAAGGCTGGGTCCACAACATCCGCCTCTTCGCCCGCGCCAAGTGGTACGACGGCACCTCGGTCAACCGGGTGCAGGATAATTACGTCACCCAGTGGGGCGATCCCAATTACGACAACCCGGAGGCGACGGGGAAGCCCAAGCCGCTGCCCAATGGGCTGAAGGTGATGGGCGAGGCGGATTATGTCGCTCAGATCGACGATTCTCTTGCTTACTTATGGTCGAAAGATCCGCTCTTTCGAGCAGATCCGAACAAGAGCATTCTTGCGTTGACAGGCGACCCTTACTCTGGGGTGAGCGGGTTCATCGATGGTTGGCCTGTTTCGGCGGACACAGGGCCCGACGGAATATGGCCCACCCACTGCTACGGCATGGTCGGCGTCGGGAGGAACTATTCGCCCGACACCGGCTCGGGCGCGGAGCTTTACACCGTCATCGGCCATGCCCCGCGCCACCTTGATCGCAATATCGCGCTCGTCGGACGGGTGATCGAGGGGATGCAGCACCTCTCCTCGCTGCCGCGCGGCTCGGGCGCGCTCGGGTTCTATACCGCCGAGGAAGCGAACAAGCGCACCCCGATCCTGGCCGTGCGGGTGGCGAGCGATCTTCCGGCGGGAGAGCAACCGGCGTTCGAATACCTCTCGACAGAGAGCCAGACCTTCGCCGCCTACGCCGACGCCATCGCCAACCGCCGCGATCCCTTCTTCATCACCCCCGCAGGCGGCGCCGACATCTGCAACATCAGGGTTCCGGTGCGGCGGGTGGCGGACAGCGGCTAGATCCGCTCCGCCTGCGCCACGGCATCGCTCGCCCGCAAGGCGGAGAGGATGCGCGAAAGGTGCGCCAGATCCTGCACCTCGATATCCACCTCATACGTGGTGAAGGGGTGATCGAGCTGGGTCTGGGCAAGGCTGGTCACATTGGCCTTGTTCTGCGCGAAGATGCCCGCCATCTCCGCCAGCGTGCCGGGACGATCATAAAGCGTCACCGCCATCCTGCCGACGGCCCCTTGCGAACGGGTGCCCCAGGCCAGATCGAGCCAGTCACTATCGACGCCGCTTGCCAGTTCCAGACAATCAATCGCGTGAACCAGCACGGTTTCGCCCTTGCGGCGAATGCCGACAATCCGATCACCCGGCACCGGGTGGCAACACGGCGCGAGTTCGAACGCCACGCCGGGGGTCAAGCCGCGGATCGAGATCGCCCGTTCCCGCCGTGACCAGTGCTCTTCATCCTCGATCCCGGCGGTGCAACCCGGCACCAGCGCTTCCATCACCTCGCGATCAGACAGCTTGGCCGCGCCAATCGCGTACATCAGATCATCCGGCTCCTCGAGCCCGAGCCGTTCGACCGCCACCCGGATCGCCTTCTTGCCGATTTTGGCGGGGACGCGCGCGGCGATTTCATCGAACAGCTTGGAGCCGATCGCCGCAACTTCGGAGCGTTCCTTGAGGCGGACCGCGCGGCGGATCGCGGCGCGCGCCTTGCCGGTCACCACAAACCCCAGCCATGGCAATTGCGGTTCGGCATGGGGGCTCTTGATGATTTCCACCACATCGCCGTTGTTCAGCGGGGTGCGCAGCGGCATGTGCCGTCCATTGATCTTGGCGCCCACGGTGGCAAGGCCGAGATTGGTGTGTACCGCAAAGGCGAAGTCAACCGCGCTCGCGCCCTTGGGAAGCTGGAACAAGGCCCCCTTCGGGGTGAAAGCGAAGATGCGATCCTGATAGATCGCCATCTTGGTGTGTTCGAGCAATTCCTCGGCATCGTGGCTGGCATCGACAATCTCGATCAGATCGCGCAGCCAGCCGACCTGCCCATCGGGCTTGCCAGCCTGCTTGTAGGCCCAGTGCGCGGCGAGGCCGAATTCATTCACCCGGTGCATCTCGCGGGTGCGCACCTGCACTTCAACCCGCATCGAATTCTCGTACATCAGCGAAGTATGGAGGCTGCGATAGCCGTTTGATTTGGGGGTTGAGATGTAATCCTTGAACTTGCCGGGGATGAATTGCCACGTGGTGTGCAGCACGCCCAGCGCCCGGTAACAATCCTCTTCGCTGTCGGTCAGAACCCGGAACGCCATGATATCCGTGACCTGCTCGAAACTGACATGGCGTTCGGCCATCTTGTGCCAGATCGAATAGGGATGCTTTTCGCGCCCGTAGACTTCGACCTTGAGACCCGCTTCGGCAAGGCGCTGCTTGATCTTGAGCGCGATCGCATCAACCTGCCCGCCATCCTGCGAGCGCAATTGTTCGAGCCGCCCGGTGATGGTCGCGTGGGCTTCGGGCTCAAGCTCGCGGAAGGCCAGCGCCTGCATCTCGTGCATATATTCATACATGCCGACACGCTCGGCCAGCGGCGCGTAGATATCCATCGTCTCGCGCGCGATCCGCTTGCGCTTTTCGGGCGAGCGAATGAAATGGAGCGTGCGCATATTGTGCAGCCGGTCCGCCAGCTTGACCAGCAGCACCCGGATATCCTCGGACATGGCGAGGAGGAATTTGCGCAGATTTTCGGCCGCCCGCTCGTTTTCGGGCATGGTCTCGATTTTCGAGAGCTTGGTCACGCCGTCAACCAGCCGGGCGACTTCGGAGCCGAAATGAGTCTCGATGTCCTCGATCGTGGCGAGCGTATCCTCAACCGTGTCGTGCAGCAGCGCGGTGATGATGGTTGACTGATCGAGCTTGAGATCAGTCATCAAGCCAGCCACTTCGACCGGGTGCGAGAAGTAGGGATCCCCGCTCGCACGCTTTTGGGTGCCGTGTTTCTGCACGGTGTAGACATAGGCGCGATTGAGCATCGCCTCGTCGGCATCAGGGTCGTAATCGAGGACCTTCTCAACCAGTTCGTATTGGCGCAGCATATGAACCTGAATATGGGCGCGGGCGCGGGACGGGGCAAGCGCGATTGTCATGGGCCAGCGAAGCGGCCGCTTGGCAGCGGCGCGAAGCCGCGTTATAACGCCTGTATGAACACGACCCTCAAGATCACCAAGATCGGCAATTCTGCGGGCATCATCCTGCCCAAGGATGTGCTGGCGCGCCTGCGCGTGGAAGTCGGCGATGATCTTTACATCTCCGAGGCCGCCGACGGCATGCGCATCACGGCCTCCGACCCGGAGTTCGCGTCGCTCATGGATATGGCCGAAGGCATCATGCGCAAAGACCGCGACATCCTCAAAGTGCTGGCAAAATAAGATAAGGCCATGGGGTTAAACCGCGCCGAGCCAATCTGGCTTGACAGTCGCATGGCGCACGCGATCCACGACCGCCAACTTGCAGAGCATGGTGGCGGGGCAGGATTGCGCGATGAAGGCGCACTCGAACCTGCGATGGCCCGCCCGCTCAACCAGTGGGCCTATGGCGAGCGCGATCTTGCGCAGCTTGCGGCTGCCTATGCTTTCGGCCTTGCTCGCAACCACCCCTTTGCCGACGGAAACAAGCGCACGGCGTGGATCCTTGCGCGTCTGTTCCTGATGGCAAACGGCGTTGAAATCGCCTTCGACAAGGTCGACGCGATCAATATCGTGATCGCCCTTGCCGTCGGCGAACTCTCCGAGGAGGAACTCGCCGATTGGTTCCGGCAGCGCGTGGTGACGGCGGGCTAGCCCGCCATCACGACCATGTCGCGCGCGGCGGCAGGCTCATCAGGATGGCGTCGATATTGCCGCCGGTCTTCAACCCGAAGATCGTGCCGCGATCATAGACCAGATTGAATTCGGCATAGCGCCCGCGATATTCGAACATCTGTGCCTCGTCCGCGGCATCAAACGGAGTGTGCATCCGCTTGCGGACAATCGCCGGGAAAGCCGCGAGGAACTGCTTGCCGATATCCTTGATGAATTCAAAATTGGCAGCCCAGCCTGCATCATCCGCGCATTCGAGATGATCGCAGAAAATCCCGCCAACCCCGCGATGCACCTGCCGGTGGGGGATGTAGAAATAATCATCCGCCCACTTCTTGTAGCGTTCGTAATAGGTCGGATCATGCGGATCGCACGCGGCCTGCATGGCGGCATGGAACGCCTGCGTATCCTCTTCATAAGGAAGCGGCGGGTTCAAATCCGCGCCGCCGCCAAACCACGCCTTGGTCGTGGTGAGGAAGCGTGTGTTCATATGCACCGCCGGCACATGCGGGTTGGCCATATGCGCCACCAGCGAAATCCCGGTCGCGCTGAAGCCGGGGTTGTCGGCGCTTGCCCCATTGATGTTACCGGCAAATTCCTTGGCGAAGTTGCCGCGCACGGTCGAGACATTGACCCCGACCTTCTCGAACACCTTGCCCTTCATCAAGCCCTGCACCCCGCCGCCCGGGTCAGGATTGCCTGCTTCTTCGCGGTTCCACGCCGTATATTGGAAAGCCGCATCCGATCCCGCCTCGCGTTCAATCGCTTCAAATTCGGCACAAATGGAATCGCGCAGGCTTTCAAACCACGCCTTGGCGCGGCCGGTGTGTTCAGTCCAATCCGTCATACATCCCCATCCGTCATTCGCGGCTTACCATAGGCGAGCGCGCGAGGCGCACAAGGCCCCGCATACACTTGCCAAGGGGATTGTTTGCAGGCAGGACAGCAGCATGGTTCCCGTTTCGTTCGCCCCACTGCCCTTTGCCGGACATGACATGTCCCTGGCCGATGGGCGTGCGCTCTATTGGCCGGCGGAACGCACCGTGCTGGTCGCCGATCTGCATCTCGAGAAAGGCAGCTGGTATGCCCAGCGTGGCCAGATGCTGCCCCCTTACGACAGCCGGGCGACGCTCGAACGGCTGGCTGATATCGTCAAGGCGAGCGGCGCGCGCCGTGTGATCACGCTGGGTGACAATTTCCACGATGATGCCGGTGCGCTGCGGCTTGAACCCTTTGCCAAAGGCATGCTCGAAGGCTTGATCCGCTCGCTCGATTTCGTGTGGATCACCGGCAACCACGATGAGCAAATGGCGCGCAGCTTTGGCGGCGCGGTGATGCAAGAGCTTGATCTGGGCGGGATCGTGCTGCGACACGAGGCCCGACCGGGCGAGCTGCGCCATGAGCTGTCGGGCCATTTCCACCCCAAGCTGCGGGTGCAGGTCAGAAACCGGGTGATTGCACGGCCCTGCGCGGTGATCGGCCGGATGGCAAAAGGCGACGGCGAACGCATGATCCTGCCCGCTTTCGGGGCCTACACCGGCGGCTTGGATGCCGCCGCGCCCGAAATCCGCGCCGCGTTGCACCCCGCCAAGACGCTCGAAGCGGTGGTGCCCGCCAAGGGCCAGATCGCGCGTTTCGGATTGTCACGCACACCGGCGTAAGACTCCATCTGGCGCTCTGCGCGATTTCGGACTAAGGAGCGCTCGACCACACAGGCTATTACAGGAGAAAGCCCCATATCCCGTCCACCCCGGCGTTCGATGGCCCCGCCAATCAAAAGCGGCCCTCGTTTTGATAACATGATCCAGGTTCCGAAGGTCCGCGTCATTGATGACGAAGGCGAGAACCTCGGTGTGATGTACACCCGCGAAGCGATCGAGCAGGCCAACGAAAAGGGCCTCAACCTCGTCGAAGTGTCCCCCAACGCGGACCCGCCGGTGTGCAAGTTCCTTGATGTCGGCAAGTATCGCTACGAGGCCCAGAAAAAGGCCAATCTGGCGCGCAAGACGCAGAAAACGCAGGACATCAAGGAAGTCAAAATGCGCCCCAACATCGACACGCATGATTATGACGTGAAGATGCGCAATGTCAGCAAGTTCATCGAGCACGGCGACAAGGTGAAGATCACCCTGCGCTTTCGCGGGCGCGAAATGGCGCACCAGCATCTCGGCATGGATCTGCTGAAGAAGGTTCAGGACGATGTGGCGGAGATCGCCAAGGTCGAAGCGTTTCCGCGGCTCGAAGGGCGTCAAATGCTGATGGTGCTGGCGCCCAAGTAAGCGGCCAGCAACGCCAGAATCGCAGGCTGCGCGAGCGTGTGCCCTTGAGGTGCTCCTATCGCAAGGCCTGCGGGCAAACCGGCAGAATCCGGCGGCAACCATTCCAAGAAAGCGGCGGGTCGGCACAGCGCTGGCTCGCCGTTTTGCTTGCCGACCTCGCCGCCCGCCGATAGTCCTCCACGGATGAGAGATGGGGATCGCCAGACACCATGACAGCGCGCCGCATTGGTCTGTTGCTGGGTCCGCTGGCTTTTGCGCTGGTCGCGCTGACCACCCCGCCCGCTGGCATGCCGCAAGGCGCCTGGCTTATCGCCGGGCTGGTGGTGTGGATGGCCGCTTGGTGGATGACCGAAGCCGTCCCGCTGACGGTGACGGCCCTGCTGCCCTTCCTCGTCATACCGCTGGGCGGGATTTCGAATGCCGAACAGACCGCCAGTTCCTATTATTCGCCGATCCTGTTCCTGATCCTCGGCGGCGCGTTTCTCGCGCTCGCCATCGAACGCACTGGGCTGCACCGCCGCCTCAGCCTTGCGATCCTGCGGCTGGTGGGTGCGCAAGGCGGCGCATGGCGCCTGCTCTTCGCTTTCATGATCGCCTCGGCCCTGCTCTCGATGCTGATTTCCAACACATCAACCGCGCTGATTATGATGCCGATGGCGCTCGCGGTGCTGGATGGGGGCAGCCCCCCCGCCGCAAGCGAAGCGGACATGCCGACGGAAGGACTTTCCGGCGCGCTGCCCATGGGCATTGCCTTTGCCGCCAGCATCGGAGGGCTTGGCACGATTGTCGGCTCGCCCACCAATGCGATTGCGGTCGGCCTGATGGAAAGCATGGCCGGGTTCCGCATCAGTTTCGCCCAATGGTCGCTGTTCGGCCTGGCGATTGTGGCGCTCGCCATTCCGCTCGCCGCGGTGATCATCGCGCGGGTCCAGAATGTCTCTCAGCACCCCTTCGATCTGGCTGCCGCACGGGCCGCGATAGCCAGCCACACCGCGTGGAGTTCGGCGGAAAAACGGCTGGTGCCAGTGGCGCTTGTCACCTTCATCGGCTGGATGACCCAGCCGCTGGTCGCCCCGCTGCTGCCGGCCGGCGCCTGGACCGATGGCACGATTGCTATCCTTGCGGGCGTCGCGCTGTTCCTGATCCCCGATGGCACGGGCCGATCCCTGCTGATCTGGCGCGAGGCCGAGCGCGCCCCGTGGAGCATCATCATGATGTTCGGTGGCGGTCTGGCGTTGGCGCAGGGCATGCAGGTATCAGGGCTGGCCGAATGGCTCGGCGGCGCGCTTTTGCCGTTGCAAGATTTCCCGCTGATCGTGGTCGCCCTCGCGCTGACCGCAATGGTTATCATCATCACCGAATTTGCGAGCAATGTCGCCACCGCATCCGGGATTATCCCGGTTGTCGCGGCGCTGACTGTCGCGCTCGGCGCGGATCCGATCCTGCTCGCCATGCCGGCTGCGCTGGCTGCAAGCTGGGGTTTCATGCTACCTGCCGGAACCGGGCCCAATGCCATTGCCTGGGCGACAGGGCGCATCCGGATCGAACGGATGGTGAGCGCAGGCGCCGTGCTCGATCTTGCAGGCGTTGTGCTGATCGTCACCGTGGTGTGGATCATCGCCGCGCTGACATGAAACGCGCGCGTGCAAAGGGGGGAGGATTGAGCGCATGACGGACACCCGAAAACCGGTTTTCCTCGTGATTGGCGCAGGCGCCGGGATTGGCGGCAGCGCGGGGCAGCGCTTTGCCGCCGGCGGCTATCACGCGGTGCTGGCCCGCCGGTCTGACGAGGCCGGGTTGCAGCGGATGGTGTCCGCGATCGAGGCCGCAGGCGGATCGGCGAGCGGCACCTTGATGAATGCCGCAGACGATGGCGCGATCGAGGAACTGGTCACCCGGACAGAGCGCGATATCGGCCCGATTGCTTGCGCGCTCTACAATCTCGGCGCACAGATCGGCAACCGGAGCCTGCCCGACACCCCGCACCGCATCTTCGAGCTGGGCTGGCGGCTTGGCACCTATGGGGTGTTCCGGCTGGCTCATGCGCTGTTCCCGCTGATGGTGGAACGCGCGCGCGATCATGGCCAACATGGCACGCTGGTGGTCACCTCCGCCACCGCCGCGATGCGCGGCAATGCCGGACAGCACAGCCACGCTGCTGCGATGGGCGGGCGGCGGATGCTGTGCCAGACGCTTTATGCCGAATACGCGCCGCAAGGCGTGCATGTCGCTCATGTGGTGGTGGATGGCGCGGTCGATGCGCCCGATACGCTCGGCAAGCTGCTCGGCGATCGCTACGAAGCCTTCAAGGCGGGCAAAGGCCCCGACGGGGTGATCGATCCCGCAGCACTCGCCGAAACCTACTGGCACCTTGCCCACCAGCCGCGCAATTGCTGGAGCCATGAAGTCGATGTGCGCCCGTGGCGCGATGTCGCATGGTGGAACGACAATCCCGATCCGCAGATCGACAGCAAAGGCAAAGTCTTTGCTGGGCCAAAAGACTAGGACTTCGTAAGATTTGTTGCCATAGTCTCCGTCCAAAGCTGAACGGGGAAAAGATTTATGGGTTTGGAATGTTGCGGGTATGATCACGCCGGGGCGGAACCGGGCGCTGCATGGATCAACCCCTGCCTGTGCGGATCACCCCTGACCCAGCAGGCCTTTGCCCGAATCGAAGCGGATCTTTCGCGGCGCGAGGCTGTCGGCGGAACGGCCGCCGTGCTCGGCATGTTTGCAGGCTTTGGCCTTGCCCCGCAATTGGCCCATGGTCAGACCCCGGGACGGCCCACCGTGCTGACCAATCTCAGCTTCTTTGACGGCACCACCCTGAAAATGCAGGCGGGCCGCGAAATCGTGATCGAAGGCGGCACCATCAGCGCGATTGTCGGCGCTGGCGAAGGCCCGCAAGAGGCGCTGCGCATCGATTGCGGTGGCCGTGCGGTTACGCCGGGGCTGATCGATTGCCATTGGCACGCGACGCTCGTCAGCGTCAGCCAGCTTGCCGCGCTCACGCAGGATATTGCGCTTATCCATCTGATTGCCGGGCAGGAAGCGGGTGCCACCCTGATGCGCGGCTTCACCACCGTGCGCGATACCGGCGGGCCGGCCTTCGGGCTCAAGATGGCGGCGGATCGCGGCATTCTGGCAGGCCCGCGCATTTTCCCGAGCGGGGCCATGATCTCGCAGACCTCGGGCCATGGCGATTTCCGCATGATCCATGCGCTTCCCCGGATGGACAGCGATCCCGCCGATTACACCGAACGCACCGGGGTGGCCGCGATTGCTGATGGCGAGGCCGAAGTGCTGCGCCGCACGCGCGAGCAATTGATGAAGGGTGCGAGCCAGATCAAGATCATGGCAGGCGGCGGGGTATCCTCGCTCTATGATCCGCTCGACACGGCGCAATTCCTTGAAGAGGAAATGCGCGCCGCCGTGCGCGCAGCGGCGGATTGGGGCACCTATGTGTGCAGCCATGTCTATACCTCCGAAGCGATCCAGCGCGCCTTGCGCGCGGGCGTGCGCTCGATCGAGCATGGCCAGCTCGCCGATGATGCGACGATCCGCATGATCAAGACGGAAGGCGCGTGGTGGTCGATCCAGCCCTTTCTTGCGGATGAGGATGCCAACCCGAAGACCGATCCGGTCCAGATCGCCAAGCAGCAGCAGGTCTCGGTGGGCACAGTGCGTGCGTTCGAGAAAGGCCGGGCCGAGGGCGTCAAGATGGCGTTCGGCACCGATATCCTGATGAACCCTGGCGGCTCGGCCAGCCAGGGGCGGCAATTGGCGAAGCTCACGCGCTTCATGGCGCCTTTGGAGGCCCTGCGCATGGCGACAGGCGCGGCCGGAGAATTGCTGGCCATGTCAGGCGAGCGGTCACCCTATCCCGGCAAGCTTGGCGTGATCGAAGTCGGCGCGCTTGCGGATCTTCTGGTGTGGGACGGCGATCCGGCCAAGAGCATCGATTTCATCGGAGATCCGGCCGCCAATCTAAAGCTGGTGATGAAGGGCGGCCGGGTGTTCAAGCAAGCGCTGTGATCAGCCGCGCCACTCGCGGCGTTCCTCGGCAGCGCGCAGGACTTCGTACGCGAGCTGGATCGCTTGGAATTGCTTCGCCGCTTCGGCATCACCCGGCTTCACATCGGGATGCACCAGCTTGGCGCGTGTGCGATAGGCCTTCTTGATCGCGGTGAAATCCGCGTCCGCTTCCAGCCCGAGCACGTCGAGCGCGCGCATTTCGTCAGCCGAGCGCGAGCCATCGCCTGACCCGGCCCAGCCATAATGCGCAGCCTCGGCATAGCCCGCGCTCTCGCGCTGTTCGGCACTCGCACGCGCCGCAGCCTCTTCCTTTTCGAGACCTTCGAAGTAGTCCCACTTGGCGTTGTATTCTGCCGCGTGGCGTTGGCAGAAATACCACCGCTCGCGGCTGTTGGGGGCCTTGGGCGCGGGGCAATTGCCCGGCTCGTCGCAGCCGTGGCGATCACAGATGCGGATATTGGCAGCTTCCTGCGACGAGCCATAGGCGCGCCAGCGCGGAAAGCCCCAATCCATGGAACGGCGCGCGCGGCTCACCGGAAAAGGGCCTGAATGTCGTTGGTCGAAAGCATAGGGCGCTCAATCTAGGCGAGGTGGCGCGCGATGCAAAGCGATGAGATGGCAGGGAACGGGTTTTTAATTGAAATGTTGCAGGGCAACACAAACCCGATATCGAGACCGATGATGAGCCAGCAACTGACCCTCTCCAGCCTGTTTTCGGTGTTCGCGCTGGGGGCTCTGTGCGTCGTCACCACCGCGCGCGACATGACGGGCGGCGACAATGGGCTGGCGGCCCCCGCTCTCGTCAGCGTGCAGGCCGAGCCTTTGCCCGGCCTGCTTGACTAAGTGCTGCTAGCCGCGTGCCGATAGCCCGGCACGCGCGGATGCTTCAGCGGATCATCACACTCGCTGCGCGGCGGTTCTGCGCCCACGACTGTTCGTCCGAGCCGAGAGCCACCGGGCGTTCCTTGCCATAGCTCACCACGGCGATGCGGTTGGGAGCAATGCCGAGGCTGGTTAGGTAGTTCTTGGCCGCATTGGCGCGGCGTTCACCCAGCGCGAGGTTGTATTCGCGCGTGCCGCGTTCGTCGGCATGGCCTTCGATGGTGAAGGTAAGCTGCGGATACTGCGCGAAATATTGCGCCTGGGCCTGCAAGGTCGCAGCGCTGGTGCTGGAAATGTTGAACCGGTCGAGATCGAAATAGATCACCGTCTGGCCATTCACCGCATTGCGGAAATGCTCCTGCGAGCCGACCTGCGGACCCATCGGGGTGGTGGGTGCCGGGGTTTGCTCTCCGCCACTCGACACTGGCGGGGGCGGCAGTTGTTCGGGCGCCTTTTTGGCACAGGCCGCCAGCATGGTGGCGGATGCGAGCAGCAAAACTGTAGCAAGCTTCTTATTCATCGGGGGTTCCTTTCAGATTTGCTGGGGTTCTCATAAGCAAAAAACGGACAAAATTATGGCCGGATCGGGCCCCATGCCGGGTCAGAACCATCAACCGGCGTCGGCAGGCGGCGTTCATTGCGCCCGGTGAGATCAACCTGCCAGATCCCCGAACGGCCCGAATTGCGTTCGGTACGGAAGAACTGGATGATCCGGCCATTGGGTGCCCAGGTCGGCGCTTCGTCCTGCCAGCCCTTGGTGAGCACGCGCATCCCGCCGCCGCTGGTGTTCATCACCGCGACGTTGAAATCGCCGGCGATCCGCGTGAAGGCGATCTGATCACCGCGCGGGCTCCATTCCGGGGTCGCGCAGCGGCCACCGAAAAAGCTGATGCGGCGCTGGTTCGACCCGTCGGCGTTCATGATATAGCACTGCTGCGAGCCCGAACGGTCGCTTTCGAACACGATCTTGCTGCCATCGGGCGAAAAGCTGCCGCCCACATCAATCCCCGGTGCATCGGTCAGACGGCGGCTCGCACCACCCGTCGCAGGCACGGTGTAGATATCGGTATTGCCCGAAACCGACATCGAATAGAGGATCGAGCGGCCATCGGGTGACCATCGCGGCGCGATGGTGGGATTACGGTTTTCCGTCACCAGCGTCTGCTTGCCGGTGCCGATGTCGTAGACATAGATCCGCGGGTTGCCATCGACATAGGAGAGGTAGAGGATCTTCGAATAGTCGGGCGAAAACCGCGGGGTCAGCGCGGTAGCGCTGCCCAGCGTGAGGAAGCGATGGTTTGCCCCGTCGCTGTCCATGATGGCGAGCCGCTTGACCCGCGCATCCTTGGGGCCGGTTTCCGCAATATAGGCAATCCGGCTATCGAAGAACGGGCTTTCGCCAGTCAGCCGCGCAAAGATCACGTCCGAGCACTTGTGCGCCGCGCGCCGCCAATCGGCAGGCGGCACGACCCAACCTTCGCGGACCAACTCGCTCTGGAGCGAGACATCGTAGAGATAGCAGCCGACCACCAGCCGGCCATCATTGCGGGCCTGGACATAGCCATGCACCAGCATTTCGGCGCTGCGGCCGCTCCAGCTTGTCCATGCGGGAGAGGTGATCTGCGGGAAGCTGGGGGCCGGCAAGCTATCGGGGCCAACCGGCTTGAACAGGCCATTATTCCTGAGATTGGCGGTAATGACACGGGCGATCTCGCGGCCAAGCGCGCCCGTGCCTTCGGCATTGGCCGGGGTCTCGCGGTTGCGATCCGTGGCAAAGGCAGGGATCGCGATCCCGATATCCGACCAATCGGATTCGTCGGTGACAGTGCCGCGCAGCGGACCATCGGTCGCCTCGGTCGGGGCGACCTGAATGCGCTCCACGCGCCCGCCCTCGCCCACCGGCGCGCCCAGATCCTGCGCCTGTGCCGCGGTACCCGGCACCAGAGCGATCAAGGGAAGCCATATCATGCGTTTCATCGTTACAGCCTTCTGTCGAATTGCCATTCGAGCGCTTTCCAGCGATCGTAAAACTGGTCGGGAAGATCAAAGGGCGCAGCCAATTGCACGGCGCGGATGGCGCGCTCGCAATGCAGCGATGCCTGCGGTTGGTTCGAGTCCGTAATGCTCGATTGTTCGACGCGGCAACGCGGTCGCCCTTTGAGCGTGCCATCGCGGTTCAGATCCCAGCTTACCACCGAGACAAGCTTTTCCGCATCCACCCCGGACGGTGCATTCCAGTGAGGGCGGATCTGGCGGGTGATGGCTGACGACAGCGCCGCGCGATCCGAAGCGCCAAAGACGGCCGCCGGGGCGCGGGTTTCATCCGTACGGGAGGAACTGCCCTGCCCTGACAGGAAATCATCGCCGATCCGGCTGCCGCCCGTGCGTGCAGCGGTGGTGGGCGTGGCACGCGGCGCAGGCGTGCTCGACGCGCGCGGGTTGGGCCGCGCGGGAGTGCGCTGCTGTGGTGCGCTGCTCGGCTTGGGCTGGGGCGAAACCTGTGCCCGTTCGGGCTGGGGCGGTGACGGCACGCTCTCAGCCGGGGGCGGGGCTTCTTCGCCCAGCGTCGGGGCAATCGACTGACGGCTTTCCGGCACCGGCTCACGCGCAGCGGATTCCAGCCCGACTTCGCCGACAAGGCTCACATCCATGCGCTCGGGAAAGCTCAGCACTTCCTGCCGCATCGCCTGTTGCAAGAGCACCGCGACCAGCGCGCCGTGGAGCAGCACGGCCACCGCCAGGCCAATCCTTTCCTCTCGCTGAAGCGCACGCTCTGCCATGATACCCTGCCGCTTAGGGCGCCGTCACTGAACCGCTGGTGACCAGCGAGATCGAGGTAAAGCCTGCCCGCCCTAGCTCGCCCATCACCTGCATCACCCGGCCGTAATCGAGGCTCTTGTCGCCGCGCAGCACGATCAGCGGGGCCTTGCCATCGCTGCCGCGATCAAGCGCCGCGAGTGCATCGGCAAAGCCGCCCGGAGTGACCGGCGCATCCTCGATGTAGATGGTGCCAGCCGCATCAATCGAGATCGTGACTTGCTGCGGGGTTTCCTCAACCGGGTTGGCGCGGCTTTCGGGCAATTCGAGCGGCACACCGACTGCGGGCAATGTCACGGTGACCATGAAGATGATCAGCAGCACCAGCATCACATCGACCAGCGGCGTCACGTTGATTTCAGCCATAGCACCGCGCCGGGAGCGCTTGCCGCGACGAGAGCCGGATGAAAGGTTCATGGCCATGACTTACCCTTCCCCGTTCGTGTCAAGCGAAGTCGAGACACGCCTGAACCTGCCTCTCGACTGCGCGCGAGGCGAACGGATCTTGTGCTTACCCGTCATACCCGGTCCAATTCGCGGCTGAGCCCGGCATGCACCTTGTCGGCAAAGCGTTGCAGGCGGGCTTCGAACAGGTTCACCTGATTGCTGAAGCGGTTATAGGCGATCACCGCCGGGATCGCGGCAAACAGGCCGATCGCGGTGGCGAACAGCGCTTCGGCGATCCCCGGCGCGACGACCGCGAGCGAGGCGCTTTGCTGCGCGCCGATCTGGAAAAAGCTGTTCATGATCCCCCACACCGTGCCGAACAGGCCGACAAACGGCGCGACTGATCCGGTGGTGGCGAGGAAATTGAGCCGCGCCGACAGCGCATCGGCTTCTTCAGCAACCTGGCTTTCCATCACCGAGGCAATCCGCTGGCGGGCACCGCCGCGATCGACCGGCGGCTTGGCGGTGGACTTGCGCCATTCCTCCAGCCCGGCTGCAGCGACCCGCGCCGCCGGGATTTCGCGGCGCTGCTGCTTGGCAAGCGCCTTGTCCGTCGTCTCGCCTTCCCAAAATTCGGCTTCGTAATCGCGCGAGAGCGCCGCGAGCTTGCCGATCTTGAGGCTGAACGACACGATGATCATCCACACCCAGACGCTGGCGAGGATCAGGCCCGCCATCACGGCCTGCACGATGATATCGGCCTGCAGGAACAGTTCGACCGGATCGAGCCGGGTCGGTGCGCCTGCCGCAGCAACCGAAGCGAGATCGAGAGCAGTGGCAGCGAGGAGAGGGAGCGACACGGGGGCGATTATCCTTGGCTGTTCATGAATTGGCGGAATGCCGCCTGCCAGGCAGCGGGTTGACGGCGCGGGCGCCCTTCAAGCGAAATGAAGCCGACCCGCAGATGGGCCTCGCATAGCGGCTCTTCTCCGCCTGCTCCAACCCGTTTTGCGATCTGATGCATCCGGCATGAGGCAGCACCCAGTTCGGTGCAGGTGGTGGTGATGAGAATGTCATCATCAAGTCGCGCGGGCTTGAGGTATTTGAGGTTCACCTCGGCGACGGCCCAGGCCCCCTCGCCCGCCTCGATCGCGGCGCGCTGATCAATCGCCAGCCGCCGCAACAGATCAGACCGCGCACGTTCGAACCAGCGCAGGTAATTGGCGTGATAGGTGATCCCCGAAAGATCGGTGTCTTCATAATAGACCCGCACCGCATAAAGGTGGCGTGGGCCGTCAATGACGCCATCAGGCGCGGCGGGCAGGATCATGATATCAAGCTCGGTTGCATCGGATTGGCCAAAGCCGCCCCAGGGTGAAGCGCCGATGAACGTTTCATACTTGGCGCCCAAGCGAAAGAGCCAATCCCTATCTCCGCGCGATCATCGGCCCCAAAGGCTCACCACCGAAGATGTGGACGTGGAGATGCGGCACTTCCTGCCCGGCGTGAAAGCCGACATTGGCAAGCAGACGGTACCCGGATTCAACCAGCCCCTTCATCCGCGCCACTTCGCCCACGGCCCGGATGAAACCGGCGATCTCGGCATCAGGCGCGCGCGCGGAAAAATCATCCCAGCTGACATAGCGCCCCTTGGGCACCACCAGCGTGTGCACTTCGGCCTGCGGATTGATGTCCTCGAAAGCAAAGGCCCAATCATCTTCGTAGACCTTTTTCGAAGGGATTTCGCCGCGCAGGATCTTCGCGAAGATGTTGTTGTCATCGTACGGCAATGTCGGGTCGATCGGCATCGGTTTACTCCTTGCGGGCCGCTTTTTCGGCAAGCCCCGAAAGTCCTTCGCGCCGTTCGAGTTCGGCGATCACCTGTTCGAGCTTCACCCCCTTGGCGCCGAGCAGCACGAGCAGATGGAACACCAGATCCGCGGCCTCGGCGACAACGTCGATCTCGTCCCCCATCAGCGCGGCAATCACGATTTCGGTCGCTTCCTCGCCCAGCTTCTGCGCGATCTTGCCAAGGCCCTTGGCATGGAGGTGCGCGACATAGCTGTCCTCGGGCGAGGCATGACGGCGTGCGGCGATGGCGGCTTCGAGGCGGGTAAGGGTTTCGGACACGTATCAATTCTCGTCATTGCGAGCGCCGCAGGCGCGCGGCAATCCAGAACGGAAATGCGCTGGACTCTGGATTGCTTCGCTACGCTCGCAATGACAGGAATTCAACCGCGCGCAGGCAAGCCCGCGGCGCGCAGGGCCGCATGCGCCTCGGCGATGGTATGGTGGCCGAAGTGGAAGATGCTGGCGGCAAGCACCGCGCTGGCATGGCCTTCGCGCACGCCGGCTACGAGGTGATCAAGGCTCCCGACCCCGCCGCTCGCAATCACCGGCACGCTGACCGCATCGGCGATTTCGCGGGTCAGGGCGAGGTCATAGCCTTTCTGCGTCCCGTCCCCATCCATCGACGTGACGAGCAATTCGCCCGCCCCCAAGTCGGCGACCTTCAGTGCATATTCGACCGCGTCGATGCCGGTCGGCTTGCGGCCGCCGTGGGTGAAGATCTCCCAGTTCCCCCGCGGCGTGCGGCGCGCGTCGACGCTGGCGACGACGCACTGGCTGCCGAACCTGGCCGCGATCTCGCCGACGAGCTCGGGCCGGGCGACGGCGGCGGAGTTGACCGCGACCTTGTCGGCCCCTGCGAGCAGCAGCGCGCGCGCATCCTCGGCACTGCGCACCCCGCCGCCGACGGTCAGCGGCATGAAGCACACCTCGGCCGTGCGCCGCACCATGTCGAGCAAAGTGCCGCGCCCTTCGTGGCTGGCGGAAATGTCGAGGAAGCACAGCTCGTCCGCTCCTGCCGCATCATAGGCGCGCGCCTGTTCGACCGGGTCGCCCGCGTCCTTGAGATCGACGAAGTTCACGCCTTTGACCACGCGGCCATTGGCGACATCAAGGCAGGGGATAACGCGGATACGGACAGTCATGGCACAGCGCTCGACAGCGGGACGGACAGGGAAACCGGCGGCAGGCAATTGTCACCCTGACAGCCCGCATCATCGCGCGCCAGCATGATCCCGGCCGGCCACATGAAACTGGCGAAAAAGGCCCCGGCCATGCCGTAAACCAGCCCGTTCCGGCCAAAGCGCGGCTCCAGATATCGCACCGCGAGCAGGGCAAATCCGAGGAACAGGACAACGTTGATCAGCGCAATCTCCACCGTGCCAACCGTTACGCCCGCAAGGAACGTGAGGCACAGGAAAAGAAAGCCCATCAACCGCATGCGCCCTACGCCTTTGCGCCAATGGCGATGGCCGCCGCCAGATCGAGCCGCCCTTCATAGAGCGCCCGCCCGGTAATGACGCCTTCGATCCCGTCCGCGGCATGGAGCGCGAGCACATGGATATCATCGAGCCCCTTCACCCCGCCGCTGGCGATCACCGGGATGTCGACGCGGCGCGCGAGATCGACCGTCGCCTCGATATTCACGCCCTTGAGCAAGCCATCGCGGCCAATATCGGTGAACAGCAGGCTGGCGACGCCCGCGTCTTCAAAGCGGCGGGCGAGATCAACCACGGGCACATCGGAGACCTCGGCCCAGCCCTCGGTCGCGACCATGCCGTCACGCGCATCGACCGCGACGACGATGCCATTTTCCCATTCGCGCGCCATGTCTTTCACGAATTCGGGGTTTTTGAGTGCGGCGGACCCCATCACCACGCGGGCCACGCCAAGATTGAACCAGCTTTCCACTGCCGCCGCATCGCGGATACCGCCGCCAAGCTGCACATAGCCGGGGAAGGCGGCGACGATCGCCTCGACCGCCGCGCGGTTGCGGCTTTCGCCTGCAAAGCTGCCGTCGAGATCGACCACGTGGAGATGCTCCGCACCGGCCTCGGCAAAGAGCAACGCCTGCGCGGCGGGATTATCGCCATAGATTGTCGCGCGGTCCATATCACCTTCGGCAAGGCGCACGACCTGACCGCCCTTCAAATCGATGGCGGGGAAGATAATCACGGATACCACTCCAGAAAGCGCCGGAGCGTCGCCAGACCATAAGCTTGGCTCTTTTCCGGGTGAAACTGCACGCCGATGATATTGTCGCGGGCGACCGCGGCGACCAGCCCTTCGCCATGATCGGTCATCGCGGCGACATCGCCGGGATGGGTGGCGGCGAAGTGATAGGAATGGAGGAAATAGGCCTCGCCCTCCTCGATCACCGGATGATGCTTGGCATGGGGCATCAGGGCCACATCGTTCCAGCCCATATGCGGGACCTTGATGCTGGCATCGGCAGGCGCGATCAGCCGGACTTCGCCCGCAATCCAGCCGAGGCCGGGATGCGTGCCGAATTCCAAGCCGCAATCCGCCAGCAATTGCATCCCCACGCAAATGCCGAGAAACGGCGCACCGCCCACCTGCACCCGCTCGGTCATCGCATCGACCATGCCGGGAATAGCGCGCAGGCCCTCCGCACAGGCCCGGAACGCACCGACGCCGGGCAGCACGATCCGGTCAGCCGCGCGCACGACATAGGGATCCGCCGTCACTGTCACCGCTGCGCCTGCTGCCTTCAGCGCATTGTGAACCGAGTGGAGGTTGCCCGCACCGTAATCGACAAGGGCGACAACCTCAGCCACCGAAGGCCTCCAGCCCGGCGCCGACAAAGCGCGGGGTCCATTGGATGATCGCCAGATCGGCAAGATGATTTTGCAGGAAGGGATCGCTCAGCAGGAGGGTCTCGGCTTCCTCGCGGCTGGCAGCGCGCACGAAAATCAGGCCGCCATCGCGCGGTTCGCGCGGGCCCCATGCAAGGAAATGCCCGGCTTCATATCCCGCCTTGAGCCAGTCGAGATGTTCGGCCAGCACCGCGTCAATCTGCGCGATCGGCGCCGTATAGGTCAGCGAGGCGATGAAGACGCTAGCCACCCAATTGCCCCTTGGTGCTGGGGATGGCACTGCCCTTGCGCGGATCGCGTTCCACGGCCTGCCGCATCGCGCGGGCAAAGCCCTTGTAGATGCTCTCGCAGATGTGGTGATTATTGGTGCCGTAGAGCAGTTCGATGTGGAGGGTCAGCCCCGCGCTCTGGGCGACCGAATGGAACCAGTGCTCGATCAGCTCGGTATCCCATTCGCCGAGCTTTTCCTGCGTGA
>ERZ1066122.963-NODE-963-length-26251-cov-8.758627_pt1 | contig 26251 bp, 24 predicted proteins | sample MGYA00382769_ERZ1066122 | MGnify/ENA primary metagenome ERZ1066122 (study PRJEB33369, sample SAMEA5778352) | biofilm metagenome | biome: Industrial cooling water; feature: Water cooling tower basin; material: Biofilm | place: United Arab Emirates | collected... | reverse complement strand
AAGCTGTAATCGAGGAAGTGCCCCGGGCCATAGGGCACAGGCTCAAACTGCAACGAACCCAGTCGGCCTGCCGCATCATACCAGCGCGCCGAAGAGAATCGACCGTTCTGAAACTCCACAAGGCCGCGCTTGTTATAGCTATAGATCAGCATCACCGCTGCATTGGCAACAGGCCCCTGCGTGATCCAGTCCAGACGATTGAGCCCATCATAGCGATAGCCGGTCACGTGTCCGTCCATCCAGGTGAGTTCGGTGCGGTTGCCATTCTTATTACGGGCATAGGACAGGGTGCGAGTCGTGCCGTCCATTGTCTGGCTGGTCGAGGCGAGGCGGCCAAAGCCGTCGTAACTTGATGCCACCCCTTCGCCGCTGGCACTGTCAAAACGGGCATAAAGCTGCAAGCCGCGAAGGTCATAGCCATAATAGACATCGCGCGTATGAGTGGTGGCCAACCCGGCGCGTTCGGGAACGACCTTCACCGTCATGCGGTTGAGATTGTCATAGCTGTAGGTCAGCACACTGCCGTCGCGTTTGCGCAAGGACGTGCGGTTGCCGTTGGCGTCATAGGCATATTGCTCATAATCGGCGGTGTTGAGCTGGCCTGCGGTCGTTTTTGAGGGGAAGGTCCAGTGCGTTTGCCGGTCGTGCCCGTCATAGGTCATGCTCGCAAGATTGCCGTTCGCGTCCTTAACGGTCGCTTGCTTGCCATTGGGTGTATAGGTGTAAGTGACGTAATCCTGCTGACGTGGTGTGCCGACCGCTTTCTTGACCACAAGTAGCTGGCTGACGCTGTTATAGACATTCTGGGTAATGCGGTCATTGCCGAAGCTGCCCGCTGTGCCCAGCGTGCAGGCATTGCTGCCGAGCACCGGAATGGCCGCGAGGTTCATGCGCGTGGCTGAACAATCGAGCCGCCCCATGCCGTCATAGCTATATTGGGTAGCTGAGACAGTCGGACTGCCCGCCGCTACCGACCCTTTGCCTAATTCCTGTATTTTGCGGTCGAGCGTGTCGTAGGCGGTCTCAACGCTGGACAGGATTTCAAAATCCGCGCCCCAATTTGAAGGGGCGATGTTATCGGGTTTCCAGACTGACAGTTGGCCGGTCTCGACTTTCGTCACGCGGCCAGATGCATCATAGGTAGTGCGGGTCGCCGCAAATTTGAGCGGGCCTGTGCCGTCGGGATCGGGCGCGATCGTTCCGGTTGGCCGGTTCGCCGCATCATAACGTACTGCCGACATATAGGGAGCGGGTGCCGCCTGCGCATAAACCAACGTTGGCGTGAGCATCAGTGTCGCAACGGCAAGCGCGCGCAACGAGGTGCGGAGGGTCAAGGCCGAGCGGGTCATGGGCAAGTGCTCCCCGTTCCCATAGGCTGTGTTTCTGAGAGCTTATTGCCCCTTGCGTCATAGGTGTAGCAGGTGCGCAAGGATTCGATCACGCCCTGCGCATTGGCGGCGGTCACCACGATGCCACTGACGAGTAGGTTTGGGGTATATTCGTAAAGCGTCACTACCTCGTCAATTGCGCCCCCGGCGCACGCTGCGCTTGGATTGCCCGTTGCTGCCGTGGTGCGGCAAGTGCTTTCCTTGACCTTGACCGATATGCCCTTGCCATGGGGCGCGCCATATTCGTAACGGATTTCCGGCCTGATGCCGCTGGGATCGGCGGGCTTTGTTTCCTTCAGCATTTGCCCGGTTGCAGGGTTCCATACATAGTCAGTGACATTACCCTTCGCATCCTTGACCCAATTGGGCCGGTAGCAGGTGAGCGGTACACCAGTCTCCACACATTCGATTGCATTGGGGTACGATGCCTCCTCGACAATATTTGTCAGTCCGGATCCCGCTTTCGCAATTTGGGTCCGCTTGGTCACGTTGCCGATAAGATCATAAACCAGCTCGATAGCATTGCCTTCAGGCATCTCGATTTTGGAAAGGCGTTTGTTCGAGTAGCTGTATTTGGTCGTGCGGTTGAGCGCATCAACCTCTTGCGTGACCAATGAATAAGGCTTGCACCCCGGCACGATTTGCGGATCGCATCCCGTAACAATAGTTACAACCCGCTGATAAGCTTCCGGTCCGGTGATGGTGACGGTGCGGGTTTTGCTGAAGGGGGTGTTGGATGGGCTGTTGTTTGGTGCATGGGAATACACATAATTCCAAACCTGTGTACCGCCCTTGGTGATGGTGGAGAGCAAGCCGCCATTCTTGTCAGCCACATTCGATGTGCCGACAATTTGGTCGGTGCTGTTCGTTGGTGGACGGTAGATGCCGCCTTCCAGCCCGAGGCCACCATCTGAATTTGTACCGTAGCTGAGTGTCCAGACATTATTTGCCATGTCGGTAACGCTTGTGGCGCTATAGCTTATGCTACCAAGCAAAACGGGCGTGGTCCCTGACGAGTATATGGAAGCTGAAGCAGGGCTGGGCCAAGCGACATTATAGATATCTGACGCGGGCACAGCATAGGATATGCGCGCTTCAAATCCGCGCGACGACGTGACTTTTGTAACGCGATAGGCTTTGTTCGTTGGACTATATGTCGCAATGTCATATTCATAGTTCAGCGTCTCGCCATCGGCATACGTAACAAGCGACGCATAATAGCCAGCTTGGGTTTGTCCGCCGGATATCCCGGCGCTGCCAGGTACAATCACTTTGCGGGCCAGAAGGTCGTATCGGATTTGGCGTCCACTATAACCTTCGGTGTAGAGAAATATGTCGTTTTGGTAGGTCGCAACCAGTGAGCCGGGACGTGATGTTTCCGATTTGCAATCCCCGTCGCTGCAGGAAAAGCTCTCCGACATCTCACCGCCGGTTTTGAAGGTTCCAGACACCCGCAAGCTATCGCCTGCCGAACTGGCATTGGTCGACGCAAACAGGATTACGTCCTGAATACGGCCAATCGACAAGTTAGGAGCAATGGGAACTTGCAAGGTAGGAACAGGAAAGGTGATCCGGCCCGACAAGACATCCACGCCATTCGGATCGCGGGCGACGTTGAGAGGTTCAAACCCCGGCGTTGTCTGTTGCGCTTGTGTGCCAACGCTGGTCAATGAAAACGCAACAATCAAAGCTGAACGGCGAAATATCAAATGGTTCATGTCATTCCCCCCAACAACATATTTTTTGCGTTACACGCGCCCATATTGATCGGATCACTGGCAGGCTCCACCAGACACAGTAACCGTTACGGTCCCAGTTGAAGTCGCTCCCAGACTATCTTGCACGGTATAGGTTGCAGAGAATACGCCCGTTAAGTTTGACGATTCAAACTGAACTGATGTTGCGCTAGCGACGGTAACTGCAATCTGCGAACTTGTTACCGACACTAATTGCAATGGCAGATTTCCCTCTGGATCGGTATCGTTACCGGTCACATTGACTGTCTTAAGACTGCATCGCGCCAATGTCCCGCCGCTGTCGGCGTTAGCAACGGGTGGCTGATTCACCGGCGGTGGCGCTTGTCCTGGCACGCCGGTCGTCAAATAATTGGATCGATTACCAGCGGGATCATAGACCGTTGTGGTTTGCGTGCCGGTTGCAGGTCCACCGGTCTTTTGGGTCTGTATCAAACGACCTAACTCATCATACTGATGCGTGACGGTTTCTGCCGACTTACCAGACGCTGAGTGCAGCAGGACAGCAAAAGATAGCAAGAAAGAAAAATAGCCGCGATTCATAGGCCACTCTCCGATGGCGAAACGTTGTGCGACTTATATTATTGGCCTACGGCTATACATATTCCGCCACATTATCAAGTAAATTGATATCTTGGAGAGGCAATCTTGTAAAATTTCTGCTGATGTTTGGCGCTCCTTCCGATGCATCGAGAAGTTTATTCAAAAAACATGGTGATGCTGGCTCTACGCGGTCTCAAAGACTCACGACAATAGGCTGTATCGACAGTTGAAAAGAAATTGTGCAAATATGTGGGAACGGCATTTGGGGGAAAGGCAAATCTGCGATGCGCCTTATATCGCTTATTGGCATTGGAAACGTCGGGCGGGCGTTTGTCGAGCATTCATTATCCAACAATCTGCGTCAAATCCGCTATTGCGTCGTCGACGGCAGTTTGAAAGGGCAGGGTAAAAGCATTGTCGCTCACCGCATTCGCGCTACCGACAAGGACCTTGACGATCGCAAGAATGTGCTGCGCACTAAACTTGATCAGGCAGTGACGGGAAGCGAGATTTGTATTCTCGTAGTCGCACTAGGTGAAAGAAGGGCCGGCGAGATTGCAGGCCTTGTCGCAGAAGCTGCATCGGATTCTGGCTGTCTTACGGTCGTTATCGGATTTCATCCGTTTGGATTTTCAGGAAAGCGTGCCCGAAGCAAGGCTGCGAATGCCTATCGAATTCTTCGACGGCATTGCGACTATATTTTCCCATTCCCGCTCGAGCGCCTAAAAGCGCTGCACGAAGGAAGCGTGTCATTTACTCGAGCGATTGAAGCTCTGTTCCGCAATTATGATCGGTTTGTACATCATGCTTTGGTGGCCACCGACGGTTGGTCATTCGACAAACGGGTCGCACGCGGATTACCCTGCACGTTTGCCACCGCCCGATTTATCGAGATCGCCGAGGATGCGATTAGTCGCTCTTCGCCTCCAAAATCGCTTTTGAACGATGCGCTAATGCTGCCCGAATTTTGGTCACTAGCGGAACGCATTGAAGTCTCTCTAGTCAGTAAGAGGGAGACGACCCTGCTGCAGGTCGATGAGATCATGTCTGACATAGCCGACACTTGTGGGGCGCTTCCTGACCTGCGGGTCAAATCGCTTACCGCGCCTCCAGTTGATGACGCATGTGTCGAAATTTTGTCGTTTGGCACACTGCCTAAAGGCTTTATGAAAGCGATCTGCGCTCGTGTTGACGCCTCCGATGAAATAAAAACTGCTAGTGTAACTGCATCCCGCTTTGCCGCCGATATCGAGCAGCTAAGCGACCAATATACAGCCACGGCAAGTACGAGAGAAGCTTATGTCGAGCCGCTGGGATCATCTGGGCAGGGAATAGTTCTGGCAAAAGTTGACACCGAAAACGGTATCTCCGTTTCTCTGCCATATAATAGCAAGCTAGTAGGTGTAGCTCACCGCGATTCTTCGCAGAACGCAGCTCTGCTGGATCGGTTGGCTAATGCAACGACCGTCGATTCGAGTCAGTCGAGCCAAAAACGAGCGTCGGCATCGGCCCTATTTGTCGGCTCAGCAGGCGATACTGAAAATGTGGTTGATAGAAGCTTGCTAGGCTCGAAATTGGATAATGAGCCGACACCCGCATCCACTGACTCTGCATCACTGGACCGAGAGCAAGACTCTCTCTTTGAACCTGGGTCATTTCTTGGAGAACTGGACCAATTGGCTTCGAAGGCAGAAATGCAGTTTCGCGCTTGGATGAACGATTTGCCCCAAGTTCCAAATCTTTTGCGCGGACAAAGCACTGCTGGCCTCGCAAAGAGAATCATTGGAAGATTGATATCCGGATTGGTAGGATTGCCAGGCATTCCACATCGCGCCGGTTGGAGGCTCTCGCTATTTTTTCTTGCATTGGTGGCAGCGCCAATTCTTGCCAGCGAGCTATTGCTTGCCACTCTAGCTTCCATTTCGCACTCCGTGGCGGCCCGGAATGTTGACGATCGCTGGCAGGTCATCGACGACTTCAAAGGGTTGGATCGGGCTCGAATTGACGAAGCCGGCGCTTCTGCGGGTTTGACAAATACCCCGTTTGAGGAACTGGGTCTCGCAAGCGGATCCTTCCAAGCAAGGGCTGCGCATCTTGATAAACTCTCAGTAGAAAGCAGCTTTTTCAACTTGCCCGCTCTGGCCGGAAATAAGCCACCGTTTGACTACATCGACGCGAACGACAGTCGGATGCGCAGCCGTTTGGCAAATCTGCTGAAGCAACTGGAAGGAAACTCCGATTCGACGGCGGTGACCCTTCTGGCTCTTGGGTTCAATGCCGACACTCCGCAAAAACTGTCAGAGCAGTCGGGAATGTCGCTTGCCGATGCCGCAAAAGATCTGGACGCGCTGTTTCGCGAAAGCCATGGTTACAACGCAGAAACTGATGATCTGGTTGCTGGTTGTGGAATTGCCCTGCGAACGCTTCGACAACGATTAGACGCCAAACGTGGTGCGCCAGACATCGTTGTGATCCCGGAAAAGCATTACATCCTCTATCAGGCGTTAACCGGCACCGGGAACTGTTCAACTCGTAAGCGACACTACCGGTCGGTTCTCGAGCAGATGGAAGCCTTCACAGACGTTGGAATTCATCGCTCAATCGCCGTTACCTTAAGCCAGAATGCTGCGCCTAAAGCCGTCTATGTCGTAACGATGCCGCGATCCTTGTACGAGGAGCTAGTCCAACTCGAGCGGAAAGTACCCCGGACTCCCCTCGATATATACGCTGCAGGCATGAGAGCGTTTTACCTTTTGGAATTTGATACGGCTCGTAAATGGTTTGAAAAGCTAAGTGGCGCGCAAGATCCCGTCATTGCATCTGTTGGCAGCTATCTGGCTGCTCGAACCAGCTACTGGAATGCACGGTTTCTTTCCGGCCTCTACAGGCCAGATCAGTTCAGGCCTTGGCGCCATTTTTCAATTGATACCTCAAGGATGGATGAGCCGGACCGTGAGCTGAGTGTCATACCGCCCCGCTGTGCATATTCTCAAGGTGACCCCGGCGCGATTTGCGTACGGGCCATTTACACCTTGCCCGCAGGAAGCGACGTGGAGGCTTATGCAGACGCCTCAACGATGGCCAAAGCCCGCAAGGCTCTGAACCAATTGCCTGCGATTTCACCAGCGCTTTTGGAAGCCTACGCAAGACCAGAACAATCGCAGGCTAATGTAATGACAGGAGAGATCCGATGAACGCAGAACTCTCCCATGACGTCCGACTGCGGTCCAACTGGCCGAAGTGGCTGGGAGCTTTGGCAGGTTTTTTCGTTGCGGCAGCAGCGTTCGATCTTCGGCTAACGAATTATGAGATTGCGACATATATCGTTCAGACGACGCTGCCATTTTGGATGTTCATTCTTGCCTTGGCCGGCTTTGTGATGGCTGTCAGAGCAAAAATCCATGTGCTGATAATGCGTCACAAGGTTTTGACGATCGCAATAGTCGCCATCCTTGGTTACATTACCGTCGAAATCACGAATACTCGTGCGCTCAATTCTACAGGTCAGCGTCGGGCAGACCTTAAAGTTTATCAGGGCGGTTTTCCTGCAGTGCGCGAACAACTGCGCTTATATTTTGATCAGCAAGATCCGCTGTTTTCCAGGACCGCTTGGGTGCGAAGTTTTCACCGCGATATGGCACTTCGCGCGTCACACTCTTTTCGTCATTTCGATTTTCTGGCGGCCATCAGTTATCTGACTGCAGCCGATGAGAACTTCAAAAGCTACAACAGCAATGCATCTTCCGAGGGTGCGTTGAATTACCTCCAGGCGCGTCAACGCTACCTTAGGAATCACGATGCCCGGATTGCGTCGATTGAGAAACAAGGTGGGCTGAGCCCACTTTTGACCTATCTTTATCGCTCAACGTATGCGCTGGATCCGACGCCGGATCGCAAAGCTCGGCTTCTACGTCACATTGGATCGGGATCATATGCATACAGCGCCGCAACAGATGCGTTGGAGAAGTGCACAAAAAATGCTGCGTTGCCGCAGCTTTCGGATGGTTCGCTACAAATACTTAGGCAAATTGCCGAAGCTAGCGAAGAGCTCCCGTTTCCCGGCAAAGATGTTGGCAGTTGGTGTGCAAGCATCAATCAGATGGAAAATGCCGGTGCAAAATCGGGAGCGATCGTGGAGGGATACAAAAATAGTATCAAGGCCCATTGGGGAGATTGGAAGAGGGTCCCAAGGAGGATCATGTGGTTTGACGATAGTGATGACTCATATTTTTCAGACGACATCGACGATTTGCGTTTATGACCCCAGCTGAATGGCGGATAGTAAAATGATACCGTCCACCACTGACATTTGATTAAACTCCCGCCGCCGCAAAGTCCGTTCATGCGAAAATACGACCCTATGATTTTCCCCTGACGGGTCAATCATCATAATCGGTCCTTGCAAAGCTCGATAACTCGCTTCGGCGCTCGACGTTGTCATTTGACCAGCCTAGAAACTCCAAGCATTCGTTGTCCAACAAATGCTTCAATCGTGTCATCCGCCTGTAAGGCTTCGATGTTGATCACGAAGGGTCTCGCAGGTAAAACGAAACTAAACTTGGTACTCAATGCACAAAGCTGTCGGTTAACGCCAACAAAGCGGACGTTCAGCCAATCGGAACGACGCCCTGATTTCTGTCGTACTTCACGGAACTCCACATGAGAGCTAATGACCGGCTCGTTGGACAGTCCGGAAAGTCCGGTTTTGGAGTCGAAGGCGCGGTAAGCAGCCATCGGTTCAGCGCAGCTGGAGAAGTCAGCTTTGCGCCGTCAAACCGGCCATTCCAGACGATTCCGCTCCCACCAATGAGCAGCCCTCGTCAGAGTATCTGTCAGTTTGCGAAACCTACGTGGGCAAGCCGACCTACCACTCTGAGCGGAGCGGTTCTGCTGGCTGCGAGGGAGCTGCAGCGCGCCGGAAGGAAAACAGCTAGCCGAGCGCCTGTCGGACAAGCTTGGTGATCTTGGGCGTTAGTTCCTCGCTGCTGACTTCCTCCCGAAGGAGCTGGAAGGTGAGCTCGACAAGTGAAAGACCTAATAAGACAGGCAAGGATGAATCGTCGTCTTCAGCAAGGCTCATCTGCTCGAGAAAATCTGGGCGCAAGACGACAAAGGTCGGAGTGACCGTCTCGGTATCAGTCGCGCGCGTAACGATGCAGGCCTGCTTAGCAAGAATCCCATCGATGCCGAAACGGGCTCGCATGCTCTCAACTATATCGTCAGGCATCTGATCGAGCGTGCCGATCATGAAAGTGACTTCCCGTACGACCGACGCGTCACCGAACAGCTCACGTTGAAAGTCCTTCTCGAACCCTTTCATGAACATGGCTAGCGCGAGGCAGGCGGCGTTGCTGGCGGAGCCCGCATCTAACGGTACAATCGACACTGTTATCCGCGCGGCGAGATCTAGCACCACGGTCCAGTCCCGAGAACCGTCAACGTCTTCACGAACGTAGATGCCATCCACCGAGCGCACAATGTCAGCAAGTTGCGACTGGTGGAACGGACTCGCGCGGTTGCGCAACAGGGCGGCCATGACGACGCCCGCGTACAGGACCCGGAACGACTGGTCTGGGGGGCAGGAGAGGGCGAATTCACGGGCAGCCTGAAGCGCGAAATCGGTGACCGCGCCGAATGTCCCTTCCTCGAGATGTTGCCAAAGTTCTGTAAGGTGCAGTGTCAAGAGGCGGGCAAGGCCTCCACGGGGTGCCGAACGCATGATCGCCGGCAGAAGCTCAAGGAAGCCATCGCCCTCGCTGGTGTCCTCAGCCCCTTCGGTACCGCGCATGAGCAGTTTCCGCATCCGCTCGATATAAAGTGCATTGTGGTCACCAATCGCGAGAGATGCACCGCGCACAATCGCGTGCTGATAGCACGCATCGTCGGGCACCTTGTCGAAATAATAGGCCGCGTCAAAATACGCCGATGCGGCGCGCTCCTTGTTGCCGAGATTTTCCTCAGCGTCTGCAAGTTCGACGGACGCGCGGGCAAGCCCTTCATAGCTAACGCTGTCGCGCAACAGACCGACCGCATGGGTTGCGTAAAAACGCGCCCGCTCGAACCTTGTTGCTTTCTCAGAAACGGACTCGAAGTCATTAAGGATGCCGGCAGTCAGCCGCGAAGCGTCTGCTTCAAGGTCGCGGCGACCGCAGCTCTGCGCCGCCACACTCGCATCGAGATAGGCCTGCAAGGCATTTTCCGCATCCTCGCGGTCGCGGTAAACATTGCCAAGGTTTATAAGGTTCAGCGCGCGCAGATTCTCGTCGCCGAGCTCGGCGGCAAGCGCGATCGCTTCGCGCGCGGTCTCGATCGCATCATCCAACCTTCCGGCCGTTCGGTACTTGCGGGTCAGAATGTTGGCGAGCCAGGCGCGCTGGAGGCGCGCATCGCCATCTTCGCCGCTACGTTTGGCGATCGTCCGGATCAGCTCGTCGGCCTCTACGTCAGAAGTCCCCTCGGCGGTGAGCGCTGACGCTAGGTTCCGCTGAGCGAGGTCGAGACCATACTCATCCCCGATCTCCTCGAAGATTTGGATGGCCGGACGCAGATAACGGGCGGCGAGGGCGGGCTCCTTCGCCGCGAGATAGAGCGCGCTCATCTCGAGCGCGAGCCGCGCCTGGTCCCAACTTCGACCGGCATCACGGTAGCGATCATGGAGCGCGCCAAGAGCGGTAACGTCAGCCTCGGCAAGCGTGCGTCGGGCGCGCGAGGACAGTGCTACTTCCTCAAGCTGCTCCGCCTCGTCGGGTCCAAGTTCTTCGGCCAACAACTGTGCGCGTTCGACGAGCTCGGCAGCCCGTTGCGCATCACCCATCAGTTCAAGTGGATAGATGAGCGTGAGGATGAGCTGAAATGCCTCGCCTCGCATCTCCGCATCTGTAGCCTGCTCGAGCCGCTCGTTAAGAAGGCGGCCGGCGAGCTTCCAGTCACCGGCGACTGAAGCCTCCCGGGCGGCCGCTGTGGCGAAGCGGCGCTCGGACCCATCGCCAAGCAATTTGGCGATTGCATAGGCTTGGCGGGCGTTGCCGGTTTGAGCAAAATAGCGGATGAGCGGATTAGCGTAGAAGCGGAGCCGCTGAGGCGTCCTCTGCAATTCCGCGACGATCTGCGCCGCCAACTCCTCGTGGAACAGCTGGAAGCCGGCCGGCGTGTCGGAGATCAGGGTTCCGAGAGTGTCAACCGCCGCTTGTAGCGCTTCGATGCCAAGATCCGATTCTGTTCTGAGCACCAAGAATGTTTCGGCTGAAAGGGGATGACCGTTGAGAGCCAGCGTCCTCACAATCTCGCCGGCTAACCCTGGAAGGGCGGCGAGGTGAACAATTGGTTTCGTCACACCAGGCAATGCAGCGGCAAGCTGGGCCTCCAGCGGCGTGACAGGTCGGATGCTGCCGTCAGCTACAGCGCCCTCATCGCTGAGCAGCTGCCGCTCCTCGGCTGAGAGGTTGGGCATTTCGAGGCCCTGAAGCTCGTGGAGAGGCTCGCGGCGGGTGGGGGATGCAGCGGAACAGCAGTCGGCGGGTCTCGGGTCCGAGCCAGGCCCGGTAGGTGCCGTCGTTGTTCAGCAGCAGATGGATGTCCACGACATCCCCGTCGTCCTCGCAACCCCAGGCTCTGAACTGTTCGAACGCGTCCCGGAGCCGCTCCGCGTTTGTGCCGACAAAGGTCAGGAGTGGGATCATGCTCGAAAATCCCGGGACGGGGGAGAACCCGTATGCGTGTCGCCGCTTCCCGGGAAGTTGTAGGTCACGTTGTAGAGCCGCCAGCCCAATGCAATGAGGATCGGATTGAGAAGTACCTGTCCGGACTTGTGCGTGATCCAGAACATCCACGTCAGGAATACGCAGAAACCGACGAACTTGTCAGTCTCCTGGTAATTGATACCCATAAAAGACACCACGTACGGAAGCGTGTAGTTCATGAGATCGGTCGGAACGTATTCGGCTTCTTGGACAACAACATCCTGCGGCGTGCGGACGAGTCCTAGAGCGAGGACCGTAAGTCCAAAGCAGACCGAAGTGACGATAAGTAGGCTAATCGAATAACCGGCGTCCCGAACCGGAAGCACGCAAAACGCTGCACCTAATGGCCAACAGAATTCACTGTGGAAGGCTTGATAATCGATATTCTGTGAGAACAAGATCACTGCCAGCGGCAAATACGAGCCAAGGAAGACTACCACCGCCGTCAAGAGCCTAAACTGCATAACTCACTCTTAGGGCCAATAAAGATCAGAGTTCAATAATGATATCTGAACGGAAGTGCCGGCTTATATTGGCGAAATGATTGCTCCCGCTTGCGACTGCACCGTGGATTCGACTCGAAGCGGAATGTCGCTAATATTGCAGCCGCAAGGCTGGCCAACCTCCGTTCCTGATAGCCGCCATACATTCATCCGATAACCCATCTTTTTCATTAGCTTCGTTTGGGCCGATCTGCGCCTGTCAGATTACGGGGGTTACACTTCGAAGAGGCACGGAAATGCTGAACTAGGCCGTAACCCTATGGGCTTACGTTCCGTCTGTGGGAGGGGCGGTCCATTTGGGCCATGCTAGAAGGCATTTGGGCGGCAGACCGGCCCTTCCGGCTTGACGCCACATTTCAATTAAGTTTGGGAGATCAAGGGTCTCGATAATTTCCATACCCCCGCGCGATCAAAGTGTTGCAAAAGTGACTCTTGCTTCATGGTCCCCAGTATCGTCCCAACCGTTGGGCCGCATGTGGCGCAGTCACTACCACCAATTTCATATCACTCAGGCGGCCTTGACAACTCGGTAATGCGCAAAGCCGTATGCGACATTTTAGAGGGCGGCGAAGAAGCATTTAAGGAGCATGCGCGTCGTCTGCGGGTACATTTCGACTGAAATGAAGCGACGCCAAGATGCAGTACGCGCTCGCAGATAACCAACGCAGTGAGGCGCGTGCTGGCGTTGCCGGCACATGCCCAACATGCGGGAGCAGCGGCCTTCGGCTGGCGGAACATTAAAAGTTGTTCAAATACGGTTAAATGAGGAGCAGCACAGCGTTATTTCCATTCTCCCTAGACGTTGCTAGTCTGTTCTGATGACTCAATTAGAGCAGAATGCATTTGAAGCGAAGCGCCCAACGGACAAGGTGCGCGCTTCGCGCGATGGTCATACCTACCATGAAGTCTGGGCTGCCCGTTCGGCCTTAGAGCTACTACCCCCGAGCACCAGTCTTCGCGCCATAGCCCTAGAAGGGTTTTCGGTCGAAGACGCCGATGACGTCGATAGCGTTGCCACCGAAATAGCTGATCTCGTGAGATACCATAATTCACGGGGAGTTCGTGGGGCGAGCCTCGTGGAGGTGGTGCAGTTCAAATACTCCGTCGCCAATCCGACCGATCCTATACGAGCCGCCGATTTGGCTAAGACGCTTACGAAATTCGCCAACACAGATGCGCAGTTTCGGACCATACACGGTGACGAACTGGTCGAAGGCATCGTACGATACGAATTTGCTACCAATCGTCCGATGCATGAAAATCTGCTGGCTGCAATTACCGCAATTGAAAATGACGAGCCCGTTTCTAAGGACGTCGCACGACAAGCAAAGCAATTGCGGGATGCGATTGCACCCTCCAACGTGGACGCGGCCTCTCTATTGAAGCGCCTGACCTTAGCGGGTAGCAAAGGCTCATTGAAGCAAGCGGACGCCGCAATTCGTCATATGCTGGCAAACTGGAGCGAAGCTAGCGATCCGGAATCAATGCTTCGGCTTTTGAAACTAAAAAATCTTGTCCGGACGAAAGTTGGAAGCGAAGGAGACGGGGACAACCTGATCGATCGAGTAGCCATCTTGGTTGAACTCGGAGTGGATCACGAAAATGTGCTTTACCCAACGCCCGACGCTTTCCCACCCCTGGCTTTGCGCATCGCGCGACCTATTGTCCAAGACGTCGTTACCGCAGCGCGGACTGCTACGCTTCCCATTGTGGTGCATGGCGCGGGCGGCATGGGGAAAACCGTTCTCATGCAAGAACTGGCGAATCAGCTTTCTACATTTGGAGGTCAGGTTGTCCTGTTCGATGGCTTCGGCGCAGGCAAATGGCGTGATCCTGCTGATGGCCGACATCTGCCAGAACGCACTTTAGTCCACCTTGCCAACATTCTCTCCGGTCGCACACTTTGTGATATTTTGCTCCCGATCAACGACACGACCAGCCTGCTAACGGCCTTTCGGAAACGACTGACGCAGGCGGTAAGTGCGGCGCGCCAAAGTTTCGAGAGCGCGAACATTATTCTTCTGCTGGACGCAATCGACCATGCCGCCATGCAGGGAAAGGCAACCGGCAAGCTGTCATTTGCACACCTGTTACTTCAAAGCTTGGCCGTAAACCCCATTGAGGGCGTCATTGTAATTGCTTCATGCCGCACGGAGCGACTTGCGCTCGCCGTAGGAGGGGCATCACACCAACCGATAGAGGTTCCTGCATTTAGCAAAGAAGAAGCCGAGCAACTCATAAATTTGCGCGAGCCGACTGCCAACGCCACCGAAGTTGCGGCGTTGCAGGGTCGCTCCGGTCGTAATCCACGTTGCCTTGACACCCTGCTTGCAGCAGGCCGCCCCTACGATGGCGCAAAGCCAGGCGGCATAAATGCGAATCCTGATGAAGTGCTCGACGCGCTATTGCAATTACAGATTGATGGAGCGCGAGCTTCCGCAAAGGAGAAAGGCGCATCGGATAACGAAATCGACCTTTTGCTTTCTGCGCTCTCAATTTTGCCACCACCTGTTCCGCTCGAAGAACTTGCTGCTGCCAATGGCCTCACCGTGTCCGAAATTGAGAGTTTTGCAACTGATCTATTCCCACTGTTAGAACGCACACCGCACGGCCTGATGTTTAAAGATGAGCCCACAGAAACGCTCATCCGAAAGATTGCGCAGCACAATGACCATGCGAAAGATGCGATTGTGCAGCGTCTGCTCACTCGCCAATCGGAATCCAGTTATGCTGCACGCGCACTCCCGTCGGTCTTGGTAGAATTGGGGCGATTGGACGAACTTGTAACGCTCGCCTTTGACGAACGCGTGCCTGCCAACGCGAGCAGGGTCAGCGAGCGGGATATCCGGCTTGCTAGGATACTGTCAGCACTTGCGGCCAGTGCCTCTGCGCAGCATGTCGATGACATGGTGCGATTGCTGCTTGAAGCATCCATCGTAGCGGCAGGGCACGAACGATCCGACCGGTTCCTGTACGAGCATCCTGACCTAACCGCGATTTCAAGAGACAGTGAGGCTATCCGCCGACTGTTTCAAACGAAATGCGGTTGGCCTGGTGGACGGCATTCCGCTCTGGCCATCGCACACGCTTTCTCTGGTGATATGGGTGAAGCAAGGCGGTGCAACGCTCGACGAGATGTCGACGCTCGCCAACTGGCTGCCGCATTCGACACGGGCGTTTATGACCGGCCTGAAGAAGAAGGGTTATGCCATCACCAGCGAGAAGATCGAAGGTGTTCGGCACTACCGCGCAGAACAGAATGCTGCGCAATGACAAAGCAGTCCAAGCTTGACGAACAACTGAGTGCACTGGCGACGATGTCGCCAGTGCACTTGCGCCAATGTTGGCAGAGCATAACAAAATCTAAGCCGCCCAATGTTCCGTCGTCACTGTTACGACGATTGGTGGCGCAGCAGCTTCAGATCAAATGCTATGGAGGATTGCCAGCGCTTGTCGTGCGCGAGCTCGCCTTAAGGGCTGGCGGTCAGAAAGACTGCCAGTCTAGTGCACCGACACCCGTAATGATCCATGATGGCACTCGCTTCATCCGCGAGTGGCGTGGTCAGACAATCGAAGTGACTGCGCTTGCGGACGGCTTCGAATGGCAAGGCCGGACATTCCGGTCGTTGTCAGAGATCGCACGCGTAGTGACCGGCACGCATTGGTCGGGTCCAAGGTTCTTCGGTTTGAGGGGCAGGGCACATGGCTGAGCAACGTAACACAGTGCGGTGTGCCATCTACACGCGCAAATCGACCGAGGATGGTCTGGAGCAGGAGTACAACAGCCTTGATGCCCAGTATGATGCGTGTGCAGCCTATGCGCTGAGCCAACGTCATGAAGGCTGGACGTTAATAAGCGAACGCTATGACGATGGCGGCTTCTCGGGTGGGAATATGGTCCGACCTGGCCTGAACAAGTTGTTGGCTGATGTTGGAGCAGGCAAGGTCGATATCATCCTGCTCTACAAGATCGACCGGCTGACGAGGTCATTGTCCGACTTTGCACGCATAGTCGATGTTTTGGACAAGGCGGGTGCGAGCTTCGTGTCGATCACACAGTCGTTTAACACCACCACCAGCATGGGTCGGCTGACGCTCAATATGCTGCTGTCGTTCGCGCAGTTTGAGCGAGAGGTGACCGGCGAACGCATCCGTGACAAGATCGCCGCGTCGAAGCGCAAGGGCATCTGGATGGGCGGGCCGGTGCCGCTGGGCTATGATGTGATAGAGCGCAAGCTCGTTCCCAATGCGACCGAAGCCCAAACGGTAAGGCACATCATGGGCCGATATCTTGCCTTGGGTTCGGTTAAAGCACTGGTGGACGAACTAGCCCGCGACGGATACCGCACAAAGGTTCAGATACGAACGAGCACCGGAAACAAGGGTGGCTGTCCGTTCAGGCGCGGAACGCTCTACCACCTGCTGTCGAACCGCGTCTATGTGGGCGAGATCGTCCATAAGGGCGTGGGCTACCCGGGTGAGCATGAACCTATCGTGCCCACGGAACTGTGGGATCAAGTGCAACAAGCGCTCGCGGCACGCGGCCAAGGTGGGACTTCAAAGCATGGCACAAAGCATCCGAGTCTTCTGGCAAAACTGGTGCGGGACGGCGAGGGCCGGTTGATGACGCCGTCGCATACGTCCAAGGGCAACAGGCGGTTCCGCTACTATGTGACACGGCCTGATGAGGTGGAGGGTGCAAGAGCATGGCGGGTCAACGCCCATGATCTCGAGAGGATCGTCTGTGCGGAGTTGGCGGCGCTTTTATCCAATGCCCAAGCAGTATGCGACCTTGTCGGACCGGCAGATGCACAACAGACCGAAAGGGCGATCCTGCATGCAAGGAATCTGGCGGAGCGGATAGATGCAGAACAACCGCAAACAAAGCAGGAAGTCATACAGAGCCTGCTTAGCGGCGTTAAACTGAATGAAGGCACGATCAAAATAGCTATCGACACGGACAAACTTGCTGAAACACTCGAGGTTGATCAAAATGCCAGCCCTGCCAACAGCCCGTACATCATCACCTGCGAAGCCGTGCGCGTTAGGCGTGGTCATGAGTTGAAGCTCATAATCGCTTCTTCAGCGCCACCCAAGATCGCAGCTTCACGAGACGAAAAGCTGATCGGTCTGCTTGCTGAGGCGCAGTCTGCTGCCGAACTTATATTGTCCAATCCGGAATTGTCGCTGGCCAAGATCGGTGCACAGCAGGGTAAATGCAGAACGCGGCTTGGGAAGTTGGTTGCTCTGTCCTGTCTCGCGCCGGACATCGTAACTGCGATCGTTCAGGGGAAGCAGCCGCCAACACTCAATGCTCGATCGCTTATGCAGCTGACACTTCCGGCGGATTGGACCGGACAACATGCCATGCTCGGGTTTACCTGAACCTCACCTCCAAAACCAACTGCAGTCAGAATTATAGGCTCCAGAGACGGGGCCTATAATTTGCGCTTCTGCGCCAAACCCTGCATGTCTCTGACTGCAGCCTGGAACACTGGCTCCCCAAAAGGGCGCAGTTTGGGGCGGCTTTGCACCGCAGCCATCGGACAACTGAATTTTTCGGGGGCCCTATGGACTGTCTGGTGCGGTCAAGAAGACTCGAACTTCCACGGCCTTTCGGCCACAACGACCTCAACGTTGCGCGTCTACCAATTCCGCCATGACCGCACTGCCCTGACAGGTAGGAGCGGGCCACTAGCAAAAGGGTTGGCGGGGCGCAACAGGCTTTACGCTGGCAAGATTTCGGCCATGTACGTCCCCTTATGGGGCAAGACGCGCGGCTGGACGCCGGATCGGTGCGCAGGCCTGGCATTTGGCCCTTGTTAACGATGATCGAAGCTTGCGGATCGGAGTTAACGGGCCGTTAAGTGCCCCCATGTCCCTGGCCGCGCTCTCGATGATGCTCGCTGCTGTCACAGCAGCTCCGCAAAGCGGAGCGCGCGAGTTGGCGACGGCGACGGTGCAGATCGTCGAAGCCGAGGAAATTCGCTTCAATGATTGGGGCAAGGCTGATCTCGACCGGAAGCAGGGAGCAAAAGTTAAGCAGCAACGCGTTCGGGACCGGATGCCACTGGTCGAATTTTATTGAAACGCTGCGCTGCTTTCAGCTGCCCAATATCCAGACGACACTGATATCCGATGCGGCAAGTGGCACATCGCGCTTAAGCTGGCTGAAATCGGCCTGCGCGCCTGCGGCAAGGCTGCGCACAGGGGGTTTCATTTCCCAATTGTAGATTGCCCGCCCGCTTGCATCTTTCAGCGTCACCAGCATGTTCGGCACATTTTGCGTCTGTGCCGTCGGGTTGACGATAGAGCCACTGGCAATGAAAAAGGGCGAGCCGTCCGCCGATTTTCCCAGTTCCAGATTGTCGTGCAGCACGATCTTCAATTTGGATTCTTCGGCACTGACGGTGAAGCTGTCGGCAAGCCAGCCGGTATACCATAATGTGCCGCCCGTAATCGCCACCAGCGCAGCAAAGGCAATCGCGGCATAGGTCATGATCTTCGCGGGGTTGCGCCGTGGGCGGAACGGCGGTTCGTGAGCAAACTGACTGCGTTCCGGCAGACTGTCGCTCGGGAAGGGTGCGGGCTCGGCCTCGCTTACGGGCTGCTTCGGAAGCGGCGGGCTCTCATCAAATGCCGCAAAACCCGGCGCGATAATCGGAGCGGCCGGTTGCGCTGCTGCCTCCGGCACTGGCGCAGGCTGCGCTATCGTTGGCGGCGGTGACGCGGGCTGCGTCCGGGCGGACTCGGCCGGCGCAGCCTGCGCGACAGGCGCAATACGCGGCGGCGCGACGCTTGAGGGCCCTTCCTGGAACCAGCTATGGCGGCAGCTCGCGCAGCGTACCTGCCGTCCGGCGGCACCAATGGCGCTGTCGGGAACAACATATCGCGTGCGGCACGAGGGGCAGACCAGCAACATAGGCCCCGCGCATAAACATCAGCACTGCCGGTGATGCAACCCCGTTAGGCCAAAATAGCTGTGGAAGGCCATGTCCTGCCGCCGGATGACGAGTGCAATGGTGCGCCGTCCAAGGCCCGGTCAAACAAGGGCTTTGCGCAAAACAACGGACGCTGTAAGGCAGGGCGCGATGCAAAGTGTTGCCGAATTTGACAATGTTGGCCTTCGTTATGGCACGGGTTCGGAAACGCTGACCGACATCAGTTTCACATTGTTTCCCGGCAGCTTCTACTTTCTGACCGGCGCATCGGGTGCAGGCAAAACCTCGCTGTTGAAGCTGCTTTATCTGGCGCATCGGCCCAGCCGGGGCGCGATCCGCATGTTCGGCAACGACACGGTAACGATGACACGCGACCGGCTTCCCGGTTTCCGGCGCAGGATCGGTGTTGTGTTTCAGGATTTCCGGCTGGTGCCGCATCTCACTGCTTTCGACAATATTGCGCTACCGCTTCGTATTGCAGGGATCAGCGAAAAGGACCTGCAGGGTCCTGTCGGCGAGATGTTGAGCTGGATCGGGCTTTCCGAACGCGCGGAGGCCCGGCCCGCGACGCTTTCAGGCGGCGAACAGCAGCGCGTTGCCATTGCCCGCGCTGTTATCGGTCGACCGGAGATATTGGTGGCTGACGAGCCCACCGGCAATGTCGATCCTGAAATGGCCGTGCGTCTGCTTCAGCTTTTTGCCGCGCTCAACCGGCTGGGAACGACGGTGGTGGTGGCAACACACGACATCCATCTGTTGCAGGAGATCGAAGGCGCGCAGATGATGCGGCTGGAAAAAGGCCGCCTTTCCGACCCGACCGGCTCGCTGAAGCATCCACCCCGGCCCCTGATCCTGAAAAACTGACCCGATGGCTGCTCCCTTTGCCTTTGTTATCCCTGCGCATGATCGAAAGCTGATCCCCGACGGGCGCTTTTCGGGGACGATGTCCTGGGTCATGGCGATCATGCTGTTCCTGACATTATTGTCGGCTGCAGCGGCGATCTCGCTCGGCAATGCCGCGACACAGGGAAGCGCAACTTTGGCAAGCGAAGCCACGGTCCAGATACTCGATCCCGACCCTACGGCGCGCACAGCGCAGCAAAGGTCGGTGGCGGCGCTTTTGCGCAATCGGCCAGGCGTAACCGAGGTGACCGCTGTGTCAGAGGCGGAATCGCGCAAGCTGATCGAGCCATGGCTGGGCGACGCAGCTCGCGATGCCGATATTCCTGTGCCTGCTCTGATCGATGTGAAATTTGCATCGCCGCCAGACGCCCCCACTTTGCGGCAAATCCGCCAGAGCCTGCAGCGCATATCACCAACAGCGCGGATCGATTCGCATGCGAGCTGGATGGCGCCCTTTGTTGCACTGATGCAGACATTGTTCCTGCTCGCTTTGAGCGTTGTCGTTATGCTGTTGCTGGCGACAGCGGCAACCGTGGTGCTGTCGGTGCGCGGTGCGCTCAACACGCATCGCGCCACAATAGAAATCATGCATATGATGGGCTCCACCGACATGCAGGCGGCGCGACTGTTCCAGCGGCGTGTGGCGCTGGATGCGCTGTTCGGCGGGCTAGTCGGGCTGCTTGGCGCGATATTGGTGCTGTGGCTGCTCGGTAGCCGTTTTGCGGCGCTAGAGCCGGGTTTGCTTGCCGATGCCGGAATGCCGCTTTATGGCTGGCTGGTCCTGATCCTGATCCCCGTGGCCGTTGCTGCACTCGCCATGTTGACCGCGCGCTGGACGGTTTTGTCGGCCCTGAAGAAAAGCCTATGATCAAGCGCATATTCTCTTTGCTGTTGCTGATCTGGGTGCACGGCTTTGCGTGGTTTGCGCTGTTCCTGCCGCAACCTGCGCCGCTTGCGAAAACCGATGCTGTGGTTGTTCTGACTGGCGGGCCGGGACGTATCGACCGCGGGCTGGAAATTCTCGAAAAGGGCGATGCCCGGCGGATGCTGATTTCGGGGGTCGATCTGGACGTAAAGCCTGCCGAACTTGCGGCCCAATATCGGCGTCCGGAAAAGCTGTTTTCCTGCTGCATCGATCTCGGCTTTCGCGCTGTCGACACGCGATCAAACGGATTGGAGACCGCGCGCTGGGTTGCGCGGAACAAGGTAAAGACATTGCGGTTGGTCACCCATGACTGGCACATGCGGCGTGCACGGCTTGAGCTTAAACTCGCGCTTCCCGACGGCGTTACCGTTGTGGAAGACGCTGTGATGACGCGCCCGACGCTGTTTCAGCTGTTTCGCGAATATCACAAATATTGGCTGCGCGGGCTGGCGGCGCTTACCGGAATTTAGGGGGGCGGCATCTGATGTTCCTGCTGCGGTCGCTGCTGTTCGCCATTGTCTTTTATGTGGGGTCTGTCCCCTATGTGATCGCAGCCTTTATCGGCACCTATAGCTCGGTCGCGCTTCTGCGTTCGGCTGTGCGCGGCTGGTCGGTCTATCATCGTTTTACGATGCGCTGGATTTTGGGAATTCGCTTCCATGTCGAGGGCGAACTGACGTCGGGCTCGGTACTTTATGCAATCAAGCATGAAAGCTTCATGGAAACCATCGACATGCCGCGACTATTTCATTTGCCCGCGGTGGTTACCAAACGCGAATTGTTCGACATTCCCTGCTGGGGAACGGCGGCCAAGGCCTATGGCATGATCCCCGTCGACCGCGAAGGCGGCGCGAGCGGTCTTCGCGCGATGATCGCGCTGGCAAAGGAGATCAAGGCAGCGGACCGCCCGATCGTGATCTTCCCCGAAGGAACCCGCGTCGCGCATGGAGAGCGTCCGCCGCTGCAATCGGGTTTTGCTGGACTGTACAAGCTGCTTGGCCTGCCCGTGGTGCCGATTGCTGTGAACAGCGGCGCCTTGACGCCTAAAGGGAAGCCATGGTGGCGTAGCGGCGTGATGACCTACAAGGTCGGCGAAACCATCCCCCCTGGGCTGCCACGAGAAGAGGTGGAGGTACGGGTGCATGCGGCGATTAACATATTGAACAATTGACTGCGAGCCAATTGGATAGGCCAGTGCCGCATGTTTCACACAAAGAATCAAAGATAAAAAAGGAAAGAAAGCTGTGCGCGCAACACCAAGCAATAACTGAATCTTTTTGCCTTTTTATCCTTTGAGTCTTCGCGTGAAATAAATAGCGCGGTTGGGCCCGACACACCGAAACGGTTGTGGGCTAGTGCTTCCGACCGAAATCGGGCGCATCATCATCCTGCCCTTGTTCGACAATCGACCGGCGGATGGCGCGGGTGCGCGCGAACAGGCTTTCCAGCTCGTCGCCCTTGCCATAGCGGATGGCGCGTTGCAGTGCGGTCAGATCCTCTGAAAAGCGCTGAAGCATTTCGAGGACGGCGTCCTTGTTGTTCAAAAACACGTCGCGCCACATGACAGGGTCGGACGCAGCAATGCGGGTGAAATCGCGGAAACCACCGGCAGAATATTTGATGACTTCGCTTTGCGTCACCTCGCCTAGATCATCGGCGGTGCCGACAATGGTATAGGCGATCAGGTGCGGCAAATGGCTGGTGACGGCGAGCACGCGGTCGTGATGGCGGGCATCCATGATCTCGACATCTGCGCCCAATCGCTGCCAGAATGCAGATAGCGCAGCAACCGCAGCCTCGGGTGCGTCATCGGGCGGGGTCAGGATGCACCAGCGTCCCTTGAACAAGGTCGCAAAGCCCGCATCGGGCCCGCTCTTCTCGGTTCCTGCAACAGGATGTGCCGGAATGATTGTTGCTCCGGGAAGCGCGCGGGACAGCGCCTCGGCAACACTCTGCTTGCAGCTGCCAACGTCGCTGACAATAGCATCGGGCGGCAGGTCAGCGGCAAGTTCGCGCGCCACCTGTTCCATCGCCCCTACGGGTACGCAGAACAACACCAGCTCGGCATCGATGACCGATGTTCCCGCCGTGTCAGCAATGTCATCGCACAATTTGATCGCGCGCGCTCGATCGCGGACATCGGCATCGGCGTCATAACCGGTGATGCGGACACCCGGCATATTGGCCTGCACCGCGCGCGCAACCGAGGAACCGATCAGGCCCAGGCCAATGATGGAAATGCGCGCAAATGGCAGCATCAGCCATGCTGCTCCAATATGGTGCGCAGTGCCGCCATCACGCCGCGATTTTCCTCTTCGCTGCCGATCGTGATGCGCAGGCCATTGGCAAGCCCCTGTCCCGGCAGCCAGCGAACGATATAGCCCGCGCCCATCAGCGCCTTATAGGCTGTCTCCGCGCTGCACTTCCCCTCGAACATGACCATCAGGAAATTGGCCCATGACGGGATCGCATTCAGGCCATGGTTGGACAAGGCAGCAATCTCGCCTGCCATCCAGCTGCGCCATTCGGCATTGTGGCGGCGGCTGTTGGCGACGAATTCGGTGTCGGATAGCGCTGCAATGGCGGCTGCCTGCCCTGCGGCTGTTACGTTGAACGGCGCGCGGATGCGGTTCAGCGTCGCGATCAGCCCCGGCTGACCATAGGCCCAGCCAATCCGCTCGGCAGCAAGCCCGTAAATTTTGCTGAATGTGCGCGTGATCAGGACATTGGCATGGCGACGCGCCAGATCGAACGCGGCCGGGCCATCATCATCGAGATATTCGCCATAGGCCTGGTCGAGCACCAATACACAATCGGCAGGCAGGCCCGTATGCAGCTGCGCCATCTCGCCCTCGTCGATCCAGGTCCCGGTGGGGTTGTTGGGATTGGCGACGAACACGACACGCGTCTTGTCGTTGACCAGCGCCAGCAGCGCATCGACATCGGTGCCATAATCTTTGTCAGGCGCAACGACGACGGTTGCCGCGCATTTGCGCGCGGCGATATCATAGACCGAAAAGCCATAGCGGACATAAATGATCTCGTCGCCAGCTCCTGCATAGCCCATCGCGATCAAGTTGAGCAGCTCGTCCGACCCGGTGCCGCAGACAATCTGCTCGGGCTCCAGCCCATAGGCAGCACCCAGCGCCTCGCGGAGCGCATTTGACGCGGGGTCGGGGTAGCGTGCCAGAGTTGTGCGCGCCTCGACCAGAGCCTCGGTAGCGTGCACGCTGCACCCCAGCGGGTTTTCGTTGGCCGACAGTTTGATCAGCACACGCCCGTCATCGCCCTTTGCCTTGCCCGGCGTGTAGGCGTGAATGGCTTCGATCCAGGGTTTGGCAACAGGCTGTGTCATGCCGCGCGCCATAGCGGCGGGTTGGCGGCTTATCAACCGGACTGTCGGAGGTGCTGCAGGCCCGACGACTGATTTCACGCGAAGAAATAAAGGTCAAAAAGGAAAAAAGAAGGCAAGGGTTTGGCAGGCCCGCCTCCTGTCTTCTTGCCTTTTTATCTTTGTTTCTTTGCGTGAACCCATTGGCACCGGCCTGTCCGATTGCCCGGCGATCAAAGCAGAACAAAGGGTTGCTACCTGCCCTTACGCTGATATGGCAAAGCCCCATGGGTGAAGACGGGCGTTTCGGGCTGGACAGGCGGACGAGGTTGCTGGGGCCGGTGCGGCTCGACAGCGGCGCGCAATTCGCGCCTATCGAATATGCCTATGAAACTTACGGACAACTGAACGCGGAAAAATCCAACGCGATCCTCATCTGCCATGCGCTGACCGGCGATCAATATGTCGCCTCCACCCATCCGCGCACCGGAAAGCCCGGCTGGTGGACGCGGCTGGTGGGTGAAGGAAAGCCTGTCGATCCCGCGCGCCATTGCATCATCTGCATCAATGTCCTCGGAAGCTGCATGGGTTCGAGCGGGCCCGCCAGTTTCGACCCGGGCAGCGATGTGCCCTATGGCATGGATTTTCCCGTCATCACCATTGCCGACATGGTGCGCGCGCAGGCGATCCTGCTTGACCATCTCGGCATTGAAAGGCTGGCGTGCGTCATCGGTGGGTCGATGGGCGGGATGCAGGCGCTGACCTGGGCCTCGCTGTTTCCCGATCGCGTCCAGTCGGCCATCGTTATAGCCTCGACCGCGCGACATTCGGCGCAGAACATTGCCTTTCACGAGGTTGGGCGGCAGGCGATCATGGCCGATCCCAATTGGCAGGGCGGAAATTATTATGGCTCAGTCGATCAACCCGATGCCGGGCTCGCGGTCGCGCGGATGGCGGCGCATATCACCTATTTGTCTGAAGAAGGGCTTACGCAAAAGTTCGGCAGGGCCCTGCAGGACCGCGAAGCCAAGACTTTCGGCTTTGATGCCGATTTCCAGGTCGAAAGCTATTTGCGGCATCAGGGGTTGAGCTTTGTCGAGCGTTTCGACGCCAACTCATATCTCTACATCACCCGCGCGATGGACTATTATGACCTGACAGAGGCGCATGATGGCGTGCTGGCAAAAGCATTTCAAGGCACAAAAACGCGCTTTTGCCTGATCAGTTTCGACACCGACTGGCTCTATCCCACGTCCGAGAGCCGCCGCATTGTCCACGCGCTGAATGCAGCGGGGGCTTCTGCCAGTTTCGTCGAGCTCTCGGCACCCTATGGCCATGACAGTTTCCTGCTCGACGCGCCGGAGATGAACCGGATCGTGGATGGTTTCCTGAAGGCGGGAGGTTTGTGATGGTGCACGCGAAGGCGCGGAGATGCGGAGATCCAAATCATGGCGAAGCCACACCAAAAAACACTCTGCGCAATCTGCGGTCTCTGCGCGAACTAAAATTGGTTCACGCAGAGTTCGCAGATTACGCAGAGAAAAATGAAAGGTGCTTCGCGCGAGTTCCAGTCCTCTGCACCTCTGCGCTTCTGCGCGAAAATTTTCAACGGCAAATGGCATGACCAACCTCCGCCCCGATCTCGCGATCATCGCAGACAATGTCCGCGCCGGGTCCCGCATACTCGATATCGGTTGCGGCGATGGTGCGTTGATGGCAGCGCTGCGCGATCAAAAGGGCGTCGATGCGCGCGGACTCGAAATTGAGTCGGCCAATGTGTCGGCTGCCGTCGCGCGTGGTCTTGCCGTGGTGCAGGGCGATGCCGACAGCGATCTTGCCGATTATCCCGATGGCGGTTTCGACTATGCGATCCTCAGCCAGACGCTGCAAACGACGCGGCGGCCCGACATCGTCATGGACCATCTGCTGCGCATCGGCAGGCAGGCCTTTGTCTCCTTCCCCAATTTTGCGCAGTGGAAAATCCGTTTCGCGCATATGTTCGGTGGGCGGATGCCGGTGACAAAGCAGCTTCCAGACCGATGGTACGATACGCCCAATATCCACCATGTTACGATCCGGGATTTCAAAAGCTTCGTTGCGGAACGCGGGCTCGTGATCAGGGGCGAATGGTATCTGGCAGGCGAAAAGGCGCGCGGGGCGGGGCTTGCCAATCTGCTTGCCGAACATGCCGTGTTTTTGTTGGAGCGGGGATGAATATCCGGAC
>ERZ1066122.958-NODE-958-length-26363-cov-8.167592_pt1 | contig 26363 bp, 18 predicted proteins | sample MGYA00382769_ERZ1066122 | MGnify/ENA primary metagenome ERZ1066122 (study PRJEB33369, sample SAMEA5778352) | biofilm metagenome | biome: Industrial cooling water; feature: Water cooling tower basin; material: Biofilm | place: United Arab Emirates | collected... | reverse complement strand
AGGAATTTGTGCTGCCCGCGCCGCTGCCCCTCGAGGGCGGCGGCGCGCTGGCCGGGGTGCGCGTGGCCTACCGCACGTGGGGCACCCTCAATGCCGCCCGCTCGAACGTGGTGTGGGTGTGCCACGCCCTCACCGGCGACGCCGATTGCGCCGCGTGGTGGGCGGGCCTGCTCGGGCCGGGCTTCCTCTACGACCCCGCGCGCTGGTTCGTGGTGTGTGCCAACATCCTCGGCTCGTGCTCCGGCTCCACCGGCCCCCTCGACCCCGACCCCGCCACCGGCGAGCCGCGTTTTCAGCATTTTCCGCGCATCACCATCCGCGATATGGTGACCGCCCACGAGGCGCTGCGGCACCACCTCGGGCTGGCGCGTGTTCACACGCTCATCGGTGGGTCGTTGGGCGGAATGCAGGCGCTGGAATGGGCTATCAGCAAGCCGCGCGTGTTTCGGCACCTGGTGGTGGTGGCGGCGGGGGCGCGGGCCTCGGCGTGGAGCATCGGCTTCAACGAGGCGCAACGGCTGGCCATCGAGGCCGACCCTACTTACCGCGCCGCCCTCGACGGGCGCGGCGGGCGCGCGGGGTTGCGGGCGGCGCGGGCCATCGCGATGCTTTCGTACCGCTCCTACGGCGCCTACACGCGCGGCCTTACCGAGCCGCCCAACCGCCACGGCCTCGACGATACGCCCGTGCCGCGCCAGTACCGCGCGGGCGCCTACCAACAGTATCAGGCCGACAAGCTCGTGGTGCGGTTCAATGCCTATGCCTACGTGGCCCTTACCCACGCGATGGACAGCCACCACGTAGGCCGGGGGCGCGGCGGCACGGCGGCGGCGCTGGCCCGCATCAGCGCGCGTACGCTGGTGGTCGGCATCCCCTCCGACCAGCTCTTCCCCCTGCGCGAGCAGCAGGAACTGACGCGCCTCATTCCGGGCGCGGTGCTGGCCGAGCTACCCTCAGCGGTGGGCCACGACGGGTTTTTGCTCGAAACGGCGCGGCTGGCGCGGCTGATTACACAGTTTTATGCGTTGCTGCCGGCGTTGCCGTCGCTGAATTGAGGAGCCCGTCTGCCCGGCCTTTCAAAGCCGGGCAGACGGCCATCTAATGCCCGTGGCCGCCCTGCTTCCCACCGCCCTGCCGCCCGCCCGTGCGAAACAGCAGAATGTCTTTATCGAAGAGGTAGATGCCGCCCTTGTCATCCCCGACCAGTTCGAGCTTGTCGTTGAGGGTGCGCGCCAGGGCTTCTTCTTCAATCTGCTCCGACACGTACCATTGCAGGAAGTTGTGCGTCGCAAAATCGCGCTGCTCGAAGGCCAGGCCCACCAGCTCGTTGATGCTCTCCGACACGGCCACCTCGTGGCGCAGAAAATCCTGAAACACGTGTTTGAGCGACGGGAACGTGACCACCGGCTGCGGCAGCGCCGGCACCACCGCGAAACCGCCGCGCTCGTTGACGTAGCGAATCAGCTTCAGCATATGCCCGCGCTCTTCGCTGCTTTGCTGGTAGAAGAAATTGGTCACGCCATCGAGGCCGGGCTGAATTTCGGCCCACACGGCCATCGCCAGATACGCCTGCGACGATTGCGCTTCCATCGCGATTTGTTTGTTGAGCGCGTCCTGAATTGATTTGAGTAACATCGGAAAAGTTGTGAGAGGTGAAAACGATTTACCGGCGCCGAATATAGTGCGTTTCGTGCCGGGATCTGCCCGGTGCGGGCTGTTCGGGAGTTTCCGGCCCACTCGCGAGGCCAGACACGGTAGCACCGACGACTGAAAGGCATTTACAAGATACTCACAAGACGCGCTTATTGTACGCAGTGGTGGTCGCTTGGCCGCGCGGGCCGGAGGCCCGCAAATAGCCCGCACCGGGCTGACGCCCGGCGCGAATGCCGTGTTTGGTACGTATCCCTGCGTTCCGCGCGAAGCCTGCGTTCCGTGCCCAATCACTCGCAGTACGCAACGTTCGCCTCTCCCGCCCGACCTTTCGACATCTTTTCTCCGCACATTTCATTCCACTGATGCATTTTCCATTGATTCCGGCGGCGCTGTTGGCGCTGTTGCCGGTTGTTTCCGTGGCGCAACCCGCGCCCGCCAAGCCCGCCCGCTCCACGCCCGACGCCGACCCCATCGCCCGCATCAAGGACGAGGGGATGAACCGCTCGCAGGTGATGCAGACGCTTTCGTACCTCACCGACAACATCGGTGCGCGCGTCACCGGCTCGCCCGCCCTGCGCCGCGCCAACGAGTGGACGCGCGACGAGCTGACGAAAATGGGCCTCACCGACGCCAAGCTGGAAGCGTGGGGGCCGTTCGGGCGCGGCTGGTCCTTGACGAGCTACACCGGCGAGGTCATCACGCCGCAGGTGCAGCCGCTGCAGGCGTACCCGAAGGCGTGGGCGCCGGGCTGCAACCTGCAAAACGCCGAAGTGGTGTGGGTGAACGCCTCTTCCATCGCTGAATTGGAGAAATACCGGGGCAAGCTGCGCGGCAAGGTGGTGCTCAGCGGCCCCACCCGCGACGTGAAGCCTCATTTCGAGCCGGAAGCCACCCGCGCCACCGACAAGGAGTTGCTGGAACTGGCCGACGCCCCCGACCCCAACGACGAGAAAAAGGCCCCCACGCCCGGCTCGCCGGCCGCCGTGGCCCGGCAGCGCGAGGCCAAGCGCCGCTACGCGCTGGCCGCCACGCGCGCCCAGTTTTTCGTGCAGGAAGGCGTGGCGCTGATTCTCGACCCGAGCCGCGCCGGCGACGGCGGCAACATCTTCGTGCAGCAAGCCAGCGGCGCCTCGCCCGTGGACACTACCACGATGGAGACGCTCTACAACTCGGGCAAGAAAGTGTGGGACCTCAACCCGCCGCCCGTGCTGCCGCAGGCCGCCGTGAGCATCGAGCAATACAACCGCCTGGCGCGGATGCTGCAATCGGGCGAGCCGGTGCGGGTGAACGTGAAGATCGCGGCCGATTTCCACGATAAGGACCCGATGCAGTACAACACCGTCGCCGAAATCAAGGGCACCGACAAAGCCGACGAAGTGGTGATGCTCGGCGGCCACCTCGACTCGTGGCAGGGCGGCACCGGCGCCACCGACAACGCCGCCGGCGTGGCCGTGGCGATGGAAGCCGTCCGCATCCTCAAAGCCCTCGACCTCAAACCGCGCCGCACCATCCGCGTGGCCCTCTGGACGGGCGAGGAACAAGGCATTTACGGTTCCGAAGCCTACGTAAAGCAGCACTTCGGCGAGCGTGTGGAAGGCGACCAATCGAACCCGCCGCGCGTAACCACGAAGCCCGAGCACGACAAGCTATCCGCCTATTTCAACCTCGACAACGGCGCGGGCAAGATTCGCGGCGTGTACCTGCAGGGCAACGACGGCGTTCGGCCCATCTTCCGCCGCTGGCTGCAACCGCTCAAAGAGCTGGGCGCCACCACGCTCACCCTCGCCAACACCGGCGGCACCGACCACCTCTCGTTCGATGCCGTGGGCCTGCCGGGCTTCCAGTTCATCCAGGACGAGCTGGAGTATTTCTCCCGTACGCACCACTCGACGCAAGACGTGCTCGACCGCGCCCCCGTGGACGATATGAAGCAGGCCGCCACCGTGATGGCGGCCTTCGTGTATCAAACGGCAATGCTCGACCAGAAACTGCCGCGCAAGCCGATTCAGAAGGTGAGCGGCGGGGAGGCAAAAGCGAAAAAAAAGAAGAAAAAAGCCTGAGAAGCTGTCTGCGGTAGCGGGAATGGAACGCGAATCTCTGGTTCGCTCGCGGCGGCTGGGCGCGGCGGTTGAGAATGGACCGCGAACCTCCGGTTCGCTCGCGGTTTGGGACGGCGGTTAAGTAACGCCGATTACTCGGTACCGATGCGCTGGGGGCGAACCGGAGGTTCGCGGTCCATTGCTCAACCGCCTTACCTAACCGCCTTACCCAGCCGCGAGCGAACCGGAGGTTCGCGGTCCATCATCAGAGCGCCCACTGCCGCCCGTCACGCTCGTCATCCATCTCCACCGGCTCGTCGAGGACGCCCGATAGTAGGCCCACTACTACGCCCGTGACGCCCATTGCCAGAAACGTGTTGCGGGCGCGGCGGTCGTCGGCGAAGTCGGCGAGCCACGGCATTGCCAGGGCGGCCAGGCCGGAAGCAAAGTCGAGCGCAACGTGCGTTTTGTACGGCAGCACCTTCACCACGCCCCACTCGGCGCGGGTCAGCAGGCTTGAGGCGAGGATGGCGCCGCTGAACGCGCGGCAGATGGTGGTGGCGCGGTGGTTGTCGGCAAACCCTATCAGCTCGGGGGCGGCGGCCACGAGCGGGATGTACGAATAATCGGTCGGCCAATGGAGCGGCGCGGAATCGGGTGCGGGTCCATAGCGCGGAACTGGTAACGGCGCCGACCACCGTGGCCGCGCCCCTACAGGCCTACGCCCGGCCGCGCGGCGGGTTCGGGGTACGCAAAGGCGCATTCCCCCACGGGGCCGCCACCCACCTCCATCAACCGGATTCACTCCGAAAAAAACACCCGCCGTACGCGCTCGCTTACGTTGGTGAGCAGCTCATACGCAATCGTGCCGATGCGGGCGGCCAGTTCGGGCAGCGGCAGTTGGGGGCCAAAGACTTCGGCTACGTCGCCGGGGCGGGCGTCGGGGATGTCGGTGACATCGACCATCGTCATATCCATACACACGTTGCCGACTACGGGCGCGCGGCGGCCCCGGATGAGCACCTCGCCGACCCCGCGCGAGAAGCGTCGGTCGTAGCCGTCGGCGTAGCCGATGGCGAGCGTGGCGATGCGGCGCGGGTGGTCGGTGGGGGCGCCGCGCCGGCCGTAGCCCACGGTGGCCCCGGCGGGCAGGTGTTTGAGTTGAGAGATGGTGGTGCGGAGCGTGGAGACGGGTCGCAGCGCGTCGGGCGCGAGCGAATCGGTGGCATCGACGCCGTAGAGGCCGATGCCGAGGCGTACCATCTCGAACTGCGCTTCCGGAAAGCGCGTGATGCCCGCCGAGTTGAGCAGGTGGCGCGGCGGGCGGTAGCCGAGGGCGGCGCAAATCGGCTCGTAGAGGGCGGCGAAGGTGGCGAGCTGGGCGCGGGTGAAGTCGTCGTGGGCGGCTTCATCGGCGGCGGCCAGGTGGCTGAAAACGGACTTGACCGTGAGACGCGGGCCGTGCGCGCGCAGCAAGTCCAGCAGCTCAGGCACATCTTCCGGCGCGAAGCCGAGGCGGCGCATTCCGGTGTCGAGTTTGAGGTGGACGGGCGCGGGCTGGTCGGCGGGCCAGTCGGCGAGCAGTTCGCGGAGTTGGTCGGCGGCGTACAGTTCCGGCTCCAGGTCGTAGGCGCGGCAGAGCGGCAGCGCGTCGGGCGAGGGGTTAAGCACCAGAATCGGCACGGTGAGGCCGTGGCGGCGCAGGCGGGCGCCTTCGTCGGCGTAGGCCACGGCGAGGTAATCGACGCGGTGGAATGCCAGCAGCGACGCCACTTCGTAGGAGCCGGAGCCGTACGCCAGGGCCTTCACCATCACCATCAGCTTGGTTTCGGGCCGCAGGCGGGCGCGGAAAAAGTTGAGGTTGTGGACGAGCGCATCGAGGTTGACATCGAGCACCGTGCCGTGGACGCGCGGACTCAGCGCTGCCACCACGCGCTCCAGCCCAAACACGCGGGCACCTTTGACGAGGATGGTTTCGTCGCGGAAATCGGCGGGGTCGAGCGTTCGGAGAAAGTCTTCCGTAGAAGCGAAAAACGCGCGCTCCGGCGCGGCCCGCTCGAACAGGGCGGTGTGCTCGGTCAGCTCCGGGCCGATGCCGATGAGGCGGCGTACGCCGTGCGCGCGCACCAGCGCCGCCACCCGGCCGTACAGCTCGGCGGACGGCAGGGCGGCTTGGGGCACGTCGCTCAGCATCAGCGTACGCCCGCCGGGGCGCGGCTGCTGGCGGAGCTGGCCGAGCGCGATTTGCAGCGAAGCGAGATCGAGCGAGTACGAATCGTCGAGGAGGTAGCAGCCGTGCAGACCCTCGCGCCGTTCGAGGCGCATCGCCACGGGGTGCAGCCGGTCGAGGCGCCGCTGGATGTCGGCGGCCGGAATGCCGTAGCCGAGCAGGAAGGCGATGCCGTGGAGGGCGTTTTCGACGGACGCGGGGTCGGCGAAGGGGAGGGTGAGAAAAGGGTAAAAGGGTAAAAGGGTAGAAGGGTGGGTGGTGGGGTGCGAAGTGCGAAGTGCGAAGTGCGAAGTGGTGGGTGGTGGGTGGTGGGTGTTAGGTGGTGGGGCTTGCAGCTTGAAGCTCGTGGCTTGCGGCTCGCCGCTTGTGGCTTGCAGCTCGAACTGCACCACGGCATCGGGGTGGCCGTGGCGGCTCCACGCGAAGGCGGGCAGGCCGCGCGCTTGCACGGCGGCGTGGACCTGCGGCTGGTCGGCGCAGTAGTACAGGCGCTCGACGTGCTCGAACAGCAGCAGCTTTTCGCGCAGCTTTTCTTCGTCTGAACTAAACCCTTCGGCGTGGGCCGGGCCGATCGTCGTGAACAGCCCGAGCGTGGGCTGGATGACCGGCTCGAGCCGCGCCATTTCGCCGGGGCGCGAGATGCCCGCCTCGATGATGCCGAGCGTGTGGTCGGGCGTCAGGCCCCAGACGCTCAGCGGCACCCCGATTTGCGAGTTCCAGCTTCGCGGCGAGCGGCCGACGCGCTCGTCGGGCCCGAGCAGTTGCGTGAGCCACTCCTTGACGATGGTCTTGCCGTTGGAACCCGTGATGGCGAGCACCGGCAACGCGGTTTGCTCGGCCAACGCGGCGCGGTGCGCGGCGGCCACGGCTTGCAGCTCGGCGAGCGGGTCGGGGACGCGGCGGATGGCGGCGGCGGGCAAATCGGGCAATTCAGCATCGGCAGCCACCACGAAGCGCCGTACGCCGCGCGCGTAGAGGTCGGGCACGTAGGCGGCGCCGTCGCGGCCGGCCGCGCCGCGCAGGCCGAAAAACACCGACGCGGCGGGGTCAGAAATGGCCTGCCGCGAGTCGGTAAGGAGGTGGCGGGTGGTGGCGTACCAAGCAAAGTCGAGCACGGGCGCGAAGGTCGGTACCTGCGCGCGTAGGTTTGTTCTCGTGCGATTCGCTATGCTCCTTCCGGTTGGGCTGCTGCTGGGGTGGTGGGCCCGTGCACAACCCGTGCGGCCCGCGCTGCCGCCCGGCGCGCGCCTGTTCGGCCTGGCCGAAGGGCTGCCCCAACGCCAGATCGACGCACTGACCCACACCCCTGACGGTTTCGTGTGGGTGGGCACCAGTCAGGGCGTGTGCCGATTCGATGGCGTACGATTCGAGCGGGTAGGGCCGCCCCGGCCGGTGCTGGCGCTGGCCCCCGACCGCGCCGGGCACCTGTGGGTGGGCACCCCCGAAGGGTTATGGCGCCTGCGGCTACCCACCGGTGCCGTATTTGATGTGCCGCGCCCGGCTGCATTCGCGGGCGTCACCCCGCCCGACCAGCGGATTCGCGCCTTGCTCGTCGCGGCCGATGGCACACTCTACGCCGGCACCAAAACCGGGCGCCTGCTGCGGGTGCGGCCCACTGCTCCTGCCCGCTGGCAGCCCGTGGCGCAGCTTCCGCGCTCCGACGCCAAGAATCTGCCGTGGTTGGTCGAGCTGCACGAAGACCACACCGGGCACCTCTGGCTCAGCACCCAGCACGACAGCGGCGTGTACTGCCTACAGCCCCGCACCGGGCAGCTGCGGCGCTACCCCGCCGCGCGGGCGGCGGCCGAATCGGCCGCCACCCGCGCCACCGCGCGCACCGCGCTGGCCGTGGTGGCGCCCGGCGGCGGCGTGACGGCCGTGCTGCCCGGCGCGGGGCTGGTTTGCTACGATGCCCGCGCCGATGCCTTTCGGCCCGACCCGGCCGCCGCGCTGCCGCCCGACTCGGCGGGCACGTGGCGCCCGGCCCTGCTGGCCGCGCCCGACGGCACCCGCTGGCTGACGCGCCGCGCCGGTGAGTTGGTGCATCTGGCGGATGCCCACACCCCCTACGGCCGCACTCTGCGCGCCCTCGACGCGGCCGTCACGCGCTTCGTGTCCGACCCGGCCGGTGGCGTCTGGGTGGGCACCACCGACGGCCTGCTGCACCTGTCGGAGCCGCCAACGCCGTTTCGGACGGCGCTCGCGCAACCCGCCGAGGCGCCCGCGCGGGCAGCGCATTCGCTGCGCGGTCTGGCGGCGCTGCCGGGCGGGCGCCTGCTGGCAGGCGGCTACCGCGGGCCGGTGCTGCTCGATTCGGGCGGCGCCGCACGACGCGAGTTCCCCGACCACGCTGCGCCCGCCGCGCCGCGCGTTCCGGCCTACGCCGTGCTGCCCGACTCGGGTGGGCGCGGCGCGTGGCTCGGTACCGAAGGGCGCGGCCTGGCGTGGCTCGACCTCCGCACCGGCCGCTACCGCTTCTTCACCACCGCCCCCGACCAGCGCGGCGCCGGAGCGGTGCGCTTCATCCGGGCGCTCGTGCCGGATGGGCGCGGGCGGCTATGGGTCGGTTCCTACGAAGGCATCTTCCGCTTCGACCCCGCCACCAGCCGCTACCGCCACCTCGCCGACGCGCGCCTCCCGGAGGTGGCGTTTTTCGATACGTTCGTGTTCTGTCAGCGCGCCGACGGTACCCTGTGGGCGGGCGGCCAGCCGGGGCTGGTAGTGCTCGACACGGCCACCGGCTACGTGGTGCGGCGTCTGCGGCCGGGGCTGCTGCGCCCCCCCATCCGGGTACTCTGGTTCGAGCCGACGCGCCGGGCTGTGTGGCTCGGGGGCACGAGCGGCGTGGCGCGCCTCGACCTCGCCACGAACCACCTGCTACGCCTGGGCACCGCCGACGGCCTGAGCCACGAGGTGGTCAACGCGCTGCTGCCCGACACCAGCGGCCAGCTCTGGGTCAGCACCGATGATGGTCTGAGCCTCATCCGCCTCGCTGACCGGCAACCGGCGCGCACCTACCGCGCCCCGGACGGCCTGAGTGCCGCCGAGTTCAATCACGGCTCCGGCATCGGGCTGCCGGGCGGCGAGTTGCTGTTCGGCTCCGTCAATGGCCTGACGCGGGTGCGGCCCGGCCCCGTGCCGCCCGACCCGCCCGCGCCGCTGCTGCTCACCCGCCTGACGTGGCACGACGGCGCCGCCCACCGCGCCCGCACCCGCCGCTTCGGCCTGCGCCCCGGCACCGCGCTCGCGCTCGGGCCGAGCGACGAATCGTTCGAACTGACCTACGCGCTCGCCGACTACGCCGACCCCGCGCGCCACCGCTTCGCCTACCGCCTGCGCGGCCTCGAAACCGCCTGGAACTACGTCGGCACCGCCCGTACGCTGCGGTATCTGCGGCCGCCGGCGGGCCAGTACGTGCTCGAAATCAAAGCCGCCGGTACGTCGGGGCGCTGGCAGCCCGCCCACGCCGCGCTTCGTCTCACGGTGGCGCCGCCCGTGTGGGCGCGGTGGTGGTTCATCGGGCTGGCCGTGGGCGCGGTGGCCGGAGTGCTGGCCCTCATCTGGCGCGCGCGCCTGCGCCGCGTCCGCGAGGTGGAGGGCCTCCGCATTCGCCTTGCCGCCGACCTGCACGACGAAGTAGGCGCCTGGCTCACCCGCGTAAGTCTGCACACCGAGCTGGCCCGCCGCCCCGGCCTGCCCGACGACCGCCGCGCCTCTCAGCTCGAAAAAGCTGCCGACGCTGGGCGCCAGGCCATCGCCACGATGGGCGACGTGGTGTGGGCCGTGGATGCCCGCAACGACACCACCGCCGTGCTCCTGAGCCGGATGCGCGAAGTCGCCGAAGCCCTGCTCGGCCCCGCCAGCATCGCCTACACCTTCGACACGGCCGGGCTGGACACGGCCGCGCCCCTGCGCCCCGACGTGCGTCAGCACGTGTTCCTGATTTTCAAGGAAGCCGTCAACAACATCGTCCGCCACTCGGCCGCCACCGAGGCGCGGCTGTTCGTGGGCCGCCGCGCGGGCCGCTTCGAGGTGGAGGTGATGGATTTCGGCCCTGCCCGCCGGCCGCCCACGCCCGGCTCCGGCCTGGGCCTGCGAAATATGCAGATGCGCGCCGAGCGGTTGCCGGGGGCAAAGTTGGAGGTGGTGGGGTGAGGTGGCGCGAGTGTGCGAATGTGCGAATGTGCAAATGAGGGATGGGAGATTACAGATGGAGGGTGGGAGATGGGGGAATGTGCAAATGCGGCTGGCGGTAACTAAAAAGCTCCCCTCCCCGGCTGGGCAGGGGCTGGGGGTGGGGCGACCACGGCGGTTGGGCGCTGTAGCACCGAGTATCACTCGGTGACGGCGGTTAAGCAAGTGGCCGCGTCTGTCCCAGACGCGCGTCAAATCGATACACTGTTCGGTACGCGTCTGGGACAGACGCGGCCACCTGCTTAAGCGGTCGACCAGAAGTTTTGCGGTTTTTGATGCCCTGAAAACATCTGCAATTCAGAAGGTCAGCTTGCAGCTTACAGCTTGTAACTTGTGGCTACCCGCTTAACTATTTTAGTGGGTATCAGAGTGGTACCAACAACACGACGGGCAACCGCAACCTGGCGATTGGGGCGTACGCAGGCCCTGCCACCGGCGGCCTCACCAATGCCGGTGCCATTGGCCACAACGCCAGAGTCAGCCAGAGCAACAGTCTGGCGCTGGGCGGCGTGGGGGTTGATGCCGTGCGCGTGGGCATCGGCGTAACTGCTCCAACCACGACGCTCGACGTGAACGGCACGGCCCGAGTCCGCACCAACCTGACGGTAAACGCCAATGCCACCATCGACGACAACCTGACCGTCGGGCAGGATGCGACCATCAGCGACAATCTGACCGTCAGTGGATAGGTCTCGATGGGCCTGATTCTGGACTTTGATACCTACACGGTGGGCGGGCTGGAAGAGGAAAATTACAGCATCACCTGTCCGACCGGCACCCGGCTGATCGGCGGGGGCGGCGGCCACCGCGATAATCTGGCGGTGCAGAACAACATTCTGCTCAATTACAACGGCCCCGACCCGGCTAACCCCGGCACGACGTGGCGCCTGAACGTGACCAATACCTCGGTCAATAGCCGGGTCGTGCGTGTCTATTGCATCTGCGCCCGAATGACCAACTAACCGCCCTCCGCCGCCGCCCGCACCCCGCGCCCCAGCGCCGCCACGCCCAGCGCCACCGCCGCCACCACCGCCAACGACAGACGCAGCGACCCCCACTCGGCCAGCAGCCCGATGGCGGGCGGCCCGCTCAGAAAGCCGAAAAACCCGAACGTGCTCACCAGCGCCAGCCCCACCGCCGGCGACACCGTGCCCGTGCGCCCCGCCGCCGCGTAGGTAATCGGGATGACCGCCGCCGTGCCCGCCCCCACCAGCGCGAAGCCCGCCAGCGCCGTGGGCAGCGCGGGCAACGCGGCGGCCAGCGCCAGCCCGGCCGCCATCAGCCCGCCGCTGAGCTGCAGGGTGCGCGCCGGGCCGAGGCGGGCCGTGGCGCGGTCGGCGAGAAAGCGCCCGGCCGTCATCGTGCCCAAAAACGTGGCGTAGCCGAGCGGAATCAGCTCCGGCGCGGGGCGCACCACGCGCTGGAAGTAAACGCCCGCCCAATCGTACATCGCGCCTTCGCAAATCAGCCCGCAGAGCGCGATGAGGCCGAGGCGCAGCAGCACGGCATCCGGTTTTTTGAAGACGAAGCCGCTGCCCGCGCCGGGCCGCGTGGCAGGCGCGGGCAGCAGCGGCGCCGTGGCGACCAGCAGCGCCAGCAGCCCCGCCGCCACCCACCCAAAATGCGCGGCCGGCGCCAGCGGCTGCCACCGCGCCAGCGCCGTAGCCAGCAGCCCCGCGCCGAAGCCCGCCAAGCTCCACGTGCCGTGGAAGGCACCGAGGATGGGCGCCTCGTACTGGTCCTGCACGTCGAGGGCCTGGGCGTTCATTGCGATGTTGAGCAAGTCGCCGGCAAAGCCGAAGAGTGCCAGTGCGCCCGCCAGCCACCACACCGAGGGCGCCAGTCCCAGCAGCGGCAGCGTGGCGGCGTAGAGCACCGCCGCGCCCAGCACCACCCGCCGCGCGCCCACCGTATCGGTCAGCCACCCCGCCAGCGGCAGCGCCACCACCGACCCCACCGGCAATGCCAGCAGCAGGCGGCCCAGCTCGCCTTCGGAGAGGTGCAGGGCGGTTTTGAGGTCGGGGATGCGGGCGGCCCACGTAGCGAAGCAGCATCCGCTGAGGGTGAACAGGGCCGAGACGGCGAGGCGGGCGCGGGTGGGGGTTGGCATTGGGCGCCGCGAAGGTCGGCGGTAGGGTGTAGAGGTTGGGCGTAGAGACGCATATATGCGTCTCTACTACGGCGGTCGGGTTGGCGCTGGGTGCGGCGGTTGGGTCGGCGGTCGGGACGGCGGTTGGCTGGGTGCTCCTGTGTGGCGTAAAGGCTCTACGCCGGTTGAAAGGCGACGGTGATCTACCTTGCTGTATGAATCCGCCTGCCATTGATCTGTTCCAGCATAAGTACCGAATTGCTTCGGCCCGACGATTTGGCTACGATTACAGCCAAGCAGGCGCCTATTTCATCACGATCTGCACAGCGAACCGGGGTGTATTTTTTGGCGAGGTGGTCGCCGATGAGAATACTGCTCACCAAGTCACGCTTCGAGGTACGCCGTTGGCGCTGACAGCGGTAACCTGTTGGCGGAAAATTCCGGAATTTCATCCTTTCGCGGTCCCTGCAGATTTTGTTGTGATGCCCGACCACGTACACGGCATCCTGTTCATTGAGCGCCCACCGGACTATGTGGGCGGCGGGCCAAACCAATTCGGGCCCCAGCGCGACAATCTGGCCGCCGTCGTTCGCGGCTTCAAGATGGGCGTTACGAAAGCAGCACGTGAAATCGCTGCTATTGATGCGGCGACCTCGGTAGGCGCCTCTGCATCGCCGGCCGGGCGTTTCGGGTGGCAGAGCCGCTTCCACGACCGCATCATTCGCACCGATGAGGAGTTGGCGCGTTTGCAATGGTATATCGAACAGAATCCCACGCGCTGGCACGAGGAACGGGGCCAACCAGACGGGATTTTTCGTTAAACGAGGACACCGGCTGCGCGCCCACCCGCCGACCCACCCACCGTAGAGACGCATATATGCGTCTCTACACCCAGCGCCGACCTAACCGCCGCCCCACCCGCCGACCCACCCACCGTAGAGACGCATATATGCGTCTCTACACCCTACTCTACACCCTACAACTCCGGTATGCGCCGTTTCCTCGCCTTCCTGCTTCTTCTTTGCCTGCCGCTGCTGGCCGGCGCTCAAACCCTGCACTCGCCTGATGGGCGGCTGGCCCTGCGAGTAGTGGTACCCTCACCTGATTACTTGCCATCCTACGAACTCCGGCGCGACGGGAAACTCGTAACGAACGGCCTACTCGGCTTGTCACTGGAAACTAACGGCCAACACATCGCTTACCGGAGCATCCGGGCGCTCGACTCAGCCCGAATCGATACCACGTGGACACCCGTCTGGGGCGAAACGCGCGCCATCCGCTGCCAGTACCACGAACTGGCCCTGACGCTGGGGGAGTCAGCCGGGCCGCCGCCGGTGGGCCTAATTGCTGGAACGGTCGTCGTGCGGTTTCGGCTCTTCAACGACGGCCTCGGGTTTCGCTACGAAGTGCCCGCGCAGCCGGGGATTGGGGCCGTGCGGGTGCGTTCAGAAAATACCAGTTTCCGGTTTCCCGACACTGCCACGGCTTGGTGGCTGCCCGGCGATTACGATACCAACGAGTATCCCTACACCCGCTCGCCGCTGGCGGAAGCCGGATACCGCAGCGCCGTGCGGGCGCCGGAAATAGGGTTGCAGACGCCAACCGCTCCCGACGACCGCACCTTGCAGACCCCGCTGCTCTTAAAAGTGCCGCTCGCCGGAAAGAGAAACCTGTACGTGAGCCTGCACGAGGCGGCGCAGGTCGATTTTCCGGCGATGCAACTCGCCTTCGAGCCTACGACCGATGGCAAGGTACTGCGGGCGCACCTCACGAACGGCCCTATCTGGCCACAGGTCTTCGCCTATCTGCAAACGCCGGCCGTCACGCCGTGGCGAACCATTGTCGTATCAGACAAGGCTACTGATCTGCTCGCCTCGAAGCTGATTCTGAACCTCAACGAACCCTCGAAAATCACCGGCGACGTAAGCTGGATCAAGCCGCAGAAATTCGTCGGCGTATGGTGGGAAATGCACGTCAACCGCTCGAAGTGGAGTTATTCCGACTCCTCCAATCTGAAATTAGCCAACACTGATTTCAGTAAATTAAAACCCCACAACCGCCACGGCGCCACCACCGCCAACGTCAAAAAATACATCGATTTTGCCGCCAAGCACGGCTTCCCGAGTGTGCTGGTGGAAGGCTGGAACGTGGGCTGGGAAGACTGGTACGGCAACTGGAAAGAAGAAGTATTCGACTTCGTGACGCCGTACCCGGATTTCGATGTAAAAGAATTGCAACAATATGCGGCCTCGAAAAAAGTGTCGCTGATAATGCACCACGAAACCAGCGGCTCCGTCACGAATTACGAGCGCCGCCTGCCCGCCGCCCTCGATTTTATGCAGGCGCACGGCTACCCGGCCGTCAAGACGGGCTACGTCGGGCGCATCATCCCGAGGGGCGAGCACCACGACGGGCAGTGGATGAGCAACCACTTCGTGCGGGTAGCCGAGGAAATGGCGAAGCGCAAGCTGCTGATCGATATGCACGAATCGGTGCGCCCCACCGGCCTGCACCGCACGTGGCCCAACTGGCTGGCCTCGGAAGCCGCGCGCGGCAACGAGTTCAACGCGTGGAGCCAGGGCAACACGCCCGCCCACGAGACCATCCTGCCGTTCACGCGCCTGATGGGCGGCCCGATGGACTACACGCCCGGCATCTTCCAGATCAAATTAGACCACTGGAACAAAGACGCCAACCAGGGCCGCGCCGTACACACCACGCTCGCCAAGCAACTCGCGCTGTACCTCACGATGTACTCGCCGCTGCAAATGGCCGCCGACCTGCCCGAAGCCTACGAGGCCCGCCCCGACGCTTTCCAGTTCATCAAAGACGTGCCCGTCGATTGGGCCGACACCCGCTACCTCACCGCCGAGCCGGGTGAGTACATCACGGTGGCGCGGCAGGATAAAAACAGCCCCGATTGGTACATCGGCGCCATCACCAACGAGCAGCCGCGCGAGCAGACAGTTCGCCTCGATTTCCTGCCGAAAGGGCAGCAGTTTGAAGCCACGATCTACGCCGACGCCCCCGACGCGCATTGGGACACCAACCCGATGGCGTACCGCATCACACGGCAGAAAGTGACGAGTAAATCGGTGCTGAAGTTGAAGCTGGCGCCCGGCGGCGGGGCGGCCGTGCGGCTGGCGGCGCGGCGCTGACAGCCCCGGGAGCACCGGGCTCCAGCCCGGCGCGCGGTAGCCCCGCTTATGAGAGTGTGACGCGGCGCGGCGCCGGGCTGGCGCCCGGTGCGCCAGAGCAGTACTTGGAGCCTCTCCGAGAAGTCGCTTCTGTGCTGTAGAGCGGACTTTAGTCCGCAGTTGTAGGCATTTAACGGGGAAGCGCAGGTCGGCCCAGGCCGACTTGGCGACACTTTAGTCCGCAGTTGCAGGCATTTAACTGCGGACTAAAGTCCGCTCTACAGCCGAAGGCGTCTGGTGAGCGGACTTTCTGGATAGGCTCTTAGCGCGCCAACAGCAGCCGCACCCGGCGCGCCCCCCGCAACGACTCGACCAGCAACGGCGTGTGACTGGGGCCGGTGAAGCCCCACACATCGAGGCTGCCGGCGCGGCTGCTGTTGGCCAGTGGTTGCCGGCCGCCGCCGTCGAGCGCGAAGCGGCCCACCGCGCGGCGGCCGCGCGTCAGGCCCCACCGGCCGTCGGGGCTGAGCCGGCGCCACTGCATCGCGCCGCTTCGCGTCGCCGCCGCCGCCAGCAAGTAGGGCGGCCAATAGCCGTGATAGGTGATGTTGGCGCCGTCGGGCAGGTCGAGGGTGCGGAGGCTGCCGAGGGTGCCGGTCGGTGATACCTCCGTCAGTAGCAGCCCGCGCGAGCGCAGGGTGGTGTAGTTGAAGTAGTTGTGGCCCAACCAGAGAACGGGGCCGATGAACCGAATCGGCAGGGTCAGCAGAAAGCCCGCCACGGCGCGGGTGCGTTGGGCGGCGAAGCGGGGCGTGGTGGTGTAGGTTTCGCCGATGAGTCGCACGGCGCCCGTGGGCAGCAGCTCGGCGTGTTGCCAGTGGAGGTGGCGCGGGGCGGGCAGCCTGAGGGTAAGGCGCGTGGGGGGCGGGTGGCTACCGTCGGGCCGGAGGCGCCACATCAGCAGGTCGCCGTTGTGCTCGGAGCTGGGGCGCGGTTTGTCGAAATACTGCCCCGCCACGAGCACCTCGTCGGTGACGGAATCGGTGAGGGTGGCCGTGGAGATGTAGGTGTGCGTCTGGCCGAGCGCGTCGAGGGCGGTGCAGCTGCGCTCGGCGCCGGTGTGCAGGTCGAGGCAGACGACCGACGTAGAGGCCAGACGCCGATTGGTGGAGCAGTCGGTCACGGCGAGCCACAAGTGCCGCCGACCCACGGCCGTGGCCGCCAAATCGATCAACCCCTGCCCGACCCCAATGCTCCAGATCCAGGCTTCGGTGAGGTCGGGGCGGAGGTAGCGCACCCACATCTGACCGTCGTTGGTGCTGGCGTTGATGAGAAGGAATCCGTCGTCGGGGTGGGTCAGGGTGAGGTAGTTGGGATTTTTGCGGGCGCTGCGGACGCGGCGCGCCACGGCCGTGATGCGCCCGGCGCGGTCAGTCACGACCGACACCATCGAATCCGATTTTACGCGCCCGAAGCGGTAGAGTACGTGCTCGCGCCCGGCCGTCACGAAGAGCGGCAGGTAGTGGCAGCCAGAGCGAGTCGGTGGCGCGCGGGTGCATCGTGGAGTCCAGCGTGAGCAGTCGCGTCACGGTGCCCCAGGTGGGGGTTGGGGCGTCGCGCTTGCGGCGGGTGGTCTGCACCACGCGCATCGTGCCGTCGGCCGGCAGCAGCGCCCCGAAAACGGGCATCGCGGCCGATTCGGTCAGTTCCACCGCTTGCCCCCGGAGCGCCGTCGGCAGCCCCATCAGCAGCAGCCACGCGCCCAGCGCGGCCCAGAATCGAACGTACATATAGTCGCGGCCGAGAAAAGCGCCGTGCCCGGCGAAGGGCGTACCCGGCGCGTGGCACGGCGCCACGGCCCGCTCGGGCCTCGCAGATGCGTTCACCGGCCGGCGCGGCTACCTGTCAGGAACCGTAGCCCGGTTGTCGCCCTCCCGTGGGCGCGGGCTTTTCGGGCGCTCGCAGGTCTTGTATTTTGGCTGGTGGTTTATTCTGGGGCGCGGCTGGGCTGTAACGCGGCCTTCAGTCCGCAGTTGGAGAACAGCCAAACGGCGGACTGAAGGCCGCGCTACAGCCCGGCCGCCTCACCGCCATCGACCACCGTATTTCGTTTCCCTCTGATGAAAAATCTACGCCCATCAACCACGTTGCTGGCGGCACTGCTCGCGCTGCCGATTTCCGACGCGCTCGCGCAGCAGGTCGGAGCGCCCCGGCCGCTGCCGCCGTTCGCCACCTCCTGCACGGCCGGAGCCGATGGCTGCCGGGCGGCGCGCGTACGGGCTTTTGCTTCGGCGCAGGCCGCCGCCGCGCACCGCACCGCCGTGGCCGACCCGCGCCACGAGCGCCTGATGAATCGCTACGATATGCGCTGGCTGCGGGCGGACATTGCCCTCGAGCGCACGTCCAACGAAATCGGCGCCGGTACGCACACCCTGACGCGCGCCCGCAACCGCTCGCTCGTCGAGCCGCTCGATTCCGTGGGGTTTGAGCTGAACGCGGGGCTGGTGATTGATTCGGTGCAGATTGGTGGGGTGCGGGTGGCGGCGGCGCGCATCCAGCGGCAGCCCAGCGGCGATGTGGTGGCGCGGCCCGTGCAGCCGGTGGCCGCCGGCGCGACGTTCGACGTGGAGGTGTGGTACCACGGGACGCCGCTGCCCAACAGCGGCTCGTTTTTCGGGCAGGGGCTGACGTCGGAGCCGATGCCGCCCTACGGCAACCGCGTGACCTGGACGCTCTCGTCGCCGTTTGCGGCGTCGGACTGGTACCCCGCCAAACAGGTGCTCGCCGATAAGCTCGATTCGGTAGCCATCAACATCACCACCGACACCGCCAACAAAGCCGGCTCCAACGGCCTGCTGCGCCGCACGGTGGCGCTGCCCGGCAACAAGGTGCGCTACGAGTGGGCCTCGGCGTATCCCATCAGCTACTACCTGGCGAGCGCGACGGTGAGCGATTTTCAGGAATACACCACCTACGCCAAGCCCGCCAACCGCCCCTCGCCCGCCGACTCGGTGCCGGTGCTGACGTACTTCGTCAATCACCCCAACGCGCTGCCCGACGCCCAACCGTGGCTCGATATGACCGGGGAGATGATCGAAAACTTCTCCGACAAATTCGGCCTCTACCCGTTCTGGCAGGAGAAATATGGCCATTGTATGGCGCCTATCGGCGGCGGAATGGAGCACCAGACGATGAGCACGATGGGCGGGTTCAGCTTCACGCTGGTGGCCCACGAGCTGTGCCATCAGTGGTTCGGCGACTACGTGACGTGCCGCTCGTACCGCGACATCTGGCTCAACGAAGGCTTCGCCACCTACGGCGAGTACGTGACGATTGAGGCGCTCGCCCCTGCCGGCACCACGCAGCAGTGGCTCACCAGCTACCGCAGTCCGGGGCTTGCGTTCAACTCGGTGGTGCTGCCCGCCACTGCCGACACCCTCGACGTAAGCCGCATCTTCGACGGCCGCTCTACCTACGCCAAAGGCGGACTGGCGCTGCACGCGCTGCGCCACGTCATCAACAACGATTCGGCCTTCTTCGCCGGGCTGCGCGCGTATCAGCAGCAATTCGCGTTCGGCACCGCCACCACCGCCGACCTGCAAGCCTCGCTCGAAGCGTCGTGAGGGCGCCCGCTGGGCTGGTTTTTCGACCAGTGGCTCTACGGCGGCGGCTACGCCCGCGCCACCGCGCGCTGGAACCAGGTGGGCCAGACGCTGCTCGTGGAAGTGGCCCAAACCGTAGCCGGCCCCGCCACAGTGCCGTTCTTCCGGCTGCCGCTCGAGATTGACTACGTGCCCGGCGTGGGGCAGCCGGCCGTCACGGTCCGCAGCGAGCACACGCAGGACACGATGCTCTACCAGATTCCGCTGCCGGCCGGCACCACGGTCAGTTCCGTCCGGGTGGACCCGCGCCTGTGGAACCTGCTGCTCGTCACGCGCACCCGCCGCGATATGGGTCTGGTGCTGGCCGCGCCGACGAAGTGGCCGCCGCGCCTCTCACGGCCTACCCCAACCCCTGCACCACCGAGCTGCTGGTACCCGCCGACCCGCGCCCCCGCACCGCCGAGGTGCTCGACCTGACGGGCCGCCGAGTGCTGCGGCAGGAGCTGACCGGCGGCGCCGAGCGCATCGGCACGGCGGCGCTGCCGAGTGGGATGTATGTGCTGCGGGTGCTGGCAGGTGGGGAGAAGGTGGGGCGGCAGGTGCGGTTTAGCAAGCAATAACGGTTGCCGTGAACGCTCGCCCGGAGCTCCAGCTCCGGGGCGGCTGAAGCAGCGGGGCTCCAGCCCCCACCTCTACCCGTGGGGGCCGGAGCCCTTGGTATTGAGTCGCACCGGAGCTGGAGCTCCGGGCGAGCGGTGATTAAGTGATCGCCCAGAAGTTTGACGGTTTTTGATGTTCCAAAAACGTCTGCAATTCAGGCAATTAGCTTGGAGCTTGCAGCTTGTAACTTGTGGCTACCCGCTTAAAACCCCAACCCCACCCGAATCCCCGTGCGCCCGCGCCCGCGCTGCCCATCACCCACCTGATAGGCCGCAAACCCATCGACCCGTAGCACCTTGAAGATGTGCTCAATGCCAACCCCCGCCTCGAGGTAATGCCCCACCTGCGGCGTGTAGAGGTAGTTAGCCGTCGCCACCTCCTGCCATTTCAGCTGGCGCAGAGCGGGGATTTTGTTGAGAAAGAAGCCGTTGAAATGGTGGCTGACGTGGCCTTCCACCCACGCGCTGGTGGTGCTGTACTGGTAGTAGGGCAGGAGTTGAAAGCTGGCGTCGTAGGTAGAGGCCAGCACGGTCTGGTTGCCCCGGAAATGGCGGTAGTCGAGGAACGTCACGTTCTTCTTCACCGGAAAATAGCCCACTGTACCGTTGAGGTTGAGGTTGCCGACGAGACCGGCATCGATGTCGTGGTCGGCGCCGAAGCTGAGTTGCAGGAAATGGGTGGAGTTATCGACGGCCTGGTCGATGCGCGGGTCGGTGGCGACGAAGCGCGTGCCCGTGCCGCCGCGCGCCCGGAAGGTCAGCGCCGGCCACGGGCCGCCGAGGTTCACCTTGCGGTCGGGGCGCGAGATGAACTCCTGGCCCGGTTGGTAGCGCACCAGCAGACTGCCCGTGGCGATGCTCGACTCGGTGAACAGCCGCTCGCCGGTGCGGCCGAAGTAGGCGTCGCGCCAGAGCGTACCGGGGCGGTCGCCGGGCGGCAGGGTGGCGAACGGGTGATTGGGCGTCAGGAAGCGGCCGGGGTCGTCGCGCAGCACCTGGTCGGTGTGGTTGACCAATTCGCGGCGGGTGGCGTAGCCGGCGGCCACCCCGACGATGAGGCCGTTTACCACCTCGGCCTGCCAGCGCGCGGCCACGTAGTCGCGCTCGTAGAGTTTGAGGAAATTCTGATTCAGCAGCAGCGTATAGACCGAGTTGACGAAGGGCGAAATCGGCTCGGTGTTGTTGATATTGACAATCTGGCGCCCGCCTTCGAGCCACACCCGCGCGTCGCGCACGGGGTTGTAGCGGTACTGCAGTTCGAGCGAAGGGCGCAGCCGCTGCTCCGCGAAACCATAGCGCACCGTGCCGAGCGCCTGCCAGAACTGTCGGTTTTCGTACCGCTGCTGAAACGTGACGGGCGCGTTGAGCACCACGCCTTCCACGGTGTTGTATTGCAGCATCTTCGCCACGGGCGGTACGCTGATGGTGCGCCTGAGGAAGGTGCGCTGATACTCATAGCCGCCGAGCAGCAGATCGCCCACGGAGGGCTTGTTGCGCGCGCGGTCGAGCGAATCCTGATAGCGGCGCGAGTTTTTGATGGATTCGATCGAATCCTTCTCCACGTAATCGCGCGTCTCTTCCTCGGTGAGCGGAATGGGGCGCACACTCGCCCAATACGACGAATCGCGCTGGTTGGCGTCTTGCTCGACGCGCATCACTTCGCCGACTTTGAGCGCGATTTCGCCCGCGAAGAGCGAGTCGCGCGGGGCGGGGGCGCGGTCGGGGCGTTTGAGTTTGGGGGGTTTCTTGTTTCTGGTTGCTGGTTTCTGGTTTTTGGCGGCGGCGGCCACATCGGTGGGGAGTTGCGAGGTGGCCGGCTCGTCCTGCGGGGCGGCTTCGGGCGCGTAGGCGGGCCGCACGTCATACTGCGAATAGACGGTCGTGAAGTTGGCGTTGCCCTTGAATTTGAAGGCTTCGAACTGAATCCCGATTTTCTGCGACAGCGGGCGCCACACGCGGCCATCCTTCCCCACCGCGCCCAATACTTGCTCGACGCGCACCTCATCGACGTACTCGATGCCCGCATCCTGGTCGAGCCGCAAATCGACGCTCGTGAGGCGCCACGTATCGTCCTGGATGTAGATGAAGCCGCGAAACGCGGGGTCGCGGCGGTGGCGGGGCCGCACCTCGATCTTGTTGACGAGCTTGCCGCCGGGGCCGGGCGTGGCGCCCACCAGCGTGTAGCGGTAAAACGTCATCGCGCCGGCCGCGATGGGCGAGACGATGCCGCGCTCCGAAAAGCCCGATTTCACGAGGTTGTCGTAGAAATCAAAGTTCAGCCCCGCCGCCCGGTTAAAGCTCATCCCTTTGGTCCGGCCGCTCACGCGCGACGAAATCATCCGCTCCTGCACCCGGCCGGGCTGGCGGAACGTCAGCTCCGACACCGACTCGGAGAGGTAAATGATGCCGGGCTTGATGTCGGGCGTCATATCGATCAGCCCGCCGAGGAGCTTGCCGGGCACGTCGGTGAGGCGCGCCAGCCCCTTGATATAGGTGCGGCAGCGGAAGGCGGAAATCTCGTCGCGGTAGTATTTGCGCCGCGCGATGGCGGCGCGCAGTATCGGGTAGGCGGGGTCTTCGTCGGAGGCGCGCACGGTTACTTCGCCGAGGTTGTAGGCACTCTCGGCGAGCGTGACGTTGAGCATCAGCGCCTGCCCGCCGATAGTTACGCGCTCGGTGCGCGCCTCGAAGCCCACGTACTGAAACACCACCTCGTATTGGCCCGGCGGCAGCGCCACGGTTTGATAAGCGCCCTGCTCGTTGGCGGTGGTGTTTTGGCCAGTAGTTTTGATGAAGACGTTGCAGAACGGCAGCGGCTCACCTTTGGGGTCGGTGATTTTGCCTCGGATGGGCACACCGGCAGGCCGGGGCGCCGGGGTGGCGGCGGGCGTCGTTTGCGCGAAGGCCGCGCCCACCGGCACCAGCCACACGCACACTAGATAGAGGAGTCGGCGTAGCATCAAAGCAAACCAGAGTAGCTGGATGAGATACGAAGATGGGAAGCAGACGCGCGCCGAGCGGTTGCCTGACAAAAGCTATAGCAGCCGTGGAAGGCGATGCGGGCACCCTGCCGCCGTCCACTCTTGGTTATATCTGTCGCCGTACAATTTCCGACCTGCCTCCATCAGCCTATCAACGCCGCACGTACACGGTATCGAATGGTTGCTCGCGCCACCATCCTGCATCGCGGATGACGGCGCGTTGTTGTGCCGGACTCAGGCGCACGACTCGGCGCGTCTGCCCCGCATAGGCTTCCGGGCGGGGCGCATCGGGAAGCGTAGCCGTCCGGACCGAGTCGGGCACGAACTGCGTTAGTCGCGCCGTCTGGCCGTTGAGGCGAAGGCGATGAGCCGTCCACTGGCCTATTCCAACGCGCTGGTTGAGGTAGTAAGCGCCGCCCGCGCGCCGCAGCCGACTGCGGGCCGGCTCCGTGAGGGCGAAAACAGTGTCGACGTATCGAACAGTCAGCAAGACTGTATCACCCTGTTGGCTTACCAACCGCACCGGCACACCGGCCGCGCGCAGGCTGTCTGCTTCACCTACCCGAATCCATCTCGGTACCGACCACACGCGCCGCACCACGGCCGTGGGTAGCACCGCAAGCTGCCGCGTAGTATCGGCCGAGGCCACAAATTCGCCTTGTACACGCTTCGGAAAGCGCGTTAAGTCAGCGTGGCCGGTCGGGAACGAGTCGGCGAGCACCACGTCCGGCACCGTGTCGCACGCTGCCAAGCCGACAGTTGCCAGAAGCGTTAGTGACGTCAAGCGCAGAAACACCAAGACCCGTTGCATAGGCAAGTCCGAAGTGGAAGATTCACACCTGTTTATCAGCCAGCCGGACGATAGTGACCTCGCGCACGGGCAGTCTCGATGATGGGCTTACACGCTTTCCGCTGCGATGACCTCAGCCGTCGCAGTATCTGCCCTCGCCTCCGCCACCCGCCGGTCGTGCCGGTTTTTAACCCACACGTTCGCCAGCGCCCCCGCCAGCACCAGCGCGAGGCCCGCCAACGTGAGCGGCCCGAGCTGCTCGTCGAAAACCGCCCACCCGATGCCCACCGCATACAACAGCCCCACGTAGTTGAGGGCGGCTATTTTCGAGACTTCTTCGGCCTGGTAGGCGCGCGTCATCGTCACCTGCGCGCCCTGCGTGAAAAGGCCCGTGAGCGCGAGCCAGACCCATTCGGCGGGCGTCGGCCAGACGCCGTGCAGCGCCGTGCCCACCAGCCCGACGGGCAAGGCAATCAGCGGAAACCACAGCACGATGGCCAGCGGGTGCGCGCGCCCGCGCAGGCGCCGAATCGTGACGTACGAAAACCCCGACACCACTGCCCCGCCCACCCCGGTGAGTACCCACACGGCGGCGCCGGGCGGCAGCGTGGCACGGTCGGCCTGCGCCAGCAGTACGCCGCCAAACGCCACCCCGAAACACGCCCACTGCACCGCGCGCACCGGCTCGCGCAGGAGCCGGATACCCACCAGCGTCGTGCAAATCGGTGATAAGTATTGGAGCGTAACGGCCACCGCCAGCGGCAAATGCTGCACCGTAGCGAAGTAGAGCACCAGCGCCAACGCGCCCGTGAAACCGCGCGAGGCCAGCAGCCAGCGACTGCGGCCGGTTTCGCCGCTGCCCCACACACTCACGTTGGCGCGCCGCACCGCCCACCAGCTCAACCCCACCGACACTACCGACCGCGCCAAAATGATTTCGAGCGTCGGCAGACGCCCCAATTGCTTGACGCACACGTTCATTGCCGCAAACACCAGCGTCGAGAGCAGCATCTGACGAACTCCGTACGACATCCGGCGGGCGCCCGGCCAACCCGCCGCGCCGCGCAAAGGTCGGGATTTGGCGCGGGCCGGGTTTTCGGCGTAAACTTGCCTACCGCTTCCATTTCTTCTCCCCCCCCATTTACTGATGTCGTACGCAGTTACTTTTCGTTCGCTAGTGTTGTCGGCCGCCGCGCTGGCGCTGAGCGCCTCGGCCGCGCTGGCTCAGGGCCGTCTGCCGGCGGGCACCATCGTCACCCTCGAAACCACGGCGCCCCTCTCGTCGAAAGACGCGCAAGTCGGGCAGAGCGTGGGCTTGCGGGTGAAGTATGACGTGGTGGTCAAGAAGAAAGTCCTCATCAAGGCCGGGGCGGCCGGGTCGGCTCAGGTCACGGCGTCGGAGGCCGGCAAGGGGATGGGCAAGCAAGGCTCCATCTCGCTGCGCCCGAGCGTGGTGCAGGCCGTCGATGGCCAGATGGTGCCGCTGAGCGGCAACGGCGCTTCGGCCGCCGGCGAGGGCAAAACCGGCAACGCCGTGGCGCTGGCCGTGGTGGTCAGCCCGCTGTTTCTGCTCAAAAAAGGCAAAGACGCCACCATTCCGCCCGGCTACGAGCTGCAAGCCGCCGTGGCGAATGAGACGGAGATTGAGTGAGGTGGTGGAGTGGTGAGGTGGTGAAGCAGTAACGCCCCTGGCGCATCTGGCGCGAGTGTTCGGCCGCAGGCCGGTCACTCGTGCCATCGATGCCGCGAGTCTCCAGACTCGCCCCGTGCTTAGTGCGGTTGGGAAAGCCATTCAGGCGGCGGAGTCTGGAGACTCCGCGCATCGCTGGTCACGAGTGACCGGCCTTCGGCCGAACACTCGCGCCAGTCGCGTTTCCACCACCTCGCCGTCCCCGACCTTTACACCCGTGAAGGTTGGGGCTTTTTTTCGGCGAAAACGCGCGTGGCTGCTGGCCGGGCCGCTGAGCATCGGCTTGGCCCTGCTCGTGCTCGACCACCTGTTTCCCCTTCCGCTCCGCCCCGACTATTCGCCCGTCGTGCTCGCGGCCGATGGGCGCACCGTGCTGCACACCACCCTCAACCGCGCCCAGCAGTGGCGGATGTACGCTCGATTAGCGGAGATATCGCCGCTGCTGCGGCGGGCCATCGTCGAGAAGGAAGACCGCTGGTTTTGGCGCCATCCGGGCGTCAATCCGGCCGCCGTGGCGCGGGCGTTTTGGGTGAACCTGACCGGTAGTCGTGCTCGGCCGCTCGGTGCCTCCACCATCACGATGCAGGTGGCGCGGCTGCTCGAGCCGAAGCCGCGTACCGTCGGCGGCAAGCTCGCCGAAATGCTGCGCGCCGTGCAGATCGAATGGCACCTGTCGAAGGCCGACATCCTGGAGCTGTACCTCAATCGGGTGCCCTACGGCGGCAATGTGGAAGGCGTACGTGCCGCCGCGCTGCTGTACTTCCGGCAGCCGCCCGGCCGCCTGACGCTGGCTCAGGCGGCCACGCTGGCCGTAGTGCCCAACGACCCCGTGGGCCTCACGCCCGGCCGCGCCGCCGGGCCACGCGCCAGCCGCCTGCGCGCCACTCGCGACCGCTGGCTCCGCCGCTTCCACGCCGCCGGACTGGCCGACTCCGCTGCCCTCGCCGATGCCCTGCACGAGCCGCTTCCCGCCGGCCGCACACCCGTACCGCGCCGCGCGCCGCATCTGGCCCGGCGGCTGCTGCGCGCCGGGGGCGGACAGCCCGTGGTGGTCAGCACCCTCGATGCGCGCCTGCAAGCCACCGCCGAAGCCCTCACGGCCAACTACGTGCGCCGACTGGCGGGGCAGGGCATTCCGCAGGCGGCCGTAGTGGTGGTCGACAACCGCACCCGCGCCGTGCGGGCCTACGTGGGGTCGGCCGACTTTCACGACGTGAGCGCGCGCGGCCAGGTCGATGGCCTGATGGCCGTGCGCTCGCCCGGCTCCACCCTCAAGCCGCTGCTCTACGCCCTCGCCTT